>Ga0272441_10005448_pt1 | contig 22092 bp, 19 predicted proteins | sample SSMProp6N_FD_193582 | JGI IMG/M metagenome (GOLD analysis project Ga0272441, IMG submission 193582) | Marine sediment archaeal communities from Little Sippewissett salt marsh, Falmouth, MA, United States - SSM-Prop-6N | ecosystem: Environmental > Aquatic > Marine > Wetlands > Sediment ... | reverse complement strand
CAGCCAGCCATCCTGCCATGGGGCTGATCGAGCTCACAGCGACGACCCTCAGCGGCTGGGTCCACGACACCCTTGGCGAGCTGGATTCCTTCCAGTTGCCCTACGTGACCTCGACGTTCGATCCTCCGGACTACACCGAGACGATCCCCTAGCCTGTAGCAGTTCGCTGGATTGCTGCGGCCGGGGCGGATGCCGCTCCGTGTGCGTTGGGAGTGCGGCTTGCACCAGTAAGGATTCCGCAAGTGGCCTGACCCCCTGAGAACGGTCCGGGTTCTCGACTAGGATCTGGATCGATGAGCCTGCCCCCGTCTCAGGGCCAGTCATTATGTCAGGAACCACGCTTCCTGAACTTGCGATCCTGAGCCAACGCCCAACAGCTCTGCAACATAGGCTGCCGGCGCCCGGTTTCCTAGACTGGAATGCGGTCGCGTTTCATTGCACTCGACCCGCCATCGTTCGATGATCCGCCTCGCCGGGGATCTGGTTGATCCGAGACCGGTGCGCTTACTCCCTGTTCGGCGGCAAGCCTCCGCGTGTGGTCAGCCCTCCGGGAGAGTCAATCCGTCTTCCGAGGACCGATCAACAAGCCATTGGTGAAGGAGGGTGTTGAGGTCCATGCTCCGGCCTTCGGCCAACGCCTTGTCGGTGCGAGCGTCGCCAAGAACACTGCGGATTCGTTGCTCGACACGAAATGGATTCATGTAGACGTGATCCTGGTAGTGCGTGCGGAAGGATGGATCCCCAGCCCCGGCAGCGCCCAGCAGATGCATTGCGTCGCGCGGGCTGTTGTGCTCAAGAAGGAGTTCTGCCACAAGCGGCACTAGGTATCCTCCGCCGAAGCGACACTCGGCTTCGCGAGTGAGCAGAAGGCACGCTCGCAGGTCGGCCACGGCACTCTCATGATCGCCGAGAGATGAGAGCAGCATCGCCCGATTGAGGTGCACGAGGAACCGATCATCGACATCCCCCGCATCTTCCGCGAGCTTCATCGCGCGACGAAGGTGCTCGCGGCACGTTGCGGGATCGCCTTGAAGATCCGTGCCACAACCGAGCCCCGGTGTGCCGGCTTCGATATGCAGCCAGACTTCTAGGCTGGTCGCCGCGATCGCTCTGGCGATGCTGAGCGCTTCCTCGCGTCGCGCTGCTGCTTCCGTGAATTCGCCTCGCTGCTGGTGGATCTCCGCCATGCCATTCAGAAGGCCTGCTATCATATGCTGGCGTTCGGCTTCCCGCGCCATCTCCAACGCGGCCGTGAGCTGCCCCAGTGCACCTGCGAGGTCCCCCTGCCGATGGTGGATAATCGCCAGGTTCCCGAGACAGGCCGCCACGCCGCTGCGGCGACCGATGCGCCGGTTCAGGGCCAGATTCTCCTCCAGAATGGCTCTGGCACCGTCAAGGTCGTTGGCGTTCATCCGGATGACACCGAGGGAGGTCTGAGCCGTTGAGAGGCTATCTTCGTCGTGAAGCTCGCGGCTCATGGCGACGGCCTCTTCAGCCAACGGCAGCGCCTTGCCCCACTGCCCCTGGACATTGTGGAGCCACGCCGCACGGCTCAGGGCGTCCGCAATCGCTGAGGATTGCCGCTGCCCTCGGTGCCTGAGTAGCTCGCGTAGCCAGTGCAGTCCCTCCTCGGTGTGGTGGCCTCTCTCCCAGAACACGAGCATGGCGCGAGAACCAGCGAGGCGGAGCCCTTTCTCGAACGCCCCCGAAGCCTCGGCCCAGGTGAGCGCCACCCGGAGGTTCTCCAGTTCCGCCTCGAATCGTTCAAGCCACTCGCGTTGGGCTGGTCCGCGGGTATCGGCGCGAAGGATCAGATCCAGGAAGAAGTCCAAGTGGCGTGTCCGGCAGACATCCTCGTCGCCCTCCTTCAGGCGCTCTGCGGCATACTCGTGGAGCGTATCCAGCAGGCGGTAGCGTCGCGCCGTCGCGTCGAAGACGATAAGGGACTTGGCGAGAAGAGCGGCAAGGTGCGTCTCGACCTGTTCACGGTCGATCTCCTCATCGACGCACACGGTGCCTGCGGCCTCTGCGGTGAAGCCTCCGTGGAAGGCCGAGAGCCGCTGGAAGACGGCCTGCTGTTGAGGGCTGAGCAGCTCGTAGCTCCAGTCGATCACCGCAGAGAGCGTCTTGTGTCGTCCGGGTGCCGTGCGCTTGCCTCGGGCCAACAACGATAGCCGGTGATCGAGGCGCGAGACCATCTCCGACAGTGGCATCGTCTTGGCGGTGTTCGCCGCGAGTTCCAGGGCTACCGGCAGGCCGTCGAGACGTCGGCACAGCTCGGCGACCAGCGGTGTGTTCTCCTCCGTGAGAGCAAGCGGCCGGGTCTGCGTCCCCGCTCGCTCGAGGAACAGCTGCGCCGCATCGCTGCCCCTGACCTCCGCTTGGGTCGCTCCCTCCCTGGGTGCAGTGAGAGTGGGTACAGGCCATTCGATTTCGCCGGCGATATCCAGTGTCTCGCGACTGGTGGTCAAGATGCGTAGATCAGGACAGGCGTGGAGCAACGTTTCCACCAAGCTGGCCGAGGCGTCGATAACGTGCTCACAGGTATCCAGGACGAGAAGCATCGTCTTGGCGCGAAGATGGTCGATGAGCTTCGCGACGGGAGGTTGGCCCGGCTTCGCCTCCACCTTGAGCGCCTCGGCCACAGCTCGCGGAACATCCTCTTCGGCGGAGATGGAGCCGAGGTCCGCTAGCCAGACACCATGGGGGAAGCTTCGAAGCACCTCTTGGGCGACGTGGAGGGCGAGCCGTGTCTTGCCGACTCCTCCGAACCCCGTGAGCGTAACCAAACGGCCCTGGCTGAGCTCCGCACGTAGCCGGGCGGTCTCCTCTTGACGTCCGACAAAGCTTGTGAGCAGATGGGGGAGGTTACTGGGAACGTAGCGTTCGATCCTGGGGGCATCCCCGCTGCGGATGCGATCGTGGAGCTGCGACGTCTCCTGTGAGGGGACGACCTCTAGGTGTTCGGCGAGCCGCTCAACGCAGAGACGGTACGTCTCCTCCGCGACACCGAGCTCCCCTCGGCAGTAGTGGTAGTACATCTCCTGGCGATAGGCGGTCTCGTTCCACGGCTGAAGCGCGAGGAGCTCCTCGCAGGTGCAGATGGCGTCGTGGAGGCTTCCGGTGTGGGCATAGCATTCTGCAAGCCACTCGAGCGCTTGGGCGTAGAGACCTCTGTAGTGCTCCCGGGGCGCGAGCGCCCACTCCTCGTACGGCTCCTCGGGCGCGTAGTCGCCGCGGTACAGCTCCGTGGCGTTCTGGCAGAAGCTGCGCGCATCGCTCCACCGCCCCGCGCCAACGAGGCTCTTCGCCTGATCCACCAGGTTCTCAAGCGTTTCCGTATCAAGCCAGTGGGGAGCCTCTTCGGAGAAGCAGTATCCGTCGCCGTGGCGGACGATGAACGCAGAGGGGGCACCGATTCGGTGTGGCTCCAGTGTCCGCCGGAGGTGGGACACAAGGCTGTGGACGTTGCGACGTGCTCTGGCTACGTCGCCTCCGAGGTGAAGCAACTCAACAAGGCGATCGTAGGAGAAGACTCGCCCCGGCTCGGTCACAAGGATTGCGAGGAGCTGTCGAGCCTTCCTGCGACCGAACTGCCCTTTGCCGATGGGGTGGCCGTTGCGCCACACCTCGAAGGGGCCTAGCAGCCTGATTGCCAGCGGATCAGCTTCCACGGCCATCTTTCCTGGATCGTGCCTCCATCGCGTAGGGCCTCGAGCTCCTAGGGCCGCGCCTAGCGGCGTTCCCGTGGCATCGATCTTCGCGAAACGATCGCCGCCATTCTAGCCTTGGCAGCGATTGGTGAGAAGTCACCTCTTCGACCGTCCGCAACAGAACCGCAACAGCGCAGAGCGAGAGTCCAGTGTGACACCGGCGGAAGCAGGTGAAGCCAAGCCTCGCGGCTAGCGATCGCTCGTTGGGGGGGTGCGATGCACGCCCTCCTAGCGCTGCCGCTCCGCCGGTGATCGGAAGGAGACAGTCATGAAGAAGATTCCCGCGTTGGATCTTGCCAGGAGGGGATGTCGTCGGTTCGTCCCGGTCGCTCTCAGCCTTGTGTTGCTCTCCGCGGTCGCAGCTGATGAGGATCCGGCACCTTGCGTCCAGACGATCCCCACCGGCGAATCGGTCCAGGCGGCGATCGATGCAGCGGAGGACGGTGCGGTCCTTTGCCTGGCGCCAGGTGTCTACCGAGAGAACCTGGTGATCACGCATCCCGTGACGCTGCGCGGAACCGGAGACACGGCCGCCGATGTCGAGATCAAGGGGGCATCGAAGTACGATCCAGGCGTCTTGGTCCTCAATCCTGACGGTAGCGACGACCCGTTTACGGTGACCGTTGAGAACCTCACACTCTCCAACCGGTATCCGATGAAGCGCCACGGGGTTGAGGTGGAAGGCACGGCGGGGATCATCCTCAGAGATGCCGTCGTCGTGGGGAGCGAGGCGTACGGCCTTGTGCTTAGAGACGAAGCAACCGCAGAGATCGTCTCCACATCGATCCTCGAGACCGAGCTCGGGGTATCTTTCGGCGACTCGAGCCGGGCGACGCTTCGCGACAGCGTAGTGAGGGATTCCAGCGTCAAGATCAGCGGCTCTGCCGTCGTCTCGGTCAATGGTTGCGACTTGTCAGGGAACGACCTCAGCGTAAGCGGAAGCGCGACCCTGGACGTGAGTGACTCGACGCTGGACCGCTGTCGCGATCCACGGATCCTGGCGAACGCGCAGGCGAGCTTCGCGAACTGCAGCTTCTGGCGGCTCGTGAGCGCGATCCACGTATTGGGATCAGCCCATCTAAGGCTGGAAGACTGCACACTTACCGAGTGCCGAGGGGGCAACCCGAACCACTGCACCGGACTGGAGCTGATGGAATCCGCTTCGGCTGAGGTCGTGCGCTGCATCTTTGCGGACAACGAGGACACATCGATTCAGCTGCGGGGGAGTGCGACGCTGAATCTACGAGACTCTCAGATCCTCCGCAGCAGAGAGCTTGGCCTCATGACCTTCTGCGTGGACTGCGCAGGACTCATCTGGTCCGCGTCAGACGTCCGCTACTTCGCTGAGGCAGAGGTGTTCGTTGGCTGGGTCACGGGCAGCGGGAACGTCATACCTGAGCCCGGCGAACCGGACGCGAACCTCCTCGGCGATGTTTGCCCCGAGTCGCTACGTTACCTCAAGGACTAGGAGGGGGAGCCTTCCCCAGCCGCGGCCCATCGCCTTCGGTGCTAGCCAAGGGGCAGAGGCGAGGGGTTGACCGTGGCGTCGAAGGCCCTGATGCGGTGGTCGCACCGCTATCGGGTGGCGCGAGAAGGGGAACGTTCTCGGAGAGGCGGTGGTGGCCGGAATCGTGGCCCGCGACTTGGTGGTTCGGATGAATGGGAAGGTGCGGTGTTGGCGGTGTCGATTGCCGGCGCTAGAACGTAGTGCGGGGTTAGGGATCTGGGGAGGCTGATGCTGCTGAGCAGCGCCGTGGCGAACTCGGGGCTGAGCATTGGAGGTTCTTTAGCACCGATTGCTGCATGCTGCGGCCTGTGGAGAAGCGACGTCATCATCGTGGCGAAGGCGATAGCGGCGATCACAGGCAAGCGCTCGGCTGCGTCGCTGCCTTGCCGTGCTGTCACTGACATCGCTGCTAGGGGGCCGTTGCTCTCTCAGTCGTGCGTCGATGCGGACGCACATGGAAGTCCGCATCCTGCCCAAACGGCTGCAACAGAACCGCAACAACTGTGTGGCACTCTGAGGCACGGCATCGATGGGAGACGCGGGCATGGTTGCTTGGCCTAAGTCGGCCGTTGAGCGATTCCGAGCCGATCCGTCCAGCCAGCGGCTCTCATCATGAAGGAGAAGGAGGTTGCCATGAAGAGGAGATTGGCGCTGTGCCTCACGATGTGCGTGTTGGTCAGCCTGGTGGTCGTCGCGGAGCGTCCGACGAAGATCCAAACGGTCTACACAGGCGTGAGCCATGTCTACCTGCCCGATGGGACGTACCTCATGTCCATCCCCTGGCCTGTCATGGAAGGTGCGCATCGGATTACCGGCGAGGTCACCCACTACATGGATCTGAATTGGGATGGGCACATCATCAACGATGGGCAAGGACGAGAGAGGGGCCAGCAGTTTCGGCCTGATCCTTTCCTGGAGACCTTCCGCGATCGCGTTCGTATCACCGGAACGATGGAGATCATCATGTTTGACGAGGTCACTGGAACCTACGCGGGGACCTGCTACAACACCCATGAGATCTTCGGAACTGCGGACGAAATCCTGCCGGTGTACCCATGGGCACAGCCCATGGGATCTGCCAACGGACAGGGGTGGTGGTTCGCCTTCACTGAGGTCCAGATCTTCATCCCGGTGTTCGAGCCGTAGTCCGGTCTGGGGCATCTTCGGAGCGTGGGGGCGGCCTCCTCTCGCGGGGCCGCCCCCAGAAAGAGAAGACTCTGGTACAGATGCTTTCGGCGATTGGGGCGGTCCATGATCGCTTCCCTTTGTGCCTTGTTCGGAGTGAGACGAAGAGACCACGGACCGCGGAGTCAGAGGTCCGTCGCCAGAGGAGGATCTAGTGCATTCTAAGAGTGAAGAAGCCATTGGACCTCGTGCGCGGCGTCTCTTCCCCGCAGACAGCGGCTTGGACTGCTGGATCTTGTCCTGGCGCGTCTCGGCTTCGGCTGGCTGGGCATGGGCGGCCGACTCGGAGCCGTGCGTTCGCACGATCCGGGCGGGGATACCGCTCCGGGAGGCGGTTGATAGGGCGTCGCGATCCTTTGGCTTGGGCCGCGCGTGTACGGGGGCGGCCTGGTGATCACGCGTGGGGTGACGCTCCGGGGGATGGGCGAGGCGGCAGCGGAGGTTGAGATCAAGGGAACCTCGAGGATGGATCCGGGCGTCGCAATCCTCAACCCTGAGCGCAGTGAGGACTCGTTCGCCGTGGCATTCCAGAACCTCACGCTGCCGAACCGGCACCCAGCAAAGCGCCACGGAGTCGAGGTTGAAGGAACGGCGGCGATCGTTCTGAAGGACGCCTTCGTCGTTGGGAGCCTGACCTACGTGCTGGTTCTCAGAGACCAACAGCGAGCGCAGATCACATCCACGTCGATCGTCGACACCAAGCTCGGGGTGCTGATCGAAGACTCGAGTGAGGCGATCCTGGTTGACAGCGTCCTCGCAGACTCTGCATCCAAGGCGACAGGGGCATCGAGCGTGACGATCGAAGGTTGCGACCTCTCCAACAACGATGTCCTGGTCAGCGCACACGTGACGATGGATGTCTTGGGCTCCGTGCTGGATCGCAGTGAGATTCTCATACAGGTCAACGCAAATGTGAGCTTCGCGAGCTGCAGCTTCTCGTACATGACGGGAGCGATCTCCGTGTCCGGGTCGAGCCCCGCTCGCTTCGAGGAATGCGACATCAGCCACTGCCAGCCGGCGGGTTTCGATCACGCGACGGGGCTTCGGGTGCGAGGCGCAACAGTCGTCGAAGTGCAGGGATGCACCTTCTAGGACAACGCACAGTCGTCGATCCAGGTGTGGGGCGACGCGACGTTGGCACTGAACGACTCGACGGTCGTTAGAAGCGGGGAGCTTGGGGTCCTCACTTACTGTGAGGAGTGCCTCGGGATCATCCTCAAGCGAGGCATCGGGAGGGCCTACTCGACGGCCGACGGGTTCGCGGGAAGCATCACCGGAAGCGGGAACGTACTCCCCGGTGTCGGAGAACCCGATGCGAACCAGATGGGCGACGTCTGTCCCGCTTCGCTCCGATTCCTCAAGGAAGGCTGAGTGAAGTGACACCGGCTCGCTAGCCGGACGCCATGCTGAGACCCGTTGTAGTGCGGCCAAGCACGCATCAGCGCCGATGGTGCGAGAGCTCGAGTAAGGACACGCCCGCAGGGAGAACTGCTTCTTCCCTGCGGGCATCTGTCAGGTGGAGGTGGCGGGAATCGAACCCGCGTCCGGAACTGCTTTCGCTCGGCATCTACAGGCTTAGTCACGCGCTTTGATCTCGGCGCCTAGCCTCCCGCGTGCAGGATGATGTGCGCCCAGCCTCCATGGGTCTCCTCCGTCCCTACGGGAAGCACGTGGGACGGCATACCTGCCATTGTCGACGCCCAAGCAAAGCCGACAGGTAGCTCTACTGGACGGCCCTCCCTAGTTAAGGGAAGGAGCAGCGAATGCGTAATCCGCAGTTGTTGTTTTGTCCGCCAGTTTAAGGAGATAGCAGACGCTCCGCCTGCAGCCTGACGTCAACAGCACCGTCGAAGCCGTTCACCCCCATGTCAATGACCACAACACCAGAAGTATACGGAGACCGCAAGGCGGTGACAAGACACAGGCAACATCGTATACTATCAGACACTACACGACATAACATGATACCTATCGCGTGGGCTCTCGCTCTGGGCATGCTGCTGCAATCGCGGCTTGCGATTCCTCGTCCGGCTCTGCTGGCGGGGGCGGCCTTGTGCCTTGTCGCAGCCCTGATCCTCGGCGTGCAGGGATCGCGGAGGAGGACGGGGCGTGTCCTGCTGTGTTGCGTCTTTCTCCTCGGGGCTTGCCGATGGGAGGATGTCTCGCCTACCGAGCCGGTGGCGGAAGATCGCGTGGCGTGGCTGCAGCACGCCGAGGGGCTCGTCGTGTCGTATCCATCACTTGGGCAAACGCGGACCTCGTTCGATGTCGTCCTGGAACCGCTCGGTGCCCGCGCGCGGTTGACGGTGTTCCACAGCGAACCGCAGCTCGGCTGGGTTCATCTCGGAGACCGCATCTCGGTGCAGGCGCAGTTCGAGGTTCCCGGACGACTTGACGGGTTCGACTACGGGGCGTTCCTCGCGCGAAGGGGAATCCACATGACCGCGGCGACGTGGCCTGCGGATCTCACGCTGCTGCAACGCCCGATCGAGCGGCCGTTGCTGCGGATGGGGGACAAGCTGAGACAACGACTGATTCGCTCGCTGTACGACGTCTTACCGCCTTCGCGGGCCAGCCTGGCGGCGGCGTTGCTGTTCGGTGAACGCGGACTCCTAGAGGAGGGCGTGGAACGCGCGTTTGAGCGGACTGGGCTGATGCACCTCCTGGCCACATCCGGCCTGCATCTGGCGATTCTCCTGGGAGGTCTGTGGCTTCTCGCTCGGCGACTCGGGATGCGCCCGGCGGCGAGCTACCCTGCGGTCGGTGCCGCAGCTGCCACGTTCTTGTGGATCGTCGGACCGCGAGTGAGTCTGCTGCGTGCGGTCACGGTCCTTGCCTTCGTGGGGCTAGGCAGCGTGCTCGCGGATCTTGGCGTGTTGCTCCGAAGCTGGGTCTCGCCGTTGCCGTGCCTGGGGGCGTCAGCGTGCTGCCTGCTTCTCGCTGCCCCGTGGTCTCTCCTCGACGCCGGGTTTCAGCTCAGCTATGCCGCGACGGGTGCGATTCTCCTTGGCTTGAGGTTCCTAGAACGTGGCGGCCGAGGCGGTGCGCCACTCCGCCTCCGGGAGTTGCGACGCTTTCTTGCCGGCCGAGCGAAGGCCGCGTTGGCCGTTTCGCTGCTTGCCCACGCGGCGACGGCTCCCCTTGTGGGGCTGCACTTCGGCACCTATCACCCGGGCGTTGTGCTCGCCAACCTCGCCGCCATCCCTCTGGTTACCTCAGCGCTTTGGCTCGATCTTGCGACCGTCGCGCTCTCAGGGTCGGCGCTATCGCGGCTCGTAGCCGCGCCGCTGGGGGGCGTGCTTGGCGTTCTGGAATACGTGATGGAGTGCCTGGCGCGCATGCCGGGTATGGAACTCCCGTGCGGCCGTCCCACGGCGTGGTGGGCTCTCGGTCTTGGACTGTGGGTGCTGGGAGTCTGCCTCATGGATCCTCATCGTGGACGTGAAACGGTACGTCGATGATGTCTTCGTTCGCTTCCCGTTGCGGCGGGCGTCGCCACGTGAGGGTCCCAATGACCAGACATACCGCCCCCACAGCGTCGGTGATCACGCCGGGCATCACGAGGAGGAACGCACCGACAAGCAGCAGGCCTTCGCCTCGGAGGGCGCTGCGGAACCCAGCGCGACGTTGAAGGAGCCCAGCCGCAATGGACCGAATCGCAAGGGGCATCCGGCGTCGCAGAATGAGCACACCCACAGCGCCAGTGCCGAGGAGCAGCGCCAAGACGGAGAGCGCCCCGATGGTCCTCCCCAGGGACACGAGCAGCAGGATCTCCGCAACCACAAGGAACAGCAAAAGGAGCAGCATATCAGCGGGGGCGATGGTACGACAGGGGATCTGTCTAGGCAATCCTGTGCGGCACGAGGATTGACTCGCATTGCCCTGGAGACGGGATCTCGGCGTGGATGACCGCGACTGCCTGATCGGGCTTCATCTGAACGCTCGGCTGACACCCAGGCGACTACACCGGCTGCTCTCGGCGATGGGGTCCGCGCGAGCCGTGTGGCAGGCGTCGGCAGGTGCGATGGCCTCCGTCCTCGGCGATGCGGACGCGGCGGACGCTGTGTCACGGAGCCGGGATCCGGCCGCGGCGCTCCAGGAGCAGGAGCGCGCGGCGCGGGCGGGGGTCGAGATCGTCACCGTGCTCGACGCGCGGTATCCGACGTCGCTTCGTTCGTTGCGCGATTCGCCTGCGGTGATCTGCGTTCGCGGAGACCTCAAGGTGCTTGAACGGGCCTGCGTTGCCATCGTCGGGACGCGTCGCGCGAGCGGGTACGGGAGGATCGTCGCTCGTCGGATGGGGTTCGAGTTGGCCGGGGCGGGGGTTGCGGTGGTCAGCGGACTGGCTCGGGGTATCGACGCGGCGGCTCACGAGGGGGCGCTGGACGCGACGGGAGGAACCGTTGCTGTGCTCGGAAGCGGTTTGCTGTATGAGCTTCCGGCGTGGCAGCGCGACCTCGCGGCGAGGATCCAGCGGGGAGGTGCACTGATCAGCGAGTTCCCTCTGGAGATGCGTCCGACACGGTGGTCGTTCCCGCAGCGCAACCGGCTCCTCTCGGCGATCTCGAAGGTCGTCGTTGTCGTCGAGGCCCCCCTTCGGAGCGGCGCCCTGATCACGGCGGACTGGGCACTTCGCCAGGGCAAGGATGTGTTCGCCGTGCCTGGCCAGGTGACAAGCGCGAGAAGCGCGGGCAGCAACGAGTTGCTGCGGGACGGGGCATCGCTCGCCACGTCTGCTGGGGACGTACTGCTGGCGATCGGCGCGCGACGCATCGAACGTAGCGACGACGAGGCGCTGTCGGGGATGGGCGCTGTGGAACGCGCGATCTACGAACACATCGATCTTGAACCCGTTCACATCGACGATATCATTGCTCGCGGTGGGTTTACGCCTGCGGAAGCCGCCCATACCCTTCTTGCGCTGGAGATGGCCGATCTCATCCGTGAGCTTCCCGGTAAGCGGTTCATCCGTGTGCGCTAGCGAACCTTGAGGGGCGTGCTGCGCCGAAGGGGCGAGGAAGCGAGGACACTGGCCGGTAGGAGCTGGGATAGCCGTGCCGGCGCCGGACGAACGCGACGACCGGAGACGAACGGAGGAGACGATGGAGCTGCCGAAGCGGTATCGCCCAGATGCCATCGAGCCGGAACAGGCGCTGTTCTGGGACAACGGCGGGTTCTTCCGAGCCGGGGCGGGCTCCCGCGTCGATGTCCCATTCTCCGTCGTCATCCCCCCGCCCAATGTCACCGGGCGGCTGCACATGGGGCACGCCCTGAACAACACGCTCCAGGATATCGTCGTTCGCTTCCATCGGATGAACGGTGAGCGGACGTGTTGGTTCCCGGGCACGGATCATGCGGGGATCGCCACGCAGAACGTCGTAGAGAAGGAACTTTCCCGGGAAGGCCGGTCGCGTCACGATCTCGGGCGGGAAGCGTTTGTCGAGCGTGTGTGGGAGTGGAAGGCGAAGTACGGCTCGGAGATCATCGATCAGCTGAAGGCTCTCGGGTGCTCCTGCGATTGGTCGAGGCTGCGCTTCACACTCGACGAGGGGCTATCTCAAGCAGTGCGTGAGGTGTTCGTTCGCCTCTACAACGAGGATCTCATCTACCGTGGTGCGTACCTTGTGAACTGGTGTCCCCGGTGCGAGAGCGCGATCTCCGATCTCGAGGTGGAGCACGAGGAGATCGATGGCGCGATGTACGCGATCCGCTACCCCTTGGAGGGCGGCGGATCGGTGACGATTGCCACGACGCGGCCCGAGACGATGCTCGGAGACACCGCGATCGCCGTGCACCCCGATGACGAGCGCTACCGGGATCTCGTCGGCAAGACGGCGCGACTGCCGATCCTCGACCGGGTGCTTCCGATCGTCGCGGCAGAGGAGGTTGACCCCGAATTCGGGAGCGGTGCGCTCAAAGTTACGCCGGCCCACGATCCGATCGACTTCGAGATCGGCCGGAAGCACGACCTCGAGTCCGTGAACATCCTCAACGGCGACGGAACGATCAACGAGAACGGAGGTCCGTTCTCGGGGATGGGGCGTGAACAGGCACGCGCTGCAGTCGTGGAGAGGCTGAAGGCCGAGGGGTTCCTCGAGAGTGTCGAACCCTACCGCCACGCTGTCGGACACTGTGAGCGCTGTCACACTGCCGTGGAGCCGCTCATCTCGACCCAGTGGTTCGTGAGGATGAAGCCACTCGCCGAGCGCGCGCTCGAAGCCGTGCGCGACGGGCGTGTGCGTTTCGTGCCCGAACGCTGGAGCAAGATCTATTTCGACTGGCTGGAGAACATCCGCGACTGGTGCATCTCCCGTCAGCTGTGGTGGGGGCATCGCATTCCTGTGTGGTACGGACCGGACGGCAAGGCGTTTGCGGCGCTCTCAGTGGACGCCGCAGCGCAGGCAGCCCGAGACCACTATGGCGAGGACGTTCCGCTGCGTCAGGATGAGGATGTGCTTGACACGTGGTTCTCCTCGTGGCTGTGGCCGTTCTCTGTGATGGGATGGCCGGAGCGCACGGACGATCTGGCGGCGTTCTTTCCGACGTCATTCCTCGTGACCGCGTTCGACATCATCTTCTTCTGGGTCGCGCGGATGATCATGGCATCGCTGCACTTCATGGAGGAGATCCCGTTTCGTACGGTGTACATCACGCCGCTCATCGTAGACCCGCAGGGCCAGAAGATGAGCAAGTCGAAGGGGAACACCGTTGATCCACTTGAGCTGATGGCGGAGTACGGAGCCGATGCGCTTCGCTTCGCTATGGCCCACGCCACCACCAAGGGCCGCGCGATGCGCACCCCGACGAGCCAGCTCGCGGAGGCGCGGAACTTCCTCAACAAGATTTGGAACATGGCGCGATTCGTGAGGATGCAGCTTGGCGAGGACCGTCCGCCGCTTCCGGCGTCCCCGAGAGAGCTTGAGGACCGGTACATCCTATCGCGCCTGGCGAGTGCGGCATCGACGGCGCGGATGCACTTCGAGGGACTCAACTTCAACCTTGCCACGGAAGCGCTCTACGCCTTCACGTGGCACGACGTGTGCGATTGGTATCTCGAGCTTGCCAAGCCCCGCCTTGCTGCCGGCGATATCGCCGTACGTGCCGTGCTCTACCACGTGCTGAAGGAGACGATCAAGCTCCTTCATCCGATCGTCCCATTCATCACGGAGGCGATTTGGCGCTCGATGGGAGAGGAGCCGGAGTCGGTGAGCACTGCCGGCTATCCCGAACCGGGTGAGACCGACGCCGTAGCGGAGTCTGCTATGGGGCTTCTGCAGGAGGCCGTGCGCGCGGCGCGAACGATTCGCGGCGAGCTGAACGTGCCGGCCGGCGCCTCGCTTGACCTCCACGTGAGGACGGAGCGCGAGGAGATCGCCGAAGTGCTGCTGGAGAAGGAAGACGCGCTTCTCGGTCTCGTGGGAGGCCGCTCACTGACCGTGGGCGCGGAGGTCGTCGCTCCGCCGATGGCGGCACGCCAGGTGCTTCGGGAGGGAGAGCTCTACGTCCCGCTGCAGGAACTGATCGACATCGACGCCGAGCGGGAACGGCTCGCGAAGGAGCTCCGGCAGACGGAGAAGGAGATGGAGCGCTCTCGGGCGACGCTGGAGAACGAGAGGTTCCTCGACCGAGCTCCCGATGACGTCGTAGAGAAGGAGCGCGGCAAGCTTCGCGAGCACGAAGACCGTGTCGGACGGCTGCGCGAGAATCTCGTTGCCCTAGGCGGCTAGCATGCCCGTCGGGCGCCCCGTGGACGAAGCGCTTCGCAAGCTGACAGCGAGCACGGTGAAGCCAGGTCTCGATCGAATCCGGGCGCTGCTTGCGGCCGTCGGAGATCCGCACGAGGGAATCCCTGCTGTGCACATCGCCGGGACCAACGGCAAGGGTTCGGTCGCCGCGATGCTCAGTGCCGTCCTGCGGCGCGTCGGCCTGCGCGTGGGCACGTACACCTCCCCGCACCTCGTGGAGCTTCGCGAAAGGATTCAGCTCGACGGAGTGTGTGTCGACGAGGCTCGTCTCTCAGCGGCCGTCGATGCCTTGCGGCATACGATCCGGAGCATGCGCGATTGTCCGTCGTACTTCGAAGCCTTGACAGCGTCGGCGTTCTCCATCTTCGCTGCCGAAGCAGTCGACATCGCAGTGGTCGAGGCCGGGATGGGTGGACGCTTCGACGCGACCAACGTTGCTGACGCGTGCCTCTCCGTGCTCACGAACATCTCCGTGGACCACACGGACTACCTCGGGGCGACGACCGAGGAGATCGCTTGGGAGAAGGCGGGGATCGCGAAAGCGGGAGTCCCGCTTGTCCTCGGTCGGGAGATCGGCGGAGCGAGCCGAGCGGTCGTCGAAGCAGAGTGCGCAAGAAGCGGGGCGCCACTGCGCCACGGGACGGCAGCCGTCGTGCCGGTTCACAGTGCCTGGTCGGGAACGACGTTTCGCGTTGACGGATCGTGGCTCGCGGAGGCGGTGCACCTCCCTCTGGTGGGAGCATTCCAGGTGTCCAACCTCCACGTTGCGATCACAGCGCTGGAAGCGCTAGCGGATGCAGGGTGGAGCATTCCGTCGGAATGCATCGTCAAAGGGTTGTCCGAGGTCCGCTGGCCGGGTCGCGGGGAGGTGATCCGCGAGCGCCCGCGGGTGCTTCTCGATGCGGCGCACAACGCAGCGGGGGCGGCGGCTCTCGTGGAGACGGTCTGTGCGCTCGAGCCGGTGCGGGAACGGCGGAGCCTTCTCCTGGGAGTCCTGCGGGACAAGGATGTGGACGCGATCGCAAGAGCGGTCGCGCCCGCGTTCCCCCACATCATTGCCACCGCATCGTCTTCGGAGCGTGCGCTGCCGGCGCAGGACCTGGCAGCGCGTCTCGAAGGGATTGGCGCTTCGGTGGCGGTTTCCGGTACTGTCGCGCAGGGCGTGGGCGCCGCTCTCGAACGCCTTCGACCGGAGGAGTTGCTTGTCGTCAGCGGGTCGGTGACTGTAGTCGGCGAAGCCCGTGAAGGGCTGCTGGGGGGGCCCTGTGATGAAGCCTGAGCGCGAGCGTGTGGCGGCCAGGGATCCCCGCCATGTGGGGATCGTGATGGATGGGAACGGGCGGTGGGCATCGCGGCGGGGACTCCCGAGAACAGCGGGGCACGAGGCAGGCGCGAAGGCGGCAGAGGTATTGCTGCGGTTCGTCGCCCGAGAGACGAGCATCAACATCGTGAGCCTCTACGCCTTTTCGACCGAGAATTGGTCGCGACCGAGCGCGGAGGTGAGCTTCCTCATGGATCTTCTCCGTCGGTTCATCGAGGAGTACGTGGAGGAACTCGACCGTGAGGGGATCCTGCTGCGCGTGTGCGGGGATCTCGAACGTCTTCCCGATGACCTGCGGGAGACCGTTGTGGAAGCGGTTCGCCGTACGCGCGACAACTCGAAACTCACCGTGAACGTCGCGCTGAACTACGGAGGGCGGGCGGAGATCGTTCGCGCATGCCGCGCGCTCGCGAGGTTGGTCGTAGCTGGGGAGACCGCAGTCGCTGACATGAACGAAGAACGGTTCTCGCAGGCCCTCGATACCAAGGGGCTGCCCGATCCGGAGCTTGTCATCCGCACGGGCGGCGAGCGACGGCTGTCGAACTTCTTCTTGTGGCAGGTGGCGTACTCGGAGCTCTACTTCACCGAGGTTCTGTGGCCCGACTTCGGTCCGGATCGGCTTCTCGAAGCGCTCGCGGACTACAGGGCCCGGGAGCGGCGTTTCGGAGGATTGGAGGCGGAGAGCTGTTGAGGACGCTGCGCAGGGTGATCAGCGGGTTGCTGGCGGGAGCTGCGATCTTCGGCCTGCTCTGGCTCGGAGCACGCTGGAGCGCTCCGTGGGTCATCGGATTGCCGATCCTCGGCGTGGCGTGGCTCGGGGCGCTGGAGCTGCTGCGCCTCCTCGATCTTGCTGGAATCCGCCTTTCCCGACGGTTCTACCTCCCGTGGATTCCGATTCTGGTTGTGATGTCCGTCGTCGCCGAGGGGCGATACCTGAACCTGGCGGTCGTCTTCGCGCTCGGGACGCAGCTGGTCCGGCATCTCGGAGACCTGCCGCAACGGGATGGATTGCTGCGGGTAGGCGCTGCGTGCCTGTCGGTTCTCTACATTCCTTGGCTGTTTCACTTCCTGTACCGTCTCTACGCGTTTGCGCCGGGTGGCGATCGGATGGCCGGGCTGGCGACGGTGAGCGTTGTGCTTCTCATGGTGTGGGGCTTCGACTCGGGAGCCTTCTTCGTGGGCAAGCTCGCCGGGCGGCATCGAGCGTTCCCCTCCGTAAGCCCGAACAAGACGTGGGAGGGGATTGTGGGCGGCAGCCTCGTTGCCGTCGTCGGTGCGCTCATCGGAGCGTGCATCAGCCCGGTGTGGAGGACGGTCGTGTTGTGGAGCGGCTTCCACCACCTGTTGATCCTTGGCGTCCTCGTCTCAGGAGCCGCGCAGATCGGAGATCTCTTCGAGTCCAAACTGAAGCGGGCCGCGGGGATCAAGGACTCAGGGGTGTTCCTTCCGGGGCACGGCGGGGCGCTGGATCGCATCGATGGGCTTCTGTTCGCGCTGCCTGTGTTTTTCTGGTACTTCGAGATGTTCCTGCGAGCGACCCTCGAACGCGTGGGGTAGGATCGTCACGCCATGGCGCTGTTTCTGAGAAGCATCTACACGGCGACGTTGCTGTCGCTTGCCTACGTTGCCGTGCTCTACCAAGGACACCCGGCGCGTAGGCTGCCGCTTCCTCCGATCATGGTGGCCTTCGCCGCGGGGCTGCTCGCCATGGTCCCCGTTGTCGTGGTCCGCTCGATCGCTCCGCCGGCCGCGTCTTCGATGGTGAGTGTGGCGATCCACGCTGCGTGGGAGGAAGGGATCAAGTTCGCTGCGCTGTGCCTGCTCATCCGAGGCTGGCGCGAGCCGGAGCTGACGGAGCCATTGGATGTCGCGATGTACTTCGCTGTTCTCGGGGTCGGATTCGGCGTGTTCGAACAGGTATGGTACGTTCTCGGCTCGGGGCAAGGGGGATGGCTGCAGGGGGACCCCGTTCGCTTTCGAGAGGCGTTCCGCTTCGCGGTGGCGGCTCGATCGATGCCGAGCCATATGCTGTTCGGTGCCCTTGCGGGCGGCGTGATCGGACACGCGAGGTTCGCGTCAGCCCGCGGGATGCGGTTGCTGCTGGGCGTTGCTGCGCTGGGCGTGGGGGCGGCGTCGCACATCGGCTTCGACGCTGTGGCGCAACGCGGAGGAACGCTTGCGCTGCTTGCCTACCTTGTCGCGCTCCTCGGGGCCCTCATCGCTTGGCGACGGTGGGCATGGGATCGCTCTGCGTTCCGTGCGATCATCGATGTGGCAGAGCGAGGCGCTGCGTGGACCGGCGACCGGCCGGCCGAGGCCGTGCGGTTGCTCCTCGCCGAGGGCTTCGGATGGCCGGGCAGGACAGGCTCGAAGCTGCTGCGCGTCTATCCCATGGCGTTGTCGGTCGCCATCCTCTATCCGCTGCTGTTTGGCGTCGTCTACTCGATCGCATGGGGTATCGCGGCGCTGCTCGCCCGCGCGTAGAGGGGAAGCCAAGTGTAAAGGGCGGCTGAGCCGCTGGCTTAGCCGCCCTCTCCGGGTGGTGAAAAAGATGAGGGGGTTCTCTTTTCTGTCGTGACTATAGCACATCGATCAATGGTTGTCCGTAATGCGGATTACATCCGGGATGAACAGGCGTTCCCATGGTTGATAGCGCCGGCATCCGGGGAGGCGGACGGGAGCAACTCGGTGTCAAGGTCGGCCACCGAGAGGGACGCGAGCAATTCGCGGAAGCGTCCGTTGATCGAATGCCATGTCCGTTGCGTCGGACAGCAGCCGGCGATTCGGCAGGTAGCGGACGCAGGATCGAGGCATTGCACGAGGTCGATCGGCTCGCCCAGGGCCTGGAGAACATCGCGAACGGAGACGCTCTCGGCAGGGCGCGCCAGGATGTACCCACCGCCGCGCCCCGCCCGTGAGCGGACGAGACCGGCGCGCTTCATCTCGTTGAGAATCTTCTCGAGAAAAGGGGCTGGCAGGCCGTAGTCGTTGGCGATGGTTCCTGCTGGCACCGGGGTCGTCTCGTCCCTTCTCGCGAGGGCGACGACGGCGATCAGCCCGTAGCTTGCTTTCCGTGTCAGCTGCACACCGAATCCTGCCCTTCGCTTGCGTCAGCCGATGGGGCTCCGTCCTTGCTGAGGAACGCCTCGTAGCGCTTCTCCACTTCCTCGCGATGACGGAGGATCCGGTCGTGGCGTCGCCGCAGCGGCTCGGGAATCGGTCGTTCCTGCTTCGTGTAGTAGTCGTAGATGGCCTCGTTGAGGGCATCGGCGGCAAGGGCGGAGCAATGCATCTTCGGCTTCGGCAGACCGCCCAGCTTCTCGGCCACCATCTCGTTGGTGATGTCGATGGCTTCGCTGAGCGTCTTGCCTTTGGCGAGGTCGGACACCATCGAGGACGTGGCGATTGCCGCGGTGCAGCCGAAGGTCTCCCAGGAGATGTCGGCGATCACTTCGTCGCTGCCGTCGGCATTGGTTGCAACGAGGATGTACATCCACATCACGTCGCCGCAGACAACATTCCCGACCTTCCCGATTGCGGAGTACTCCTCGAGACGCCCCTGGTTGTGGGGCTCGCGGAAGTGCTCCAGGACCGTCTCGTTGTACATGACTACTCACCTATCTTGAACGGGGACATCGTGCGCAGCTCTTCGACCACGGGGGGGAGCACGCGGAGCAACGTGTCCACATCTTCTTGAGTCGTTTGCTTCCCCATGCTCAGCCGTAGACTGCCGTGGGCCATGGAGATGGGGACTCCGATCGCGCGCAACACGTGGCTCGCCTCGAGATTGGGCGACGAACACGCCGAGCCGGTGGATGCGGCGATCCCTTGCTCGTCAAGCCTCATGACCAGGCTCTCGCCCTCGATTCCAGCGAAGCTGAAGTTTACGATGTGGGGCAGCCCGAGCTCGCGGCTCCCGTTCAGTCGCGTTCCGGGAAGCCGCTCGATGCCATCGATCAGCTGCTGGCGAAACCCGGCCATCTGAGCGCTGTTCCCATCGAGACCCGCGACGACGAGGCTCGCCGCCGCTGCCATGCCGACGAGCCCTGGCACGTTCTCCGTGCCGCTGCGGCGTCCGCCCTCGTGGCCACCACCGTGAAGAATCGGCGTCAGCGATAGGCCCCGCCGCACTGCAAGCAGGCCGACCCCCTTCGGACCGTGGAACTTGTGTGCGGAGAGCGAGAGCAGATCGATGGAAGCGCTGGGGAGCGGGATCTTGCCGAGCGCCTGAACGGCGTCGGTGTGGAACGGGACCCCGCGGTCTCGGCAGGCCTCCGAGATGCGCTCGATGGGCTGGATCGTACCGATTTCGTTGTTGCCCAGCATGACGGACACGACCAGCGTGTCGTCGGTCAGTGCGTTCGCGACCTCGGCGGGATCGACACGCCCCTCGCCATCCACCCCGAGCCGCGTGACGCGCGCCCCGAGAGACTCAAGCCAATCGCAGGTGTGGAGAATGGCGTGGTGCTCCGTCGTACACGTGATGAGATGGCGCTTGGTGCTGGCGAAGAACAGGCCGGCCAGTGCGAGGTTGTCGGACTCGGTTGCGCCCGAGGTGATGACAATCTCCTCGGGTTCAAACCCGACTGCCGTCGCGAGCTCGCCGCGAGCTCGGTCCACAGATCGACGAGCCTCGCGGCCGAGCCGATGGAGGCTCGAAGCGTTGCCGTAGCGGTCGTGGAAGAACGGTTGCATCGCTTCGACCACCGCGGGATCGGCGGGTGTCGTCGCGGCGTTGTCGAAGTAGCGAACGGTCGGTTCTCCGGGCATGGGGAAAAGCATACCGAATCGGTCTGCTTTGTCAATCGGATCGGCGCCAGGACAGCCGATGTCTCCTGCGGTGTCCCGTAGGCTCTCGATCAGAGAGCAGGTTCCGCTTGGGGCTTCAACGCGCTACACGAGCTCGAAGAGCTCCTTGGTCGCGCCGCAATCGGGGCACGTCCAACCATCCGGGAGCTTGGCGAAGGGCGTTCCCGGGGGAACATCCGTTGTCGGATCGCCGTGCTCGGGATCGTAGATGTAGCCGCAGACGGTGCATTCCCACTTCTCCATGATCGGCCTCCTTTGCTCGTTCCTAAGGGCACGGGCTCCCGTGCCCATGTCTAGACCTCTGCTGGGGCGTCTCCCGCATCCTGCTCGTGTGGCGAAGGCTCCTGAACGTCGCCGGCCTCGACGGAGGGCGAGGGTTCCGCCTCCGCAGACGGTGCGTCCGCAGCGACGTGGAAGCGGAACTCCTCGGGGCTGCTCAGTCCGAAATACTGTAGGAACTCCCGTGTCACGTGGAGAAGCAACGTTCTCCCGTGCTCTTCGGCTCGTATCAGCCCCCGTGCGAGGAGATCCTGAACGTGCGCGTACGCCTTGTTGCCACGGGCTTTGACGAGATCGGCCTGCGTCATCGGCTGATTGTAGGCGATCACGGCAAGCGAGCGCAGCGTCGGGCGGGCGATGTCTTGCTGAGGGGCGAGGTGCGCCACAAGATCCGTGAATTCCCGCTTCACGCGTAACATCGCCTTGGTCGGTTCCAGCACCAGCTCGACGCCTCGGTCCTCGGCACGGAGCGTCTCGCCGAGTTCCTCGAGAAGCCGGCGGATGTACGGCTGGGACACGCCGCCGAGCAAACTGCCCAGAGACCGCAGCGTGAGAGGAACCGGCGACACGAACAGTGCGGCTTCCATCAGTGCGCGATCCCGCGTGCTATCGAGTGACGCAGACGGCGTCATGGTCTGGGTCCACCATCCTGGAGAACATCCATGTCACGGTGACGAGGTCAGGGTGATCTCGATGTCGCCCATGAACTCCCGCTGGTGGCAGTCGATCGTCCCTTGCGATGCGAGGTGGAGAATCTCGAAGAAGCGCTCTACGCGCTCCTCGCGGTCACCGCGCTCGAGCAGACGGAAGAAGCTGACGACGGTGCGACCGGACAGGAGGTCGCGGATGCGTGACAGCAGACTACCAAGACGCTCGGTGAACCCTTGCCCGCCGATCTGGTACTGCTCGAATGGATCGTAGTCATCTTCGAGCAGCTCGACGGGCAGATCCCTCCCCTCTCGCCGCCGGCTGACGGCGATCGCGGACGCGAACGCTCGTCGGAGGTCAAGAAGCGTCACCGCTCGCGTCGGTCGACGCAGCAAGGGCAGGGAGAACTCCTCGGGCTCCACGGGCTCTTGCCACGGAATCTCCTCGTCATCCAGCGCGTCGTCGAGAGCACGAAGCAGGTCACCCTCCTGCGCTGGCCGGGCGCGTGCCATGAGCTCATCGGACTTCATGCGCAGCAGGATGGAGCACGCGAGGACCATGCGTCCCGGAAGCTCGAACCGCATCTCCTGCAGGGCTCGAACGTGGTCCCGATAGCGCCGGGCAAGCTCGGCGACATCGATATCCCACGGATCCATGTCGTGGGTGAGCCGATCGAGGGTCTGTTCCCAGCTCTCGCCGAGCAACAGATCGACAGGAATCTCCACCCGCTGTGTCGTTGTCATGGCTTCGTACCACCCGCCGAGAGATCCAGCGCGATCACCTCGGATACCCCATTCTTGATTGTCACCCCGTAGGCCCGCCGTGCATGACGAACCGTTTCCTCGTTGTGCGAGACAACGATCACCTGTACGCGCTGGGCGTAGT
>Ga0272441_10005447_pt1 | contig 22094 bp, 16 predicted proteins | sample SSMProp6N_FD_193582 | JGI IMG/M metagenome (GOLD analysis project Ga0272441, IMG submission 193582) | Marine sediment archaeal communities from Little Sippewissett salt marsh, Falmouth, MA, United States - SSM-Prop-6N | ecosystem: Environmental > Aquatic > Marine > Wetlands > Sediment ... | reverse complement strand
CCTCACCGGACCTGGCTGCAAACGCCGTGACGAGCCAAAGCGGAGCACGTCGGGACCGTCCAGTTCCCCCGGCGTAACCCTGTCGTACGCTCCGTTTGGTTGCGGCCGAGGGGCGAAGCCCCGAGGCTGCGATGTACTACTAACTCTCAAAATCTCTGCGCGGCGCAGAGAAAACGTGGGGCTGGGCATACCAAACCCAATCCCTGATTGGGTTTACGGAGACAAGCCAGGTGCGCGCAAAGCCAGCGCGCTCGGGGAGACCGCCCCTCTCCATACGACGGACGGTACCGTGTCCAGCCCCACGTTTTCTGGTCCTTTGGTTGCGGCCCGAGGCCGCGATGCGTCCCATGCGTCCCATGCGCCCGGGCCGGCGGAGGCGCCCTGGGTATCCCGGGCCGCGTGTGGCCGATGCGGCTGTGGGCGGGCGGTTCCTGCTGGGAATCGCTGCCGGGGAACCGGCTGATAGGAGGGGGCGGGGAAGGCGGCCCCTGCGCTCGGTGTGGCGGGCGGCTGCGCGGTGCCCTGTGCACCGCTCCGCCGATGGCTGGAGCGATGATCCGGCCCGTTGCTCAGACCGACCCGCAAGAGCTGCCTGCCGCCCGCCGCCAGGGGCGGCCGTGCGGCTCGAGCCGGTGTGGAATGAGCATGATGCCGGCCTGCGGACGCCGCAAGGCGATTGCAGGGGACGGGCAGGCGGGGTGGCATGGCGGCCGGAGCTGGCGAGAAATGCGGGGTAGTGGTGTATGGGACGGGGGGCTATCACGCGGCAAGAGAACGCGCGTCCCTCTTCTTCTTCACGCATTACGGATTTCGCATTACGGATTCCGCCCCCCCTCGTCCCTCGGCCCGCTTGACACGCCGGCCCGCCTGCCCTACCATTGGCCGTGAACCAAGAGGCGGGGAATTGCCCTATCGCATGCAAAGGAAGACCATCATGATTCTCGGCAAGCAGATCCGCATGGAGCGCATCGTCGACCGCAACTCCGGGCGCACCGTCATCGTGCCCATGGACCACGGAGTGACCGTCGGCCCGATCCGCGGCCTCGTGGACATGCGCTCGATGGTCAACGACGTGACCGAAGGCGGCGCCAACGCCGTGCTCGGCCACCTCGGCCTGCCTCTCCACGGCCACCGACGCAGCGGCAAGGATATCGGCCTCATCCTTCACCTCTCCGGCAGCACCGTGTGGAGCCCTGATCCCAACGCGAAGATCCTCGTCAACTCCGTGCAGATGGCGCTTAAGATGGGCGCGGACGCGGTGTCCATCCACGTCAACATCGGCGCGGAGAGCGAGGCCGAGATGCTCCGCGACCTCGGGCAGGTCTCCGTGGACTGCATCGAGTGGGGCATGCCCCTCCTGGCGATGATGTACACGCGCGGCAAGAAGCTCAAGAGCGAGAGCGACCCCGAGGCCGTCAGCCACGCGGCCCGCATCGCCGCCGAGCTCGGCGCCAACCTCGTCAAGGTCACCTACACCGGTTCGGCCCGCAGCTTCCGCAAGGTCATCAAGGGATGCCCCATCCCCGTCCTCATCGCTGGCGGGGAGAAGGCCGAGAGCGACCGCGACGTGTTCGACAACGTGGCCGGTGCCCTCGACGCCGGCGCCGCGGGCGTGTGCATCGGCCGCAACGTGTTCCAGCACGACCACCCGCTGTGCATGATGAGCGCCATCTGCGCCATGGTCCACGAGCGCGCATCCGTGGACGACGCCGTCAAGACGATCGCCGCCGGCCGCAAACGGATGAAGCGGAAGAAGCAGAAGTAGGGGGCCTGCCACCGAGGCGCGCTCGCCGCCCCCAATTCCCTCCCTTCAAGACACCACCGGGACCACCGGGGGTCACACCTACACCATCGGGGGTCACACCTACTTTTTGCTATTATGGCTCTCAGCCCTCTCTGGGTGCAGCCGGGAGCAGTATCGAGATAGTGGGGGCCGCACTCAGATTCTGGGCCGCACCACCGGGGGCACACCTGCTCCATGCAGGCGCCGCCGGCGCCTGCGAGGGGATAGGGGCACTGACAGAAATGCCGCATGCCAGGTGCGGCCTCCGCGCCGACAGTAGCGGGAAGTGGGCGTGGCCCCGGTGCTCGTGTGCCCGCCGCATTGGCAGCCGGCCCAGTCCCTGCCTCCCCCACACTGCGTGTGGCGGGGATCTCGCCTGGAGGCGAGGTCGCGGGGCAGGGACGCCCCGCCCACAATGGATGGGGTGTGCGGTTCCTCTGGCACGCCGCACGGACGCCGGTCACACCCTCAGGACGCCCGCGACCATTTCGCCCACCTGCCGGAGGTCTTCGGCGTTCGGGCGGCCCGCGATGTCGCCCAGCCGTCCGCCCGTATTCACGTCCGTGCGGTCGGCGGGGAAGCCGCCCACGACGTACCATTCCGCTACGACTTCGATGCCGAGGTGGTCGAAGAACTGCCCGAGCCACTTCACGGCGGGCACGGCCTCGTTGACGCCGGTGTGCGGGCCGCCGTAGGTGCAGTAGACGATGGCCTTCTTGCCAGGGCGTCGGGGGCAACTCAGCCGCACCTCGCCCCGCCCGCTGTATGCCTTGAGCCACCGCCCGATCGTCTCCATCATCGGCTTCCCAGGCAGCCACTGATACACGCCCGAGCCCGCGAAAACCGCGTCGTAGGCCAGAACATCCAGGTCGGCCTCCGTCGGCAGCTTCACGGTGTCCACCTCGTGGCCAGCCGCCTGGGCGGCTTCGCTGATCCGGGCGGCCACCTTCTCGGTGTTCCCACCCATCGAGTAGTAGACGTTGAGCACTTTCACGCGGCTTCTCCTGATTCTCACGCGCGCCAGGGCCGCTCGCGCTGCTGGTTCTCGGCAAGCGCGTCGCGGGCGATATTGATGTCGTCCACGATCTGGAAGTCATACATCCCCACACACAGGAAGTCCGCCCCGCCCTTGAGTGCGTAGCGGAAGCCGACCTTCGGGTGGATGGCTCCCGCGGCCAGCGTCTTGAAGGCGATCCACGGCTGTTCCTGCGTCTTCATGAAGGCGATCGTGTCGTCGGGGTGCTCGCACCAGATGTTGTCGCACTGCTGCTTGGGCTGCGCCGACCAGTAGCGGTGGTCGTGGAGCGTCTTCATCCAGAAATCGGGCTCGAGCCCCTGCTCCACACAGGCCGTCACGGTGGCGAGCTTGTGTGCGCCGATGCCCGCGGGCAGCCCGTGCTTGCGCGTCAGGTCCAGTGCCTTGCCGATCAGGTCGAACTGCTTGCGCCGCACCAGGTCGTCCGCCACACCGCCCTGCACGTAGCAGGCACACGCCCCCGCGTCGATGGACTTCTGGACCATCGCCAGCAGGTCGCGTCCCCCGCAGTCCGAGATGAACTGGATCTTCCCGAGCTTGCGCTCCCAGTACTCGTTGATCACGCCGCACAGCACGGGGTTGGTGAGGAACACGTTCACCCCGCACTTCTCGGCCAGGGCGAACGTCTCGAACACCTTCCACTTGTGGTGGTAGGCTTTGACCAGCTTGGAGACGTAGATGAGGTCGCGGGCGTGAGCCCATCCGCCCACGAGGTTGCCGCCGAGGATCACGCGGCTGAGGTCCAGCTTCCCGATCTTCGCGTGCGGGATCGGCCCCTTGAGATCTTTGAACGTGGCGAACTGAAAGGTCTTGATCGTGGCCGTCGTCACGGCATCCACCTTCTGCTCGCCGCCCTTCGCGGCCGCTGAGGCGGTTCCGGCGAGTGCCTCCTCCTCGTGGCTCAGCCAGCCGTGCTTCTTGAACCCCGCAAGCACCACTCCGCCCAGAAACGGCACGCCCGTCAGGCTCGCCAGCACGGCGCGGCGGCCGAGCGGATCGCGGTCCACGGCCTCCGCCAACTCCTGCTCGGACGCCACTTCGGCCGGCCGCCGACGGCGATGCCACAGCGCGGACAGCAGACGGTCCAGCCCCAGCACCCCCGCTCCCGGAACCATGGCCACGACGCACAGAGCCAGGAGTTCCACCAGGTTCTTGTCCACAAACAGGTAGTGCCCCTCCACCGGCATTCCCGACGCCAGGAACGGCGGGTGTGCGACGTAGTAGAGAGCCAGGAGCACCATGCCAAGCACGGCGGCCAGTCGGGTGAGGCATCCGAGGAGCAGCGCCCCGCCGATCGCCACCAGCCCCCAGATGTTGAGCTGATCCACCACCGTCTGCGCCGTCGGGTTCGCCGCGATCCCGTGGAAGACGTCTGCCAGGACCCACTGCGATCCCTTCAGGTAGCCCGCCGACGTCCACCCCGGCGTGGCCAGCTTCCAGAGGCCCTCGTAGAGGAAGTGCCAGCCGACCGCCACACGCAGCAGCAGCAGCGCCAGGGCCTGAGCCCCAGGAACGGCACGCGCCACCTCACGGGGTGGATCGCCTCGCTCGGACATGCTCAGCACTCCAATGGCAACAGGGGGAAGCAACGCAAGTCGATTCTAGCCGTCCTCCCGCTCGCGATCAAACACGCGGGGAGGCGTCAGGTGGCCTTCTCCACGATGCTCCAGCAGATGGCAGCGCCCCAGCCGTCCTTCTCGCGCTCGCGGCACGCGGCCCTGGCCTGTCCGAGCACCTTCGATCGCCTGACCCCTCCGGTGGCCAGGGCATCGCACAGCACGGCCTCGGCCTGCTCGCGGTACCGCTCCACCTGCTTGCTGTAGAAGGCGCCATCGGAGGCATGCTCGTCCGAGGTGTCGCCACGCCACTCGTAGCCACAGTCGTAGAGGCAGCCGGCGATCTCCAGGATGATCATCCGCCACCAGGTCATCAGGCACTCCGCTCGCGCCGTGCCCTCCAGGAGCGCCGCGGCGGCCTGGTAGCACCGGCCGGCGTCCTCGACCGAACGCGTTTCGTCGAAGGCTCCCGCCGCCCTCTCGAGCAGGTGGACCTTCCCAGATGGCTCGGGCTCCCAGGCTGCGGCAGCCTCGAAGCACCGGCCCGCCTCGGTGTATCGGTACTTCCCGATGGCCGCCTCGGCCGCTGCCACCAGCTTCTGAGTCTCACTGTCCATCGCCATCGCACCTCCGTGAGGCGTGGGCCGCCACGGGTCGCGGTTCACGGGCCTTCGCCGCCATCTCCCTGCGCCGCGATGTCGCGGATGCGGAGCCCATGCTTGCGGAGAAGGGCCTGAAAGTTGCTGCGCTGCATGCCCGTGGCGTCGGCGGCTCGGGTCACGTTGTAGGCGTTGCGGCGCAGGGCGTCGAGCAGGAAGGCCCGCTCGAGCTCGGCAATGGCCTGGGCCCGGGCCTCCTTCTTCATCTCGTTGAGCTCAGCGGCCGTGCGCGGCACGGCCGCGGCAGCCACGGCAGGGCCGGCCATCGACTCGCACAGGCGGGCTCGGCCCACGCGCGGATCGCTGGCGCGGATGACGACGCGCTCGACCACGTTGGAGAGCTCCCGCACATTGCCTGGCCAGTCGTACTGGGTGAGAGCATTGAGGGCCTCGGGGGTGAAGCCCTCGATCGACTTGTGCATCCTGGCGGCAAAGAGGGCAAGGAAGTGGCGGGCCAGCAGCGGGATGTCCTCCCGCCGCTCGCGCAGCGGCGGGAGACGGATGGGGAACACGTTGAGGCGGTAGAAGAGGTCGTGGCGGAAGCGGCCCTCGTCGGCCAGCGCGGCGAGGTCGCGGTTCGTAGCGGCGATGAAGCGGGCGTCGACGGGCACGGGGGTGGCGGAACCGACGGGGCGGACCTCGCGATCCTCGATGGCGCGCAGCAGAGCGGCCTGAAGCTCGAGGGGCAGGTTGCAGATCTCGTCGAGGAAAAGCGTGCCGGCGCTGGCCGCGTGGATGAGCCCGCCCTCGTCGCTCGTGGCGCCGGTGTAGGCGCCGCGCAGGTGGCCGAAGAGCTCGCTGGCGATGAGGCCGGGAGCGATGGCCCCACAGTCGAGGGCGACGAATCGCCCGTCGCGCCGCGGCCCGGAGAAGTGGATCGCGCGCGCCACCAGCTCCTTGCCCGTGCCGCTCTCGCCCGTGATGAGCACCGTGCTCTCGGTGGCCGCCACCTGCTGCACAAGGGCGAGCACCCGCTGCATGGCCGGGCTCTCGCCAATGAGGCGGCGGAGACGGAAACGGTCCTCGAGCGCGTCTTGGAGGGCGCGGTAGTCGGACAGGAGCCGCCGCTGCCGGAGCGCCTTCTCGACCGCGGCCCCGAGCTCCTGGGGGGTGAAGGGCTTGGCGATGTAGTCGAACGCGCCCATCTTGATCGCCTCCACCGCGCTCTTGATCGTCGAGTAGCCGGTGATGATGATCACCGGCACGTCAGGGAAGTGATCGGGCGCCTGACGCAGGATGTCCATGCCCGGAATATCGGGGAGCTTGAGGTCGACCAGCGCGACGTGGAAGGTCTGCTCGGAGAGGAGCTCGAGTCCCTCGCGTCCGCTCTCGACGAGCGTCACGTCGTGGGCTTCGCCGAGAACGCGTTCGCAACTGCGCCGCACGATCGGGTCGTCGTCGATCACGAGGATACGGGCCTTAGGGTCCATCGGTGGCTTCCTTCGGGTTGACCGGCAGTCGAACGGTGACGGTGGTCCCCTGGCCGGTTTCGCTGGCGATATAGATCTGTCCGCCGTGCTCGGTGACGACACCGTAGCTGACGGCGAGCCCCAGGCCGGTGCCCTTGCCCGTCTGCTTCGTGGTGAAGAAGGGGTCGAAGACGTGGTCCAGGTCGTCCGGGGCGATGCCGCTGCCGGAGTCGGCGATCTCGAACTCGACCCCCGACTCGCACTCGAGGTCGCGCGTTCGGCTGCGCACGGTGAGGGTACCGCCGTCGGGCATGGCGTCGATCGCGTTGACGATCACGTTGACGGCCACTTCCTGGATCTGGTCGGCGGCCATCACGGCGCCGGGCAGCTCAGGATCGAGCTTCTCCACGATCGCCACCTGGTGGATGCTCGCCTGGTTGCGGGTGAGGGTGAGTGCCTCGCGGAGCACCTTGTTGAGATCCGAGAGCGTTTTCTGCGGGTGGTTCTGGCGCGAGAAATTGAGCAGGCCCTGCACGATCTCCTTACAGCGCATGCTCGCATCGATGATGGTCTGGAGGTCCTTGCTCTCGCGGGAGCCCTCGGGGGCCTCGTCGAGGAGGAGGTGTGCGAACGTGAGGACGCCGGTGAGGGGGTTGTTGATCTCGTGGGCCACACCGGCCGCCAGCCGCCCGATGGAGGCCAGGCGCTCGGAGCGGGTGAGGCTGAGCCGCGTGCGCTCCTGGAGCAGCCGGTCGCGCTCCTCGAGCGAGCGGGCCATGATATTGAAGCTCCTGGTGAGCGAGCCGATCTCGTCGGACGAGCGGATGGGGAGGGTATGCGAGAAATCACCCTGTGCAATGGCAGCGGAGGCGGCGGCCAGTTCGTGGACCGGCCGGGCGATGCTGCCGGCAATGCGCCACAGGACAAACGCCGCGGCAAGCACGCCGGCAAGACCAACGACGCCGTAGATGCCGAGCGTGCGCACGGTCAGGGCCTGGAACTTCCCCTCGAGGACCCCCACGTAGAGCATGCCGGCGACCTTGCCGCGAACGTCCTCGATGGGGGCGTAAGCGGAGATGTACCAGTTGTTGACGACCCATGCCCGGCCGAGCCAGATGCGTCCTCGCTCGAGCACGTGGCGGGCCACCTCGGCGCTCACGCGGGAACCGATGGCGCGGGCGCCGTCGTTGCGGAGCACGTTGGTCGAGATGCGCACATCGTGCTGGAAGATGGTGGCCGTGCCGACGAGCCGGCCGCGGAACCGCTCGTCGCGGAACACGGTGTCGCGCACCTGGTCGACCAGGCCGCGGTCGCGGTTCAGGAGCAGGCCGCCCCACAGCACGCCCGCAAGCCGGCCATCCGCCGTGTGCACGGGTGCAGCGGCGGCGAGGACCATGCCCGCATCCAGGCGGTCGCCCTTCGGAGCAGCGGCCCTGGGCGTGGGCACGATGGGGATCACGGAGCGAGCGGCCAGCTCCGGGCTCTCGCGCTCGAGCTGCGCCACGGGCATCACCACGGTGCCCAGGGCAAGCGGAGCCCCGCTGAGCACCCGAGCCACGAGGGGCCGCTCGGCCACAAGATCGCCTGCCACCAATGCCAGATGGGCGCGATGTACCACGCGGCCCTCCCCATCGGTCAGGCACAGCATGTCCAGCGCCGCCTTGCGCCGCACGGCATCGAGCCGGGGAGCCAGATAGGCCACATCGCGGTCGGCCACGGCTTGGGAGAAGCGGTCGCCGAGCGCGGTGAACGCCAGCGCGCTACCGATGGCCTCGAGGCGCTGAGCATAGAATGCGCGCGACGCGTTGAGGTCCTGCTTCACCCGGTTGTGCGCTTCCTGCTGCAACTGCTGGTAGAGCAGATAGCCCCCGATGAAGATGGACACACCACCCGCGATGGCGACCACCAGCAGCATGCTGGCCACGATGCGGCGGCGAAGTGTCATCCTCTCTGCCCCCATGGGGCCTCCCATTCGGCGGTATGGTACACCGGCGAGAGCCGGGCCGCAAGCCACCCAGCGGACCCCAGCCTGCCGATGATGTCGAGGCGGCGCGCGAGCTGGGAGTCGGGCATGTCAGCGCGTCCTGGAGCGGAGGCGTTCGAGCACGCGCGCGGCCTCCGGGTGTTTGGGGTCGAGGGCAAGGACGCGTTCGAGCTCATCCTCGGCCTGGGTGAGAAGGCTGGCGTCGCCGCACCACTTCGCCAGTGCGAAGAGCCGCGCGGGGTCGTCGCCGGCCTGGTAGCGGCCGCGGACGTACTGCGCCATCTTGCCGGCCGTGGACCCCGCCATCTGCGAGCCGCCGGTCATCAGGGTCCACATCCGGGCAGCGCGGCCGACGCCGATATGGCGGGCGCCGCCAATCATGATCTTGTGGTGGCCCTGGGAGTAGTACCACATGCGGAACACGCCCACCCCGCTGCCGCTGCCGGCGGCGATGCACTCGCCACCGGCACGCGTGTGTTCGCGGCCGGCCCGCTGGCCGAAGCCCTTGAGGTGCGGCGTGGGCGAGACGTGGGAGAAGTACTTCTTCGCCACCATCTCCTCGCTGTGCTTCTTGGCCGCGACCACCAGCCGCAGGTCGATGCCCACTGGATGCAGGCCGATGAGGATGCGATGCACGTTGAGCCGTGCGATGCACGCGTGCTCGCCAGGGGCGATCCAGGAGCCGACGCGGCGGTTGAGCTCCAGCGTCTCTGTCCAGCGCGGCGCGCCGGCGTAGCGGTTCACGAAGACCACCGTGCAAAGGTTCTCGGAGAGCTCGTCGCTCCAGCCCACGCGAAGGCCGCAGGCGACCGCGTAGCCCTCCATCTCGTCGATGGTGGCGTGGACCTTCTTGTAGGCATCGCTCCCGCGCAGGGGGCCGATGGCTTCATTGAGCGCCTTGCCGATGGGTGCCATGGCCTCGTCGAGCTTCGCCTTGCTGAAGCCGCCGCCGCGAACGGTGTTGCGCGCCTTCTCCTGATGGGGGGCTAGAGCCTTGCGCAGGCCGAGGCCCCCCTTGCGCACGGCGCCCGAGGCCACGAGCTGGGCCATCGAGCGCCAGGCTTTGGCTCGGATGCGGGCGACCGCATCGGCGACGGCCCTGGACGGGCGCTTGCCCGCTTCGCTCAGGCGGCCCCAGGCCTTGCGGCGCTGCTCGGAGGTGGAGCCGGGCGCGGTGAGCGCGCGGAGGAAGGCCTGAACGGGTAGGGGTTCCGCGGGGGCCGCCGCACAGACCGCAGGTGCGATCGCCCCCAACACGAGGCTCAGACCCATCGCGACTCGCGACACCATCGCCTACCTCTCCCCCTGGCGGCCGGGCAACACACGGATGCCAGGGGCAGAGCTGCCCGACGTGTCGCGCACGCGCACACACAGCCCCCAGCCCCCATCCACCTGGGACACCTTCACCAGCAGGGGATTCCAGCCCTCGCGAAGCGACACCACCACCTTGTCCTGCGCTGCCGCGAGCCCTCGCACCACGTTCTTGGTGTGGACCACCTTGCCGTTGAGCCACACCTTCACGCCGTCGTCGCTGCCGATCTCGAGCCGCACCATCTGCTCGATGGCCGACTGGATGCTGGTGCGCAGGTAGACCACGCGGTGATTGCCGGGGAAGGCCTTTGCGAGGTCGACCTGCCAGCCGGCCACGCCGCTGGTCAGGCGCTTCCATCGCACGCCCTCCGCACCGGGCTTCTCGGGGTCGAAAGCCACGTCGAGGAGGTGCTCGCCGGTCTTCCCCTCAGCGGTGAGCGGGCCGGCGACCTCCCAGGCGACGATGAAGCCCTCGTACTTCTCGATCTCGTCGAGGAGCTTCTTGGCCTCCGTCCGCTCGCGTCGGCTCCGGGCCACTCCGATCACGCTGCGCAGCGCGGCCACCGCCTCGGCCCGGTGGGTACCGGCCAGGTTGCGGGCAATGCTGAGCATGGCCTGGGTGGCCTCGGCCCGGAGCGCGGCCTTGTCGAGCAGCGGCTCCACGATTGCCACCACCTCGGGGCTGGCGGCGCTGCTCAGGCCGGCGAGCACCAGCTTCTTCTCCTCGGGGCGCTCGGCCAGCTCCATCGCCTCCACGTAGAGCTCGGTCGTCTCGTCGGCCTCGCGGTCGCTGGGCAGGTTGATCATGCGGACCAGGCCCCGGAGTGCGAGCACCTTGTGGGCAGGCTCCGCCGCGGTGCGGGCGATGCGGCGCAGGTCGTCGATGGGCGCGGCGGTCGGCCAGTCGGCCAGGATGCGCAGTGCGGCCAGGTGCATCGCGGGATTGGTGTCCTTGAATGCGGTGCGGACGGCCTTGAGAGCCTTGGGGCTCGCCGTGCGGCCCAGCAGGCGCAGGAGCGCGGCGCGGGCGTCGGGCATGGCTCCCTCGAGCGCGGCGAGCACGGGGGCCTCCTGGCGGCCGCGGCCGTCCACGCGGCGGAGGATGGCGGCCACGGCACGCTCTGCCGCCGCCCGCTCGCCACCCGTCTTCGCCTTCACCAGGATATCCACGAGCCCGGCGAGGTGGGGCTCGCCGCCGAGCACGCCCAGGCCCTTGATGGCCTCGCGGCGCACGCTCTCGTCCGCGTCGCGGGCAGCGGCCAGGAGCGACGCCACGACGCCGTCGGCCTGGCGTGCGGTGAGTGCGCGGATGAGCTCGACGCGGAGCTTCGGCTCCGCCTTCTCCATCGCTTCCACGATGGCGGCGTCCACACCGTCGCCCGCCAGCCGCACGAGGGCGGTGCGTGCGGCGGCCTGTTCCGCGCCTCTGCCCGAAGCAGCGCCCTGGACGAGGAGCGGCACGGACGAGGCGTCGCCAAGGCGACCGACGGCCAGCAGGGCGGCGGCGCGAACCGCCTCGTGCTCGCCGTGGGTGGCAGCGAGGATCGCCGGCTTGGCCGCGGGGTCGTCGCGCTCGGCCAGGGCCTCGATGAGCAGCACCTGGGCATCGGGCGCCAGGCCGGGCAGTTCCTTCGCGAACCGCTGCGTGGCGGCCGTGCCCTCGAAGCGCCGCACGAAGCCGATGGCATTCGCCCGCGTGGCCCGGTCGTCGCTCCGCACGAGCGTGAGCACGAGAGGGATCGCCTCGTCGCCCCCAGCGACCACCAGCCCGCGCAGCGCGGCGATGCGAACGTGGCCTGCCTCCTTGTCCCCGTAGAGCTTCCTGAATGTTGCGGCCGCCTGGTCCTTCTGCCCCGCGGCCAGGGCGCGGTCGGCACACGCCAGGAGCGCATCCACCACCGCCGCGCGGCGCTTGCCGCTGGCGCCGGCAAGAGCCTTGTCGAGGGCCGCGCGGGCCTCCGCGCCGCCGATGCGCCCGAGTGCCCCGACGGTGGCCTCAGCCACCTGCGCGTCCTTGCCGCCCACCAGCTTCACCAGCGCCGGCACGGCCTCCGCGTCGCGCCGCGCGCCCAGCGATCCAATGATGCCCACCTGCACCTTCCCGGATGTCTTCCCCAGGGCCTGGCGGAGTGCGGCCAGGGCCTCGGGAGCCTGCATGTAGCCCAGGGCGAAGCGCGCCATGTGCGAGAGCGCCTCGTCCGTGAGGAGCGCCGCGAGCGGGGGCACGCTGCGTGCCGTGCCGATCGTCCGCAGCCGCCGGCACAGCTCGCGCTTGCAGTCCACCGTGCACTCGCCGCCGAGCGCCGCGGCGAGCTTCGCCTCGGCTGCCTTGCACTGCGCGGGGTCCTTTGCTGCCTCGACCACGATCGCCTCGAGCTCGCGCACCGCCGACTGGTCGCCCGCGAACGTGTGGGTCTTCATGGCCTCGAGCACCGCGTCCAGGCGTGCCAGGGGCTCGCCCTTCGGCTCCGCGGCACCCAGAGGCTGCCCGGCAGCCAACACGGCGGCCGCCAGCACGATGCTCAGAGCGACGTTGCGCGTCATGGGATCTCCTTTACGGGGAACGGCCCTCGGCTCGCCTGCGGCCGCGCGGCCCGCGAGCGCCCTGGGCATCGCGGATTCTCGCGACGGCTTCCCGCGCCGCGCGTCGCAGGTGGCGTCTCTGGTATTGCTTGGTGTTGATGATGGGGATCTCGGTCGCCTCGTAGAGCTGCGGCAGAGCCTTCGCCGCCCCCAGGCGGCCGAGCATCTCTGCGGCCACGACAGCCCTGGGGTGCGGATAGACCATCTCGAGCTCCAGGACCTCGATGAGGATCGGCACGAGCGCGGCGCCCGACGTGCCCGGCGTGGCCCGCGACTGCTTCCCGACCGCCGCCGCCGCCGTGCGTGCGGCCGTCCGCAGGTCCCGCGGAAGGTACTTCATGCCCGCGAGGTTCTCGAGCACGGGCAAGGCCAGATGCGCGGGGTAGCCGAGGGCAGCAAGTGCCTCCACGGCTGCGAGGCGCACGTGGCCGTAGTCGAGATGGTCATCCGCAACCGCGACAAGTCGCACGAGCGCCCACACGCGGTCACGGGGCGTGGCAGCCTCGCTGGCTCGGCGGATCCGCGCTGCGGCGTCCGCCGCCTCGTTCCGCAGTTCAACGGGCTGGGCAGCATCGCCCGCCACGCGGTCGAGGGATGGCAGTGTGGCCTGTGCTGCAAGGCCCAGATCGCCCAGTGCCCGAGCGGCGACCCGGCGCACGCGCGGAGAGTCGTCGCGGTCGCTCAGCACGCGGGGCAGCACACACAGGGCCCGCACGTCGAGGCGGCGGCCGGCCTCCCGCAGGTCGGCGCAGCGCTCGATCGATCCCACTACCCGTGCCCTGCCTCCCACCCGCGCGGTGCGCGCCGGGTCTGCGGCTGGCCGGCGCCCCCATTTCTCGTGGCGGTCGCGCCTGTGTTCCTCGACCTTGTCGATGGCATACCTCACCCCAAGGGCGCCCCGCGCCCCGAGAGCCACCCGCGGGCTGGCGTCCCGGGTTGCGTCCCTGAGCAGAGGCTTGAGGGCGTCGCCTGCCCGGCCCAGAGCGCTCGCGGCGCCCTTGCGCACCTGGCGGCTCTCGCTTGCCAGCGCGCCGAGGAGTTGCCTCACGGCGCGCATCTCGCAGGCCGCCAGCGCGGTCGTGAGTGGCTTGTGCTCCTCCGGTGGCACGGCGGCGAGGGCTTGCACGAGAGCCCCCACGGCTTCGCGCCCGCCGATCTTGCCCAGGCCCTCCGCCGCCTCGTCGCGGACGCGCCGATCCTCGTCCGCGAGAGCCTGCGCGAGCGCCCTCGCCGCTGCGGCCCCGCCAACCTCGCCGAGCGCCAGGGCCGCGGTGGCCCGCACGCCCACCGGCTTCCCGCGATCCGCCATGCGCGCCAGCAGCGCCCCCACCGCAGGAACCCCGATCTCCGCGAGCGTGGCCGCGATACCCCTGCGCATGTCCTCAGCAATCCTCATCTCGCTCGGCTCGAAGCGCTCGCCATCGAGCAGCGCCACGAGCGCACTCACGACGGGTGCCGCCGGCCGCACCTGCGCCAGCGAGTCCCAGTCCATCCGAGCCACGAGAAACACGATCCGCTCCTCGTGCCCGGACGGACTCCACCCGATCTGCCCGAGCGCACCTGCCGCCGCGCCCCGCACGTCCCGATGCCGGGCGCCCAGCGCTTCCACGAGCGCGCCGACCACCCGCTCTGCGAATGCGGTGCGCGCACCCGCGGCCCGCCGACGCCGGTTGGCCATCAGCGCCCCGAGCGCCCGGGCGGCGGCGGAGCGCATGCGGATGTCCTTGCTCTCCAGCAGTGCCAGGAGCGGCTCCACGCCGCGTTCGTCGCCGAGCCGGCCCAACGCCTCGGCACCGGCCAGCGCCGCAGCCAGAGCTTCCGCGCCCGTGCCGCGGCACTCCCGCTCGAGGAACCCGACCACGGGCACCACGCCCTCCCGGTCGCCAATCCTGCCCAGTGCGCGCGCCGCCCCGATGCGCACCCATCGGTTGCCGTGCCCTCCTACGGCCTTCTTCAGCGGCACCACGGCTGGCGCCCCGATGGCCACGAGCGCATTGCCGACAAACTGGACCACCACCACGTTGTCGTCGGCCAGAGCCTCGATGAGGTCGGGAACCGCGTCCGCGCCGCCCACCGCCCCCAGAGCGCCCGCCGCCGCGTGCCGCACCGCAGGCTCCCCCTCCCGCAGCCAATGCCGAAGTGGCTCGAATGCCTTCTTCCGCAGAAGCAGTCTCAGGCGAGCATGCACACGACCCGCATACCCCACGTCCCCACCCACGTCCACAAGGAACGCCTTGCTCCACGGACGGGTCGTCATGTCCCACACTTCCAGGATGCCGCCGTAGCGGCGTTCGGGACGCTGGGCGATGAGGCCGAGCGCCACGTCGAGCTTCTGCTCCGCACGCGCTGCCCACGCCGCGATCTGGCGCCCCTCGCGGGCGCGAACGTCACATTCGAGCGCCGCCACCACGGCGAGCGCAGCCCGACCGTTCCCAGGGGGCGAACACGCGGACACAACGACGAGCGCGAGCCCGAGGAACGCGGCCACGACGCGCGAACGCGCCGCCGCGCACAGCATAAGGCAGTCCATGCAAACCTGCCCCTGATCTCCCAGAGCGAAACGACGTGCCCCGCCTCGGGCGCAATCTCCCTCTACAAGTGCCAGGGTTCGCGGTACGGACGGCTCAGCATCCGATCCGCCGTCGGATCGTCGATGAATCGCTCGCGCACGGGGTCGAACCGCAGCTTCCGCCCCAGACGCATCGCGATGTTGCCGAGGTGGGACGGCGAGATGGAGCGATGCGCCACCTCCACCGGTGCCGCCGTCCGCCGCCGGCTCTTCACGCAGTCGATGAAGTTCGCATACTGGCTCGAGCTGCGATACAGGTGAATCTCCCCCGGCCCGATCACCGAGTCGGCCACGGACGCCGGCTGGGTGCGGCCGCCCAGGTCGACCCACCCGTCCTTCCCCTCCCATCGCACGCCGCCGCCGCCGCTGCGGATGATCATCGTCATGCCGTTCGCATACGTGCACGTCACGTGGAACGACGTCGCGGTGTTCCAAAGCACCCCATCCCTCGGCCAGGTGCCCGTCCCTTCGATCGCGATCGGCCCGGTCTCCTCGGTGCCCATGCCCCAGTGGGCCATGTCCACGAAGTGCGCCCCCCAGTCCGTGATCTGCCCGCCCGAGTAGTCGAGCACCCAGCGGAACGTCCAGTGGCACCGCTTGTGCGTGTAGGGAGCCCAGGGGGCAGGCCCGACCCACCGGTCGTAGTCGAAGCCCTTCGGCACCGGCTGCGGCGACTCGTCCATCGTGTAGCCAGGATTGCTGTGGCCGCCGGGCAGGCCGACGTGCACCGTGTGCACCTTCCCCACCCGCCCGTTGCGCACCAGCTCGCACGAGCGCCGGCACCGGCTGCTCGAGCGCCGCTGGCTACCGCACTGGAACACCCGCCCGTAGCGGTGGATTGCATCGGCCATCGCCCGCCCGTCGGCGATCGTCAGCGAGAGCGGCTTCTGGCAGTAGACGTCCTTGCCCGCCTGCGCCGCGCTCACCACCATCATCGCGTGCCAGTGGTCCGGACAGGCCGTGGTGATGGCATCGATATCGGCGCGGGCCAGCAGTTCGCGGAAGTCGGTCGTCGTGAACACGCCCTTCCAGGTGCCCGCACGCTTCTCGGCGGCGTAGCGCCGCTCGACCGATTCCCTCGCGGGCGCGATGCCGCGGTGCCAGCCGCGCTCGTAGCGCGTGCTGCCCTCATCCACGTCGCACAGGGCCGCCATCTGCACGTCGCCGCGGCCCAGGAACGCCCCCATGTCGCGCGTGCCCTGGCCTCCGAGGCCGATGGCCCCCATCACGATCCGCTCGCTCGGCGCCGGCCGCCCCTCCGCACCCAGCGCCGAGGCCGGCACCACGTAGGGAACCGCGGCAGCGCCACCAACCAGCCCGACGGCCCGCCGAAGGAACCCGCGACGGCTCTCCGCCCTTGCCTGCCTCATTCCTGCCTCTCCTGAGTATCCCAAGCCGCATCCCAGTCTCCGAGCGCGGCGTACCGACTCCCTTGCTCCTGCTCCGCCATTCTAGCAGTCTGCGGGCACGAGCGCCACCCCCTCAGAGCGCCTGCGCATCGCCAGGGAGATACCCCGAGAGCCAGCCGCGCCGCAGCGGACGCTCTCCCAAGCGCCCTGCCGTATCACGTTTCCAGCGACTGGGGAACTGAGGCTTGATCCCTTTCCCGCCTCTGTCGCCGATTGGCGTGTCGTTGGGTCACGCCACGGGCGTCCCCGCCGCACGCCAGATCGCCACACTTCCACGAGCGGGTTGCAATTCCTCTCACCCGTGGTATCATGTCCCCACGGAACCCAGGAGCCTCCCGCGACAGGCAGGAGCGCCCATGCCTCGCCACGGAATCGACATCCCAAGCAACGCGCTCGGCGAATTCTGCCGACGGCACCACATCCGCAAGCTCTCCCTCTTTGGTTCCGTCGTGCGGGAGGACTTCGGCCCCGAGAGCGATGTGGACGTTCTGGTGGAATTCGAGCCAGGCCACACGCCGGGCCTGACCTTCTTCGCCATGCAGCGCGAGCTCTCCGAGCTCCTCGGCCGCCGGGTGGACCTCAACACGCCGGAATGCCTGAGCTGCTACTATCGACACGAGGTGTTAGCCGAAGCCGAGGTCCGATATGTCGAGGCATGACCCCATCGTGCGGCAGATCATCCAGGCCGACCCCCCTCGCTGATCGCCGAGCTGGAGCGCATCCTCGAGGCTGAGGGCACGTGTCCCGCCGATTGAGGATCGAGTTCGGTTCTTGACTGTCTACTGTCCACTGTCCACTGTCCACTGCCTCCCGCCTCCTGCCGACTGCCCGCTCCGCACCGTCCATTGTCCACTGCCACCAGCCCGCCCCGGCTCTCAATGCCTTCGCACTGCTTGGGGAACATTTGCCTTGATCAGGACGCGGAACCGCTCTATCGCATTGCGCTCTCAAGGCTTATGGGTATCAGGCACCGTGGCTGAGTGGTCAGCCTGGGTTATCCCGAACAACATCCCCCTTTCACCAGCGATTCGGCGCACCCAGTCCTGAAGCTTCGCTCGACCTTCCTGGAACGTGCGGGGAAGAGCAACGCCGAGCAGGGTGCCTTTGGCAACCATGCTCCCATCCCTGACTACTGTCGCCAGCAAATGCTGCACTTTCGTGATGGCGGGTGGACCGCCATCTCTCCCTGCGGACTCCGTCATTTGGATATCGAGCCCCTCTGTCGTCTCGTTGACACCCACCACCTTGCCCGCGATCTCACTGCAGATAGGCACGATTGATACGTCAGCATCGACAGTGCCGAGCGCGCAGGCGTGGATCATGCGACCCGTCGCGCCAGAGGGGTTCCTGAGCTTGCGCCAGAAGATGCGCCTCGAGAATGGGTGGTAGAAGGCAATGGCTGTGGACCTGGGATCGAGACCACTGGACCTACAAAGCCTGATCATGCAGTTCTTCACGGCGTCACCCAAAGGCTCATAGAAGGCGCGTCCAGCACTCTCCTCTTCCTCAAAATCTCTGAGGATCTTGTGGGTGACGAGAAGCACTATGCCTCCTTGGGGGCCAACCGTTACAGGCTTGCTCATCAAGGTCAGGCACCGACGAATGTGTGAGATCGTCGACGGCGGCAACCCCCACCCGGTTGGGGGAGCTTCGCTGGAACTCGCTCTGACGATGTCTGGTTCCTTGCCCTGGCCGGCGAATGCAAGGCTGACGGCAGGGCCGACCGTGGGAGCGACGGCACCACTAGCAGAAGTCACCGGCCAAACTTCTTCGCAATGCTTCAGGATTCCCACGATGGGCAAGCTCGTCGTGGTACCGGGTTCGTCGGTCGGGTTCACCACGTGCCATTCTACGAATCCTCTTGGGTTCCGGATGAACTCTTCGAACCAAAGCAGATCTGTTACTGCGCCGTCGACATCGTCTTTACTGGACCCATAGCCCCTCAACCGAGGACTGACCCTCAAGGCCGTAAGGCGTTCCTCAACGCTCTTGAAGGGGTCATGACTCGCGGACTTGGGATAAGGAAGGGGGGGGGACGGACCAGGCAACAGGCCCCACACGCGTAGTTCACGCATCACCGAGATTCTGCTCCCTGTGTCTCCTCCGACAGGGATGCGCTCCACGAAGCGTTGGACAGGCTTTCCCGCTGCCTTCAGCGCTTCAGCAACAGCCAGGCGTACACCGATGCCATCGTCACCAAGACGGGTCACCAGTTCTGCTTCCCCGGCCGGTCCCAACTCTACAAGAGCAACCCAATGCTGAGTTGCGGACAGCATGCGCACTCGTTCCTCGGTCGTACTCGGGCTCCAGCCCAAGCGAGACAGGGATTCCGCGGCACGCCAGCGGACATCTACGCAAGGGGCGCGCAATGATTCAACCAAGGCAGCCACAGCACGAGGATTCGAGGAACGCCCCAGTGAGAAGCAGGCGAAGCATCGGACAGTGGGGTGGTCGTCCCTCGTGGCCCCAACTAAGGCCGTGATGACGTCCTTGGGTCGGGTGCTGATTCGATCGCCGAGAGTCAAAGCCACAGCCCTGCGGAAACGCCAGTCTGGATCATATTGTAGTGCGCTGACCAGTACGTCCGTGCGGGCCCCAGCAAGTCCCTTCCTCACTTCAGAACGCAGGGCAGACGCATCACTTCGGGTGGAACTGCTAAAGCTGCGCGACGCATTTGCGACAACGCGCCACCCGTAGATTCCTACGAGCATACGCAGCAATTGGGCTCTAAGGCTGGATCGTTCGAAGGCTTTGGCAACGGGCGCCGCGTTTGGCTTGTCGTGGCTCTCAACAAAGCGCTTCAGTTCCTGCTCGGAGGAGAATTCGAGCTTCGATGGACCGCCTGTCACGCCGCCAAATTCCCTACTTTCCGAGAGCTCGCCCACCCTGAACTCGACTGTCCCGTGAACCCGTGCCTCAAGATAGAGATCGTACTGCTCCGGAAAGGCGGGGAGAGGCCTATCAGAATCGCGCTTAACTTGGTCCTGAACCCTATGGTACTTCTGCGACCAAGGACTCGAGTCCACAGTAATGTGGAGCGTGCCCCACCCATCCATCCCCCTCGAACAGACTACCTTTGCCCCGGCCATATCCAGCAAGTCCTGCGCGATGCGGTTGATCATCTCAGAAAGGTCTCGCCGAGGAGCGTCAATCCTGAGACAGACACCAGGGGTACCTCGGAGAGCCTGGGTGCGGAGTTCCTCTAAGTGTTCCTGTGCTGCGCGAATATGGGCTTGGTTGCAGAACCGATCCCCCCCAAACGTGGCTAAGAAGGCCTTGTATCCCTCCACGGTATCCTTGCGAGCAGCATCCTGCCAACCAACGTCAGCCGAATTCGCCTTCAGTTCAGCCAAGCGCGCTCTCGCTCGCCGCTGCTGCTCAGATATTCGGGTCAGGACCACCTGAGAGTGTACTTGCGACCGGATTCCCGAGCAGGTACGTAGGAAGTCCTCGCACGACTGAATGGTGTCGGAGCGTGCCGCCTCACCCCATAGCGCGCCAAGCAGCCTCCAGCGCGCCTCGTCGGCACGTGGGTGGTAAGGAGTGTCGCGGAGGAATGCTCGCCAAGCGGAGATGGTGTTAGCCTCATGCGCAGATCGCCACTGCAGCAGTGCTATGCTCCACCTTGCTTCCGCAGCTAGCTGGTGGGCTGGATGCCGAGCAAGAAAGCCTTCGTAGGCTCCAATCGTGTCCTCCAGTCGAGCGCGATCCCATTCACTCTCGGTGTTGGGTCCGAAGCAACCAGAGGCTTGAAGGAGCACAATGGAAAGAGCAGCGAAGGCTGTTCCTCGCATCTCTACCCTCCTTCCCCCCCTCCTCCAACACAACTGAACAGCACCCGTCTCCGTAGCAGGCTGCCGCCGGGTCCCGAGGGGGGCAGGCCTCAAGCTGGGAATCCATCGCTGGGTGGGGCATTGCCCCCCCCCACAAGACAGATGATCGGCGGCTTCTTGCTCAGCACCAACTTATGCTACCACTGGCCATGCTCGGGGCCTCGGCTCCCGTGGCATTCCGACTTCGCCGGCGGATTGTAACTCGCAGCAGGTTGGCTGTCAAGGTCGTCGCCGCCCACGAGCGCCTCCGACAACGGCACGGCGGGATCACGATGGCGCCCCACACCCATAGGAGTTGACCTGGCTTGAGGTGAGCTGCGACTCGGTGCCCAGAAGAGACAAGTATCGGTTCACGAAAGCTAGTGGATGTCAGGCACCGTGGCGGTGACCGTGGCCCTCTCGGCCTGCGGCTTGAGCATCAAGAGCGGCGCTTCGCGCAAGCACTCCGAAAGGCTCACGCACGGGTATGGGCGGCGAGGCCGCATCGGTCGGTCTCAGCTCCTCAGCTCCCACCCCTTCGGCGTGACCTGCTCGACGGCGGGCTTCACGTCGGTCTCCGCGTTCCCGAAGACCCAGGAAGGGCCGCCGAGGACGCTCTGCTGAAGGAGCTTACCTGACCACACGTCCACACGGTGAGCCATCGACGTGAGATAGACGCGGCCTTTGCCATGCGTCCGCGTCGGTCGACACTTCTCCGCCGCACTCCACAGGCAGTGAACGCGGACAGCTTCGGGAGGGGCAGGGTTGCTCTCTCATCTCCGCTTGATCAGGCGGTCGTACTCCGCGTGGGACCCGATCCAGATCCTGAGGATGCCCCTTTCTTCGCTGGGGGCATCCATGCCGAGCGCGCGGTAGTGCAGCCCGGCCCTGACGGACCAGATATCGCCGACCTTCTTCAGGTGGAGTGATGGGTGCTTCGGATCGGACTTGAGCAGGGCGAAGTACTTGTCCGCCGTTCGCTGGATATCCGCTGGCAGACGCTCGTAGGAAGACCAGAAATCGGGACTCGTGAAGTGGCTCAGAGGCGCCTGCATTTGCCCGCCTCGAAGTCGGAACGAGCCTTCTCCATCATTTCCCGCAATGGACCCGACTTCTCGTCCCGCTCGATCTGGCGGTCCCAATGTGCCTCCTCATATTGATCGAACCATGAGGAGAACTCCTCGAACTGGTCGTCCGGCAAAGCCTGTACGGCCTGCTTGATCTCCTTCACCGTGGTCATGTCCGTTCCTTCACGCTCAGGGACAGGATCCGGCATCGGGCGGCTCGCCCGCGTTCATTCCCGGCGAGACAAGTCGATCATATGCCGTCAGCGCGGTCGTGTCAAGATGGCCCGCCGCCCTTGCCTGCCTCATGCCTGCCCCACCAGCCAGCCGCGGAGAGCATCGAAGAACTCCTCGCGGGCGTGCCGCTCGGCCCACGGGCTGTGCCCGCAGCGGGCCAGCTCGCGATACTCCAGGTGCGGCAAATGGGGCAGGAGGCTGTCGCGAACCATCGGGCCGGGATGCGGGTCGTAGGCGCCGTGGAGCATCAACACGGGGCTGCGGATCGCCGCGAATGCCGCAGGATAGACCCCCTCCTCCTGAAGGCAGACCATATCGTTCCAGGTCTCCGTGTGGGCACGCAGGTCGAACGGCACGGCCTCCGCCTCCTCGTCCCGCTCCGCCGGCAGGGGGTCATAGGAGTAGAGGCGTTTCGTCAACTCGTAGCGCTGCTTGAGCTGCTCGTCGAGGTCAGGGAAGTCCTCGGGAAGCCGGCCGAGCCGACGCCGCAGGTCGTCGCCCATGCGCTCGTCCAGGGCTTCGTGGAGACGGGCTCGGGCGGCCGGGTCGAACGTTCCGCAGCCGACGAGCACGAGCGGCCCCACGCTCGACGGGTGCTCGGCGGCATAGGCCAGTGCGAGCATCGCACCCCACGACTCGCCCACCAGCGCAGGCCGCGTGCCCTCGCAGCACGTCTCCACGA
>Ga0272441_10005446_pt1 | contig 22096 bp, 16 predicted proteins | sample SSMProp6N_FD_193582 | JGI IMG/M metagenome (GOLD analysis project Ga0272441, IMG submission 193582) | Marine sediment archaeal communities from Little Sippewissett salt marsh, Falmouth, MA, United States - SSM-Prop-6N | ecosystem: Environmental > Aquatic > Marine > Wetlands > Sediment ... | reverse complement strand
TGAGATCATCCCGGCCGAAGGCCGACCTTATTCCGGAGGGGACCCACGATCCTGGAAGTCCCCCAAGACCTTGCCATTCCCTGGAGACCCACCCGAAAGCTATTGCGCACTTCGCTTGACGGCATCGGGCTGTGCCCAGCATGGCGGCGGGCCCGGGCAGCGGGTAGGATGGAGCGATACGCGAGGTCAGGCCCATGTCCAAGCAGAGACACCGAATTCTCCTGGCGATTGCCTGGGTGGTGGTCGGGTTGTGCCTTCCGCCGGCCGAGGCCTTCGAGCCGCCCGATGCGCGGAAGGACGCGCTGGCCCGGGCGGCAGGGCGGCGGAAGCAATTGGCGGCCCGCCCGGCGGGGTACGACAAAGCGCAGGTGCTGCGCTGCCTGGGGCCCGGGTACTCCGGCGTGTGGGCCGGGGCGTTCCGATTCCAGCAGCGGCTGTACGTGCTGACCATCGCGGCCGCGCCTGGGCAGACCGTGCCCGTCGCCGTGGAGGTTGCCGCGCCGACGGGGGAGGCCCCCCAGATGCGCGTCGCCCTGGGCAAGCTGGTGCACGCCGGCGACGGCCTGATCGTCCAGGCCGCGCCCGACGCGGCAGCGCGCCTGGCGCCTTTGCACTACGCCGGACCCGTCCTGGTGAAAGTCGGCGACCGGGTGGTGGTCCTGACGCCCGACGGGCCGCGCCCCGGGCGGATCAGCCCGCTCGCCACGGCCTTCGGGGACAGCGACTTCCTTCCCGGAGCGCCCACGGCCCGGCCGCTGATTATCGACCCGCAAACGCGGCGCCGCGGCACGGCACCACGGGGCGCGCCGGTGGTCCTGGCCGAGACGGGCACGGTGATCGGCGCGGTGACCGGGCAGGTCGGGACGGGCACGAGCCTGATGGAGTTCGAGCTGCTGCGGTTCGGGCACGCGGAGGCGCCCGCCGACCCGATGGGCCAGATGGTCTTCGGCACGCCCATCCCCGCCGACGTGCCCGCGAAGGTGCTGGCGCACCGCAAGTCTCTGTTTCCCGCGGCCGTCTGCCGCTTCGCGCCCGGCACGGACGTCGGCGTTCTCGTGGCCTCCCGCCCGTACCTTCGCCGCCGGGAGTCCGTCGGGTGGGAAAGCCTGGGGCGGGGGTATTTTTTCGACACGATCACGTACACCTGGATGAAGGACGTGGTGAAGGAGGTCCGCCTGGAGACGGTCGGCTCGCGTTTCCACCGGCCCGGCCGAGCGGAGGCGGGACTGGCGGCGGCGGAGTTTTGCTTGAGCGTCTACGGCAGTCCCAAGGCCCTGAAGTACGTCAATCGCAGCCTGGCCCTCGAGAAGCGCGTGGAGTACAACGCCTGCCTGACGTGGGAGCCGGCGGGGCTGAGCGTGTACCTGCTGCTGACGGTCAAGGGCCCGGAACTGAAGGGCATGCTGCTGATCTCGCCCCGGGGCACGCCGCTGACGCACGTCCTGCGTCACCGCGACGTCAAGGACGTCAACATCAAGCCGCTGGATCGTTTCGTTGCCCGGGAGTTCGTGCGCCAGTGGCTGGTTCGTACGCTCGGCGCTGATCCGACCCACCCGCTGCACAAGGCGGTCAAGGCGAGCGGGACCGCCGAGGAACGCAAGAACCAAGAACCCTGAGCCCGGAGGAGTGCTTCGCATGGCCGTGCCCAGCTACCTGAGCGACTACGCCGATCTCTACCCCGCCGACCCCCGCGCCGCGGCGGTCGAGTGGTTCCGCAACGCCCGGTACGGGCTGTTCCTGCATTACGGCCTCTACTCGCTGCTGGGGCGGCACGAATGGGTGCAGTACCGCGAGCGGATCCCCGTCGCCGAATATGAGAAGCTCTCCCACCGCTTAACCGCGGAGCGGTTCGACGCCGACGCCATCGCCGACTTCGCCGTCGAGTGCGGCATGAGGTACGTCAACCTCACCACGCGGCACCACGACAGTTTCTGCCTCTTCCGCACGGCGGAGACGGACTTCCACAGCCTGAACAGTGCCGCCGGGCGGGACCTCGTCGGCGAGCTCTGCCGCGCCTGCGCCCGCCGCGGGCTGGGGTTCTTCTGCTACTACAGCCACGGGCGGGATTGGCGACACCCGCACGCGCCCGGTAACGACGCGTACGGCGGCTCGGCCCGGCCGGACTACGACCCGCCCGAGCCCACCTATGCCACCGGCGCGGACCACGACCTGTCGCGCTACGTCGAGTTCGTATGGAACCAGGTCACCGAGCTGCTGACGCAGTACGACCCCGTCGCGGGGATCTGGCTGGACGGCATCGCCGTGCCGTTGAACGGCGACCGCGAGGCGTTCCGCTGCCAGGACCTCTACGACCACGTCCACCGCCTCCAGCCGCAGACGCTCGTCAGCTACAAGCAGGGCCTTCTGATGACCGAGGACTTCTACGCCCCCGAGCACGAGGCCTACGTGGATACGAAGGGCGCGCCGCAGGAGGTCTGCACCACGATGGCCGTCGAGCCCGGCTCGTGGGGCTACTACGAGGGGGCTGGGCACCGCACGGCTGAGGAGGTCTGGGAACGGCTCGCCGCGGCCTGCGCGGGCGGGTACAACCTGCTGCTGAATACCGGCCCTCTCCCGGACGGGAGTCTCGATCCGCAACACACCGCCGTGCTGCGGGAAGTGGGCCGGCGGCTGAGGGACCAAGGCTGGCCCGCGGCGTGATCCCGCCGCGCGGGGCGGACGCGGATGGCGGGACGGGGAAGACGAGAACAACGGCATCTGGGACACCGGACTCTCCGATACGGGCGCGATACGTCCTGGGAGTGACAGAGCGATGACGGCTACATGGCTGGGCTGGGTCTGCGTGGCGTTGGCTTCGGCGCCCGGTGCGGGCGCGGCGGGGACGCTGGACGACCCGAACGCCTTGCCCGGGCAGATCATCGTGGACCCCGCCCATCCGACGTGGCTGAAGCGGAACGGCGGCGGGCCGGTGTACCTGTGCGGGCCCGGTGACCCGGAGGGGTTCCTGTACCGCGGCGCCCGGCGGGCCGACGGTACGCGGGCCGGCGACCAGGTCGCGTTGATCGACAAACTCGCCAGGCACGGGGGCAACTGCATCTACATGCAGGTCGTCCGCAGCCACGGCGGCGACGGCGAGGCCGACCACAACCCGTTCGTCGACTCCGACCCCCACAAGGGCCTCTCCAAGCCGATCCTCGACCAGTGGGCCGAGTGGTTTGCCCGCATGGACCGCGCGGGAATCTGCGTGTACCTGTTCCTCTACGACGACTCGGCCCGGATCTGGTCCGGGGACGCCGTCTGCCCGGCCGAACAGGCGTTCCTGGCGGGCGTGGTCAACCGCTTCGAGAAGGTCCGCAACCTCATCTGGGTCGTCGCGGAGGAGTACGCCGAGAGGCTCTCGGCGAAGCGGGTCCGCAACATCGCCGCCGCGATCCGCGCCGCGGACGACCACAACCATGTTATCGCCGTCCACAAGAACAACGGGCTGTCCTTCACCGAGTTCGCCGCCGACGTGAACATCGACCAGTTCGCCGTCCAATGGAACGTGCCGACCGCCAAGGCACTGCATGACGGGATGGTCAAGGCGTGGCGCCTCGCGGGCGGGCGCTACGGCCTGGTGATGTCCGAGGCCAAGGGCCACAGGACCGACATGCGCCGCAAGAACTGGGCGTGCGCGATGGGCGGCGCGCACGCGATGGTCCTGACGATGGACATTGCGACCACGCCGCCTGAGGCCCTCGCGCACTGCCGTATCCAGCAGCGGTTCCTGGAGGCGACGGGTCTCAACACGATGGCCCCGCGGGACGACCTGGCCCGCGGCGCGACGATGTACGTCCTGGCCGCTCCGGACGGCAGTTGCATCCTCTACACCGAATTGCCCGGCGAACTGGGCCGAAAGGCCCCCAAGCCCGGCACGTACGACCTGACCTGGCTGGACTGCGTATCCGGCAGGACCATCCGGCAGGGGAAAGTGCGGGCCCCCGCCGGCGAGCAGCGGTTCTCCCGTCCCAAGGGCATCGGCACGGACGCGGCGGTCTGGGTCCGGCCGCGGTAGGGCCTCCCACGGGATCGTGCCCCGCGCCTGGCCCTCCGTTTGGCGATTCCGGTCATCGGCCTTCGTCGCCGCCGACGGCCAGCAGGTGCGACCACGTCCGCAGGTACATGACCCCGCCGGCGACGGCGGGGGTAGCGAAGCTCTTCTCGCCCAGCGGCACGCGGGCCAGTTGGCGGAACGCGTCCGCCGCGGCGAGGACGACCACCTCGCCCTTCTTCGAGATGCAGTAGAGCCGCCCGTCCACCCACACGGGCGAGCCGTAAAAGCTGCCCTCCACGCGCTGGCGCCACAGCAGCTTGCCCGTCTCGATCTCCATCGCCGCCGTCGTGCCGTCGTCGGACCAGAGGAACAGCCGGCCGTCCTTCGCGATGGGCGTGGGCACGAGCGGGACGGACTTCTTGAGGTCCCAGGCGATCTTCGGTTCGACGCCGCGGGCCTTCTCGCCCGGCCGGGCGGCCACCAGGCGCGTGCCGCGCTGGCCGTATCCGTACGACGCCACGACCCGCCCCCGATCGAACACCGGCGAGCCGACGCAGCGGTCCAGGAAGACCTTGGGCAGCTCCCAGTCTGTCTGCCCCGTGTTCGGGTCCACCGCGCTGATGCCGTGGGCCGTGGTCGTGAAGATCAGCCGCGGCGGAAGCCCGGCGGCGCGGAAGACGCACGGCGTCGATGCGGGCGTCAGGCCGCTGCGGCGCTCGGCCTGCCACCGCGTCTTGCCGGTCTGCCGGTCCACGGCGATCAGCGACGCGGTGCCTCGCTGATCGTTGGCCAGCACCACGAGCCCGCCGACGGCGATCGGCGAGGTCCCGTGCCCGTGCATGCTGTCGAACGCCCCCAGCCCCCGCCGCCAGCGGTCTCGCCCGGCGTGGTCCAGCGACAGCAGCGTCACCTCCCGGGGCGTCGCCCAGGCCAGGTAAACGCCCTTCTCGTCCACGGCCGGGGTCGCCGAGGCGTAGCTGTTGTCCCGGTGCATCCGGTGGGGCCTGCCCGGGAAGTCCTTTCGCCACATTTCCCGGCCGTCGCCGGCGGTCAGGCAGAGCACGGTCCGCCGGGCCGTCCTGGCGTCGGTGCAGGTGACGAAGACGCGCCCGTCCCAGACGACGGGCGAGGAATGGCCCCCGCCGGGCAACTTCACGCGCCAGTTGCAGTCGTCCGCGGACCAGCGGACCGGTACGGTCGTCGCGTGGCTGATCCCCGCGCCGTTGGGCCCGCGGAACCGCGGCCAGCGGCCCGTCTCGGCCGGACGGGCTGCCGAAGGGAGGATCGACACCAGTCCGAAAGCCAGTCCGCAGATCGTGGTCAATGGTGAAGGGCGCATCGGCGTTCTCCCAAGTCCCGCTCCAAGCCTCCTGCCGCGGAGCGCGGACGGTGCAATACGGATGAGCCACGACCGGCCGTCTCGGGTGCCGCCTGCCTTCCGTACCCGCAGGGCAGGCAGACGGCCCCCGAGACGGCCCGGGGATGCGTGTCACTTTCCGGCGATCTCCTCCATGACGGCGGCGTCGCGGGCGGAGAGATCGGGGTAGTTGGGGTTGGAGCCGACGTCGGGACGGCGCTTCCAACTGCGGGCGCAGCGGGCGTACTTCTCGCGGGCGTCGAAGACCTCCACGTCCACGACCACGCCCTCGGGCAGATCGTCCACACGCTGCATCCGGGCGTGCCCCACGCCGAGCAGGTCGTCCAGTTCCGACAGGTACGTCTCGACAAACACCGCCGCCCGGTCGTTGCCCGCCGAGACGCGGAACACCGCCTCGGCGTCCAGCGGGTTCTTCACGCCCTCGTTGCGCAGGGCCTCCAGCTTGGCCAGCCCCGCCGAACGCAGCTCCAGCAGCCGGGCCCAGACCCACGCCGGGCCGACGACCAGCTCGTCGGCGCTGAACGCCCCGAGGTCCGGGTTGACCGGGCGAAAGTCCTCGGCGAGGTTCAGCACCTCCTCGTCGTAGTCCGGCAGGGCCGCGAGGTGCACGCTGGCAGGAGTGTCGGCCGGCCGGTTGGGGATGTGCTCCCACGCCTCCTCGCACGTGTGCGGGAGGATCGGCGCCAGCAGCCGCACGAGCGTGTCCAGCATCTGCCAGACCACCGTCTGCGTGGCCCGCCGGCGGACGGCGTCGGGGGACTCGCAGTACAGCCGGTCCTTGACGGCCGAAAGGTACACGCTCGACGCCTGCACGGTGCAGAACTCGTACATCAGCCGCGTTGCGCGGTGGAACTCGTAGTGGTCGTACGCCGACCGCACGTCGCGGACGAGCCGGTGCAGCTCCATCAGCATCCACCGGTCGACGGAGTGCTCGGTCGGCTCGGCGGCGTGGACGGCCGGGTCAAAGTCGAAGCACGCGCCCATGCAGAACCGCAGCGTGTTGCGGATCTTACGGTAGGCGTCCTCGGCCTGGGCGATCAGCTCGTCGCTGCAGCGGACGTCGTCCTGGTAGTTCTGGCTCGCCGTCCACAGCCGCAGGATGTCCGCCCCGCGCTTCTCGAGCTGGTCCGTGACGGCGACGAAGTTGCCCGCGGACTTGCTCATCTTCCGGCCGTCCTCGTCCACGATGAACCCGTGGGTCAGGACCGTCTTGAACGGCGCGCCGCCCCGCGCGCCCAGCGCCGGCAGCAGCGAGAGCTGGAACCACCCGCGGTGCTGGTCCGAGCCTTCCAGGTACAGGTCCACGGGGATGTCGTCGACCAGCCCGCGCCGGACGGCGACGGCCGCCCAACTGGAACCGCTCTCGAACCAGACGTCGAAGATGTCCTCGCCGGTCGTCAGCCGGTCGACGGGGAACGCGGCGGCGTCCTCGACGGCGGGGTCGTCGGCGGGATCGTACCCCGCCAGCAGCTCTGCCGGCGCGAGCGTGTACCACGCGTCGGCGCCATGTGCGGCGACCACGTCGCGGACGGCGCGGGTGCTGGCGGCGGTCAGGAGGGGCTCGCCGGCCTCGTTGTAGAACGCGGGGATCGGCAGGCCCCAGAACCGCTGGCGGGAGATGCACCAGTCCGGGCGGCTCTCCAACATGCCGACGATGCGGTTGCGCCCCCACGCGGGGACGAAATCCACCCCGCCGTCGTCGACGTCCTGGCGGCGGCAGACCTCCAGCGCCATCTCGCGCAGGGGCTTGCCGCCCTCGGCCATCGGACGGTCCACCGAGATGAACCATTGGTCGGTCGCGCGGAAGATCGTCGGCGTCTTGCTCCGCCAGTCGTGCGGGTAGGAGTGGCGGATCGCCTCCTGGAGGACCAGCGTGCCCGCCTCCTCGAGGAACGCCACGACCTTCGGGTTGGCCTGCCAGACGGTCAGTCCGCGGAGCCAGTCCGGGGCCGTCTCGTCGAACGTCCCGTCGGCCAGGACGGGGCAGTAGATCTCCAGCCCGCACTTCAGGGCCGTGCCGTAGTCCTCCGCACCGTGGCCCGGCGCGGTGTGGACCAGCCCCGTGCCGTCCTCCAACGTGACGTAGTCCGCCGGAACGACCGGGCATTGCCTGCCCTCGACCAGCGGGTGGGCGTAGACCAGCTCCGCGTCGATCAGCTCCCGGCCGGTGACGGTGGCAAGGACCTCGGTGCGCTGGAGGTAGTCCGGCCGCTTCTCGCGGACGGCGGCGAGGACCTTCTCCGCGAGCTGCTCGGCGAGGACCCAGACGACCGAACCGCCGCTCGTCTCGGCGCGCACGCAGGCGTAGCGGTAGTGGGGGTGGACGGCGACGGCCAGGTTGGCCGGCAGCGTCCACGGCGTGGTGGTCCAGATCAGCAGGCCGGCCTCGGCGCCCTCAGCCTCGGGCAGCACGCCCGCCGCCCCGCCGACCACCCGGAACGTCACGTACACGCTCGTGTCGTCCCGCTCGTGGTACTCCAGCTCCGCGTCGGCCAGGGCGGTGCGGTTCTCGATCGACCAGTGCACGGGCTTGAGCTGGCGGTAGACGAGCCCCTGCTCGATGAGCCGGGCGAAGACCTCCAGCACGGCGGCCTCGTACCGCGGCGTCATCGTGATGTACGGGTCGTCGAACTCGCCCATCACGCCCAGCCGCTGGAACTGGTCGCTCTGGAGGGCGGCGAACTTCTCGGCATACTCCCGGCAGCGGCGGCGGATGTCCAACCCGCTCAACTGGGCGGCCTTCTCGCCCAACTCTTCCATGACCTTGGCCTCGATGGGCAGGCCGTGGCAGTCCCAGCCGGGCACGTAGGGGGCGTCGAAGCCCGTCATGTTCCGGATGCGGACGACCATGTCCTTGAGCACCTTGTTCAGGGCCGTGCCCATATGGATGTTGCCGTTGGCGTACGGCGGGCCGTCGTGGAGGATGAACCGCTCGGCCCCGTCGCGGGCCTTGCGGACCTGCCCGTAGAGGTCCTGTTCCCGCCATCGGGCTTGGGCGGCGGGCTCCTTTTTCAGCAGGCCGGCCCGCATGTCGAAGTCGGTGCGGGGCAGGTTGAGTGTGTCCTTGTACGACTTGTTCTGATTTCCGTCAGCCATGGGATAAGCTCCTTCGGCGTCCGCCGTACCGACAGGAAAAGCGCGAGCCGGCAGGCGGGATGATGATCGTAATGCAGCGCGGTGAAAGAAGAAACCCCGAAGCGGGGGCGGTTCGCGGCCGTCGGGGCCAGAGGCGCCCCTCGCCCGACCTAGGCCCGCCGGGGTATGCCGAGGGGGCCGATCATGCCGGCGCGGACGCACGGGCCCCGGCGTGTGGCGCCGGTGAAGACGGCTCTCAGCCTGCCCGATCGCGCTCGCATAACGCTCCTTCCGCCGGCAGGCGGGACCGCCTGCCCGTTGCCTGGATTATATCGGCTGATCAACGGCAGCGGTACTCCTTCCCGGGCATTTCCTTACCCGGGGAGGCCTCGGCCGCGGTGGTTCAGCAGGTTGATCCGCCGCCAGGCGCCGGATTCGAAGCGCCAGCCGATCAGCAGGCCCAGCAGGATCACGTACGCGCTGGCAGCGATCCAGGGGCCGACGCTGGCGAGGTGCGGCAAGTAATGCTCGGCGATCAGGCCCCCGCCCAGGAAGACGGTCAGGCTCATCAGCAGGCTGACGGCCATCGGCCAGAGCGTGTCGCCCGCGCCGCGCAGCGCCCCCGTGTAGATGATGCCGACCGCGTCGAAGAGTTGGAAGACGGCCGCGCAGATCATCAACCCCGCGCCGATGTCGACGATCTCGCCGGCCAGTCCTTTCGCGGCCGCGGCGGACAGCGTGGGCGAGGGCGAGACCCGCACGAAGAAGGAGACCATCGGCCGGCGGAACACCCAGAAGGCCGCGGCGCAGAGGCCCATGTAGGTCATGGCGACGAGCAGGGCGGTGTGGGCGCGCCGGCGGGCCAGATCGGGCCGGCCCGCGCCGATGTGCCGTCCCACCAACGCCGTCGTCGCCATGCCGATGCCCACGGCCGGCATGAACGACAGGCCGACGTAGCGGATCACTGCTGTCGTCGCCGCCTGGTGCTGCTCGCCGAACGCCCCGATCAGCACCACCCCGAACGCCGCCCAACTGCTGATCCGGATGCAGAGCTGCACGCCGGCGGGCCAGCCCGTTCGGATCAGTTCCAGGCACTGGTGCCAATGGACGGCCCGGAACAGCCGCGTTGCGTAGCGCCGGCTCTGCGAGCCGAACAGAAAGACGGTCAGCAGGATCGCCAAGTGCAGGCCCCACGCGATTACCGTGCCGATGGCCGCGCCCTCCAGGCCCATCGCCGGAAAGCCCAGGTAGCCGTAGATCAGCGTGGCATTGAGGCCCACGTTGAACACGTTCGCCGCCGCGGACGCGAAGAAGACCGTCCGCGGCCGCTGGATGCCGTAGAAGAACTGGTGGAGGACCTGGATCGACAGCGTCAGGCCCGCTCCAAGGACCATGTAGCGGAAATACGTCGTCTGTAGAGCGATCAGCTCGGGGTTAGGGCCGTTGGGTCCCAGCGCGCCGAATTGCAGGAACATGGGCCTCGCCAGCAGCGCCAGCGGCGCGATCGCCGCGGCGGCGAGCAGGGCGAGGCACAGTCCCGCCCAGGCGTACTGACCCGTCCGACGGTACCGCCCCGCGCCGAAGTTCTGGCTGACATAGGTGTTCACCACGCCGACCATGCCGGCGACGAGGCTCTCGGGCACAAAGCTGCTGATGCCCGCGAGAAAATGGGCGGTGAACGGCAAGTGCCCGACGCGCGAGACCATCAGCCCGTCGACGAACTTCATCAACGTGCTGTTGAGCATGGTCAGGCTGGCCGGCCAACTCAGCCGGAGCACCTGTGCCAGCCCGGCGCCGGGGGTTTCCTCAAGGCTGTCCATCCGAGGCATCGTGCGCAATCCTCCGGGCCGCCGATACCGATGGGGCGCCTCGGAAGCCGGCACGGGAGACCAAACGTTCTGCTACCACTGTAACGAACCGTGCCACGTCCGCTTAGTTCCGTTCCGGCGGCCTCGGGCCGAACAGGCGGCGCCCAGTTCGTGGACGCGGGGGGGACGCCGGGGGTACGATGGCGGCACCGTTGGGAACCGACGTGGCAAAGGGACGGCACATGAGAAGCACGATCGCATTTCTGGTCGCGGCCGCAGCGGTCGGGCTCTGCACGACGCAGGCCCTCGGCGGCGCGAAGGACGGGCAACTGGATGTCTACTGGGTCGACGTGGAGGGCGGCGCGGCCACGCTGATCGTCACCCCGGCGGGGGAGTCGGTCCTGGTGGATACCGGCCTCGACGGCTCGCGGGACCCCGGGCGGATCGCGAAGGTTGCCAAGGAGGTCGCCGCCCTGCGGCAGATCGACCACCTCGTGATCACGCACTTCGACGTGGACCATCACGGCGGCGCGGCGGAGCTGGCCAAGAGAATCCCGATCCGCAAACTCTACGACCCGGGCAACCGGCGCGCCCGGCCGCACCCGAGCTACGACAAGTACGTCGCGTGGCGCAAGACGACTTCGTACGCGGTGTTGAGGCCGGGCGACGCGCTTCCGCTGCGCCAGGCCGCCGGGGCCGCGAAGGTGAGCCTCACGTGCCTCGCGGCTGCCAAGCGGTTCATCAAGCCCGGCCCGGAGCACAAGCCGAATCCGGTCCCCGCCTCGGGCGCTCCGGCGTACCCCGAGGACCACAGCGAGAACGCCCAGTCGATCGTCTTGCTGCTGCGGCTGGGGGCGTTCGAGTTCCTCGACACGGCCGACCTGACCGGCCGGCTGGAGCGGAAGCTCGTTTGCCCGGTGAACCTCGTTGGCGAGGTGGACGTGTACCAGGTCTGTCACCATGGACTGGATAGGTCGAACCACCCCGTTTTGGTACGGTCCGTCCAGCCGACGGTGACGGTCATGAACAACGGGCATCGGAAGGGGTGCCAGCCGCGGACCCGCGCCGCGCTGAAGGCCATGCCGTCCATCCAGGCCAATTACCAGCTTCACAAGAACCTCGGGCCCGGCGCGGACAACACGCCCGACGAGTGGATCGCCAACTTCACGCCGGCCAGCAAATGCAAGGGCAACCATATCGAGGTCCATGTCCGCCCGGACGGCTCGGCCTACACCGTCCGGATCCCCGCCACCGGCCATGCGCGGACCTTCCAGACGAAGTAGGCCCCGGCCGGGGGAGGCAGAACCCCGGGACGACGAAAACCGGGGCGTTGTGCTGGGTCCCGGAGTCTGATTCACTACGGGTCCCCAGTACGATGGTCTCGCCCCGCTCGCGCTGCGCCCCGAGCAGAGTCCCGTTCCGCAAGAGACCGGCACCGGGCACTGCAAGACCATGCCCGTGCGCGTGGCGAACCCCGAGAAGGCGGAGGAGGTCCGCGACGTGCTGCAAGACGTCCGGCCGCTTCGGTCCATGCGCGCCCTTGGGGGCACCGTCGGCGGGGAGCGTGGGCTTGGCGGAAGGCCCTGACCGCCACGCGGCGGCAGTCACGACAGACAGGCAATGGAGGGAAGGGCCAACGGAGTGTGTTGGCCCTTTTTGTCTCTCCACGCCGGCGCCGTCGAGCGCAGGATCACCCCCCCGCTGCGAGCCGTAGGGCTGGGCTCGCGTGCCCGAGTATCTGTGCGGGCACTACGCCTTGACGATCTTCTTCCGCCCTCGGCGGACGCCCTTCGTGGCGTTGCGGGTGTCGATGACCAGTTGGGCGTGGTCTGTGATGAACTGGTAGTCGTAGGCCGAGTGGTCCGTGCTGATCAGCACCGCGTCGCAGCCGGCGAGGGACTTGGGCGTGAGCTTCTTGGAGCTCATGTGCAGGTCGTGCTCGCGGGTCGTGGGCGCCACGGGGATGTGCGGGTCGTTATAGGAGACCTTCGCGCCCTTCTCCTGGAGCAGCTCGATCAGCTCCAGCGAGGGGCTCTCCCGCATGTCATCGACGTCTTTCTTGTAGGCCAGGCCCAGGACGAGGACCTTCGCGCCCTTCAGGGCCTTGCCGCGGTCGTTCAGCGCGTCCATCAGCCGGGAGACGACGTACGCGGGCATCGAGACGTTCACCTCGCCGGCCAGCTCGATGAACCGCGTGGTCATCCCGTACTGCCGCGCCTTCCACGACAGGTAGAACGGATCGATGGGAATGCAGTGCCCGCCCAGCCCGGGGCCCGGGTAGAACGGCGTGTAGCCGAACGGCTTGGTGCTCGCCGCGCGGATGACCTCCCAGACGTCCATGCCCATCTTGTCGAAGAGCACCTTCAGCTCGTTGACGAGGGCGATGTTGACGGCGCGGTACGTGTTCTCGAGGATCTTGCACGCCTCGGCGGCCTCGCAACTGGATACCGGAATCACCGTGTCGATGGCGATCTCGTAACAGGCCTTGGCGAGCTCGAGGCTCTTGCGGTCACAGCCGCCGACGACCTTGGGGATGGTCTTGGTGGTGAAGTTCGTCCGGCCGGGATCTTCTCGCTCGGGGCTGAAGGCGAGAAAGAAGTCCTTCCCCACCTCCAGGCCGCTCTGCTCGAGCACCGGCAGCATGACCTCTTTCGTCGTGCCCGGATACGTGGTGGATTCCAGGACGATCAACTGCCCCTTTCGAAGGCGCTTGCTGATGGCCTCGGCGGTGGCGACGACGTAGGTCATGTCCGGCTCGCGCATCTTCGTCAGGGGGGTGGGCACGCAGATGAGGATGCAGCCCGGCTCGCGGAGGCGGTCGAAGTCGGTGGTGGGCTCGAACTGCCCCGAGCGCACGATGCCCTCGATCATCTCCTTGGGGATGTGCTCGATGTAGCTCTGCCCGGCGCGGAGGGCCTCGACCTTGCCCGGATCGACGTCGAAGCCGATCACCTTCGCGCCGCCTCGCGTGAACTCCCGCACCAGGGGCAGCCCGACATATCCCAGCCCGATCACGCCGACCAGGGCTTGCTTCGACTGAACGCGTTCCAGGAGCTTCTCGTACATTGCTTTCCTTGTCCTTGCGACTGGCTCGCGACTGCGCGACGCGAGGGCCCATCGTGCCGGCCGATCCGCCTGCGAACCGGCCGCCTTTTCCTATCTATCGGCAGCCCAAGCCGCCAGTTCGGCTTTCTTGTGCGGATTCCGCCTCCCGGGGTGGGAGAGAATGCCCGTCCCCACTCCGGCCCGAACGCCAGGCGGGACGGTTCCGTGCGGCTGTCGGGGCTGGACCCGAATGGCCGATAGCTGGTAGAGTTGCCCCCCGGCGGGTGCATGCTGCGCCGTCGGAGAGCGTCAAGGAGCACGAGATGATTCGCATGGCCGTCATTGGTGCGGGAAACTGGGGGAAGAACATCGTGCGGAACTTCGCGTCGCTGGGCGACGTGAGCCTGGTGTACGTCTGCGACTTGAGCGACGGTGTCCGTGCGAAGATGGAAGGCCTGTACCCCGAGGCGACGGTCACCGCGGACGTCGACGCCGCCTTCTCGGACGAGGCCGTCGAGGCCGTGGCCATCGCCGTGGACGCCCCGCATCACTTCGAGCTGGCCCGGCGGAGCCTGGAGGCGGGCAAGCACACGTACGTCGAGAAGCCCCTGACGCTGGCCAGCGCGGAGTCCGAGGTGCTGGTGGAGCTGGCATCGCAGCACGGGGTGAAGCTCATGGTCGGCCACCTGCTGGAGTATCACCCGGCGGTGGCCTACATGAAGCAAGCGATCGCCTCGGGCGACGTCGGCGATCCGCTCTACCTGTACTTCCAGCGCGTCAACCTCGGCATCGTCCGGCAGGCGGAGAACGCCTGGTGGTCGCTGGCCCCGCACGACGTCTCGGTGGCGTGCTACCTCTTCGACGCCCAGCCGGTGAGCGTCTCGGCCAGCGGGCATGCGTATCTTCAGGACGGGATCGAGGACGTCGTATTCGCGAACCTCAAGTTCGCCGACGGGAAGATGGCCCACATCCACGTCTCCTGGCTGGACCCGCACAAGATCCGCAAGGTCACCCTCGTGGGCAGCCACAAAATGGTGGTGTTCGACGACATGGAGGCGTCCGAGAAGGTCCGCGTGTACGACAAGGGCGCGGACGTGCAGCGGACCGTGGAGAGCTACGTCGAGGCGATCACGCTGCGGACGGGCGATATCCTGATTCCCAAGGTCCCCGGCGGCGAGCCGCTCAAGGCCGAGTGCCAGCACTTCATCGACGCCATTCAGAACGACCAGGTGCCCCGCAGCGACGGCCTCGACGGCCTGCGCGTGGTGCGAGTCCTGGAGGCGGGCACGAAATCGCTGTCCATGGGCGGCGAGCCGGTCGCGCTGTAGGACCGTGGGATCGGGACACGTTCCCGTCGCGAGAGAAGAAAGAACAAGCAATGGCAGAGGACGGCAAACCGTATTTCGTTCACGAGTCGGCCTACGTGGACGAGCCGGTGGACATCGGCGAGGGAACGAAGATCTGGCACTTCGCGCACATCATGAAGAACGCGAAGATCGGCCGGCGGTGCATCTTCGGCCAGAACACCATGGTCGCCAACGACGTGGTCATCGGCAGCAACGTCAAGGTTCAGAACAACGTCGCGATCTACACCGGCACGGTGGTGGAGGACGACGTGTTCCTGGGCCCGAGCTGTGTGCTGACCAACGTGACCAATCCCCGCAGCCAGGTGGTCCGGCATTCGCTGTATGAGAAGACGCTGATCCGCCGCGGCGTGACCGTGGGAGCAAACGCGACGATCGTCTGCGGGACGACGCTCGGCCGGTACGCCTTCATCGCGGCCGGGGCGGTGGTCGCCGGCGACGTGCCGGACTATGCACTGATGGTCGGCGTACCGGCACGGCGGATGGGCTGGATGAGCCGGCACGGGCATCGCTTGGCCGACCCCGATGCCGACGGGGTGATGGTCTGCCCCGAGAGCGGCTACCGGTACCGGGAAACCGAGCCCGGCGTGCTGCGCTGCCTGGACCTGGACGAGGAAGCCGCCCTGCCCCCCGAGTTGTCCAAGGGCGAGATTACCTACGACGAATTCAAGACCCGTGCGGCGAAGTCCGACCGGTAGGGGGACCGAGACCCGAGCGGGATAGCGACTACGAGTACGGCAGAAGCTCACGAGCGACGTAGACAAGGACACTTGAGATGAACGTTCCCCTCCTGGACCTGAAAGTGCAGTACGCAACGATCCGCGACGAAGTCATGGCCGCGATCGTGCCCGTCATGGAGAGCCAGTATTTCATCAACGGCCCGGAGGTCAAGCAACTGGAGGCCGCGGTGGCCAAATACAGCGGCTGCGCCGAGGCGATCGGGGTCTCCAGCGGCACCGATGCGCTGCTGGCGAGCCTGATGGCGCTGGGGATCGGCCAGTCCCAGCCGGCCTGCCGGGTGGGCGCGACTTGTGAAGGCTGCGACGAGGTCATCACCACGCCGTTCACGTTCTTTGCGACGGCGGGGAGCATCTGGCGCGCGGGCGCTCGGCCGGTGTTTGTGGACATCGAGCCGAAGACGTTCAACATCGACCCCGCCGGGATCGAGGCGGCGATCACGGAACACACCAAGGCGATCATCCCGGTGCACCTTTTCGGGCAAGTCGCGGAGATGGAGCCGATCCTGGCGATCGCCGACAAGCACGGGCTGAGCGTGATCGAGGACGGCGCGCAGGCGATCGGCGCGGTGCGCAACGGCAAGAAGGCCGGCGCTTTCGGCACGACGGGGTGCTTCAGCTTCTTCCCGAGCAAGAACCTCGGCGGATGCGGCGACGGCGGGATGGTCGTCACGCAGGATGCGGAACTGGCCCAGCGGCTTCGCTGGTGCCGGGGTCACGGCGGGAAGGATAAGTATCATAACCTATTTGTAGGTGGTAATTTCCGACTGGACACCCTCCAGGCGGCCGCCCTGCTGGTCAAGCTGGCCCACCTGGACGACTGGTCCGCGGGGCGGCGGGCGAACGCGGCCCGGTACAACGAGCTGTTTGCCGGCGTTGCCGAGGTGACCACCCCGACGATCCTGGAAGGCAACGAGTCGATCTACAACCAGTACGTCCTCCGCGTACCGCGCCGGGACGAGCTCCAGGCCCATCTGAAGGCCAACGGCGTCTCCACGGCGGTGTACTATCCCGTCGGCCTGCATCTCCAGGACTGCTTCCAGGCGCTGGGATACGAGGCCGGCGCGTTCCCCGTCACAGAGCGGGCGACACAGGAGGTCGTGGCCCTGCCCGTGTACCCGGAGTTGGCGGACGAGCAGTTGGTTTACGTCGTCGAGACGGTCAAGCAATTCTTTGCGTAGCGACTTCGGCAGGGCGGGCTGGATGCCGATGGTACGTAGAGAAAGGCTTGAGTGAACATGGCCAAATACCTTGTGACGGGCGGCGCGGGTTTCATCGGCTCGAACCTGGTTCGGTTTCTCCTGGCGAAGGGCCACGAGGTGGCCGTGCTCGACAACTTCGCGACCGGCAAGCGGGAGAACATCGAGGAGATCGCCGGCGAGATCGAGTTCGTCGAGGGCGACATCCGCGATCGAGACACGGTGGATCGCTGCGCGGACGGCTGCACCGCGATCTTCCACCAAGCTGCGCTGGGCTCCGTGCCGCGTAGTGTGGCCGACCCCGCCGCCAGCCACGACGCGAACGTCAACGGGACGCTGACCGTGCTCGAGTCCGCCCGCGCTCGAGGCCAGCGGGTCATTTTCGCGGCCTCGTCCAGCGCCTACGGCGACGTCGAGGAATTGCCCAAGCGAGAGACCATGGTTCCCCGGCCGATCAGCCCGTACGCCGCAAGCAAGGTGGCGTGTGAGGCGTACATGCAGGCCTATGCGGCCGCGTACGGCATGCAGACGGTGAGCCTGCGGTACTTCAATGTCTTCGGCCCTCGCCAAGACCCCCAAGGCGCCTATGCCGCCGCGATCCCGGCGTTCGTCAGCCGTCTGCTTCGCGGCGAGCAGCCGGTCGTCTTCGGCGACGGCGAGCAGAGCCGGGACTTCTGCTACATCGAGAACGTCTGCACCGCCAACTGGCTGGCGTCCCAGGCGCCCCCCGAGGCGTGCGACGGCAAACCGATCAACATCGCCTGCGCCCAGCGAACGACGCTCAACGCCATCCTCAACCAGCTTGGCCAACTGCTGGGCGTGGAGGCCAGACCGGACTACCAGCCGACTCGGCCGGGGGACGTCAAGCACTCCCTTGCCGACATCAGCAAGGCCCGGGAGAAGCTCGGATACGAGCCGAAGGTGTACTTCGAGGAAGGGCTGGCCACCGCAATCAACTGGTATCGAGAGAACTTGGGGTAGAATGGCGGCCCGTCCCCGTGACGGTCTTGCTGCGCCTCACAGACAGTACTTAGGAGACACCATCGTGCCGGCTCACCTCATCGCCCCCCACGGGGGATCGCTCGTAAACTTGATGCTCGACGAAGACGCCGCCCGCGAGCGGAAGCAGCAATCTCGCGACTTCGCGTCCTGGGACCTCACGCCTCGGCAGCTCTGCGACCTGGAATTGCTGACGGTCGGCGGGTTCTCCCCGCTGCGAGGCTTTCTCGCCAAGGCGGACTACGAGTCCGTCTGCGAGTCCATGCGCCTGGCGGACGGGACGCCCTGGCCCATGCCCATCACGCTGGACGTGACCGAGGAGGTCGCCTCCGGGCTGTCGGCCGGCGATAAGCTGGCCCTCCGCGACCTGGAGGGCGTCATGCTCGCCGTCCTGACCGTGGAGGACGTCTGGCAGCCGGACCGCGAAGCCGAGGCCGAGAAGGTCTTCGGCACGACAAACCCGGAGCATCCGGGCGTGGCGCACCTGCTGCGGCAGACGAACCCCTGGTACGTCGGCGGGACGGTCGAAGGGGTCGAGCCCCCGCGGCACTACGACTTCCGGGAGATCCGCCTGGCGCCCGCCGAGCTGCGCGAGCAGTTCGCCCGGATGGGCTGGCGGAAGGTCGTGGCCTTCCAGACGCGGAACCCCATGCACCGCGCCCACCAGGAGCTGACGTTCCGCGCCGCTCGCGAGATCGAGGCCAACCTGCTGATCCAGCCGGTCGTCGGCAGGACCAAGCCGGGCGACGTGGACCACTTCACGCGCGTCCGCTGCTACCAGGCCCTGATGCACCACTACCCGCACGGCACGGCCCTGTTGAGCCTGCTGCCGCTGGCCATGCGAATGGGCGGGCCGCGGGAGGCGGTCTGGCACGCGATCATCCGGAAGAACTACGGCTGCACGCACTTCATCGTCGGGCGCGATCACGCCGGACCGGGCAGCGACTCCCAGGGCAACCCGTTCTACGGTCCCTACGAGGCCCAGGAGTTGCTCCAGCAGCATCAGGAGGAGTTGGGTATCTCCATGGTGCCCTTCAAGCTGATGGTGTACCTCGCCGAAGAGGACCGCTACACCCCCATCGACGAGGTGCCCGAAGGCATCGAGCCCAAAATGCTCTCGGGCACGGAACTGCGGCAGCGCCTCGCCGACGGCCGGGAAATCCCCGAGTGGTTCTCGTTCCCGGACGTGGTCTCCGAACTGCGCCGAACCTACCCGCCGCGGAGCAAGCAAGGCTTCACCGTGTTCTTCACGGGCCTGCCCTCCAGCGGGAAGAGCACCCTGGCGAACGTGCTGATGGCCAAGCTGATGGAGATCGGCGGCCGGCCGATCACGATGCTGGACGGCGACCTGGTTCGCAAGCACCTTTCCAGCGAGCTGGGCTTCTCGAAGGAACACCGCGGCATCAACATACGGCGGATCGGCTGGGTGGCCTCGGAGATCACGAAGAACGGCGGGATCGCGATCTGTGCGCCGATCGCCCCGTACGATCACGTGCGCAAGGAGCTGCGGGCGCTGATCGCCCCCAAGGGCGGGTTCGTCCTGGTGCACGTCTCGACGCCCGTGGAAGTCTGCGAGACCCGGGACCGCAAGGGCCTGTTCGCGAAGGCCCGCGCCGGGATCATCAAGGAGTTCACGGGAATCTCCGACCCCTACGAAGAGCCCGACGACGCGGACATGGCGTTCGACACGACGGACCTGGCGCCCGAGCAGTGCGTGCAGGACATCATCCTGCACCTGGAGAAGGAAGGCTTCATCGGCGCCGAGTCGTGAGGGTAACGGCCATGGATCAGGACCAACTGGCGGCGCTGCTGGCGGCCGCGAAGGACATCGCGCTCGCCGCGGGGCGGGCCATCCGTGAGATCTCGCTTGAGCCGCAGGATATCCGCGACAAGGCCGACGGCTCGCCGCTGACCCGGGCGGACCTGGCGTCGCACGAGGTGATCGTCGCCGGGCTCGAGCCGCTTCGCCCCGCCTTCCCCATCCTCTCGGAGGAAGGCGACCTGACCGCGGCGGAGCAGGGCGGGTGGGAGACCTTCTGGTGCGTCGACCCGCTCGACGGGACAAAGGAGTTCATCCGTGGCTTTCCCGACTACACGGTGAATATCGCGCTCGTGCAGCACGCCGAGCCGATCCTGGGTGTCGTCTACGCGCCCGCCGCCGCCGCGCTGTTTTGGGCGGCCCGTGGAACGGGCGCCCACAAGCGCGCCGACGACGGGCCCGATCAACCCATCGCCGCCGCGACAAGCGACAGCCCCGCGACGGCCGTCGTCAGCCGGTCCCATCTCTCGCCCGAGACCAAGACCTACCTCGACCGCCTCGGCGTTCGCGAGATGGTCCAGCGGGGCAGCTCGGTTAAGATCTGCGCCGTGGCCGAGGGCTCGGCGGACATCTATCCCCGGCTGGGCCCGACGTGCGTGTGGGACACGGCCGCGGGCTCGGCCGTCGCGCGGGAGGCCGGCTGCCGCGTGATCGACCTCCAGGGCGCGGCGCTGTCCTACGACCCGGCCGAGGGGCTCAAGCGGCCCGGGTTCATCGTCCTGCCGAGGAATATGAACGTGCCCCTGCCATGAGCGCTCTCCGGATCGTCACCGTCGTCGGAGCCCGGCCGCAGTTCATCAAGGCCGCCGCCGTCAGCCGCGCCGTCTCTCGAAACAACGAGCAGGCCGGCGGCCCCCGCCTCGATGAGAAGATCGTCCACACCGGCCAGCACTACGACGAGAACATGTCGCAGGTGTTCTTCGACGAGCTGAAGATCCCGCGCCCGGCGGTCAACCTGGAGGTCGGCTCGGCTGCGCACGGCCGGCAGACCGGCGCGATGCTCCAGCGGCTGGAGGACGTCCTGCTGGCCGAGCGGCCCGACTGGGTGTTGATCTACGGCGATACGAACTCCACGCTCGCCGGGGCCCTCGCGGCCGTGAAGCTCCACGTGCCCGTCGCCCACGTCGAGGCCGGCCTGCGGAGCTTCAACCGGCGAATGCCCGAGGAGATCAACCGCGTCGTGGCGGACCACGTTTCGACTGTCCTGTTCTGCCCGACGGACACGGCCGTGGGCAACCTCGCGGCCGAGGGGATCACCGAGGGCGTGCGGAACGTCGGCGACGTCATGTATGACTCGGTCCTGTTCAACGCCCGGCTGTCCGAGCAGTCGAGCGATGCGCTGGACCGAATGGACCTGGCCGCGGGGGGGTTCTATCTGGCGACCGTCCATCGCGCGGAGAACACCGACGACCCGGCCCGGCTGGCGGGCATCCTCGCGGCGTTCGAGCGGATCGACGCCCCGATTGTCCTGCCGCTGCACCCGCGGACGCGGAAGACGCTGGGGGCGGGCCTGGAGCGGATCGGCGGCAAGGTCCGCGTGGTAGACCCCGTGCCCTACCTCGATATGATCTGCCTGGAGCGGAACGCGAGGATCATCCTCACCGACTCGGGCGGCGTGCAGAAGGAGGCCTACTGGTTCGACACCCCCTGCGTGACGCTGCGGGACGAGACCGAGTGGGTCGAGCTGGTCGAGGCGGGCTGCAACCGCGTCGTCGGCGCGGACCCCGATGCGATCCTCGCGGCGGTGGGGCAGTTCGAGGCCGCCTCCGCCCAACTGCCCGAGGACCGGCCCACGCACCTCTACGGCGACGGCCGAAGCGCTGAGAAGATCGTCGCCGCCCTGACCGAGCCGGCTGCCTGATCGCCTCCCGCTACACCCAGCCGCGAAGCGAGTAGTACGCCCAGCCCAGGTACTCGTACAGCTTCCGCTCCAGCGTGCGCGTGCGGACCTTCCAGCCCTGGTTCGCGGGGATCGTACGCTGCATCTTCCACTCCGGGGCGCGGACGGTCACGTGGCGGTACCCGGCCCGGAGGAAACACGCCTTCGCACGCGACGTGTGATATGGCGACGTGACCAGCAGGAAGCGGTCCCGCTCCGGCCGGACCCCCGGCAACGCGGCGATCGTCCGCGGATGCGTCGCCGTACGGACCGTCTTGCCGTCGCGCAGAACCGCCTGTTCCGCCACGCCGTACCGCACGGCCACGCCGGCCAGGTGGTCCACCGTCTCCGCCAGCGTGGAGACGATCACCTTGGGCGCCCAACCGTCGCGGTACAACCGTGCGGCCTCCACGGCACGCTCGTCATCGCCCCCGAGCACCACGATGTAATCGGCCTTCGCCGGCGGGTCCTGGATCACCAGGTCCCAGCCCAGCCAACTGCCCAGCGGCGTGAACACCAGCACCACCAACGCCGCCGCGCCCAGGTTGACCGCCCACTGCACGGCCCGCCGCCATCGCCGCCAACGCGACCGGCCCCCACCTGTCGGCACGTCCTCACGGGTCTCCTCGACCGATCGCTCCATCCCTTTCTCCCGGGGTCAAACCTACACTTTTTACTTTTGGCTCTTCCGCAGAATTCGTGGGTGGTTGACGCATTTTTCCCCTCCCGGCTCCCCCGCTGGGGGTGAGGGAGCCGGGAGGGGAAAAATGCTGGTTGGAGGGGACTGAATAATGAACAT
>Ga0272441_10005444_pt1 | contig 22099 bp, 13 predicted proteins | sample SSMProp6N_FD_193582 | JGI IMG/M metagenome (GOLD analysis project Ga0272441, IMG submission 193582) | Marine sediment archaeal communities from Little Sippewissett salt marsh, Falmouth, MA, United States - SSM-Prop-6N | ecosystem: Environmental > Aquatic > Marine > Wetlands > Sediment ... | reverse complement strand
CCAGGGCAACCAGGGCCTCTTCGACCTCGGGGCCGAGCGGGGCGATACCCGCGGCATCGGCACCACCATCTCCGCCATCTGGTTCCACGGCGACCGCACCCTGTTTGCCTACGTGGGCGACAGCCGCCTGTATCTCTACCGCCAGGGCCGCCTCCGCCAGCTCTCCCGCGACGAGAAGGTCGGCCAGTTCCGCCTCGCGGCCTCCTTGGGCCAGGAGCGCACCGTCGACGTCCACATGGGCATGGTCCGCCTGCGAACGGGCGACCGCTTCCTGCTGTGCACCGACGGCCTCTACGGCCCCGTCGACGGCCAGAGCCTCGCCGCCATCCTCGAGGCGGAGGCCGACCCCGTGCGCTGCTGCACCCGCCTGGTCGCCAAGGCCAATGCCTGCGGCGGCCCGGATAATATCACGGCCCTCGTGGCCGACGTGATCGAGGCCGACCCGCCCGCCGCCTGGCATTTCCACCGCGTCCGCCGCGACGCCACGTCCGCCCTCCCCCGCCTCTGGCAGCCCCGCCTGTTCGCCAGCGTCGTCGCTGGGGTGCTCCTCGTCGTCCTGCTCTGGAGCGTCGGCTCGCTCGCCTTCCGCTCCGGCCGCAGCTCAGCGCCCACGTGCGGGCCGCGAATCGCAGCCCTGCGCCAGGAGGCCAACGCGAAGGCCCGCGCCGGCGACCGCGGCGCCGCGCTCGCCCTCCTCACCGACCTGGTGACCCACGCCGTGCACACCCGCCAGCTGATGCCCCGAGCCGAGCTCGAGCTCGATCCCGCCGCCGACGCGCTCTTCGAGGCGGCCGCAAATGCCGCCTGGGACCGCGTGTATGGCCGCGCAGGCCGAAAGCTCGAGGCCCTGGAGAAAGGCCCCGCTCGCCGCTTCATCGGCCCCGAGGTCCGCGCGGCCCGCGAGCGGGCCGACCACGCCCACGACCAGTTCCGCAAGGGCGACTACACGGAGGTGGCCCGCACGTTCGAGGAACTCGAGCGCCAAGTGGCCGACATGGCGCGTCGGGGTGCAGCGGACCTCGCCCGCGAGAAGCAGCGCCTGAGCGAAGCCCTCGCCCGCCTGCGCAACCGCGAAGCCGCCTTCGCCGCCGACAATCCGCTGCGGCGCAAGCTCACCCCCGTGCTCGACGCCGCGGCAAAGGCCATCGACGCCGCCCAACTGGTGCGCGCCCGCAAGCACATCCGTGCGGCCGAGGCCATCCTCCGCACAGGCGCCGCCCCGTAACGTCCCACCGCATCCCCACGCACTTTGCTCTTGAATCCGCCGCCCGACTCGTGTATGTTCATGGTGGTGGGGCCAGCCATCGAGGGAGCAGCCGCTTCCCCTGTCCCAGTGGAGTACGCCGTGGACGATCGAGGCCCGACACTTTCAGGCGCCGTCTGGCGCGGCCCGGCGAGCTCGATGCCAGCCTGGCTTCTCGCACTGGCAGCGGTAGCGTGTGCCCTGCCTCTGAATGCTGCGGGCGGGGCGCGGACGATCGATATCGACGCCCGGGACGTCGCGGTGGGCGATATCGCGAAGCTCATCGCCTCGCAGGGCGGCCCGACGATGACGGTGCGCGACGACGTGGCCGACGAGAAGGTGACCTTCGCGGCCAAGGGCATCTCGCCCGGCGCCGCCGTGCGATGGCTCTGCCGCACCTGCACCCTGGCCGTGGTGAGCGACCGCGGCCGCCTCGTGCTCGGGCGCGCCTCGCTGCCACCGTCGGAGAAGAAGGAGTACAGGCTCTCCAGGATCGTCACCAGCCCCCTGGCCGCCAGCGCACTCGTCAGCTTCATCGAGAAGACCATCTTCGGCCTCCACCCCAACCGGATGCACAACGAGCAGGGCGAGTTGGCCCCCGTGCTCCAGGCCTCGTACGACAGGGGACGGCTCGAGATCGTGGCGCCCGAGGAGGTGCAACGTGAGGTGGTGGCTCTGCTTAAGGCGATGAGCCGCGTCACCACGGCACGCAGCGTCAAGGAGGTGACGGTGACCTATCGCCCCTGGGAGATCGGCTTCCTCTCCTCGCGCACCGGCGGGGCACCCGGCAAACTCCAGGGCAAGGTGGACCTCGAAGTGTCCAGCGCCACAGCCCACCAGGCCGCCTGCGCACTCACCTCGGCGTCCAAGACCACCTTCTTCGTCGACCCGTGGGACAAAGGGCTCGGGCGGGCCAAGCTGACGTTCCAGGCCGAGGGCCAGAGCCTTGCCGGGGCTGCCCACCAGTTGCGCCACCGCCTGGGAGCCGAGCTGTGCTGGTACGACGAGGCCTGGCTCCTCGTCCGAGACCACCGCCGCGGCCTGTTCGACAACTACCTCATGCGCGTCTACAACCTGGCGGACACCGGCCCCTATGTGAAGTCGCTCGCCGGCCTTGTCAAGGGCATCGCCCAGGGGCAGGCGCTGCCGCGCGACCTGCCCTACTCGATGGAACGCGTGGGCGATCTGTGGCTCATCGCGGCCCCCCCCGCCTGGCACGAGCCGATCAAGGAATTCGTCAAGAACCCCGCCGAGCCCCCCAGATTCCCCTGGAAACGCTGAATCCTGAATCAAGCCTTCCGCACCAGGCGAGAAATGCGGGACCAGTGTGCGGCGCCGCACACCTGATCCGCCGTGCGGCGCACACTGGCGCCAAGGCTTGATGAGAAATGGGGGCCAGGGGCCGTTCCACGTGTAACAGGGGGGTCGCCGAAGCGGCTGAAGTGTCTATTCTGTGGGGGCTTATGGGCTCGCCGCCGCCCACACGCAGAGGGCGGGCACGCAGCTCCGCCCCCGGCTCTTCCACAAGGGCAGCCTACTCGGATGCCGCTGCCGCGGCCGGCGCAGCGGCCGGAACGTCCATCGCACACCGGAAGCCCACGCTGGCCAGACGCCCCGACGGGTCCATCGGCCAGCGGCTGAAGCAGCGAATGCTGTCGGCCCCCAGGTTCCACGCACCGCCCTTCGTCACCCTGCTCTTGCCCACGGCCGGCCCCGTGGGGTCGGTCAGACGCCGCTCCTGGGGAAGCGGCCCATACCAGTCCGCACACCATTCGCTCACGTTCCCGGCCATATTCAGGCAGCCCACCGGGCTGCCTCCCGCTGGGAAGGTGCCGACGGGGGCCGTGAAGCGGTGGCCGTCCGCACCCAGGTAGGAACCGAAGAAGTTGCTGCGATACCGCAGACCCTGTTCCGGCGGGTCGCTGCCCCACGGGTAGTCCCGCCCGTCCGTCCCGCGGGCCGCCCTCTCCCACTCCGCCTCCGTCGGCAGCCGCTTGCCAGTCCACTTCGCATAGGCATAGGCATCGAACCAGTCCGCCCCGACCACGGGATGATCGGCCTTGGCCTGGCCCAGGTTGGCGTTGGACCAGAAGGCAGGCACGTGGCCCTTCTTGCTCTTGGGCTGCTGGGGATGCTGCCAGGCGCCGCCCCCCTGCTTCGCCACAGCGGCCAGGAACTTGCCATACTGGGCGTTCGTGACCTCCAGGCGGTCGATGTAGAAGGACTTGAGGACCACGCGCTTGGGCGCCTCGGGCGACCCCATCGTGAACTCGCCGCCGGGAACAGCCAGGAGCACCGAGCCGTCCGTCGGACACTTGACCTCGGGGGCGAGTTCGGCGGGCAGAGCCGGCTCGCCGGCCGGCTCCCGCGGCGCGCACCCGAGGGGCACGAGGCTCACAACGGCCACACACGCGAGAACGAGAACGAGGCTTCGACGGCTCATCTTGGGCCTCCACGAGGGAAGAAGTATGGCGACGTAGCAGCGCACCGCAACCGGAGAAGACTGCTTGGCTTGGGGACGCCCTCTCCATTCGAGCGGCGACAGAACACGCCGCTTCTTCTAGCATGAGGCGGGGAGTCCTGTCAAGCCCTTTTTCGCCTGGCAGCCGCCGTGGAGCGGCTGGCCGAGCAGGCGCCGAGCGCACGGGCCAGGCACTGTGCGGCGCCGCACACCGGCCGGCCTGCCTTTTCTTGTGTTCGCGTGTGAGCTCTCATGCCGCTTGCGGCGAGTACCCCTGCGCGGATTGGGCGGCGGCGTCGACCTTGACCGCGACGCACAACCGCATCGCCGCAGACTGCCTGCTCGTCGGGCCGTCGCCTCGGGTGCTTTCATCGTCTCGCTTGCGGAGACACGGCGCTCAAGGCAGCACGTGGTGAGAAATGCCTTCTGTGTGTGAACCGGCACGAATCCCAGTCGAAGAGGATGGGGAAGGCGATGACCATCTCGTCGGACGGAGACGTCGCGTGCACAAGGGATGGTAGGCAACCACTTTCTGGGTGGGGGAGGGCGCGCGCGCGTGCGCGGGAGGAGTAGTGTAGTGCCATACGCTACCGCGGGCGCCCGGAGAATACCGCACGGCATCGCATCTGCCGGCCGCGGCATTGGCAGATTGTGGGGTGGGGGAGGGCGCCCGATGCTGGGGCCCACACACGAGGCGACCGGTGCTGGTACCCACACACGAGGCGACCGGTGAACGTCTAGCCGAGGGGCGTGATCGTGTCTATCGCGTGCTTGAGAATGATCACCTTGCCCTCGTCCGTTTCCACCAGGCAGTTGTAGCGGTCGTGCTCGAGGAAGGTGCCGGTCACCTTCTGGCCGCCGCGTACGGTGAAGATGGCCTTGGCGTTGATGTAGCGGTTGAGCATGTCGCTCGAGGAGGGGCCCGGAAGAGCTGCCTTGAGCTTCTTGCGGCAGCCCTCGACCTGCTTCTTGAGCTGCCCGATCTCCTCCTCGAACACCTTAAGAGCGGCTTGCATACCCACGGCTCCAATCCTCACCCAGGCCCGGTGTCGCGTCGTATGGATACCTGCGGGTGATTCTAGCAGAGGCGCCGTCTGGGCGCAAGCGAATTTCGCTGACCATGCCGCCACCGCCCCGCGCCGGGACGGAATCACGTTGCTTCCTGACCCCCGAGCGGCCGCAGGCGTAGTCTGACGGCATAGGCAGGTCTGTGTGTGTGGACTGCGCCCACGGATCCTCTCACGTCCTCTCCCGGGGCAGCGGGCGCCGGGAGGCATTCCGCGACGACGCCGGCCGCTCCCTGCGCGGCAAGCTGCACAAGAAGGGGATAATTGGCGTCTGAGGGTCTGACACCCTCTTCCCACCGTCTTCCTCTCGGGTGCCTGTCCCAGATCTTGGCCTTATCGCAGGGCACAACGCAGAGCGTGATCACGTGTCCAGTTCCACAGCGCCCCTATGCGTCCGGATGGTCCCTGGCACACAAAGGCGAGCAGCTACGCAGGTGGCATGCAAGGGACAGCCTCGACCGCTCGGGTCTCGGCGCGTGCATCCGTACTTCGACAGATGCCACAGCGGCTCGTCCACGTCCAGAGCGATCAGGGGCCGCTCGCCAGATCCCAGTCCCCGAACGCTTCCGAACCAGGCCTCCCTGATGTGCTCGAAGAGCTTCGTCAGCGGGAGCTGCGCGCGGTCGATCACTACGACGAGCGCCACGGCACACCAGGGAATGCGGCTCGGGCCCATGGCTGCTCCTCCGTGTCTCGATGGGGCCGGGATGCTGGCCACGGGGCCATCATGCGGCGCCGGCGCGGGCGGGTCGGGTGCCTTTGACGGCTCGCCCCGCCAGTTCCGTTGCGGAGGGCGGACACCGCCTCGCCGTTGCGGACACGCGCTTGGCGTGGGGTGGGCGAGCGGCTATACTTGCCGTGTGGCCTGACCGCGCAGCAAGCGTGACGTGGGCGGCGCGGCAACTCACCCCATAGCCCCAACCGGAGGAGAAGACAAATGATGCGGATGAGGGTTGCCCGATGGGCTGTGTGGCTCGGGCTGGCGGCGGCTTCGGCCGCGGCGGGGGAGGTGACGGGCCTGACGCTGATCGATGCGAACACGAATCGTCCGATCCGCGCCCTGAAGGATGGCGACACGGTGGACTTCGCGAAGGACGGCGGCGCGCTCAACATCCGTGCCGACGTGTCGGGCCGCGTGGGCAGCGTGCGGTTCCGCCTCGACGGGAACACGGTGCGCACCGAGAGCACGGCGCCGTTCGCCGTGGGGGGCGACAGGAACGGGAACTACAGCGCGTGGCACGTGGGGCCGGGGCGGCACACGCTCGTGGCCACGCCCTTTCCGCGGGCGAACGCTCAGGGTGCTGCGGGGAAGGCTCTGCGGATCGCTTTCAGCGTGGTCGGGGCGGCGCGTGCGCCGCAGGCGCGCCCCGCGAAGGCACCGCCCGTGCGGGCCGTGGCGCCGGCGGTGACCCTCACCGACCCCGCCGTGAAGGTGGCGGGCGAGCTCAAGATGTGGCACAAGGTGACGATCACCTTCGCGGGTCCCGCCGCGAGCGAAACCGCAACCCCCAACCCGTTCACCGACTACCGGCTCGACGTGACGTTCACGCACGGCGACACGACGCGCCGGGTGCCCGGCTACTACGCGGCGGATGGCAACGCGGCCGAGACGGGCGCCGCGGCGGGCAACGTGTGGCGCGTGCACTTCTGCCCCGACAAGGTGGGGGAGTGGACCTGGTCGGCCTCGTTCCGCAAGGGCGCGGGCGTCGCCGTGTCCGATGATCCCGACGCGGGCGAAAGCGCGGGACGCCCCGATGGGGCCACGGGCACGCTGAGCATCGGGGCCACGGACAAGACGGGCCGCGACCATCGGGGCAAGGGGCTCCTCGAGTACGGGGGCACGCGCTACCTGCGGTTCGCCGGCACCGGCGAGGTCTTCCTCAAACAGGGGGCCGACGCTCCGGAGAACTTCCTGGCCTACGCGGACTTCGACGGCGGCTTCAAGAGCGACGGGCAGAAGGACCAGTTCATCAAGACCTGGGCACCCCACGTCCGCGACTGGCGGCCGGGCGACCCCACCTGGCGCGACCGCAAGGGCAAGGGCATCATCGGCGCCGTGAACTACCTCGCCAGCGAGGGGATGAACGCCATTTCTTTCCTCACCCTCAACATCGGCGGCGACGACCGCAACGTGTTCCCCTACCTGACCTACGGCCACCGCGACCGCCTCGACGTCTCGCGCCTCGCCCAGTGGGAGATCGTCTTTGAGCACATGGACCGCCTGGGGATCTACCTGCACTTCAAGACCCTGGAGACCGAGAACGAGCTGCTCCTGGACAACGGGGACATGGGTCCGCAGCGCGCGCTCTACTACCGCGAGCTCATCGCGCGGTTCGGCCACCACCTGGCGCTCAACTGGAACCTGGGCGAGGAGATCAACAACGCCTCGACCCGCCAGAAGAAGGCCTGGGCGAAGTACTTCCACGACCACGACCCCTACCACCATCACATCGTGATCCACAACGGCGCGAACCACTACGACCTGCTGGGCAAGGACTCGCACCTGACGGGCTTCTCGCTCCAGACGAACCGGCCCGACTTCAGCCGCGTGCACGACCGCACGCGGGACTACATCGCGCGCTCGGCGAAGGCCGGCAAGCCGTGGGTGGTGGCCTGCGACGAGCCAGGCGACGCCACGCACGCGCTCGTGCCCGACGCCGACGACCCGACCCACGACGCCGGCCGCGTCAACGGCCTGTGGGGCTGCCTCCTGGCCGGCGGGGCGGGCAACGAATGGTACTTCGGCTACCGCCACGCCCACTCCGACCTGACCTGCCAGGACTGGCGCAGCCGCGACCTGTGGTGGGACCAGTGCCGCATCGCGCTGGCCTTCTTCACAGAGCACCTGCCCTTCTGGGAGATGGCGTCGGCCGACGGGCTGATCTCGGGCCAGGGCAACATGTGCTTCGCCAAGCCGGGCGAGGTCTACGCCATCTGCCTGCGCACAGGCGGCCCGGCGAAGCTGGACCTGGGCGGAGCGGCGGGCGAGTTCACCGTGAGGTGGTACGACCCGCGCCGCGGCGGCGAGCTCCAGGAGGGCACGGTGACGCGCCTCTCGGGCGGAGGCGCCCGCGACCTCGGCCGGCCCCCCTCGGCCCCTGGCAAGGACTGGATCGTGCTCGTCCGCAAGTGAATGCGCGTGGGGCATACGAGTCACCCCCTCCAGCATGAGGACGGGCCGGTGTGATGGATCTGTCCATCCACGCATCCAGTCCTCTGCCCCTCTCTCTATTGCATTCCTGCGTTCGGGGCGGTATCGTGATGGGTGGCCGTGGGCAGGTTTCCGTCTACAGGACCAGGCTGGGAGACGAGCGATGATGGACGATGCGACGCGGAAGCGCCTTCTCGGGGGCCAGCGGCCAGACGCCACGTGGCAGGGCGAGCCAGGCCTGGGAAGCTGGTACACCGAGGAGGAGGTGGATGCGGCGGTGGCCGCGATGCGCAAGGCAATGGCCTGGAACGTGGGGTTCGGGTTCGTCGTCGAGGAGATCACGCAGTTCGAGGAGGCGTTCGCGCGGTACTGCGGTGTGGAGTTCGCCGTCTCGGTGGCGACGGCGAGCGTGGGGCTGGACCTGGCAATGCGGTGCCTGGACCTCGAGCCGGGCGATGAGGTCGTTGTGCCAGCGATGAACTTCAAGGCGTCCACGCTGGCCATCCTGGGGGCGGGGGGCCAGCCGGTCTTCTGCGAGGCGGACCCGAGGACGTTCTGCGCGGACCCTGCGGACGTGGAACGCCGCATCACGCCGCGCACACGTGCCATCGTGCCGACGCACATGAACGGGCTGTCGGCGGATATGGATGCACTGCTGGAGGTGGCCGAGCGTCATCCGCACCCGAAGCACGGCCCGCTGAAGGTGATCGGGGATGCGGCACGGGCCTGCGGCGGCGGCTATAAGGGCACGAAGATAGGCAAGAAGGGCTGGTGCACGGTGTTCAGCTTCCACACGATGAAGCTGCTGACGACGCTGGGGGAGGGGGGGATGGTGACGACGGACGACGCGAAGCTGGCGGAACGGCTGCGGAACATTCGCCAGTGGGGCGGCGGGAGCGAGTGGGGCACGAGCCTTAAGCTGACGATGGTGCAGGCGGCGGTGGGCTCGGTCCAGCTCGCGCGGCTGGACGAGATGCTGGCGCTGCGCAAGCGGCGTGCGGGCGAGCGGACGGCGTTGCTCGACGGCGTGCCCGAGCTCACGCTGCCCTACGAGCCGCCGGAGCGCGACCACACGTTCTATCTCTACAGCCTGCTTGTGCCGCCGGCGTGGGCTGGGGAGCGGCGCGACCGCATCGTGAAGACGATGGCGGACGAGTTCGGCATCGGGTGCTGCATCGCGAACCCGCCGGTGTATCACGACCATCCGTTCATCCGCGAGCGGACGGGCGAGCAGCGGACGCCGCTCTCGGAGGACCTGGGCGCCCGCATCTTCTGCCCGTCGCTGCACCCGCAAATGACGGAGGAGCAGAATGCGTATGTGGCGGCGGCAGTGGCCGAGGCGGTAGGCCGGGTGCGCGAGGAGTAGACGATGGCGGCGGAGAGGACGGGGCATCTGGCGAAGCGCCTGGGGCTGGCACACGTCTTCTGCATCGCGGCAGGCGCGATGATCAGCTCGGGCCTGTTCGTGCTGCCCGGCTTGGCGTATGCCCGCGCGGGTCCTGCGGTGGTGGTGGCCTACATGGTGGCGGCGCTGCTGGCGGCCACGGGGCTGGTGAGCACGGCGGAGCTGGCGACGGCGATGCCGCGCGCGGGGAGCGACTACTTCTTCATCACCCGCGGGCTCGGCCCGGCGGTGGGCACGGTGGCCGGGGTGTTCAACTGGGTGTCCTTCTCGCTCAAGAGCGCGTTCGCCCTGGTGGGGATGGGAGCGTTTGTCCGCCTGTTTGTGCCGATCGACCTTCGGGTGACGGGGGTGGTGCTGGGGGTGGCATTCCTGGCGGTGAACCTGGTGGGGGTGAAGGAAGCGGCGCGGGTGCAGGTGACGATGGTAGTGGGCCTGCTGGTGCTGATGGGGCTCTACGCGGTGCGGGGGCTGCCGGCGATGAGCCTGACGCGCCTCGAGCCGTTCGCCCCCCACGGGCTGGCCGCGGTGTTCTCGACGGCGGGATTCGTCTTCGTGTCGTATGGCGGCCTGCTGAAGATTGCGAGCGTGGCGGAGGAGGTGCGGAACCCGGGGCGGACGATTCCGGGCGGGATGCTGCTGGCCCTGGTGGTGGTGGGCGCGCTGTACGCGGTGGTGGTGACGGTGACGGTGGGGCTGGTCCCTGGGGAGCAGCTCGCGGGCTCGCTCACGCCGATCGCGGACGGAGCGGGGGTGGCGATGGGCCGCGCCGGCACCCTGACGCTGGGCATCGCGGGGGCCCTGGCCTTCCTGACGACGGCGAACGCGGGCATCCTGACGGGCTCGCGCTACCTGCTGGCGATGAGCCGCGACGGGATGCTGCCGGGCGGGGTGAGCAGGGTGGGCCGGCGGTTCCACACGCCGTACGTGGCCATTCTGGTGACGGGGGTGCTGGTGATCGTGCCGCTGTTCGTGAACCTGAAAATCCTGGTTGAGGCGGCGTCGATCGGGCTGATCCTCACGAACGTGCTGGCGAACCTCTCGGTGATCGTGGTCCGCGAGAGCCGGCTCCAGAACTACCGCCCGACGTTCCGCTCGCCCTTCTACCCGTGGGTCCAGATCGCGGGCATCGTGGGGTTCGCGTTCGTGCTTCTGGAGATGGGCGAGGAGGCGTTCCTCATCAGTGCGGGGCTGGCGCTGGGCGCGTTTGCGCTCTACTGGTTCTACGGGCGAGCGCGTGTGGAGGGGGAGTCGGCGCTGCTCCATCTGGTGGCGCGACTGACGGCTCGGGAGCTGGTGAGCGGGACGCTGGAGCGCGAGCTCAAGGCGATCATCCGCGAGCGCGACGCGATCGTGGGCGACCGCTTCGACCAGCTCGTCGAAAAGGCCGTGGTGCTGGACGTGAAGGAGGGGATGGATGCCAAGGCGTTCTTCGGGCGGGTGGCCGATGCGATGGCGGAGCGGCTCGCGCTGCCCGTGGCGCAGTTGCGCGAGCGGCTCCTCGAACGCGAGCGCCAGAGCAGCACCGTGATTGGCCCCGGGCTCGCGGTGCCGCACGTGGTGGTGCCGGGGGAGGGGCGTTTCGACATTCTGCTGGCCCGCTCGCGCGAGGGCATTTGCTTCTCGGAGGCCGCGCCGGAGGTTCACTGCGTGTTCGTGCTGGCGGGGACGGCGGAGGAGCGGAACTTCCATCTGCGAGCGCTCTCGGCCATCGCGCAGGTGGTGCAGGGTCCGGACTTCGAGCGCCGCTGGCTGGCGGCCCGTGGCGAGCAGGCGCTGCGCGACCTGGTGCTGCTGGGCGAGCGGCGCCGGCAGGACTGACGCCCCGGCCGCGGGCGGGGAGAGGGATGGATGGAGCAAGCAGGCATCGAGCCGAGCGTCCTCCAGCGGGTGCTGGGGAGGTACGACTTGGGCGGTGCGTGGCGGGTCGTGGGGCCTGGCGGCGGGACGGCGAACCTGAACCTGATGGTCGAGGCGCCGCGGGGGAAGCTGTTCCTGCGCCGCCGGAATCGGCGCTATGCGTCGCCCGAGCAGGTGGCCTACGAGCACGCTCTGATGCAGCATCTGGCGGCGAAAGGCATCGGCGGGCCGCTTCCGCTGGCAACGCGCGGCGGCGAGACGGCCGTGCGGGTCGGCGGCGACGTCTACGAGCTCCAGCCCTACGTCGAGGGCGAGCCATTCGCGCCCGACAGCCTCGCACAGTTGCGAGGCGCGGGCCGCGCGCTGGCCCGCTTCCACGCCGCGCTCGAGGACTTCGTGGCGCCGGTGGCCAAGGACCTGCCCCGCTACGACGACCCCGCTGCCATCCGCGCCGGCTATGCATCGCTGCTGGCGCGGGCCACGCCCGAGCAGCGCGAGGCCGTCGAGCGAATCCTCCGCGTCGTGGCGATGCTCGAGGAGGCGTTCCCCGACGCTGCCTACGCCGCTCTGCCGCACTGCATCGTGCACGGGGACTACCACCCCGCCAACGTGCTGTTCAGGGGCGAGGAGGTGGTGGGCATCTTCGACCTCGACTGGGTGAGCCGCCAGCCGCGCGTGCGCGACCTGAGCGATGGGGTGACCTACTTCGCGGGGCGACGGGACGCGCCGCTGGACGGCGCGGACATCGGGTCGCTGACGCGTGGGGTGCAGTTCGACGCGCCGCGGGCGCGGGTGTTCGTGGACGGCTATCGGGAGCTGCGCCGCATCGAGGCGGCGGAGCTTCAGGCACTGCCGCTGGTGGGGATGGCGCGGTGGCTGTTCAGCAAGGTGTCGGGGATGCGCAAGGTGGGGGAGGGGGAGCGGACGGCGTTTGCGTTGCGCGATGCTCTGGGGCCGGTCGAGTGGCTGCGGGAGCACGGTGAGAGACTGGTGGCTGCGTTGGTGTGAGGCGGGTCAGCCGTCCTCGGCGGGCTCGCGTCGGCGCTTGGCTCGTAGGACGAACTGGCGGAGGGCCTCGATGTCGACCGCGCGGCGCCACCGGCGGTCGAAGTGCGGCGTCTGCGCGATTTCAGCGACGGCCATGAGGGCTCGCAGGTGATAGTTGCGCTGGTCGGGCGAGCCGATGAGCACGAACATCGCGTGCACGGGCTCGGCGTCGGCGACGAACTCGACACCATCGCGGCTTCGGACGAGGAGGACGTCGAAGTGGCCCTCGACGTCGACGACGATGTGGGGGATGGCGAGTCCCGGGCGGATGATGGTGGAGTTGGCGTGCTCGCGCTCGCGGAGCAGGCGCTCGATGTCGTCGGCGGGCACTTCGAGGCGCGGGCCGAGCTCCTCGCCGACGCGGTGGAACAGGTCGTTCCGTGAGAGGCCGGGGGGCAAGTCGAGGACGATGCTCTGGCCGACGAGGCGGTCGAATCGGTCCTCGATGGCGCCGTCGCGCTCGTGGACGATTTCGGCGAGCTCGGCCTCGAGGTCGTGGCTGGCGAAGGCTCGCGATGCGATGCGCTGGGCGAGGTGGGTGAGGGCAGATTCGCGGACGACGCGCCGACGCACGTAGAGGACGTACCACAGGAGCCCCAGCCCCAGGATGCCGGCCGCCACCAGCAGCGGCACGCTGCCGAGCTCGACGAGCAGGAACACGTAGGCGAGAATACCGAGCACGTAGAACCAGGGATAGAAGGGCACGCGGAACTTCGGTTCGTAGGTGGTGATGCGGCTCTCGCGCAGCAGGATGAGCGCGACCATGGTGAACGTGAAGAGCAGGATTTTCATTGCCGACGCGGACTTGACGAAGAGCTCGAGGTCGAGGAACAGCACGGCCCCGATGAAGACGGCGGTGAAGAGGACGGCCCAGTGGGGCGTGCCGCGCCGGCGGTTCACGCGGCCGAGAGCGGCCGGCAGCAGGCCGTCGCGGCTCATGGCCATGGGGGCTCGGGACGCGGCCAGGATGCCAGCGTTGCCCGTGCTCACGAAGGCCAGGATGGCGGCGATGGACATCGCGATCTTGCCCACCGTCGGCCACACGGCCTGGCCGCCCAGCGAGAGCGGGGTGAGCGAGCCGGCGAGCGCCTCGGGGGGCACCACGCCGACCGTCACATAGGCCACAGCGATGTAGACGATGCTCACTACGATGTAGGCCGCCATCATGCCGAGCGTGAGGTTCCTGCCAGGGTTCTTGACTTCCTCGGCGACACTCGCGGCCTTGGTGAGGCCGCCGAACGAGACGAAGGCCATCGCGGCGCCCGTGAAGAGCGAGCCGACCCGCGGCGGCCACCGGTAGGTGTAGTGCTCGGCCACGCGGACGCCCCATCCGACGGCCACGTAGGCCACGAGCAGGAGCAGCAGGCCACCCACGAGGGCGATCTGGAGCGCCCCCGCGTGGCGGGCCCCCCACAGGTTCACCACGGTGAAGACCACGCAGAAGCCGACGGCGACGAACCGGAGGGTGAGCGGGTCGAGGCCGGGCCACACCAGGCCCACGAAGGCACCGAGGCCGATGAGCGCGAAGGCCGTCTTGAAGGCCAGCGAGGCCCAGGCCGCCAGGCCGCCCAGCATGCCGAAGAGCGGCCCGATGCTGCGGTCGATGAAGAAGTAGTCGCCACCCGCCTTCGGCAGCGCCGTGGCCAGCTCAATCTTCGCCAGCAGAGAGGGCAGGAGCAGCAGCGAGGCGAGGAAGTAGCACAGGAACACGCCGGCACCCACGCGGAGGAACAGGATGCCCGGCAGAACGAACAGCCCCGAGCTGATCATCGCCCCCGAGGCGATGCAGAAGACATCGAGGGACCCGAGTTCACGCTTGAGCTCGGCCATGCTAAAGAGGAGCCTCGGCTGCAACCCGCGGACAGGGGCGAATCGGCACACCTGTGCGATGAGTACTGTAGCCCCAAGCCGCCCCGGGCGCAAGTCGGTTGTCCGCTCGGGATTGCCCCGGGCCTGCCTGCACGTTTCCGCGCACCAGCGCTGACGGGTGCAGGCAGGCTACGGCGCGGCCGCCAGGGAGCGGAGCAACTCCGCAACGTCCGTGGTCGGGCGGTTGCAGGCGCCGTTCTGGCACACGTAGGCGGCGGCCTTGCCGTCGATGGGCGTCTGGGCTTCCGTGAACGGGGCGATGCGGGCGATGGCCGGAGCAGCCTCGCCGGCGGGCCGCAGGAGCACCACGGCGTTGGGGATGAACGCGGTGCGAAGGGCGGTGAGCATCGCGCGGGTGTCCTCGGCACCGGGCCTGCCTGCGATGACCACCTCGTGGGCGGGGCCAATGGCGAAGTCGACGGCGACGAGGAGTTGCGTGTAGGCGAGGGGCGCGCGAGCCACCTCGCCGGCGAAGGCTCGGCCGAGGGCGGCCGCCTTCTCCTCGAGCTCGGCCGTGCCGGTGATGCGGGCGAGGCGCAGCAGGTTGAGCATGGCCACGGAGTTGGCCGACGGCACGGCGCCGTCGTAGATGTCCTTCCGGCGGACCAGGAGCTTCTCACCGTCGGCGGCGGTGAAGAAGAGGCCGCCTGCCGCTTCGTCCCAGTGGTGCTCGAGAAGGAGGGCGTTGAGGGCGAGGGCGTCGTGGAGGCGGGCGGCGTTGAAGGTGGCCTCGTAGAGCTCGATGAGCCCCCAGATGATGAAGGCATAGTCGTCCGCATGTGCGGGAGCGGCCGAGGGCGAGCCGTCGCGGAAGCTGTGGAGCAGGCGGCCGTCGGGGCGGCGGAGCTGCGCGAGAACGAAGTCGGCGGCGCGGCTGGCAGCCTCGGCATACTCCGGCTCGTCGAAGGCGCGGGCGGCGCGGGCGAAGGCGGCGATCATCAGCCCGTTCCAGTCCGTGAGAATCTTGTCGTCCTTGTGGGGGTGGACGCGTTTCTCGCGGGCGGCGAGGAGCTTCGTGCGCAGGGTCTCGAGGCGGGTGCGCAGGGCATCCTCGGTGGTGCCGCGAGCGGCGGCAATCTCGCTGAGCGGCTTCGCCAGATGCACGATGTTGGTGCCGGTGCGTTCGCCGCTCCCCTGCTCGACGAAGTTGCCGGCCTCCTGGAAGCTATACACGTCGGCGACGAGCTTGCCGTCCTCGGCCCCGAGCAGCGCGGCCACGTCATCGACGGACCAGAGGTAGAACTTGCCTTCCTCGCCCTCGGAGTCGGCGTCCTCGGCGGAGTAGAAGCCGCCGCCGGGGTCGGTCATGTCGCGGAGCACGTAGGTGAGGATTTCGCGTGCGGTGCGTTCGTAGGCGGGCTTGCCGGTGGCCTGCCAGGCCTCGGTGTAGGCGATGGCCAGGAGGGCCTGGTCGTAGAGCATCTTCTCGAAGTGGGGCAGGAGCCACTGGGCGTCGGTCGAGTAGCGATGGAAGCCGAAGCCCACGTGGTCGTAGATGCCGCCGCGACGCATGGCCTGTAGCGTGCGCTCGACCTTCTCGAGCGTCGCGGGGCTCTTCGTCCGCCTCCAGTGGCGGAGGAGGAAGAAGAGGTTGTGGGGGGTGGGGAACTTGGGTGCCGAGCCGAAGCCGCCGTGGCGGGGGTCGAAGCGGTCGGCGAGCTGCGCGGCGGCCCGGTCGAGCACGTCCTTGCCCAGGTCCGCGCCGGGGTCCTTGCGGACGGCTCGTGCGAGGGATGCGGCAATGGACTCGGCGGATCGGACGACCTCGTCGCGGCGCTCTTTCCAGGTGGTCTGGAGCCGTGGGATGAGCTCGAGCATCCCGACGTGGCCGAAGCGGGCGCGCCTGGGGAAGTAGGTGCCGGCGAAGAAGGGTTTTCGGTTGGGTGTCATCACGATGGTCAGGGGCCATCCGCCGCTGCCAGTGAGCATCTGGCAGACGGTCATGTACACGCCATCGATGTCGGGCCGCTCCTCGCGGTCGACTTTGACGCACACGAAGGCGTCGTTGAGGAGCTTGGCCACCTCGGGGTCCTCGAAGGATTCGTGCTCCATCACGTGGCACCAGTGGCAGGTCGAGTAGCCGATGGAGAGGAAGATGGGCTTGTCGAGCTTGCGGGCGGTCGCGAAGGCCTCGTCGCCCCAGGGGAACCAGTTCACCGGGTTGTCGGCGTGCTGGAGCAGGTAGGGGCTCCTCTCGCGTGCGAGGCGGTTCTGTCGCCGCGGTGCAGGGGCGTCGGCGGGGTTCATCGGGGGATTCCTCTCGGGAGTGTCCGCAGTGCACGCGCTGGCAAGGAAAACGAACAGGCCGAGGAGGGCTGGCCAGAGCAGCCGGGCGGGCGCCTGGAGGCGGCCGGCCCACCGTGCGGGACGGATCGGGCGAGCCATGGAGCACCGGTCTTCCTCTCCGTCCCCATACCGGCGCTTATACGGCAAGCCGCGCGCCGAGTCAAGAACGGAGATTGCGCTTGACCTTGGGGACAGAACGGACAGAATGGTGGCGCGTCAGGGAGCCGCACGGGACCGGACCACCTCGGGGTCGTGCCAGGATGGGGCCGATGGCTGAGGATGTGTGCAGTCTGCTGAGGGCAATGCCCCAGCCCCTCGTCGCCGCGCTCCGGGAGCAGGGAGTCGCCGAGGGCGACGTGCGCCTGGCCACAGATGCCGATCTCGACTTCTTCGGGAACTACGCGGAGCACTGGCTCGTCGCGACGGACGACCGGCTCTTCAGCTTCGCGCTCACTCCCGAGGGAGCCCACCTGGCGGTGGAAGTGGCCCTGGGCGACACCGAGGCGGCGCAGGTCGACGCGCGCGTCGGCAGCGCCTTCCTCCAGGCCAAGACCGCGCGCGGCTGGCTCAACGTCGTCCGCTTCTCCAACGCCGAGACCAGCAAGTTCCTCAAGGTCGCAACGAAGCTGCGAGCCCGCCTCGATGGCCTGCCCCTGCGCTGCTCGGCCGAGGACGACAGCGATATCCGCCGCTGCTCGAAGTGCAACCGCATGCTCCCCGAGGGCAGCTCCACCTGCCCCCGCTGCGTGAGCAAGCGCCACGTGTTCGGCCGGTTCTTCCGCCTCGTCCTCCCCTACTGGCCCTACGCCGCCGCCGTCCTGGTCCTCCTGCTGATCACCATCGTCCTCAACCTCGTGCCTCCCCGCCTCACCAAGACCCTCATCGACAACGTGCTGGGCGACGAGAAGCGCACCACCTTGCCCGGCTGGTTCGCCTGGATGGCCCGCGTGTTCGGCGCCGAGAGCCGTGTGAGCTGGCTCGGCCTCCTCGTGCTCGCACTCGTGGCCACCCAGATGGCTCTCATCGTCGTCCGCATCGTCAACGGACGCCTCTCGACCTACATCGGCAACCGCCTGACCTACGACATGCGCCTCCGCCTGTTCCGCCACCTCCAGAGCCTCTCGGTGCGCTACTACGACCAGAACCAGGTCGGCTCCCTCATGACCCGCGTCGCACGCGACGTCGAGGAGCTCCAGGGCTTCATCACCCAGCTCACCAATGGCTTCCTGTTCAACTTCCTGATCATCGTGGGCGTGCTCGTCATGCTCTTCACGATGAACACCGTGCTCGCGCTCTTCGTGCTCATCCCCATCCCGTTCGTCCTCGGCTCCACCTATGTCTTCTGGCGCTACGTGCAGCCGCGCTACTACCGCTTCTGGGACCGGCGAAGCAAGATCGCCAACGTCCTCTTCGCCGCTCTCTCCGGCGTGCGGGTCATCAAGGCCTTCGCACAGGAATCCCGCGAGTACGGCCGCATCGAGGGCTACGCCGACCGCCTGCGCACCTCGCAGATGGCCGTCGACATCGCGGCGACCACCTTCTACCCCATCGTCGGCTTCGTGTTCAGCGCCGGCGGCTACATCGTCTGGTACGTCGGAGGACGCGCCATCCTCGAACAGCACACCATCACGCTGGGCACCCTGATGGCCTTCTTCGGCTACCTCGGCCTCTTCTACGGCCCCCTCAACAGCCTCATGATGCTCAGCCAGTGGCTCACCTCCTTCACCACACAGGCCAACCGCATCTTCGAGGTGCTCGACACCGAGCCCGAAGTCCAGGAAGCGCGCAACGCGACCGACATCGACATGCAGGGCGCCATCCAGTTCAAGGGAGTCGTCTTCGGCTACGACCCCCACACCCCCGTGCTCAAGCGCGTGAACCTCGAGATCCGGCCCGGCGAAATGATCGGCATCGTCGGCCACAGCGGCTCCGGGAAAACCACCCTCGTGAACCTCCTCCTCCGCTTCTACGACCCCACCGAGGGGCGCATCCTGGTCGACGGCGTGGACCTCCGACAGATCAAGGTCGATTCCCTGCGCGGCCAGATCGGACTCGTGCTCCAGGACGCACAGCTCTTCAGCGGAACCATCCAGGAGAACATCTCCTACGGGCGGCCCGACGCCTCCATGGAGGAGATCTTCGACGCCACCAAGGCCGCCTACGCCCACGACTTCATCGTCCGCATGCCCGACGGCTACGACACCCGCCTCGGCGAGAGCGGGGCGGGCCTGTCCGGCGGCGAGCGACAGCGCATCTCCATCGCACGCGCCCTCCTGTTCAACCCCCGAGTCCTCGTCTTCGACGAGGCCACCTCCAACGTCGATACCGTCACCGAGCGCGAGATCCAGAAGGCCCTCGAGGCCCTCACCCGAGGCCGCACCACCATCGCCATCGCCCATCGCCTCTCCACCCTCCGAAACGCCGACCGCATCGTGGTCTTCGAGGAGGGCCGCGTCGTCGAGACCGGCACCCACGAAGAACTCATGGCCAAGGGCGGCCTCTACCACAAAATGGTCACCATCCAGACACAGCTCACCAAGGACAAAGAAAGCGTCGACGACCTCCGAGCCATCTCCGAGGAAGACGAGACCGCCTGACCGCGAAGGACCGACCCATGGCACAGCCAGCCAACGACACCTACCACGGCATCCGCTACCTGACCCCCGACGAGGTGACTTTCTATCACAACGACCTCGGCCAGTTGTGCCTGCGCCTGGCCGACGGCTCGGACTCCCAGGAGGTCCTCGTCTTCCGAACCCTCCCGATCTCCGACCCCCACCGCTACATCTCCATCCGCGTGGGCGCCACCGCCTCCGAACAGCGCGAGATCGGCATCCTGCGCGACCTCAAAGCCCTCCCCGCCGACCAGCGCCGTCTCCTCACCGAGGAGCTCGACCGTCGCTACTTCATTCACATCATCACCAAGGTCCGCTCCATCCGCGAAGAGCTCGGCTTCCTCTACTGGGACTGCGAGACCGACAAGGGCCGACGCGAGTTCGCCGTCCCGCGATGGAACCAGGGCAAGGTCATCGAGACCCACACCGGCGGACGCGTGGTCACCGACGTCGACGGCAACCGCTACGAAATCCCCGACCTCGCCGCACTCGACGCCGAGAGCCGCGCGCGGTTTCTCCGCTACATCTACTGGTAGCCCGCCACACACCACGCCGGCGCGAAACCGCGCTTGTCCCCTGCTCGCAGTACGGGTATCCTCTCCCCTGATCGCGCCAGAGCTCTGGGTCGCGAACCTTCGCCCCCATGGAGGAGCAATCCGATGGCCGAGGCTACGCCGACGATCGTCTGCCCCGCATGCGGCAAGCGCTTCCGCTGGCGGCCCGAGTTCGCCGGGCGCCGCGCACGCTGCGCGGCCTGCCGCCGCGTGCTCCAACTGCCCGAGCAGGAGGATGGACCCGTGCTGGCGCTCGACGACGCACCCGCCCCGGCGCCCGCCGGCTCGGGAGCCGAACTGCGCTTCGCCGCCGATGGCGCCGGAGGCGCCACGTGCCCCTCCTGCCACGCACCCGTCGCAGCGAATGCGGTCATCTGCGTGAACTGCGGACTCAACCTCAAGACCGGCGAGGTCCTCGCATCCGTGGTCGAGCCCGCCTCGCCCCAGGAGCCGGCTCTGGCCCCCGAGGCCCCCGCTCCGCCCCCGCCGCCTCCGGCTCCCGAGCCGCTCTCCGCACCAACCAAGCACGAAGCCGTGACCTTGGCCGACATCCTGAAGACGCCCCTCGAGGGCGACGCACCGGCCGATGCCTTCGTCCTCGCGCTCGGCTGGTTTGGGTGGTCCTTTGCCATCGTCTTCTCCTCCATCGCCGTTTTCCTGTTCGGGTTCCTCGGCTTCATCCCCTTCCTCGCCGTTGTGGCCTCCGCCCTCGGCTGGATGGCACGCAGATACATGTCCGTCGTCATGCAGCACGAGAGCGGCGCCATGCTCGCCGAAGTGGACCTCCCGAAGCTCACGTGCCTCGGCGTGTTCCTGCTCGTATCGGGCATCGCCTACGGCCCCGTGCTCATCGTGATCCTCGCGGCACCCACCGCCCTCGGCCCGCAGAAGGTCCTCGTGCCGCTCCTCATCGTCGCCGGCGCCGTCTGGGCTCTCCTCTACTGGCCCATGGGCGTCGCGATGGCCGGAGCCTACCAGACCTACAACCCCGTAGCCGTCCTGCGGAAAGTCGCCGGGACCTTCCGCACCTACGTGGTCATCCTCATGTTCCTCGCAGTCTTCGTCCCCGTGGTCGTCGCACTGAGCTTCGGGGTGCAGCTCGTCCTCACCGCGATCCTCCCGCCGCTGATCGGCGGCCTCATCGCCGCCGTCATCGGCTCCACCATCACGCAATATGCCGTCGTCTGCCAGTTCGCCATGATGGGCAGGCTCCTGCGGAAGTACCGCAACACGTAGTCGGCACGCCGGCCGCTCACCACCCGTCCCTGAAACGGAGAGCCAGTGTTGAAGACACTCGTGACCATCGTCGCCGTGGCGGGCCTCCTCGTCCCGCTCTCGTGCATGTCCGTGGCGAGGCCCAGGCCGTCCGCCGGTGCAAGCTTCGCCGCCTTCGCGCGGCGGGCCGAGGCCGGCGAGCGGCTCACCGTCGTCTTCTACGGCGCCTCGCTCACCTGGGGAGCCAACGCCTCCGCACCCAACCTCACCTCCTACCGAGCCTGCGTGGCCGACGACCTCGAACGCACGTTCCCCAACGCCCACTTCCGCTTCTACGACGCCGCCATCGGCGGCACAGGCTCCCAGCTCGGCGTCTTCCGACTCGAACGCGACCTGCTCCGACGCAAGCCCGACCTCGTGTTCCTCGACTTCTCGGCCAACGACGATATCCACACCGCCGACCCCGAGACCCTCGCCTCCTACGAGGCCATCGTCCGCCGCACCCTCCTCGAGGCACGCTGCCCCGTCGTCATCGCCGTATTCCCCTTCCTGTGGAACGTCCAGCAGGGCACCACCGACGGCATGAAAGGCCGCGACGCCCACCGCGCCATCGCACGCGCCTACGGCATCCCCGTCGGCGACGCCATCGTCCGCGCCCAGCGTCTCGTCAAGCAAGGCAAGACGACCCTCAGCGACATCTGGCCCCACGACGGAGTCCACCCCGGCGACGCCGGCTACCGCCTCTTCGCCGACGCCGCGTGGGACGCCTTCCTCGACGGCCTCAAGCGCCGCGCCGTGTGCGCCGCGCCGCCGAAGATGCTCCACGCACCCACCTACATGACGAGCGCCCGAGTCCGCATCTCCTCGCTCGGCAAGCTCCCTGCCGGCTGGCATCTCGGCACCCCCAACCTCACCTCCGCCTGGTACGACGCCCTCATGTCCCGATGGCTCGACGACTTGGCCATCGCCTCCAACCGCACGCAGGTGGTCGACCCCAGGACGAAGAAGAAAGTCACCGTCCCCCAGAAGGTCGAGCCGCTGCGCGCCAGGTTCCGCGGCTCCATGGTCTTCCTCTTCGGCGAGAAGACCCTCAAGTCCGCACCCTACCGCGTCCGCATCGACGGCAAGGTCGTCGAGCACAAGGTCCGCGACAAGACCCTCACCGAGTTCGACGCCTCCGCGAAGCAGTTTGGCGGCAACACCCACCTCTCGCAGCTCATCGCCACCGGCCTCGACCCCGCTGTCGACCACACCCTCGAAATCGAGCCCCTCTTCGCCGCAGACCAGGAGCAGGAGTTCCGCCTCGAAAGCATCTGCGTCGCCGGCGGC
>Ga0272441_10005442_pt1 | contig 22114 bp, 13 predicted proteins | sample SSMProp6N_FD_193582 | JGI IMG/M metagenome (GOLD analysis project Ga0272441, IMG submission 193582) | Marine sediment archaeal communities from Little Sippewissett salt marsh, Falmouth, MA, United States - SSM-Prop-6N | ecosystem: Environmental > Aquatic > Marine > Wetlands > Sediment ... | reverse complement strand
GTCCCGGTAGCGCACCGTCACCGTCCGGTCGTCGAGCGTCTGGCCGTCCACCGTCACGCAGAAGGGCGTGCCCGCCTCGTCCTGACGGCGGTAGCGCCGGCCGACGGCGCCGCGCTCGTCGTAGAAGCAGTTGAAGCGCTTCTTGAGGTCGTGGAAGATCTCCTTGGCCACCTCGGGCATCCCGTCCTTGCGCACGAGGGGGAACACGGCGGCCTTGATCGGGGCCAGGCGCGGGTGCAGGCGCAGGAAGCGCTCCGTCTTCCCACCGTCCGATTCCACCTCCTCGAACGCATCGACGAGGAAGGTGAGCAGCGAGCGGTCGACGCCGGCCGATGGCTCGATCACGTAGGGGATGAAGCGCTCGCGCGTCCCGTCGTCGAAGTACTCGAGGTTCCGGCCCGAGTGTTCCTGGTGCTGGCGCAGGTCGTAGTCCGTGCGGTTGGCCACGCCCTCGAGCTCGCTCCAGCCGAAAGGGAACTCATACTCGACGTCCACGCACGCCTTGGCGTAGTGCGCCAGCTCGTCCTCGGCATGGTCGCGGAGCCGCAGCTTGTTGGGGTTGATGCCCAGGTCGAGGTACCACTGCCAGCGTGCCTGCTTCCAGTGCTCGTACCACTCGTCGTCGGAGCCGGGCTTGACGAAGTACTCGATCTCCATCTGCTCGAACTCGCGGGTTCGGAAGATGAAGTTGCCCGGCGTGATCTCGTTGCGGAAGCTCTTGCCGATCTGGGCGATGCCGAAGGGCACCTTGAGCCGCGCCGTGGTCGCCACGTTCTCGAAGTTGGCGAAGATGCCCTGCGCGGTTTCGGGCCGCAGGTAGCAGACGGCCGCGGCCTCCTCCACGGGCCCCATGAAGGTCTTGAACATGAGGTTGAACTGGCGGGATTCGGTCAGCTCGCCCCCGCATTCAGGGCAGTGCCGGTCGTCCTCCAGATCGTCCGTGCGGAACCGCCTCTTGCACTCCTTGCAGTCGACCAGCGGGTCGGTGAAGCTCTGTAGGTGGCCACTCGCTTCCCACACCCGAGGGTGCATGAGGATCGAGCAGTCGATCCCCACCACGTCCTCGCGGTCGCGCACCACGGCGCTCCACCAGGCCTCCTTGACGTTCCGCTTCAGTTCCGAGCCCAGCGGTCCGTAGTCCCAGCAACTGTTCAGTCCGCCGTAGATCTCGCTCGACTGGAAGATGAAGCCCCGCCGCTTGCACAGCGACACGATCTTCTCCATCACATCGGGCTGCTTCTTCGCCATCACACACTCCTGTAGCTCGGGAACCGCGGACTCTGGAAGTTCACTATTCTACCCTACGGAGCCCCAAAAGCGAATCGCGAATGGCCGCCGTGCGTCTGCGAGCTCTGCGTGGACTGGCCGAGCCACACGCCCGGGGCACCACGTCCCTGGTGCTAAGGCCGCCCGGCGGGGGCCGCTGTTCACTTCTTGCGGATCCTGAGGAGGAGGTCTTCGGCGAAGGTGGGCGAGGGGAGTTCGAGGGCACCCCGGCGCGGCTCCACGGTGTCCGTTCGGATGGTGCGGCCGTTCTTGGGGTCGAACCACGAGGCTTCGTAGCGGCCGTTCGCCAGGCCGACTCGCACGACCCCGTCCTCGGCGGCCCCCATGAGATAGACGAAGATCTCGCCCTTTCGCACGGCCGCCATGCGGCGCACGTCGCGCGGGGTGGCCAGGACGACCGAGTCGTCGCGCTCGAGTTCCCAGTAGTTCACCGTGGCCGCGTAGTCGGCCAGGTAGCGGCAGTGCTCGAAGGCCGGAGGACGCTCCGTGAGCGACTGCCACGGGGCACGAGCGGCCGACGTGCCGAGGAGCAGCGCCCGCCAGAAGATCGAGCGCTCCTCCGCCGGGGTCTTCGCGTAGGTCTCGCTCAGGAACACGGGCATGCGGATGCCGCGCGGCTCCGGCGGCGTGTTCCCGTGGACGTTCGCGATGTCGAAGCCGTCGATGCGGAAGTAGCGCTGGGCGTCCTGGCCCACCGAGAGCGACACGAGGTGGTCCATCGGGTCGTGCTCGCGGAAGAAGGCGGCCCAGTGCTCGGCCCATCGCACGCCGAGGCGGCCGGCCGTGCCCCGGCGGTTCATCTTGTTGTTCAGCTCGTAGTACACGTTGGTGCACGCGGCCGTGCGGGCGAGCAGGTAGGCCACGTAGGCCTCCTGCGCGGCGCGGTTGGCGGGCGCCGACATATCGTAGAAGCCCGGGCAGCCGCTCAGGCCGCCGAGCGGCCCGCCGTTGGGCTTCGCGAAGGGGTGGAGCGGCCATCGGCTCGTCTCGCCAGCGGCCAGGCCCGTCTCGTCGAACACGCTGAGCTCGAACACGATCCCGAGCTTTGCCCCGTGGGCGATCACCGCGTCCAGCTTGTCCCAGAACGGCAGCGAAAACCGCGTCAGGTCGTAATGGCCACCGGCGGCAACGGGCCAGGGCGAGAGCTCGGGGTGGCGGGCGACGATCTCGCGGGAGACCCACGGCACTTCGAGCAGGAAAATGCGGCTCTTGTTCATGCCGCCCTTCGCACACGCGTCCAGGTAGCTCCGCCACACCTCGAGGGTGTTCGCCGGCTTCCCGCCCTCGCCGAGCCCGCCGAGCAGTTCGGTGCCCGTGCCGATGGGATAGAAGCGGGCGCCGCTGTCGAACGCGAGCACGCGGGGGCTGTCCTGCGCGATGCGCAGGAAGCCGGGGGCTTTGGCTGCCACGCACTTGGCGCCGCCGTGTCCCACTTCCGTGGCCTTTCCCGCCTTGAAGTCGATGCGGTAGTACCACAGGCCCACTTGATCGAGGGCTGCCCGCAGCTTCCACGCGCCGTCGCCGGCATAGAAGCCGCGCACTTTGATGTTGCGGTCGTCGGGCGCCACGAATGTCGCCGCCACGGAGGCATCGAGGAAGGGATTGGCGAGCTTGGGCGGGGCCTTGGGCCGGAAGTCGACCTCGCACACGCCGTAGAGGGGCACCTCCACGGCGCCCTCCTTGACCACCTGGTCGGGCCGCGGCGTGGGCTTGAGGGCCTTGCCGCGCCGGCCGAGGGCCACGATGGCGTCCTTGCGAACCACGGGGTCGGGGTCGTCCACCATGCGGAGGAGCAGCCGGGTGGCTTCGTCGCCCCGGATGTTGCCCAGGGCCACGACGGCCTTGGCTCGCACGTGGTTATCCTTGTCCGTAAGGGCCTTTTCGAGCGTGGGCAGAGCGGGCGGGCCACCGATCTTGCCTGCCGCCCACACGGCGCACCGCCGGGTTTCCACGCTCGTGCCCCCGAGCACCCGAGCAAGCGCCGGCAGCGACTTGCTGCCAATCTGTGTGAGACTGATGGCGGCCTTCCAGCGCAGATCTTCGTCCGTCTCCTCCAGGGCGCCGGCCAGGGGGCCGGCCGCGTCGGGATCGCCGATCTCGCCCAGCGTCCAGGCCGCGCACTGCTTGGCCTTCAGGCCGCCCGTCATGAGCACGGCCACCACGTGGAGCACGCCGGGCTTGCCGATGCGCGTGAGCCCGATGGCCGCCTTCCAGCGCACCTCGTCGTCTGCGTCGTCCATGGCCTTCGCAAGCGGGGCCACGGCGCTCTCGTGGTGCATCTCGCTGAGGATCCACGCGGCCATGCGCTTCCCCTCCACCCACTTGCCATCGAAGATCTCGCCGACCACGGGCACGGCTTTCGGCCCCGCGCTCACCAACGCACGCGCCGCGTCCCACTTCTTCCCAGGCTCGTTCTCCCCGAGGCGGAAGCACAGGTCGCGTAGCCGCTGACGCTCGGCAGCCGGTAGCGCGGGTGGGGCAGCGGGCTCCCCACCGACCGCCGCCACCGCGGCCCCCAGAACCAGCCCGATTGCCATGAAAACAGCGTTTCTCACCGTTTCGCCCGTCTGCATCGCATGCCCCAAGCCTCCCGCCGGAGTCTAGCAGATGCAGAACGGCAGATCAATGCGGCCCGGTGGCACGAAACGTAAAAGATCGTAAGGCGCAATCCGCGGTGCGTGCTCCCCAAGGGCCACCGATCTCACGCCGCTCGCGACGGAGCACGGGGCACCCGGCACAACCCCCGTCCCTCGCCCCCCCCCGCCCCTCCTTTGACACCCGGCGCTCCCACAGGTAAGATCCTGGTTCCACGACAGCCACACGCTCAGCCTTGCAGGAGACCCGCGTGACCACGCTGCCCGCCGACATCCACCTCCACTCGAAGCTGTGCGGGCACGCCAGCGGCGAGCTCGAGCAGTACATCGAGCACGCCATCGAGCTGGGCCTGGCCGCCATGGGCTTCTCATTCCATCTCCCCGTCGACATCCCCGTGCCCTACAAGGTGAATGTCACCCGAGCCGAGCTCGACACCCTGGTCGACCAGGTCGCCCGCCTGCGCGACGCCTACGCCGGCCAGCTGCCCATCCTCCTCGGCGGCGAAGCGGACTACCTGCCCGCCCAGGAGCACCAGGTGGCCGAGCTGGCGGCCGCATACCCCTTCGACTACCTGATCGGCTCCGTCCACTTCATCGACGACTGGGCGTTCGACCACCCCGCCGAGGTCGCCCGATACGACGACTGGGATCTCGCCGACCTCTACGCCCGCTACTTCGCCCTCCTGCGCCAGGCCATGGCCACCGGCCTGTTCGACGTGGTCGGCCACATCGACCTGGTGAAGAAGTTCGGCCATCGCCCCAGCGGAGACTGGTCGCACCTCATCCGCGACGTGTGCGCTGCTGCCCGCCAGCACGACCTGTGCGTGGAGCTCAACACCGCTGGCTTCGACAAGCCGGTCGGCGAGCAGTATGCCTCCGCGCCCATCCTCCGCGCCTGCTTCCAGGCAGGCGTGCCTCTCGCCTTCGGCTCCGATGCCCACGCACCTGACCAGGTGGGCCGCCACTTCACGCGCGCCATCGGCCTGGCACGCGCCGCAGGCTACTCCTCCTACGCCACCTTCGCTGCCCGCCGGCGGACCCTCGCGCCCCTCAACGAACCATCGCACGATTGACAGTCTGTCACTCCCCCAACGACAGAATGGCAAACGCAAGCGCATACAAGCCTTGTTCCGCGCCGCAGATGGTCTCGCGGCGCAGGGGCTGCTCACACCATAAGTCATTCCCTGCACTATGCCTGTCGCCGTAGCTCCCTGCCAACGCCGCAGCCGCGCCCCTACTGGCACGCCAGTTGCTATCTTCTAGAGTAGTTCTATGGCTCTTTCCCCTTCGGAACCAGAGCACCGATATGGCCATCAAGCCCTCCGTGCTCATCGTGGACGACGACGATACCTTGCGCGTGACCCTTCAGAAGATCTTTCGCAAGGCCGGCTTTGACGCACAGACCGCTGGAAACGCACAGGATGCCCTCCGCGAAGTCTCCGAGCATCCGTGGGACCTGGTGCTGGCCGACCTGAAAATGCCGCGTAAGGATGGCCTGAGCTTGCTCGACGAGATCCGCACCCTGCGGCCCGACAGCAAGGTCATTATCATGACCGCGTATGGCACCGACGACACGCGTCGCGATGCGCTCGAACGCGGTGCCTGTGGCTATCTCGACAAGCCGGTGTCGCGCGCCGAGCTCCTCTCGCTGTGCAAGAAGAGTCTCGGGGACGACTGACCCGGCTCGTCGTTCCGCGTGTGGGTAGTTTCGCATGGTCCCTCAGGACCCGTCTTTTGCCGCCGAAAGGGGGTGAGCACAATGGCGAAGAAAGCCGCAAAAAAGGCCGCAAAGAAGCCGGCCAAGAAGAAGGCCGCGAAGAAGGCCGTAAAGAAGCCGGCCAAGAAGAAGGTCGCAAAGAAGGCCGCAAAGAAGCCGGCCAAGAAGAAGGTCGCAAAGAAGGCCGCAAAGAAGCCGGCCAAGAAGAAGGCCGCAAAAAAGGCCGCAAAGAAGCCGGCCAAGAAGAAGGTCGCAAGGAAGCCGGCCAAGAAGAAGGCCACGAGGAAGAAGTAGCCGCACCGTGGTCTCGCAACACGAGGTCTGGAAGAGGGGTTCGCCCCTCTCCCAGACCTCGTCGCGCATGCCGCACGCTCACGCCTCTCACACGACCGGTCATCGCAGCAGCCCCACCCGCAGCGGCTTCGGCGAGATGAGCTCGGGCCGCCCGCATGGCGGCCTCGCCATCCCTGCACACCCGATGTGACAAACCGCCGAGCAGCCCGCGACGGGCTCGAAACGCCCCCCCAGACCCTTCACGCAGAACGGCAGCGGATAGCCCTCGCAGTTGGGGAGCCCCGGGCTGTCCGTCTCCGCCGCCGACGTCTCCTGGCAGGTCGCATACGTCATCCCCTGCGCCTCACACAGCACTCGCAGCCTGTGGTGGAACGCCACTCGCTCGGGCCGCCGCCACAGATAGCCCGCCGACGTCCCGGAGCGGTCGAACGCATAGAGCCGCCGCAGCGCTGCCGCCGCATCGGCATCGAGCCCCGCCAGGAGCCGTTCCAGACGCTCGAACACCGACACCCCTCGCGTCCGCCGGCGGCTCAGCCGCCCGGTCGAGCAGATCACGTGTCCACATCCGCTCGCCGCGAACCGCTCCACCAGCCAGGCCATCCGCTCGAACCAGCCTTCCCCGTAGAGCGCCCGGTACACGGGCGGGAACACGGGGTCCAGGCGCACCACCGTGTGCACTCCCGCGGCGGCCAGGCGGGCCACCGCCGCCAGCCGCTCCTCGAAAGCCGGGGCCCGGGGCGACAGGAGCCGCAGCACTTCGGGCGGCCCCTCGATCGTCGTCGCCACCACGCGCCCCGGGTGCGCCGCGAACCCCGCCACATCGAGCAGGAACGAAGCATCGCCCTTCGTCACGATGAGGATAGAGACGTTGCGCGCCACGAGCAGGCGCACCAGCCGCACCACTTCGCGTCGCAGCTCGGGCACCGCCTGGCACGGGTCGGTCGTGTTCGAGATCGAGATCGGCGGGCACAGCGAGATCCGATCCAGGTCGCGCGCCACCAGCTCAGGCAGATTATCGTAGACCTCCAGGGCGCCCCCACTCTCGCGGGCGAACACCGCGTCGCGCGCGTAGCAGTACACACAGCGATGGATGCAATGGCTGAAGCCGGGAGGCGTAACGTTCACGATCCAGCAGTGAATGCACTTCCGCCGCGGCGTCTCGTAGGGGAAGTCGTGGAATGTCGACGTCTTCTTGTGCACCAGCCGCACGGCCATGGCAGCTCGCCGCTCTCGGGGATCACGGGCTCAACCCTTCACGATGCAGGAACAGGCTCCTGCTTCCTTCCTCTCTCCTTGTCCAGGTGCTTCTTGAGGCCGATCAGCGTGGGGGGGCTCTTGTCGCTCTCGATCGCGGCAACCACCTCGGTGAGTTTCTTCAGGAAGTCCACACGCTTCTCTGCGCGCCACTCCGCCTCGAGTCTCTTCAGCTCGGGCAGGAAGGGCCTGGCGGCTCCGCGATACTGCTCGAGGACATCCAGCGACACCATCGTGATGTAGTTCCGGCCCCAGTCGCGCAGATTGATCATCATCAGCGCCAGGGGAATCCCTTCCTCGATATGGAGCCTTGCCATGGCCTGGATTCCCGCAAGGCGGACACCCTTGGAGAACATCGTGTTGGCCGGGGCCATTTCCTTGACGGAGGCGAGGAACTCGGGGGCCAGCGCCTTGGCATCGTCGAGCGTGATCAGCGAGTAGGTGGAGCGCAGGCAGCCTCGGGCGTGGGAGTCGGGATTGGCGGCGACGGCGCGGATGGCCGGGTAGAGGAGGCCCTTGTCCACGCCCTCGAGCGACTCGGCGAGGATGCCCCGCGGCCCGTACGACCCGCCGGGGTAGAACAGCGCGTAGGCCAGCGCCCCCGCGCCGAACTCCATCGGGTCGGCTTCGTCCCTGTCAGCGACGGACTCGAGCATCTGCACCAGGACCGGCCTTGCGGGTGCGCCGATGGTCCGGAGCGCCTCGGCTGCCTGCACGCGCACCCAGCGGTCCTCGTCGCGTAGCCGTGCGGCGATGGCGTCCAACGCAGGAACGGCCCGCCCCTTGAGCTGCCCCAACGCGATGACGGCGCCGAGGCGGTCGTTGGTCTTTTCGCTCTCGAGCATTGCGAGCAGTTGCGGCACGACGTTATCCTTGCGCGTGCCGAGTTCCCGGGCCGACCAGGCCCGATCGAGCGGCGACCAACTCCTCAGGCCGGCCAGCAGGTGCTCGGTCGTCCTCTTGGCGTGCGCATTGCCGCCGCGCCAGCGCTCGGCTGCAATGGCCTCGGCGACGTCGGCCTCGCTCAGCCAGAGCTCCTCCTCGGCATCCCGGCCGGTGATATGGAGCTTCCTTAGCGGCACCGCATAGCCGAGCATGTAGGATGCGGTTGAGTTGAAGACGCCGCGATAGCTGCTGGCGACCCCGCCGCCGGTGCCGGTGTAGACGAACGCCCCATCCCATCGCCGCGCGAGGTCGTAGTACCAGCGGAGCTCCTTCATGAAGGCGGCTATGGCTTTCTGCCCGCCGCAGTTGGCGGCGATGGGGCCCCAGACGTAGCTGAAGCCGTTGCCGCAATGCCCCCATTCGCGCGACTCGTAGGAGGCGGTCACCATTTTGGAGAAGAACCGCGTCTCGGCTCGCCTGCCCTGGAGTGCAAAGGCCACCGCGGCGATCGACGTCTTGCCGTTGTCGTCGTGGCCGATGCCGGGCCGGTGCTCGCCATAGGGGATCGAGCCTTTGCCCGCGTAGTAGCCGAAAAACCTGTTTGCCCGCGCGATGGCCGGCTCGAGCTCGGGATCCCTGATCCCGCACTTCCTGGCAAGGACCAGCGATACGAAGCACGGCAGTCCCGCCTGGTTCACCGGGCCGTACGGCGGGATCGGGCCATGCAGTTTGCCGTCGGGACCCGGGCCGAACAGCCCGTGCCCCCACGTGCCGTACCTGCCCTGCCCGCGGGCGATGCACGCGGTGAATGCACGGATGGCTGGCACCACGGTCCTGTCGCCAGTGGCCAGGTAGTACTCGGTGAGGAACACGTTCCGGTACCCAAACCCCCAGGTGTGCTTGCCGTTGTGGCACGAGGCTGCCCACAGCTTCTCCGTCTCGGGCACGCTGGCAGCCAGAGCGTGGGCGCTCTCGCGGACCCGCTCCATGTACTCCGGCTTTCCCGAGGCCATCAGCGCCAGTTCGTTGATCGGGAACCGATTCTCTTTCCTGATGTCCCTGGCGATGAGCGCACAGCCCTGCTCGAGAATCCTCTTCGCCTTGGGACAGCCGTAGGGCGAGGTGTCGCTGTAGGCGCCCATGACCTGGAGCCGGAGGTCAACGGTCTTCGTCCTGCCTTTCCGCCAGACGATCAGCGGCAGGATGCCCTTGGCCTCTTCGGTCTCGGCCCGTCCGATGGCCCAGCCGAAGCTCTTGCGGGCGTCTCGAGTGAACGGCTCGCCGAAGACCCCGAGGATCACGTCGCCCACTTCCAGCTTGCCATCGGCCGGCGAGCCGTTCTCGACCTTCGTGACGAGGATCTGGCGCGCCTTGACCGTCATGGCCCCTTCTACGTACATCCACCCCAGCGCCCCGGTTGGGCCGAGGTTGTAGCTGTTGTTCGTCTTGGCCGGGGTGGTCCTGGTCAGGTCGACAGGCGCCGCGTCGCCGTGCATCCACACCCATCCGACCGCCAGGGCCAGGAGCGCAAGGCGGACGGAGCCGGCAGTACACGCGCGTTTCATGTCCAATCCCTTCGAGCTGGTTCGCCATTGCGGACGGGCCGACCGCCATGGCCAGTAAGAGCAGGACGAGTGCGGGTCATGTGAGCCCTCGGTTCATCGTTTCCTGTTCCGTTGCGTGCGATGCGCCCCGGTCGTGTCGTTGTAGGCCTCGAACTCCGCGATGCGGGGATTGCCGCTGGCCGTCCTTGCGACCCGCAGCCGCACCTTGCGCGTCGTGCGGCTCACGATCGGCGCGATGAAGTCGCCCCCGATGCTCATGCCATGGAAGCAGCCCACCCACCGCGACGACCGGCTGCTCCAGAGCTCGATGACGTAGCGGCTGATCGATGAAGAGGCGTGCTCCCGAATTCGGAACTCGTTCACGGTCGTGGGCTTGCCGAAATCGAGCTCGAGCCACTGGTCCGTGGATCCCGTGGCCTTCCAGCACGTGGCCGTATCCCGGTCGACGGCCTTGGCGGCCTCGCCGCCAGCCTCGTGCGACGACGCCGTCACGGTCGCCTTGCGGGCCAGGTTCGGCGTGCTGCATGCGTCGCTGAGCTTCTTGACCACGCACTGGACGAAGCTCGTCCGCTTCTCCTTCTCGGGGTCCATCACCCGCATCAGCACCTCCCCCTCCGAGAGGTAGAAGCGGCACTTCCGCCACAGCACCTGGTTCCAGTCCGTCGTGTTGATGATCTCGCATCGGGGCAGCCCGATGGGACGCTTGGCCTTGCCGTTCAGGACGCAATTCTCCATGAGAATGCCCATGTTCGGGTGGCAGTCGGAAGCATAGCAGCACAGCAGGAAGCCCGGGCCGTCGGTGTCGTGGAAGAGACACCTCCGCATCGTCATCCTGTCGCAGTTGCCCTCGAAGTCGAAGGCCTCGCCGTCGCCGCTGCCCTTGCCGATGGAGATGAAGCCCCACTCGCTGTCCTCGAACACCCAGTCCTTGCAGCGGAAGAACATGGCCCCGGCCACACCGTTGAACGCTCGGAAGCCTCGGCCGATATCGTGGGTGACGCAGTTCCGCACGGCCCCGCCGGCGACCCCGCGTATCCCGAGCTGCCACTGATAGCCCTCCTCGAACAGGCAGCCCTCGAAAACCAGGTTCGCGAAGTTGTAGACGTAGGACGCGTTCTTGTTGAAGTTGTCGGGGCTGTTGGTCCAGAAGCCGGAGGCCAGCCTGCGGAACACGCAGTTGCGGACCATCACATCGGCCAGGACGATTCGGTTGTCGCGCTCGTGCGAGAACAGGCACACGCCGAGGCCGATATTCCGAGGCTTCGGATAGGTTTCGTAATGGCCATAGGTCAGGGAATCGTGGAAGTAGCAGTCCTCGATCCAGAGGTATCTCTTCTTCGGGCAGCCGTCCGCATACTCCGCGTAGATGCCCGTCATGCATCGGTTGAACTCGATGCCGATGATCTTGAAGCCCCCCTGATCGGCCAGGTGGATACCGATCCTGTCCTGCCTGTAGTCCTGGCGGTCGATCACGGGCCTGGCGCCCTCGCCGTAGGAGCCGATGGTGATGGGGTTCCTGGATGTTCCGCTTCCCTTGGGACGAAGCTCCTCGTTCCACGTGTCGCCGCACTTGAGGAGGATGCGGTCGCCAGGGTTGTAGTGGGTCGAGGCCCGCGCCAGGGTCTTCCACGGGCCGTTGGTGCCTTCCTGGGCGGCGGCTTGGCCGCTCCAACTGTCGTTGCCTGCGGACTGGCTCACGTAGAAGGTCGCGGGCGCGCCCCCGTGCGCCACACCGGCAGCCAGCGCCAGCAGCCAGATGCTCCGTATCGTCAAGGCTAGCCCCTTCTTTCTTCCCTCGGCAGCACGCGCGGGACCGCCGCGCATGCAGGCGGCGAATGGGCGTGGCTACTGCGACCGCGGGAGTTCGCGGATGGCAATGCGCCGAACGGCGAGACGATGGCCCCATGTGCCCACACCCAACGGCTTGCACGGCTGCCAGGTGGGGTGGATCCGGATCTTCTCGCCAGGCCACCGGAAGGTCGATACCTTCTCGTCGTCGATCCACACGTCCACCGTCGTGCGCGACACGCGGATCCGCGCCTGGTACCACCGCCCGCCCTCCGAGCGTCGGGCACGCTCCGTCGGGTTGCCGTGGCCGTCAGCAATGTCGAGCCGTACGCCCTTGTCCCCGATATCGAGCACGCTATGGGCCTCGCCGACGGGGAACACGATGTGGCAGTCCACCCCGTCGAGCCCATTATACTCGACGAGCAGCTCGTAGCTGGCCTTGGGGAGGGCGGCGCCCTTCCACTTGATGCCCGTCTCGGGCCGCCCTTTCTCGAAGACAAGCTGCTTGTCGCCGACGCTCACCTTGCCGCCCTGCCCGCTGTTGGGCTGGCCCTTGATGACCACCCAGAAGCGCTTGACCACTTCCCATCCGTCCAGCGACGTGCCGTCGAAAAGATCCTTGAAGCCCTGGGCAAGGGTCTCGGCCTGGTTGCGGATGCGTATGAGTTCCTGGCGCACGTCGTCCGGGAGATCCACGCCCGCATACTTCTTGCCAAACGCATCCACGAGCTCGAGGAGACGCTTGCCGCTGGCGCGGTCGAGCCGTTCCGAGCTCGCGGAACGGATGCGAGCCAGAGCCTTGGCGAGTTCGGCCTTCAGCTCAGTGGCCCCCTTCGTCGCGGCCTCCTGCGTGGCCGCCTCCGCAAGCGGCTCCAGCCGCTCCCCGTAGAAGGCCAGGTGCGGGCTTTCGGGCGCCGCCGCCAGGGCCTCCGCCACGCGTCCAGGCTCGATGCCCTCCGCCAGCAGGAACAGCCCGAGCCGCAGATCCGAGTTCTTGAGACCCGACAGGGCGGCCGCCTGACGCGCGTCCAGACTGCGAATCTCGTGGGAGAAGGCGGCGCCCTGCTGCTCGAGCGTCACCCTCCCGTCCGCCACCGCCGTCACCTTCCCGCCCGTGCGGCCCACGGCAAGAAACTTGCCCTTGCGGGCCGCCAGCGCCTTCTCCACCGCCGACCAGAATCCCCCGACCTGCCGCGCCGCCTCGCGATCGGCGGAGAGGTGTTTCCCTGCTGCCTCATACGCGGGGTTGGCGGCCAGTTCGGCGATGAGCTTGTCCGCATCGCCATACTTGCGGCCGCGGAGAAGGGCCCACACGCGGTCGCTCTGCTCGCGATAAGCAGCGAGAGCCGCCGAGGCCTTGGCCTCCTGCGCCTTGCGCACTGCCGCCGCCTCGCGGGCCACGCGTTCCCCAATATCCGCCAGCCCCAGGCTTCTGGCCGGCTCCAGGGCTGCCAGGGCCTCCTCGTACTTCCCGTCCTCGGCCAGTTGCCGCGCCCGCGCCTGGATGGCCTCCCACTTGCTGCCCGCCTCGGCACGCCGCTCGAGCGCCGCGATCTCGTCGAGCTTCCCCCTCGCACGCGCCACCATCGCCACCGTGCCTGCAGAGGCCGCCGGCGCCATCGCCCGCCGCGCAGCCGCGAACTCGCCCTTGCCGGCCGCCGCGTCCGCCGCGCTCGCCCACTGGGCGTAGCGCTCGTCGCCCTTCTCACGCACGTGCCGCCGCAGGGCGGCCGCCGCATCGGCCTCGGCCCCGCCCGCGTGCTGGACGATGAACGCGTCGATCCGCTTCTCCGCGTCGCCGAAGCGGCCCCTGGAGAGCAGGCCGGCAACCTGCGAGCGCAGCTCCACGAGCTCCTGCTCGGCACGGCGTCGGGCCAGCTCCTGTTCAGTCGGCTCGCGCTTCACGGCAGCGGCCGCCTTTGTAGAAGGCGCGGCCGCCTTCTTCGCGGGCTCCGGCGCCCGGCCGCGCCCGGCCATCAGCACGACCAGGGCAGCCAGCCCCAGCGCGCCCGCCCCGCCCAGCGCGATCCACAGGCCTGCGCTGCGCCGACGGGCATGCGGACGAGGCCTCGGCGTGGCTTGCGGACGAGCTTCGCGGCGGGCGGCAGCAGAACGCGTGTGCAGCCGCACCTTCCCTGCCAGAGCGTCCTCGATCCCGGCGAGAAGCTCCGCCGGTGTCTGCGGGCGGTCCTCACGCTCCACCGCCATCATGTGCTCGATCAACTCGCTCGTAGCCCGCGACACGCGGCCGTTGCGCTCGCGTGCCGAGGGCGGCCCCTGCGCCAGACGCCTCGCCATAATGACGGCCGACGTGGGGCCATGGAACGGGAACTCCCCAACCACCATGTGGAACAACGTGGCGCCCAGCGAATAGATGTCCGACCGCGTATCGATGTCCGCCTCCGCCTGCACCTGCTCGGGCGACATGTAGTGGGGCGTGCCGATCGCCTTGTGGTCGGTGGTCACCGTATCGGGCTTCTCCGTGGAGCGGGCGAGCCCCAGGTCGGCCAGCTTCACCACCCCCTTGTGCGTGATCATGATGTTGGCGGGCTTGATATCGCGATGGACGATCCCCTCCTCGCGGGCGTTTTCGAGGCCGCGCGCCACGTCGGCCACCACCGCGAGGGCCCGCCGCTCGTCGAGCACCCCCTCCTTCTTCATAAGCTGGCGAACCGTGATCCCGTCGACCAGCTCCATCGCGAAGTAGTAGTAGCCATCGGCGAACCCCACGTCGATGCCTTGCACGATATTCGGATGGGAGAAGCGGGCGGCGGAGCGTGCCTCGCGGATGAACCGCTGCACGTAGGTCTGGTTCTCGGCCAACTCGGGAGGGAGGATCTTGAGAGCCACAGGACGGTCCATGCTGAGCTGTCGGGCCTTGAAGACCGCGCCCATGCCGCCTTTGCCCAGGCGCCCCAGGATCACGAAACCGCCGATCCGCGCACCTTTGCAGAGCGGCGCCCTCTCGTCACTCCGCGAAGCTTCCCCGGCGCCGCCACCGCCCTTGGCCATGTCGCCCACCTCGATGCCGGAGCACGGGCTACTCTAGCCCGCGTCTCTCACCAGCTCTGGCCGCCAGGGGCACACGCCCCTGGCCATCGTCACAACCGCGTCCAGGTCTTCTTGAATTCCCTCGTGCTGTAGAGGGCCACGTAGTCGGTCTGCCCGGTGGACCGGCAGATGTCGGCGATCACGGCCTCGCAGGCCTCGCGGGTGCGGCCGTGGATCATGGCGTAGACGTTGTGGGGCCACTCGGGCGATGCGTCGCGTTCGTAGCAATGGGTCACAGCGTCGCGCTGGGCGGCGGCGCGCCCGAAGCTGGCCGCGGCGCCGGCAGGGACGCGCCACACGCACATCACGTTGGCCACAAAGCCAGCCTTACGGTGAGCCACCGAGGCCCCGATGCGGCGCACCTCGCCGCGCTCGAGCATGCCGTGCAGCCGCTCGATCAGAAGGCCGCGGTCGATGCCCAGTTCCGCTGCCGCGGCGGCGTAGGGCTCGGGCACAAGGGCCAGGCCGTCCTGTAGCGTCCTGAGAATCTGGCGGTCGAGGTCATCCATCGTCGTCGTCCGGGAACGAGAAACGCACGCCGATCTTGAATGTGGCCCGCGAGGGGAGCGTGGCGACGGGGAGGGCGGCGTCTGCTGCGATCGAGGCAACGGTGGCCTCGACCTCCTCGCGAGACGCTGCGGAGACGGTGAACCACAGGTTATAGGGGCAGTGGCCGTGGTCGGCCTCGCGCAGGTAGTTGTGGCTGACCTGGGGGCGGGCCGACACGATGGCGGCCACTTCCTCGAGGCGCTCCGGCGGCACGGCCATCGCGGCCAGGATGCCGACCCGGCCGACGCTGCGTGGGTCGACGACCGGCCCGATGCGTCGCACGAGGCCGCGCTCGTGGAGGCTGCGGACGCGTCCGAGCATGTCCTCCTCGGTGAGGCCGAGCTCGGCGGCGAGTGCGGCGAACGGGCTCGGCACCAGGGGGAAATCGGCCTGGAGACGCTCGAGGAGTCTGCGGTCGAGGGAATCCACGCTCACCTCGTGGTGCGCAACACGCGAACGCCATAGGGCTCGATGGCGATGACCCCGGCGGTGATCGCCTTGGCCAGGACGTCCTCGCACGGGTCGTGGAGCTGGACCTGGCGTCGCTGGCCCGTGAGGTTGGTGACGATGAGGATGCGGCCGCGGTCGTCGTCGCGGCACCCGACCTCCACCCCCTTGGGCAGGCGGGCCACGCAACGGAGCCGCAGGGTGTCGGCCACCGAGTGAAGGAAGTGGCGGAAGAATCGGGGCTCGGCCAGGGTGCCCACGTACCAGGCCATGCCGTCGCCGTGGCGGTTCACGGTAATTGCCGGGCGCCCCTTGTAGAAGTCGCCCACATACGTACCCACCACATCGGCGCCCTCGGGGCGGAGCACGTCGCACCAGGTGGAGACGTGGAACCGTGCTCCGTCGCGGAGCTCGATGTCCTTGCGGGCCTCCCCCAGGGCGTCGTATTCCTCGACCGCGGCGCCGGCCACGCGGGTGAGCGGGCCGGGAAGCGGCTCGGCGCAAGCGAAGTTCACCTGGTTTTTCACGCCCGTTCGGGCGCTCAGTACGACGTGGCCCCCTGCGGCCACGTAGCTCTCGATGCGCTCGGCCAGAGCGTCGCTGAGCAGGTAGAGAGGCGGGCAGATCACCAGCCGGTAGCGGGAGAGGTCGGCCTCGGCGCTCACCACGTCGGCGCCCACGCCGAGTCGCCGCAGCGCCTCGTGGTAGCGTTCGAGCCACACGCGGAAGCCGAAGCCGGGTGCCTGGGGCTGGACCTGGAGTGCCCAGATCTGGTCGTAGGCGTAGAGGATCGCCACGTCGTTTCGAGGGGTGGTGCCCTCGATGGCGGATCCGAGTTGCTCGAACTCGCGGCCGAAGCGGGCGATCTCCTCGTAGCGGCGGCCCGGCACACCGTCGTGGTTGAGGATCCCCTGCCAGAACTGCTCGGTGCCCGAGCGGCAGCTCCGCCAGCGGAAGAAGACCACCGCGTCGGCCCCGTGGGCCACGGCCTGCCAGGCCCAGGCGCGGATCTGGCCGGGGCGCGGGACGGGGCTCATGGTGTTCCAGCCCGTGTGGCCGCACTTCTCCTCCATGATCCAGAAGTTCCTGCCCTGGATGCCCCGCATCACGTCGTGGGGCAGGGCGGCCGAGTCGCTGGGGTAGTTGTCCCAGGAAATGAAGTCGAGGTCGGCCGCCAGGTCGTAGTAGTCCACGCCGTCGTGGAGCCCCATCATGTTATGGGTCACGAAGTGGCGGGGGGAGTGCTCGCGGAGGATCTCCACCTGCTCGCGCTGGAACGCCACCGTGGTGTCCGAGGCGAAGCGGTAGTAGTCGAGCAGGAGCGAGGGGTTGTGTGCCAGGTGTCCGCAGGCGGTGCGCCAGGGGAGTGGCACCTGGGGCCAGGCCGTGTAGTCCTGGCTCCAGAAGACGGTGCCCCAGGCGGCGTTGAGGGCGTCGAGCGTGCCGTATCTGGCGCGGAGCCACTCGCGGAAGCCGGCGGCACACACGTTGCAGTAGCAGCGGTTGCCGGTCAGCTCGTTGTCGGTCTGCCAGCCGATCACGGCGGGATGGTCGGCGTAGTGGGTGGCCATGGCCTCGGTGATGGCGCGCGAGTAGGCCCGGAAGGTAGGGTTGGCCAGGCAGCGGTGGAGTCGGGCTCCGAAGTCGCGCACCTGGCGGAGCTCGTCGAGGGGAAGGATGTCGCGGCGTTTCTCGATCATCCAGGCGGGCGGCGCGGCGGTGGGCGTGCCGAGCACGGCGCGGATCCCGCGGGCGCTCAGCACGTCGAGTGCTCGGTCGAGCCAGGCGAACTGGAAGTCGCCCTCGCGTGGTTCGAGGCGCGACCAGGCGAATTCGGCCAGGCGCACGACCGTGATGCCCGCATCGGCCATGAGTTGGGCATCCACCGGCCAGCGCTCTTCGTCCCAGTGCTCCGGGTAGTAGTCCACGCCCAGGATCATCTCAGGTAGCTCCTTTCGTTGCGCCACACGGCCTCTGCGGTTCATGGGGGGTCCGAGTGGATCCCGAGGCACGGCGCGGCAGCCTGTATTGTACCCTCAATGTGTGGCCCCGCAAGTCCCGCCTGTGTCCCTGCCCTGCCCCGCTTGACAGGCCCGGCCCCCACCCGTACCATGAGCGTCTGACCGTGTTTGCGCGCCAGCGGCGGAGCGCGTGCTTTTTCATGTTGCCACATCAGGGAGCCGAGGGCGATCGGATGCGGAACTACCTTCGCTATCTCGGCTACGTGTGGCACTACAAGGCCCGCGTCATCATAGCCATCATGGCCAGCTTTGGGGCAGAGTCGCTCAACTTCGCATCCGTGCTCGCCTACGCCGCCGCGCACGACATCCTGCTCAACTTCTATCTGTCGGGGGGCAAGGACCCGGGGCCGATGGCGTCCGAGAGGATCTTCAAGGGCGAGCTGGGCCAGCGGATCATCGAGTACCTGCGCACGCGTTCGAGCCCCGCCAACGTGCTGATGTGGACGATCATCTCGCTCGGGCTGTCGTTCGTGGTGGTGGTCGCCATACGCGGCGTGATGATTTTCCTCCGCAGATACCTGCTCGAATCGGCGGGCCAGTGCGGATGGGTGAACCTGCTCAACGACCTGTTCGCGCGCCTCACGAAGCAGTCGATGCGCTTCTTCTCCCAGCGCAGCCTCGGCCACACGATGTCGACCTTCGGCCCCGACATCGCGGAGTTGCGCAACAGCGGCCGCGTGATCTTCGCCCACGCCATCCGCGACCCGTTCCGCCTGCTCATCGGCCTGGGGATCACGTTCTGGATCAGCGTGCGCCTCTCGCTCATTGTATTCGTGGCCGTGCCGATCACACTCTACATCTTCAAGATCGTGGGCGATCGCATCCGCCGCTACACGACCAAGGGCCTCGAGAAGCGTGCCGACGCGATGCGGATCATCGGCGAGACCATCCAGGCCGCCACCATCATCAAGGCCTACGACGCCGAGGAGTACCAGGTCGGCCGCTTCCGCGAGAACAGCCTCCGGATGCTGCGCTACTACCTGCGCCGCACGCTCGTGAAGGCCCTCTCCATCCCCGTCACCGAGCTGATCTACCGGATCTGCCTCTTCGCCGTCGGAGCCTACGGCGTCTATCTCGTCATCCAGCACAGCCTCCCCGTCTCGATGCTCGCGGGCTTCTTCTTCGCCGTCAAGCAGGTCTATGAACCCCTCGAGAAGCTCCGCGACCTCAACAACGACATCCAGCGCAGCCGCGCGGCCGCCGACCGCGTGTTCGCCCTCATGGACCTCCAGCCCGAGATCCAGGAACACCCCAAGGCCACCCCCCTCCCCCGACACGCCGAGAGCATCCGCTTCGACCACGTCTCGTTCGCCTACGAGCCCCCGCACAACGTGGTCACCGACATCGATCTGACCATCCCCGCGGGCGACGTCCTCGCTCTCGTCGGCGAGAACGGCTCCGGCAAGACCACACTGCTCAACCTGCTCCTGCGCTTCTACGACCCCACCGAGGGCGCCGTGCTCATCGACGGCCACGACATCCGCACGGTGACCCACACCTCGCTGCGACGCCAGATCGGATACGCATCCCAGAACGTCATCCTCTTCAACGATACCGTGCGGCACAACATTGCGTTCGGCGACACGACGTACAGCGACGCGGAGATCGAGGCTGCGTCGCGCGCCGCGCTGGCCCACGATTTCATCACGGGCTCACTGCCCAACGGCTACGACACGCTGGTGGGCGAGGGTGGGGCGAAGCTCTCGGGCGGACAGCGCCAGCGCATCGCCCTCGCGCGTGCCCTCCTTCGCGACCCGCGCATCCTCATCCTCGACGAGGCCACCTCGGCCATGGACGTGGATGCCGAGGAGCGTCTCCAGGACGGGCTCCGCTCGTTCGCCAAGGGCCGCACGGTGTTCCTCATCGCCCACCGCTTCTCCACCCTCCGCCTCGCTGACCGCATCGTGGCCCTCGCCAACGGGCGCATCGAGCGCGTGGGCACTCACGACGAGCTTCTCGCCACCAGCGCCACCTACCGGAACCTGTACCAGAAGCAGGATATCGGGGAGGGCGGGAAGCCAAGAACGTGATGCGCAACGCGTGACAGCGAGGCATCGCCCCGCCCGTCGTCAACCCTCACGCCATCATCGTGCCGGCCCGCCCCAGCCGGCCACGCCTCCATCCGCAACCAGAAGCGGGGAGTCGAGGAGCGGCAGGGACTCGAACGTCAAGGCTCCCCCGTGGCGCTTGCCATCGGGCAGACGGTAGACTCGGCTGGTGAGAGGGTCGATCAGCACGGGGTTCGTGAGCGTGGCGTCGGGACGGGTTGCCAAACGCACGCTGATGCGGCGGGGCTCGAAGCCCTTCTGGAGACTGGCGGGCAACCACCAGGCGTAGAGCGCACGTCCATCGCGCACGAAGCCCACATCCTGAAGGTGCACCTTCTTCTGTCCCACCAGGTCGAGCGTGAGCTTGGGGTCGAGCGTCGTGCGGGCATCGAAGAGCGCACACAGGCACTGGTAGGCTCGGTAGGAGGGCTTCGGCTCGTAGGTGGTGCCGCGGAGCAGGCCCTTGAAGTTGGTCTTGCCTCGGTAGCCCACCAGGTCGATGGTGTGGAAGTAGCTGGTGAGCTCGAGGCCGAGCCGCAGGTCGCTCAGGATGCGGCGGAGCAGCCACTTGGCCTGTCGCGTCTCGTCCCATTCCAGGTTCGAGAGGGCTCCCACGCTGCCCTTGCCACCCTTGGAGGGGCAGCCGTTCTCGCCCTGCCAGAGCTTGATGGGCTTGCCGGTGGCGGCAAGGAGCTTCCGCATGGCCGCCACCTGGGCGGCGTAGCCCGCCTCGGGCACGGCGCGGTAGGGATGGTAGGAGATGCGGTGGACGTGCTCCGCCAGCCCCGCGTCCAGGCAGCCCTTCAGGTAGCCCGTCGGCGTCCCGGCAAGGGCGGCGCCGATGATCACGGCGTCGGGCACGCGCTGCCGGATTTCGGGCGCCGTGAGCTTCACGAGGGCCACGTAGTCCGCGGGGTTTGGCTTGCGCGGTTTCCAGAACGTCGAGATGTTCGGCTCGTTCCAGATTTCCCAGTGGCGCACGCGGGTGCGGAAGTGGCCGGCGATGGCGCGGGTGAAGCGCACCCAGGCCTCCTTCGCTGCGTCGTCGAACACGGGTGCCCAGCCCACCGCCGCCGCGTCGGCCTTCGGCGTGTAGACCCTGTTGCCGTAGCCGAGGTTGAACCAGGGCTGGATGCCGATCTTGAGGAGCGAATCGACCACGGCGTCGAGCCAGGCAAAGTCGAATGTACCCCTGGCTGGCTCGCAGCGGTTCCAGCCTGTCTGGCAGCGTGCCCACTTCACTCCGAGCTTCGCCAGATGGGCGTAGGTGCGGGTGGGGTCGAAGTGCTTGCGGTCGAGCGTCTCGAAGCCCACGGAGAGGGGCGACGCCTGGATCTGGGCCGAGGGCACGGGCTTCACGCTGCCGATAAGCTCGAGCCCCGTCCCGAGCGGCTCGGGCTCTCCGCCGCCCGCCCCGCGCGACCGCATCGCCATGCCCACGCCTGCGCCGAGGCCCAGCGCCACGAACTGCCTGCGCGTCACCTGCATGTTCATCTCACCTCAAAGCGCCGAGGGACCGCCGGCGATGATACGGCCCGGCTCCCTGCGCGTCAATCGCCGCGTTGACACGGCGGGCAGCAAGGGGTAGATGGCTCGCCATGATTCTCGATCGAGGTCAGTAAGGAAGGGATGATGTTCTCGCGGGACGGGGACGTCCCGCCCACAATGAGCGGTGCGCAAGGCTTCTGCGGACGGGGTGTCCGCACCCCGCGAAGCGTCGTGCTCCTTCCCTACTCGCGAGCTACGTTGCTTAATCGTGACGAGTCATATAGTCTGTGCACCTCGTGCCCCACTCACGACAGGAGAGAGAGCATCCATGGACGTGCACATGCACCGCGCGGGCCTCGGACGCACGCTCGAGGCCATCAAGGGCGGCTCGCTCACCCTCGGCTTCATCGGCGGCTCGATCACGGATCCGCGGCCCGGCTACAACTGGCCGGAGCCCGTGGCGGCGTGGTTCGTCCGCCGCTTCCCAGGGGCGCGCATCGCCGTCGAGAACGCCGCCATCGGCGCCACGGGCAGCGAGCTGGCCGTCTTCCGAGCCCAGCGCGACCTCATCGACCGCGGCTGCGACCTCGTGTTCATCGAGTTCGCTGTGAACGACAACGGCGAGCCGCCTAAGCGGCGTGCCCGCACCCGCGAGGGTCTCGTCCGCAAGCTCCTCGCCGGCCAGGGCCGCGACCTGATGCTCGTCTACACCTTCTGCGAGGACATGCGCCCCGAGATGGCCGCGGGCGAGATGCCGGCGTCGATCGCGGATTTCGAGGCCATCGCCGACCACTACGCCATCCCCTCGGCCTGGATGGGCCTCCACGCCCTCCGCCAGGTGGAGGCGGGGCAGATGACGATGGAGGAATGGCTCCCCGACGGCCTCCACCCCGAGCATCGCGGCAGCGCCAGCTACGGGGAGTGCGTCGTCGGCCTTCTCGAGAAAGAGCTCCTCGGCTCCCCGAGCCCCGGCACGATCCCCACGGGCGACGCCCGTCCCGCTCCCCTCAACCCCCATCACTGGGAGAGCGCCGCCGCCCTCCCCTTCTCCGCCGTCCGTCTCGACGGCCCGTGGCTCCTGCGGCGATGGCCGCACCTGATCTGGATGGACCAGGTGCTCGAGGCC
>Ga0272441_10005440_pt1 | contig 22118 bp, 8 predicted proteins | sample SSMProp6N_FD_193582 | JGI IMG/M metagenome (GOLD analysis project Ga0272441, IMG submission 193582) | Marine sediment archaeal communities from Little Sippewissett salt marsh, Falmouth, MA, United States - SSM-Prop-6N | ecosystem: Environmental > Aquatic > Marine > Wetlands > Sediment ... | reverse complement strand
TGCTCGCGAGCACGACGGTGTCGACGCCCAGTACCTGCCCGACGGCAATCGCGTCGGCCACGTTCGTCGGTCCCGTCTCCATCTGTGTTGGGAGAACACGCCCCTCGGCAGAGGCCCTTCGCACCAACGGCGAGGTGCGAGAGAACTCCGTGCACTCCAGGCCACGCACTGAGTCGATCGCCATCTGCAGTGCGTCTGTCGTGATCTTGTCCAGTCGCGGCATGCCGCTGGAGCTCTCATCGCTGACACCAAACAGCAGCACGGTCCGCACTTCCTCTCGCCCCTGAGCAAGAACAGCGCTCAACGGCGAGAGCGTCAGGACCATACTCGCCAGCACTACATAACTGAAAGCTCGCCCACACCGACTTGTTCGAATCGAGGACATTACGCATGTTCCCCCTTGCTATCGTTGGCTAAGCTAGGGTAGCCGTGCTATAACACTTATGCTGGGCTCGCCTACCGGGCAAGCTGGAATGAGCACACCACGCTGCTCTGCTCTCCATTCAGCGGCGAGCGAGCTGATACACGCAGCAGATATCGACCAGCCGGTACCCGTGCACCACGTGCGTTGCGGCCGTCCCACACCAGCGTGTTCACGCCGGCCGCAGAGAGCTTGTCGGCCGCCGCGACGCGAATCGGCACGCCGGAGATGTTCATGATTTCCAGGTCCACTGCCGCCTCGCTCGACAGCGAGTAGACCAACGTCACCGCGCTACCCGTCTGGGTGGCGTGGGCGCTCTTTACCAAGGTGCGTGCTGCAGGCCTTGGCTGGACCTCGATGTTGAGCAGCCGCGTGCCGCCCTCGGCCGAAGCCCGGAAGGTATACGAGTTCGTCGTCCGCATGTACCGACGTTCGCCGCTTGCGCAGTCCACCAGTGTCGCCACCAGGCCCGAGGGCATCTTGCTCAGGTCGGGCCAGCGTACACTCACGGCCTCCCCCGAGGCATTGGTCATCACTGCCAGCGTCCACGTCTGCTTCTCACTACTGGCCGGGCGGATGTCCTCCATCAGCCGAGCCCCCGTCCTGGCGTCGAGCATCTCCGCAGTGAGCGCCACCCCCTGAGTCAAAGCGCCCGGCGGCGCCAGCACGTCACTGGCGTCGATCCCTTGCTCGGCCCCCACGGCGCTGCCGAAACACCGCCCCGCGCGAGTGATCCCAGCCCCTGAGACGACGAGTTGCGCTTTCCAACTCTCCCCGCCACCATTCCCCGCGGACGAAACGGCGCTGGTGGCCGCCGTACTCGCGTACAGGCTGGCCGGGGTGAACAGCAACGTCAGGTCTTCGAAGCAGAAGAGCCAGTTGCCCTCGTACGGCTCAAAACTCACGTCCGCGACCTCTGATGCCCACACGTACTCATTGGCCACCGCATCGTAGGAAAACAGCGTGGGCAGCAGCAGCTTGCGGCTGACCGCCTCCGCCATTGACCACTCCGAACCATTGCGGTCGATGATCCGGATACTCTCAAAGTACGTTGTGCTCGTAAACGGGGTCCCGATCTGGTTCCACCCCGCGTCGAGACTCACCGAGTATTCCCAGCCCGTGGGCACGGTCCTGATGTCGCTGGGGAAGTAGACCGTCTGCCGGTTCTTGTTCAGCAGCCAGTACCCCGCGCCCGGCACCACGTTGCTCACCGTCGAGTGCGGGAACCAGCGGTAGATCTGCTCGTCCGCGTTCCAGCGCGCCAGCCCATTGGACCCGCCGACGTGCATCGAGCCGAGGCTGCCAAACACATGCTCCACACTGGTGTCGGTGAAGCGATATGGGATCGAGACCATCTCGAGCCCGTGCAGCGAGGGTCTCGGTGTAAGGGCCGGAATGACCGGGATCACAATCTCCCGTTCCACGGACTTCCCGTTCGGCCCTGTGAACTTGACCACCGTCTGCCCCGGCCGGGCCACTGTTGCCCTTACCGTCCACGACACGTACTTCAACTCGTTGCGTCCTACCGTACCCAGAGACTTCGCGATGGACTGGTTCGGCGGATCCAGCACGAACCCATCAGGCAGGCTGATGCGGACGCTGGCATCAAACAGCGGCGAGGGGCTGAAGTTGTCCGCGTAGGCGTAGACGGGGAAGGGCGAGCGCCCGTCCGGGTCCGTCAGATGAAATTGCTCGACCTCCGAGGTAGCCGGATCGTCGCCCTGCTGCACTTCGAGCCTCAACGGACTGTACCCGGCCAATGCGTAGGGAGGGTCAAAGTCGACCGAGGCCGCTCCCATGCCGAAGTACGTCACATAGCGGCGTGATCGGCCGGCCTGCAGGTCCGCTTCGTTCCACTTGACCGCGTATGCCCAATTCTCTCCTTCGATTCCCAGGCCGGCATTGGGCGTGAAGTCCCACTGAGCGTCGGCCGCCATGCCCCGCTGCAGGCCCCAGGCGATCTCATCGGGCTTGCCCGCCGCGCTGTTGGCAATACCCGGATCGTACACGTCGGCGCTGTCAAGCGTACCTCCCACGACCACCGTGGGGTTGTCCACACGGTCGTAGGCCACCCAGTAGTCTGGCACCGACCCGACATCCGCATCCGGGATGGCCTTCTCGCTGACTATGACCTGCCCCGAGGGCAGCACAATGGTTCCGCCGTCCCTCTGCCATTGCCCAAAGGATGCGTCTATTAGCTGGCGCAGGCCGATTGCCGCGGTCTGCCCCGTATGGTTCTCCACAATGTACTCAATGCGCACGGCGTCATGGATCAGCGTCCAGTGGTGCTGTATGTCCACGTACTCGAGGGCTGTATTGGGGTCATCGGTGTCGATGGGGATGCGCCCAACGCCCAGGACATCCCGGCTACCCGCCTGTGGCGGCACGGGCCAATAGTCCGTCACGGTGCCCGTGGTCTCGTCCTCGGCGGCCCCCAGGGCATGCAGATCATAGAACAACCCATCAACTGAGACGGTCAGCTTGGATGTGAATGCGTCATAGGTGGGCGAGTCACTCGTCGGCCCCGCCAGCCCCAACTGGACATCGCTGGCGATGGCCCGGTCCTCGTCACTGGTCCTCGTCGGGTCTCCGCCGATGGGCGACCTCGAGCCGGTGAGCAGTTGGAAGCGCCCGCCGGGCCGCTGCCAGAACGTTGTCGCGCCACCGCTCGGGACCCAACTGAAGGTCGTGGCATCCTCGGCACGCAACGTCATCACGCCCGCCGGGTGCGAGACCTCGGCCACGTTTCGCTGCGCCGCGACTGGTGGCACCAGGCACAGGTTGACTACGAGCATGACGGCAATGCCCAGGATAGAAGTGCGCGCTGTCCACCAGGCGAGTGCATCTCGAGTGTCGTGCACGAGTGGGTCAGCTCCTCTCGCCGGCTGCCGCAGGCGGTTCAGGCTGTGGTCTGACTTGTATGTATCAATGATGCCGTCGTCTTGCTCAGTCTCAGCGCCCGACCTGGAAAGTGCGGACCGTGTTCGAGGCCTGCCCGCTGTGGGTCCGCGCCGTCAGGCGGACCATGTACCGGCCCGCGGGCGCCAAGGCCCCAAATCCATTCCTGCCGTCCCACGTCAAGGTCTGCACGCTACCGGCCGTCGCCGTACCATCGCCCAGACGCCTGATGCTGCGTCCCGCGATGTTGAGTACCTCGGCGCTCACCTCAGCGGCGCAACTCACCGTGTACGACACCTGCACCGTCCCCTCCGAAGTCTGCTGCGCCGTCACGTTCGTCAGGGCCAGCGTCTGCTCCCCGGCCGGTGCGGCCACGATCCGGAAGTGTCGCACGCTTTCGTTGCCCGCGGATCGGTAGGTGTACCCGGCCACGGTGCGCATGAACACGTCCTTGCCGCCATCTAAATCCTGCAGGACCAACGACACTCCGGCCGGAACGGTTGCATTCAGCTCAGACCAGTTGAGGCTCACGTCCGCCTCCGGTGCTGTGCAAGAGACGACAACATCCCACTCCTGCCGCATGCCGACGGCGCCCCTGATGTCCCGGGCGTAGTCCCCGGACCGCTCGCCCCAGTCTTCGTGCGCGAGGGTCACGCGGACTGCGCTGGCCAGTGCCGGCGGTTCCGGCACGTCGTTGGCCGGGTCATAGCCATCGCTGGCCTGGGCCGACACGCCGATGTAGTTGGCCGGATCCTGGTGGCCCGCCGCCACCGCCCCAAACTTCAGCGACCAGTCCCCCTCCGAGGGCTGCGCGGCCTGCCCCACCTGCGCGGGCGCGCCCGTGCCCGTGGTTATCACGCTGTTGTAAACCCGCAGAGTTGTATCCTTCAGAACGTGGAGCCAGTAGCCCTTAAAGGGCTGCAGCGACCCCGAAAGCGGGTCCGGCGGGAAGTCATAGTAGAAGGAGCTCCCAGCCCGCTTGAGCTCGAACAGCACACCCTCGGTCACGCCGGCCTCCATGGCCTCTCGCAGGTCTTGCCGCGCACTGCCTGTGATGAACTCGACGCCCCCCCAGGTCACGGCATCGGGGAAGGGGCACCCGATCATGTTCCAGCCGCGCGGCTGGCTAATGCCCGCGGACAGCTTAATATCGTAGCTGACTCTATCCGCCAGGCTCGTGCCTGACACATTGAGGATCGCGGGAGTTGGGATGCTCAGGAAGTAGCCCAGCCCTGCCGGCGGACTACCCACCACGAAGGGCGGCTCCTTGGTGTCCAGCGGCTCGAAGCTCGCGTACTGATCCTCGACCCCGGTCGGGCCACCCCACCAATGGTACTTGTCACCCGTCGTGCCGTCCGTCGGCAACCAACGGACCACCAGCACCTGCTCTTGCGGCAACCCGAAAATGCTGCTCGGCCTGGGATCCGCAAGGCTTCCGAAGGGCAGAGAGATCATGTGCAACCCCGCATCAATTGACGGGGGCGCCACACGGAAGGTGCTCACGGCCTGATCCCCCGTGTTGCCGTTCACATCGCTCACATCGAGGGTCAGGCGGTGGCTGCTGCGGCTCAGCGCCGCGTGGTTCGGAGGCGATACGCGGTAGCTCAGCAGCCCTGTCTGCGGGTCGAACAACCAACCGGTGACGACGTCGCCATCCAATGTCAACTCGATCGTCGAGGCGTCGACTCCGCCGCCTACATCCGTCAGATAGCCCGTCACTACGGGCTCGGTGGTGCTGATGGTATCGCCGCTACGCGGGTACGTGATCACCGCGACCGGCTTCTCAATGTCGGTTCCAACGCGCAGACTCAGACGGCCGTTGCCATAGATGTTGTTGGGCAATGGCGGGTCCGTGGGCAACGGAGGCGGCACGGGAATGGTCAGCTTGATCAGTGCGTCCCTCAACTGTGGGGCGGTGCGCGTGGTGTCCTCACTGAACAGCAGGGCCGCGGCTCCCGCTACGTGCGCCGCCGCAAAGGAGGTCCCGAAGGCGCTGGCGCCCAGCCACTCGTAGTAGTCCGCGTCGTATATGCCGGTCCCGGGGGCTGCGAGGCTCGTGCGGCACGCATCGGGGGCGACGATGTCCGGCTTGAGCACACCATTCAGCCCGGGGCCCTGCCCGCTCCACAGCTCGATTGTGTCCACCGGCTGCGCGAACTGTGTGTACGGCGCCGGGTCCACAAGCGTCCCACGGGTCGCCCCAACGGTGAAGGCGCCGGGGGCTTCGGCCGGGATGCCGATGCTCGATTCGGGCACCTGCAAAGTCTGCGACAACTCCCCCGTCTCGTACTTGACGAACAACTGGAAGCTATCCTCCTGCGTGATGTCACCCGAGACACGCAGGATCTGTATACGGTACGTATCGCCCGCCGGCAGCAGCGCAATGAGCTGTTCTCGCGGAGGTGTTGTGCCATCCTGTGAGAAGGCCGACTGGGCAACGAAGTTCCCGAGGCTGTCCAGCAGTACCAGGTCGTAGTCCTGGCTCGTCACGGGGCCTGCCGTCTCATACCAACTCAGGTATATCTCTATGCGCCCCGCGGCCACCACCGGGAAGTTCGCGAAGTCCTGGCTGGACTGGAATTCGTGCAGGTTATCCCCGTTCTGGTCGGTGAAGGTACCCGCGTAATGCCTCTGGGCGAAGTTGCCCGCCGCCTGCACCCACAGAACACCGGCGTTGGCCGTGCTATCCACGGCGCGCGACAGAGGGTGCGTGCCGTCGAAGGGGCCCTCGAGCACGACCAAGGACATGACGGCCACGTTGAAGCCCCGCGCCGCCACGAAGTCCGCCGCCGATTCCAGCGACATCGGCGTGTCGTCCACCGCGATGAGCGTCAGCGCCGCCTCCGGAGCCATGTCCGCCACGTGCTCGGCAACGGCGGTTCCGTGCTGCCCCGCGTCGGTCGACCCGTCCGAGCGAAGAGAAACGATATCGTATGTGGGCACTTCAGCGGTATCAACGTCAAGGAAGCCCAGATCAATGATTGCAATGCGTGCACCCGCCCCGGCGAAGCCCGCCCCCTGCATCGAGGAGGCGTTCGTTAGCTGCACGGCCTCACTCAAGGTCGCCCCGAACCCAATAGCCTGACAAGGGACTGCCCGGGCGGGCGGAGCTACCTGCGTGACCTGTGGCAACGAGGCGATCTCCAACAGCCCACAGGGCGGAACCACGCACTGGGCTCGCACGTCTCGACGCAACTCAACCACGGCCCCATATCGTCCCAAATCGGTCGCCGCCGCTTCGCGGACGCTACGGAATCGGACCTCGACTCGCACGAGCCCGGCATCCGTGACCGTGACCAGTTCCGCGACGTCTTCCAGCGTGCCGCTCACGGCGATGTCGCGCAGTGGTCCGGCCAGGGCCTGCAGCCCGTTGTTGGTTGCCACAGCGCCGGCCTCGGCTGCAACGAGCGTCGCCGCCAGCACAATAATGCCGGCTACAGGGGAGCAAAGGTAGCTGCTTCTCAGGCCGAGACGTCTCACGTTGTTGTCTCCTCCCGGCACTTCAGCTTAGCAACGCAAGCCCATCGTGGGTCGCGTTGCGCTCGCCGAGCGATCTAGTCATGAGTGCGCATCAACATGTCCGTGGACGTACCCCCCGGATGGCCTATCCCTGCACTCGTCGCTACTTACTTCTTCCCTATCCCCGACCCTCAGCCCCGATCCGCCGGCGGGGCAAAACCCAGCCCCGGCACCAGCCCTGCGCAATACTCGAGATACCCCTGCACGAAAGCCTCATATCCCGTGGATCGGGCAAGCCGACTCGCCATGACGTAGGGCCCGGCTCGTTTCACCAGCGCAGGCGGCAGGTGCAGCGTCACTCCCGCGGCCCCACGGTCTCGCATCTGAGCAGACGACTCGCCGGCGCATGTCCGGCGTATCACAAGCTTCTCCAAGGCCCTCTCGAACTGCCCTGCGGCGGCCTTCAACTCTCCTGTGCGCGCGCAAGCGGCAAACATGCCGGCCAACTCACCCGCATCGCAGACCTGTCTGAGCGTCTGTCCGGCAGCGGCCTGTGCCGTCGCGCTTTGGGCCCCGGCTGCGGCCGACGCCATGTCCGCCAGGCCAAAGCGACTCAGCGCCCGTAACGAATCATGCACCTGCGACAGACTCGACAAGTCACAAGCGCTCAGGGCTCCCCTGTCGCCAGGGATGCGCTCGACCAATGCCCCCGCGACGCCGGCGCCATCTTCTGGCAGCCATCCCCGCGCCCCGGCAAGCATCTGGGCCCACGGAAGCCCCGGACTGCTGATCGCTCCGGGAGCGCACACCACCGCATCCACGCTCCCGCGAAGGTCCCACAGCAACTCAAGCGAGGCCGAATAACAGGCCTCCAACACCAAAACCTTCTGCCGGCGCGCCCCCCGATCATCCACCGCCGCCATGCCTCGCGCCATCTCGGGGCCTGTGATTCCCTCAGGTACGCAGCCCCTCAGCAGTTTGCCCGGCGTTGCCTGCCCGCCCCCACCCGAGCAAGGGGGCAAGCCGTGTCCCATGACCACGATTATCAAGTTCCGATCGCCTGTTTGAGCGCTTCCCCACGCCAGGTAGTCGCTTAACCACTCCGCTGCCGAGACACCGCCTTGCCCCGCAAGACACCACGGAGCGGCCTCGTCGTCCCGAGTCCAGCGGGTGAGCGTCCGCTTGTCACCCACCGTCGAGCCGGTGACAAGGCCAATGGCACCCGGCCCTCCCCAACTCTCCTGCAGGGACCGCAGGTGTGCCTTCCCATCGCCACTCAAGGCTCCGGTGCCGTCCAGCAGCCCTACTAGGGCCCACCCATCAGCCCACAGCGACCCGCAGATTGCCAATAACGTCAGGATTGCTCTCACCCTGGCCGGACCCACCTGCCCTGGCGCTCAATGCAGCGCTTACCGGTCAATGCGTCGCTCGCCGAAGAAGCCGGGGCGATCCACGGGCCGCCGCTTGGCACCCTCAGCAGTCGAGGTCGGCCCAGCCGGCGGTGTGAGGATGGTCCGGAACCGGTACGGTTCGCTCAGGACCCACTTCACCCCATTGCTGCGTACCAGAGGCATTCTCTCTCCACTACGCCTTGCCGCGACGAACCAGAAGTAATCGGCGTCCGGCTGCAATGTGGTGTTCATGGTCCACTGCAGCGTGCTGTCCGCGGCCGTGCCGGAGATGATGCCGCTGGCCTTGATCGGCCCGCCAACTGCCTGGGCGTTGTTGTAGATGAACACTCGGTACTGGTCTGCACCCACGGAGGGTTGCCATCGGAAGGTGGTCTGGCCGGCCCGCGGGTCCACGGTGGTGTTCCCATTGGACGGTTCCTCGGGCTGTGGCGGGAAGAAGTACGTGATCGGCCCCGCCGGCGGGCTGGCCTCGCCCAGAGAATCCTCCGGGTCAATGTCGAAGTCTACGTCCACCGGCTCTGGCGCCTGGTTCGTGTCGGCGATCGGGATCCGCACTCTGCCCGGGTCCACGATCCGCCTGAGCTTGTAGTAGTACGTCCGGCCCGCGGTGAGCGGAAGGTGATTGTAGGTGATGCTCACGTCGCCGTCTTCCTGTTCACCTTCCTCATCCAGGAAGGTGAACTCCATGTCGAAGGCAATGTCCACGGACAGCGAGGGGTCGTCCTCGAAGTTCGCCAGCTTAGCGCCCTGCACGGCGGCGACCAGATGGTTGTTGTTGTCCACCTGGGCGGTGAAGCCCTGATTCTCGCCTCGGAACACAAGCCAACCGAACACTTTGCCCGAGTCCGGCGTGTTCCCGGTCCTTGGGGCAACGCCGATGCGAGGCTCAGAGCCAGGCGTCGCCTGGGCCAGGAACGCATTGACTCCCGGCGGGCTCTGGTTGTCGTTGCCCGTGGCCGTGTTCCAGATCGCAAATAGCAGCGCCACCCCCACGCCCCATCGCGCGTACTTCTTCATGCGCGACTTGCGCTCGGCCACCTGGATCCGCTGGGTGGGCCGGTACATCACGTAGGTCTTATCGCCGGTCCGGGGGACGCTGCCGCTGATGGATCGGCAGCGGCACATGTTGACCTCGACTTCCTTGACCTCGATGCGGCCGATCTTGCGCAGGGTCATCACATCCTGCGCCGCGTTCCAGATGCCTCGGACCACGAGCATCTCCACACCAATCTCAATGCCGTCGCGGGCCCCGAGGTTGACAATCACCTCATTGGACTGGTCCACGATGTCCACGTTGCCGCGTGGGCGACGACTGGTCTGGATCTGCCGTACACAGTCTTCCGCCGCAGACCGGAGCGCCTCGTTGATGACGCCGGCCTCGTCGCCCTGCCAACCCGGAATCGCTCGGGTGGTGTAGTCGGCGCTGGCGCCGTCCAGGTATTCCTGGGTGCCGATATCCAGCAGCCTGATGGTCAGCACGCATCGGCAGCGCCCGGACTTGTCGACGGTCAGTCTGTCGACGAATCCGCTGGCGACCTTGTCCACCTGCAGCCGCTCGCCCAGGCGCACCATCTGCTCCCTCGAGGCCATGGTGGCCGGGGAACTCGCCTGCGCGATGCCCAGGGTCTCCATCTCGCGGTTGGTATCCGCGCGGGTGGTGACAACGTATTCCTGGGACTCGTCCAGAGCCAATGCCGCCGCATCGGTGGCCTTGGTGGCGATCGTTTCGGCACTTCTGCCCGTTCGGTCCGCGAATGGCACGACTGCTACAGAGACTGCCTGCCTGATCTTCTGCGCATGGGCCGCGTTCACGCACCCCAACCCCATGGACAGCACCAGAAGAAGACAAAGCGCGGGGGGTATGAGTGTATTCACGGCGCTGTGGTGCAATCGGTACATAACGGTCGGTTCCCTCCCAGGAGGCCTCGACTGGTACCCAGGGGCGACGGCCCCGCAGTATAGCACACAAGTTTTCGCTTTGTAAACTACGCCCACCGGTGCCTGGACCCCGTTCGGTTCAAGCCCGATCCGCGGTTTCTGGCTATGCAAAGGTGACTGACGGGCGGCCAATCCCCGCCCACCCCCCAGTCTACCGCCCTACCATCAGCGTGCCCACCGCAGTGGCCTGCTGGCCATCCTCGGCTCTGGCCGTCACGCGCACCACGTACCGCCCGCGTGGCACCCGGGTTCCTGCATCGCTCAGCCCATTCCACGACGTTGTGTTCGCGCCGGCCGAGTGTGCCTTCGCGGCGCATACGTGCCGCACCGCGCGTCCGGCGATATTCATAATGCTGACGTCCACCGCAGCGTCCTTGGACAGGGAGAAGGCGATCTCGCCGCCCCCATCCCGGAGTTGCTGCGCGGTTACGCCGGTCACGGCCACGGGTGCGCTCGATGCGCTGCCCAGTACGATTTCAAAGACCCGCGGCTCGGATCCGGCACGATAGGTATAGCCGCTGCACGTCCGCATATACACGGCCTTCGAGGCGTCTACATCGTGCAAGACAGGCCGCGCACCGCTATCCGCCGAACTCAGATCCGGCCAGCGGAGGGTGACTTCGGAGCCGCTCTGGCTGGTGGCCACCTGCAGGCGCCACTTCGACTGCCCGGCGTCCGCCGACCTGACATCCATCGAGTAATTGCCGCTCCGACCGCCCCACTCTCCGTTCACGAAGGCGGCGTAGACGTAGGGCACGCCTTCGAAGTCCACGGCAGGGGGCTTGCCCATGTCAATACCGACGTCGTAGCCGGCCGTGGCGGATCGCGCCAGCCCGAAGTGGGTCGCCGTGTCCACCAGGCCATCCACTGAGACCCGCAGACCGGCAATCCAGCCATCCTCAGGCGCCGGTACGGCGGGCCCAGCGGCCGCGGGGCTGGCCAAGGCTCCCGCCGTCTGACTCACGTGCAGCGTCAGGTTCGCGTTGGTCTTCAGCCATGTACCGACCCATGGATTGAACACCGCGGTGTTCTGGTACCCACCCAGGACATAGGCGAACATGCCGCCTTCGATGAGCCCCTCGGACAGGGCCTCCTGAATGGTCCGCACCACCCCGGATTGGTCCTCGACCAGGGCCGAGTAGAAGTCCACCACGGTCGGGAAGGGATCGCCCACCAGGTTCCATCCGCTGGTCAGCGCGATGGGCATCGGGTCGGGAGCGTTGGGGCCCTGGACGATGACGTCCGCGGGCGCGTACAGTCGCATCCAATAACCGCTCCCAAGACGGAACCGATCCGCGGGAGCCTGCGGGTACGTCCGGTACCGTTGCCGGCTACCCTCCCACGTCGCCATCTTCAGGTCGCCGGCATCGTGACCGACCACCAGGGCGGGGTCGACGCTGCTGTAGTCGAAGGGCGCCGAGACTAGCTGCAGCCCCGCCGGGAATACGTGCAGGCTGTTCAGAGTGAAGTCTACATTGGGGGTTGTGAGCCCGGTCTGCACAGTGGCCACGCGCTCTGTGGGTGAGGCCGTGAAGCCTACCGGAGCCGGGCGCACCGTGTTCTGGCCCGTCGGCACGTTGTCGAACCGGTAATTATATGTCCCCTGGCCGCCCCCCGGGTCGGTCAACTCAGCCGCCGAGGTTGTGGTAGCGATAATCACGTCGTTGGACAGCAGGCGGATCAGCACTCCCCCCACCGGTCCGCCGGTGGTCGCCGACACCACTCTGCCCGTCAGGCTGCCCGGAGGCTCGGCGTCCAGCGAGAAGGCGACGCTCGCGGTGTCGTTCGAGACGATGACCGCGCCCTGCTCCTCGGGCTCCTCATAGCCGCCCGCCAGGGCCAGTACACCATAGGTGCCCGGCTGCGTGCTAATCGTCGCGGTGCCGGTCGCATCCGTCAGGCCACTGGCCAGTTGCAGGCCGGTCGCAGTCGTCAGTGTGACTCTCGCGTTGGCAATGGCGCTCGAGTCTGCCGCATCGGTCACGGTGGCGATCAAGGTGCCGTCCGCGGCAGGTAGCTCGAAGTCCTGGGTGGTAGTGTTGCCCGCGGTGATGGTGATCTGTGCCCAGGCATCGCCATAGCCGATGCCCGCGCCATCGGCGCGGATGTAGTAGTCGCCCGGCACTAGATCCTCGATCTTGTACGAGCCGTCCACCGAGGTGCTGCCCGAGCCGATGGGGTCGCCAAGCGCATCCCAGTCCGGTTCAACCTGCCCATTGGTCTGGCTGGTCGTTGCCGTAGCTTCTTCTTCTTCTTCCTCAGGCTCCTCAGGCACGGCCCATACCTTCACCTCGACCAGGGCCAACGCGTCGCCGGTGGCCTCGGAGGTGACGGTCCCCGACACAACGCCCGGCCGGGCGCGGCTGATGGCGAAGTCCACAACGAAGGGCTCCCAGCCGCCGTGGGTGACATAGCCGTCGTAGTGGTCAATCTCGAACCCGGGTCGGATGGCTTCGAGGGTGTAGAAGCCGGGCGCTACCCCGGCAATGGTGTAGGTGCCGTCGTCCTGGCACCGCACGGCGTAGTCCGGTGGCGTGGTTCGGTCGCCCACGTTCTTCACGCCATGCCAGGCCAGCACGATGGGGTTCGGCCCGGTGATGGGCTTGCTGCCCGCGATGTCCACCACACGCCCCTGGAAGCCACCCGTGCGCATCCAGCACAGGGCGTTGTGCATCAACGTCGCTCGATGGTTCATACAGTGCGGCGGCGGAATATCACCTGATGGGTCGTGGTAAGACCGATGGATTGACTCGAACCCGAACGACAGGAAAATCAGGTGGGCGCTGGTGGCCGGGTCCACATACCGCAGGCCCGCGGTAGGCCCGTCGAAGCCGCCATACCCATACAGCTTCACGGTATTGGCGCTCTCCTGGATGATGTCGGGCCGCCACGAGTAGGGGTGCGCGTCCTGATGCGACGGCTCGCCGCCCGTTACGTTCGGAGTTGTGAGGCTCGTGGGCATGTCATCTGAATCCCACACCGGGCCCCACGCCAGCACGTGCCAATGGTTCCAGCCGGAGACGAAGCCGCCGTTCGGCAAGACCCATGGGTCGTACGCGACCGGATCGGTGCTCTGGCCCACCATGGTGAAGTTGCTGCTGACGCGCTGCGAACGCAGCCTGTTTGGGCCAAAGCCGATGTAGTGCCACAGGTTGTTGGCGTACGCGTCGGACACAAAGGACGCCCGCAGGTACTGACTCAGGAAGCTGTTCTGCACAGTACCGTTGAGTGTCAGCGCCCAGGCGACGTCGCTGCCCGATAGGAGCAGGCGCCCTCCCCGGTCCAGGAAGAAGCCCAGGTCTGTCTGGGTACCCGCGTCCACCAGCGATCCGTCGGCGACCCATATGTTGCCGGTGTGGGGCGAGGCCCAGATGATGACACGCTCGGAAACGGACACCTCGCGGTCCACCGGGGCCGTGGGGCCCGATTCGGGGTCCGCGGCCACGATCGGGTCGAGCTGGTACTCAACCGTTGGCAGGTAGTACTGGTACACGCTGGGCGGCACCGGGCCGCGGCAGATCACGCGCCAGATGCTATACCGCTCGTCCACGCCCCATTCAGCGGCATACGCTTTAATCGTGTCCTTGGTGACGCTGTAGGCCTCGCCAAACGTCTGGTTCGTGGCCGACTCCGAGAATCCGGGGTTGAATGTATAGAAGCTCTCGGTCATCCAGGCGGTGCCGTAGTCGTTGTTGAACCCCAGCTCGTAGATGAACTTCTGGCCCTCACAGTAGTCGTTGACAAGCAATGTGTTCCCGGAGGGGCTGAACACCTCGCTGGTGAAGCCGCCCACGTTGTCGTAGTTCTGCGAGTTGCCGGAGTTGTCGATGGCGAAGATGTCGATCACGAAGTCGCTGGCCAGATTCGGCGGCATTGTCCACACGCCGCTGAAGCTGCCGTCCCCCGCGGCGCCGTCGTGGTTCTCCGCGGCGCCGTCGTCGAACAACTCAACCACGGCCACAACCTGATAGTCCCACTCCAGGTACTGCCAGCCGGTGAAGCCGCTGTCCCATTCGTGGTCCGTGTCCCAGTAGCGGATGTCCCATATCTTCAGGTCCGGGTCCTTGATCCATGCGAACACGCGCGATACGCCGCTGTCCTTGTCGTAGACCTGGGCGTGGACGGATACGTCTTCGCCGGGGGCGAATTCGCGCGCCCGCGCCTGCGTCTCGTCGCCACGGTTCACGAAGGGCAGGTCCTGCAGGCTCGCCGGGTCATTGTCGGCGTAGAAGGTGGCCCAAATGTCCCGCTCGGCGCCGGCGGTATCCGCGCGGTCGGATTCGTAGTAGATGCGCAGGGGCTGTCGCTGCAGGGCCGCTGACCAGGAGGGATTCAGGTCGTCCGTGGTGTCGGTCGCATCAAGGTTCGACACCAGCACCGCCGCCGCGCCTGAGGTCTCCCCCAAAGCCGACATGCGCCAGATGTTGTAGTCGCGCTGGGTATCGCCCTCGGAGAAGCGGTCGCTGGCAAAGGCCAGGTGCATCGCGTCCCAACTCCATGCCGGGTCACGGTCACTGGCCAGTCCGTCCCCACCGCCGTCGCTGAGCGCGTCGGTGTTCAAGGTAATGGCGTCCACGTACAAGATTCGGGTGCTGGCGCCGATGGCCGCCGTGTAGGCGATGGCGGTGCCGCCGGGGCTCAGGGGGTTGCCCGCCGGTACCCAGGCCGGGGAGGTATCGTCGCCGGCGGAGGTCGTCAGCTTCGCCTGGGGCTGGTCGCCCGCCGCCGGCATCTTGTAGATGTCCCAGTCGTCGCCACTGGATGGGCGGCCCTGGTAGGCCAGCCAGTTGCCGTCGGGGCTCCAGGTGGGATGCTGCTTCTCACCGGCTTGCTTGTCGGTGAGACACTGCACGATCCCGCTGGCTACCTCGACCGTGTAGATCTCCCAGCGTCCCGACTGGTCGCCGGCGAAGGCGATCAGGTTGGAACCCGGATGATAGGCAGGCTCCAGTTGATCCCCCGGAAGGTCTGTGATCTGGACCTTCTCAGAGCCGTCAGGCCTCATGATCCAGATGTCGTGGTTGGCATCGTCCGGCAGCTCGGCGTCCAGCCGGCCGTCGCCATCCTCGTCAACGCCGTTGGTGGAGAAGGCGAGGCGGTTCAGGTTGATGCTGGGCACCGCGTTGGGCGCCAACTCCTCCGTTGAGACGGCCTCAACGGTGAGGTTGTCGTCGGGGTCCGGGCCCGACTGAGCCGTACTAACCATGTTCAGGCGCGGAGGGAGTGTGCGGCCGATGTACCTGTGGTGGCTCACGCGCCCCAGCAGGTCGTACTGCGGAGTGCTGCCCCCACCGATGGGAGCGAAGGATGCAGCCGACGCGGAAAACGCCAGTGCAACGATGAGGACAGTGGCCAGCGCAACGACGAGTGGGATTCCCGAAGACGGGGCGTGGCCCTTGTACAACACGATCACTCCCTTTACGGCGTCAACGATGCCGACTTCGCGTAGGCGTCTTCTGTAGAGCGTCTGTGTCGTCGCTTTGGCCTGCTTGCTGCGGCGGACACTTACCGCGTGTCCAACTCCAGGCCACACTAGACATGGACCGGCGCACACGCAAGAGGGCGCACCTGGCCACGCCTTGGTGTGCGATTAGTATGTTCGCCTCGCCATTGCCATGAGGCGGTGCCGAGCGCAGGTCCCGGCTCCCTACCAGTTTCACTCCAAAATCCAGGTCGCGGCGATTATAGCATAGGGCTCAAAACGTTGGCAAGCAACCCGCTGGGCTCTCGACGGTGGCAGTCGCGTCCTCCGCCGAACGCTATCCTTCCCCGCGTGATTCAGGACACCTTCCCACACGCGCCACAAAACCGACGAAGTCAAACTTCAGGGTGGGGCTCTCGGGTCCGTACAAGAACTCAGCGGGGCGCGGCAGTTCGCATTTTCTGCGATGCCGCGCCCCGCCGGAAGGGAGGATTCGGACAATCACTAGAGTACCCTCCGCGCCCCCCGGGCAAACCGCCCTAATGCGAAGGATGCGGGCGGCGACATGCGATCAGCGTGCCGCGAGCCGAAGCGTCAAACCCATCACGGATCCATATGTCCACCCCACAGCGCAGCGCGTACTCGACCGCTTCCCTTTGAATCACCTGGGGAAACGGCTCCCAGGTAAGCAACTGCTGCCCGTCAATGTGGTCAAGTTTCCGCGCATCCGCATATGTATTGGGGTCCTTGTCATACAGGCCGTCCACGTTGGTCAGCATCACACATTCGGTTTGCCCCAGTGCGTGGGCGATGGCCACCGCGGTGAGATTCGATCCCCCGCGCCCCAGGACCGATACCTCCTCACGCTGCGTTGCCTGGTCGCTATAGTAGCCCTGGAACCCGGCGATGACGGGGACAATCCCCCGCTCGACCAACTGCGCGAGATACATCCCCTCGACATGCTCGATCACGGCGTCGACGGGTTGGGGGCTGGTGAGGACGCCGGCTTCTCTGCCGGTCAGGGAATACGCCGGGCAGCCCATGCAGTGCAGCGCCATCGCCAGGGCCGTATTGGCCCGCAGTTCCCCCGACATCAGCAGGCGCGCGTACTCCCTTTCATCGGGCTGCTCATGCACGCACATGGCGAGCTGCTGTAGTTTGTCGGTGGCCCAGTCGAAGGCCGACACGATCACCACGGGCATGGTGCCGACCTGCGTCAACGGCAGGATGTAGTCGCTGCAGATTCGGCGCAGGCGCTGCGCCCGGGCCCGATTGCGTCGCTCCTCAATCAGACGGTACATCTCGTTGACGCTTGTCGCAGCCCGGCATTGGGCCAACAACCCCTCCTCATCAGGGCCAAATCGATCCCTGCCCTGCAGGGTCAGCCCGCCAAACTTGAGTACCGCAATTGTGCTCATGGGGCGCGCTCCTGTTCACGCGTGGTGAATCGGCGCCGTCTGGGTCCCGCTGCCCGAAACCGTTCAGCCCTCGACGTACAGCTTTACCGGTCCGATGAGTCCCGAGCGCAGTGATTGCCGCATCATCGGCAGAGCTCTGTCATAGTAGGTGTTCAGCCAGCCGGCCTGTTTGGCTTGCTCCACCACCGCCTCGGAGCACGCCTGGTTCGCCAGAGTATTGGTCACCACGACCCGAAGGTGGTTGTCCCCCCCTCGGAGAAACCGGCTCACCTCGATGACGTGGGGTCTCCACAGCAGGGGCGGCAGTTGCTCTCCATTCAAGTATACCCAGGCGCTGTAGCACACCTCACCCAGGTCGAGGAACACCGGCTGCTCCAAGTAGTCGGCGGCCACGGCGAAGGAGAACTCGTAGCCGACGGTTCCCGAGAAGCTATCCAGGCCGAGGTCCTCCCACGGCCCCAGTTGCGCCGGTGGCTGGGGCGCTTCCACTTCGGGCTCAAGCACCTCGACGTCGCCACCCTCAATCCTGTAGATCGCTTCCACAGTCACCTTCGTCGGCTGATCAAGCGAGTCTATCACGGTTTGCTCGTGCATATTGTGGCGCTCCGGCTCCCCCACCTGGGCCCCCTCGTCAAGCTCGTCGATAGGCGACAGCACAAGCAGGCAGGACTCCCCGGCGCGGAGCTGCAGGCGCACGCGCGTGATCTCGCTGACTTCCGTGTGCGCTGCCAGCAGCCGGATGCCGCCCGTGCTCGGGTCCCATTGTTCCAGTAGGCTGGGCCGGTCCTTGACCACCTCAAGCTCAAACTCAACGTCCCCGGCGTCCTCGTTCATCAGAAAGCCCACCTGCACATCCGCCATCTCTCGTACGGCCAGGCGCAGCCGGGGTCTCTCCTCGGCCAGTTGAAGCCCGTAGTGCCCGGCCCTGAGGGCCAGCAGACGAGCCAGGCGGATGATCTCGGCCTCGGGCACCGTAAGCACTGCCTGCTCCTGCATCACATCGGCGGCGAAATGCGCTCGTCCTCGCGGGATGCCAAAGCCCGATGCCAGACCGTCCCAGCGCGCCGCCTCGTCGATGCCCGAGCGCGTGTCTCCGCCAAGCTCGTGGCTCTCCCGCTCCAGGTCCATGGCCACACTGTGCAGGGCAAGCTCGCCCATGACGGCGGTCAGCTTGTCTCCATCCACAAGGGTGCTCGAGACCGACGGCGGCTCACCAACGAACACGACTCTCCCGCCGGACCTGTACAACTCCAGCAATTGGGAGGCCACATCGGCCGGCAGCACGGTCGTAGCGGGTACAACGACCGTGCCGTAGAACTGGCCCGGGGTCTCCAGGGCGCCCTGCGAGACCGATGCTCGCCGAATGCGGTACGCATCGAGGAAATCAAAGGCCACTTGCTCTTGGTGCAGCGCCCGGGTGATGGCCTGCAGAGACCGCCAGACCTCCTGGGCCTGCTCGCCCCCCGCGTCGGCCCATGCGCCCTCGATCGGGTAGTAGACGGCCACATCCGCCAGCGCCACACCACTGCGGAGCATGGCGCACAGCCGCCCCACGTAGTCGGCAAACCCACCATAGTGGGGCCACAGGGGATTGCCGGGCCCGATGTGATCCATTGTCCGGTATAGAAGGCCCCCGGACGTGTCGTACGAGTACGACATGGGGCATATCATGTTGATGCCGCGCAGACACTGGTAGTCCACCAGCCAGCGCATCTGCTCGTAGGTCAGCCCCAGGCCGTACACGCCGTTGGTCTCGGTCACGACCAAGTTATCGAAGGGGCTGTCCTCGTCGGGGGCGCCCCCCTGACCCGGCCGCTGATGGGCGGCTGAAGCCGCAAGCTGCGGAAAATCGGTGTTCTCCTGCTCCCAGTGCAGTTGACGCCAGATCACGTCGACCCCCGGAGCGTGCAGCGCCCCCGCCGTCTTGAAAAAATGCCCAAACCCGTGGCGCGCGTGGTCCGGCAGGCTGTCCTCACCACCCACATGCCCCGTGTGGATCAGGCGGTGCTGCTCACACCACGCGTTGATCTGTTCCCAATAGGCCTCGTGGTACAGGTCGGTCCACAGATCGTAGAACTCGCACCGCACCTGCATCCTGGTCGTCGCTGAGTAATGCGAAAGGATGTCCTCGCGTAGCAGGTTTTCGGCCATCAAGGCGGGCAGGAACGGTCTCAGGTCGAAGCCACGGCGCTGCTCGAACAACGCCAACATGTTGTCTGTCCACGGAATCTCATCGCTGCCCACGCGGCCTACAACACCGGGCTCATCGGTGAAGATGCCGGGGATCACCGTCCCGAACCAGTCCCCGACCGTCTCGGCGTACCGGGCGTGGGTCACATCAATGAAGCGGCGGACGGCGGCGCGGCTCAGCAGGTTGACGCGCCCCTCGATAGGCGCGGTCACAAAAAGCAGCACGCCATCGGCCAGCGAGGGCACCGTGACTACCCCATCAGAGATCTCCAGTGTCTCGGGCCAATGGTCCCGGAAGGTCGCCAGGGCTGCCTGGGTGCCCTGCGGGCACGAGAGTTCCTCCCCGGGGGGAACCTCAAGCGCCTGCATCCGCACCACATGGGCCGCGTGCTCAGGGTGCCCGGCCAACACATGCCCCTGGGCTGTCCCGCTGGGCCAGCCCCCCTCGTCATACAGCCACGCGAACACCCGGTGCTCAGCCGCCGCCTCCACGGCACAACGAACCGCCTCGAAGTAGGCGTCGGAAAGGTAGGGCGGCGATTGGCCGCGGATGAAATCCCTCAGCCGGAACTGCTCCCCCATCGGGTGGATGAAGAAGCCACCGCACCCCTTCTGGGCCATATCAGCCACTTGCCGGCGTATGCGCTCGGGCTCCAGGTCGCCGTTCCACACCCAGAACATCATCGGCCTGTAGGCGCTTGGCGCCGTCTGGAAGCGCCGCGCGAGCAACTCGCGATTGTAGTTCATGGCAGGCTCCTTGGCGGTGGCCCATCGCTGAATACTCGCGGGTGCGATGCGCCCGTCCGCGCGGCGATGGTCGTGATGGAATTCTTCGCGTCGAGCAGTGGATTCCCCTGCAGCAGCGGTTCAGCGCCGGGGACGCGGCCTCAGGAGCCGAACGCTCACTGCGCCCCCACTCTGTGACCTGTCACCACCAGCAACACTTCCCCATCCTCGCTGATGAACACGTACTCGCCGTGCAGTGTCGTGGGGCGATAGTGTAGTACTCTTGCGAAGTTGGCGGGGAAGGCCTGTGGCGAGGACATGTCCCGGTCGAAGCGCGAGTAGGCACCCCGACCCGAGAGCGCCGCCATGGCGGACTTGCGCGTCCAGTAGACGCGATATGGGCGCCCAAAAGCCTCAATAATGTCCTGCTCGTCGGCACCGGGGCGAGCCACCCGCCGGAACTCGTAATGCTCCGCGTGCACGGTGCGATGCTTGGCGTACACAAACAAGACCACCAGGGCGGCCACCCCGGCCAGAGTGGCTATGGCGACCAGAACGTTCATCCGGTTGCGCCGCCGAAGGTGATCGAAGCCGTCATCGTGGGAGATGTTGATCGGGTCTTTCGAGTAGGCCAATGCGGCACCGACCTTGTGTGTGCAGGTGGGCTGTTCGTAGTAGCTATGCTTCCGCTGCCGCGCCCAGACTCCTGCACGAGGATCATACCCGCTCGCGGCGCGGTCGTCTCTCCGCTTTTCGGGCGGACGCGGCGGGTGTGCCACCTGGCCGTGAGCCGACGCGAGAACCGGGCTCGCAGGTCCCCGGTATGGGTCCCTACGGAGCCACAGGCCGGGCCGGCGAACCAGGCCTTCATCGGCGCCTTGCGGGGGGCCCCGTCGGGTTGACGCTGCTTACCCCAGTTGCTATACTAACCATCCGTCGGGCGCTTAGTTCAGGGGGAGAACGCCACCTTGACACGGTGGAGGTCAGTGGTTCAAATCCACTAGCGCCCACCATGATGAAGCTTGCCGCCGCGCCGATACTGGCGCGGCGTTTTTGCATTGCGCTCCCGTGGCGCCCGCACGCCCTACCCGACCCCGCCTTCATTGGCGGCCGAGGCTTACGTGGGCGGCCCCCGGCGCGCCCTTCACACCACCCTTAGCTTCTGATATACTGCCCCGGAGTGTACCATACGCACCTGGAACCGGGCATTGCTCGCGAGCCGCGCTCCCCTCCCGTGGAGACGGCTTTCGTCTCAAATGCTCCCTGGGTTCCGGAACCGTCGGCACGCAAGCAGCGCGCCGACAAGCGCAAAAGGAGGTAGTCCCGATTAGCGCTGTCCGATTAACGCTTCCCGATGGCTCAGAAAAAGAGTGTGAACGGGGGACTACCGTCCTGCAGGTTGCACAGAGCATCGGTAGCCGCTTGGCGCAGGCGGCGGTGGCGGGGAAGCTCGACGGGGAGCTCGTGGGGCTGGATACTGCCATCCAGCAGGATGCCGCCTTCGCGGTCATCACCTTCGACAGCGAAGAGGGCAAGGATGTGTACTGGCACTCCTCGGCCCACGTCATGGCCGATGCGGTGCTTCGACTCTTCCCTAACACCAAGCTGACCATCGGCCCGCCCATCGACGACGGTTTCTACTACGACTTCGACAGTGATGTCACCTTCAGCGAGGACGACCTGCAGCGTATCGAAGCCGAGATGAAGAGCATTACGAAGGAAGATACCCCCTTTGTACGGCGCGAGATCAGCGCGGAGCAGGCGCGGGCGCTTTTCGGGGACAACCCCTACAAGCTGGAGCTGATCGAGGACATCGCGGCCGATGGTGGCACGATCACGGTCTACGAGCACGACGGCTTTGTGGACCTGTGCCGCGGGCCGCACGTGGCCAGCACGGGGCGCATCAAAGCCTTCAAGCTCACCTCCGTGGCCGGCGCATACTGGCGTGGCGACGAGAAAAACGCCATGCTCCAGCGCATCTACGGCACGGCCTATCCGGACAAAAAGCTCCTCAAGGCGCATCTGGAGCGTATCGAGGAGGCCAAGCGCAGGGACCACCGCAGGCTTGGCCGGGAGCTTGAGCTATTCACGTTCTTCGAGGAGGCGGGCGCGGGCCTGCCGTACTACATGCCTAAAGGCGCCATGCTGCGGCAGCTCGTCACCGACTTCTCCACCCAAGAGCACCTCAAGCGCGGCTACGAGTTGCTGCGCACCCCGCACTTGATCAAGAGCGA
>Ga0272441_10005439_pt1 | contig 22118 bp, 18 predicted proteins | sample SSMProp6N_FD_193582 | JGI IMG/M metagenome (GOLD analysis project Ga0272441, IMG submission 193582) | Marine sediment archaeal communities from Little Sippewissett salt marsh, Falmouth, MA, United States - SSM-Prop-6N | ecosystem: Environmental > Aquatic > Marine > Wetlands > Sediment ... | reverse complement strand
ACTTCCGGGACGATTTTCTTAAAATCCTTTTCATCCGCAAACCCTTTCAAATTGGCCTTATCAAGAATAATATCCATTTCTTTTGCCTTTCTTAAACAATGAGTAAGCACAAAGACAGAACATTTCCTTTCTGCCGTATGTATTCTTACGCATTTGCGTTGGTCATGTCAACCATCAAATACATTTTTTTAATTCGGATAAGACGGCCGAATTCTGTAATTTATCCTTCGCCTTCCTCTATAATGGCACCGCCCAAAAGCATATCCCTTTTATAAAAAACCACCGATTGACCCGGAGTAACGGATTTTTGCGGTTCTTTGAAATCCACCTGCACTTCCCCATCCTCCCTGCAGGTCAATCGAGCCTTGACCTCTTTTGCATTATAACGAATCCTGGCCATGATATTTATCGTTTCTTTAGGGATATCCATACTTACGGAATTAAAATATTTAGCCGTAAGCCTTCTGGAATAAAGTTGCTCCTGCGGGCCTACATAAATGGTGTTTTTCCCCTTGTCCATTTTGTAAACATAAACGGGCTTGCCTAAAGCAATCCCCAATTTGTCACGCTGACCAACAGTATAGTTGGCGATTCCTTTATGTTCTCCCACCACATTGCCTTGATGGTCGACAAAAGGCCCAGGCACAAACGGATCTTCACCCATTTGTTCTTTGATAAATTGTTTATAGCCGCTTTCAGGAACAAAACAAATATCCTGGCTCTCCTGCTTTTTGGCTGTATTAAGCCCCCGTTTCTTGGCTAAAGTTCTCACCTCTCTTTTGGTAATATCCGCTAAAGGAAAAAGAATCCTGGGGAGGTCTTTTTTCTCCAGCCCATAAAGAAAATAGGATTGATCTTTGCTTTTGTCTTTGGCTTTTTTGACCCGATAAGATCGCGTTTTTTTATCAAAATAAATTTTCGCATAATGGCCTGTGGCCAAATAATCCGCTCCAAGCGCAAGTGATTTTTTAAGAAGCGTCTTGAATTTAAGAAATGTATTGCAACGCACGCAAGGATTGGGAGTGCGTCCTGTTAAATATTCATCTAAAAAATCCTTTATGACAAACTCATGGATATCCGACGCAAAATTCAAAATATGATGCGGGATACCCAGAATTTGAGCCGCCCGCCGCGCATCCGCAATGCCCTGCGCCCCGCAGCAGGATGGTTTTTTGCTGTTGGGATAGGAGATATTAAAACACATCGTAACCCCCACGACATCATATCCCTTTTCTTTCAAGAGTAAGGCCGCGACCGAAGAATCCACCCCCCCGCTCATTGCAACAAATACTTTTTTCTTTTCTTCAGGCATAAGGTCATTTCCTCAAAATCTGCTTCTTGACAGGACGGACATGACCGCGTTTTATGCGTTTTATGTTTGATCTTCTCTTGGAAGGAGAGGACGTCAGCTTTTGTATCGTCTCATAGGTAACTTTCAAAATATAACCCAACTCCTTAATCGTAATCGAAAGCGGCGGTATAATCACGATCACGTTTCCTAACGGCCGCAAGATGACCCCTCTTTTTCGTATCTCCTCACATACCTTGACACCCATCTTTTCTTCCCATGGATAAGGCGTTTTATTTTTTTTATCCTTAACCAGCTCAATGCCGATCATAAATCCTTTGTTCCTGACCTGCCCGACATGTTCCAGTTTGTAAAAATTCTTTAATTTCTCATCAAGATATTTGAGTTTCGGCTGCAAGTTCTGGAGAACATTTTCTTTTTCAAAGACCTTCAAGTTGGCTAATGCTGCTACACAACAGAGAGGATTGCCTGTATAGGTATGCCCGTGAAAAAATGTTTTTTGATCCTTGTAAGGGAACAAAAATCCATTGAATACTCTTTTGGTCGTCAACGTCGCCGCCAAAGGCAGGTATCCACCGGTGAGTCCCTTGGCCAAACAAAGAAAATCAGGAGAAACCCTTTCATGCTGACAGGCAAACATCTTTCCTGTTCTGCCGAATCCTGTCGCCACCTCATCAAGAATCAATAATACATTATATTTTCGGCAAATGTCAGCCATACGTTTTAAAATCCCTTCTGGCCAGACAATCATTCCGGCAGCCCCCTGCACAATAGGCTCAATGACCAATGCGGCAATCGTATCGTGTGACCGGGCAAACATCTTTTCCATTTTATTTACACATTCAAAAGCATAAGCAGGATATCCTTTCCGTTGAGGCGCACGATAACAATCGGGAAAATCTACCTTAATGGTCTTAAAAATTAAATCTCTATATACTTTATGAAAAAGGTCAATCCCTCCTACGCTAACGCTTCCTAATGTATCTCCATGATAAGAATTGCTCAAATGTACGATGCCCGCTTTCTTCTTTTTCCCTGTATTTTGCCAATACTGATAAGCCATTTTGAGCGCCACCTCAACAGCCGTGGACCCATTGTCCGAATAAAAAACTTTTTCCAGTCCCTGGGGGGCAATATCGATAAGTTTTTTGGCAAGTTTTGTTGCTGGTGTATTAGAAAGCCCCAGGAGGGTCGAATGGCTCAACTTATTTATTTGATTCTTTATCGCCTGATCTATCCCCTTGTGCCTGTGCCCATGCACATTGACCCAAAGGCTTGATATGCCGTCCAAATATTTGCGCCCTTGGCAATCTGTCAAATAACAGCCGTTAGCTTCATCAATAATAAGCTGTTCCCCTTTAAGCCAATCCTGCATTTGCGTAAAAGGATGCCAAAGATATTTTTTATCCCATGCCTGAAATTGTTTATCCCGATCGTCTTCTTTTTTTACCAACAAAACGTTGAGGTCTATACACGGCTCGCATTGTCTGAGGATATTCTGCGAATCCGCCTTCCTCAAAAAAGGTACCGTCCCTAAAATAGGGACTTTCCCAATAAGGCTTATGGCCTGGGGATTGGTTGTCTCAGGGATTTCTCTTTTCTGTGCCTTGGTTTCATTAAAAATAATCCCTTTGACCTTGATCCCCATATTCCTTGCCTGTTGCACGGTCAGTAATGTGTGGTTGATTGTCCCCAGGCCCAGACGGGAAACAATAATAATCTCGAGGTTGAGATCCCTGATCAAATCCGCCATCAGATACTTATCCGAAATCGGAACCATTAGTCCCCCGGCTCCCTCGACAAGTAAAATGTCGTGCTTGTTTTTAAGTATTCTGTAGCTTTCAAAAATTTTCTGGATATCAATCTTCTCCCTCTTGCGCTTAAAAGCTATATGGGGAGATAAAGGTTCCCTGGCAAAATAAGGATTCACCAAGGAAAGCGAATCCTTGATCCCCAAAGACTCTATCAAACACTTTGCGTCATCTCCACCACACTGAATCGGCTTCATCACGCCCACATCATATTTCTTCTCTTTTAAAAGCAGACCCAAAACATGGGTTACGATTGTCTTGCCCACATTTGTATCTGTTCCCGTTATAAAAAAAGCCTTTCCTTTCCTCAGAAATTCTCCTCGACTTTCTTTGCCTTTGGAAACTTTTTTCGAGTCCTTCGGCCGATTATTATCCTCAAAATTCAAAAAATCTAAAGGATTGACAAATTCTTCATTTTCCCTTTTATTTTTATTCATTATTTATCCCGAATTATTTCTTTGCGTTTACCGATACAATTTCAAAAGTCGCATAGACGCCTTCGTTTTCCTTAAAATTTTTCTTATAATATTCATTAGCTTTTAAAAGTACGCCCCTTCCTAAAAACATCTTTTCCTTATGGCTGTTGGCTCCAATGCTTTTGAGCCACCGCAATAAAGCAAACATATCGAAAAACGTTACCTTGATTATTCTGCTTTCTATATTTATATCCTGAAATCCGCTTTGCTGAAGGGCCTCATAAACACAATTTTTTTCTGCCAGCTTTCTAAGGGGCAAATCGCTTGCGGCTAGTCGATAATCGCAAGAATATTCCAATGACTCAAAAAGTTCTCCCAGTGACTTTTGAGCAAACATCGCCATAGAAAAAATTCCCTGCCTTTTAAGGACCCTATAGACTTCCTGAAAGGCCTGCTTTAAATTGCCAACCCATTGATAAGCTGAATTGGAATAAATAAGATCAAATACATGCGAACGAAAGGGAAGATGGACGGCATCGGCCTGAACCACATAAAAGCTGCTGTACTGCCGCTTAGCCCAAGAAACCATGCCCTGGGCAAAATCAATACCACTGATTTTCGCCTGAGGAAAAAGCGCGCTTAATTTTTGTGTCATCCTTCCTGTTCCCATTCCCACATCAAGAATAAATCTGTAATCCTTTTCTTGGGGAAGATAAAAGAAGAGCTCTTCCCCTATTCTTTGCTGCAAAGAGGAAAGACGATCGTAACAAGACGCTGATCTTGAGAAAGCATTTTGAACTTTTTTTGAAAAACATACGGCCATCAATAGACATCCTTAGTGAAGACCAACTAAAAAATTATGCAACACTTTGTTGAATTCATACGGCTGACTCAAAAAAGGGAAATGCCCGCAGTTCGAAAACCAGTCAAACCGCGCTTGAGGCATTTTCTCTTGAAGCTGCTCAAACATTTCCTTCCGACAAATATAATCCTCCGTTCCATTGATAAATTGTACGGGGACGGAAACTTTTTCCAAGACCTGTCGCAAGTCTTCTTTTTCTAAAACATCCAAATAACTGAGCGCCGCTTCTTTGTCCGGGGTAAAGTCTGCCTTTCGAAACGTCTGAATCCATTTGAATCGACGGGTTGCCCTCTCCTCTTTTGTAAATAAAGACCGAAAGAAAATATTGATCATGGACTGAAAATTTTGTTGGAGCTGGCCCGACAGCTTGCGAAATCGGCCGACATCCAAACCATAAGGATAATCGTCGGACTTTGCAAATTTAGGCTGAGAGCCGACAAAAACAATAAAACTAACCGCCTGAGGATGAACTTCATACATTTTCAAGGCAACCAGCCCTCCTAAGGAACTGCCGACAATCCCCACTTTTTCAAATCCGCATTTTTTGATAATAAATTCAATGTCTTCGACCATTTCTTTAAGCGAGATTTTTTTCCAATGGGTTTGCCCGTGTCCGGGAAGATCAATAGCCAAAATCCGAAAACTCCTGGAGAAATATTTGATCTGTTGGCGCCATATCCGCAGATTGACACCCCAGCCATGAATAAAAAGAACGGGTAATCCCTCTCCATGCAATTCATAATGCCACTTAATCCCTTTGGGTGTCTCTAGATAATGCATAATTCTTTTCCTATCCTTTCCATATGTTGTAATAAATAATGAACATCTTCTCGGGTATGTGTTGCCATAACCGTCAAGCGAAGGCGCGCTGTTTGGGCAGGCACAGTCGGCGGACGTATCGCCGATATAAAAATACCGGCTTCAAAAAGCCTCTCTGAAAAACGAACGGCATTTTCAGATTCCTTTACAAGAACGGGAATGATTGGGGTCTGAGACCGCAGGGTTTCGAACCCTGTCTCCTTCAACTTCCGAAGCAAATACCGGGCATTGTCCCACAACTTTTCTCTTCTTTCAGGTTCGCTCTCAATGATCTCAATTCCTTTTAAGGATGCCGCTGCCACCGAAGGAGGCATGCCTGTTGTATAAATAAAACTTCTGGCCTTGTTAATCAGATAGTCGATGAGTTCCCTTGAACCACAGCAGTACGCACCGAAAGAACCAACCGCCTTGGAAAGTGTCCCCATCTTAATATCAATCTCCTCTTCCACTCCAAAATGTTCGGCCGCCCCTCTTCCGATCCTACCCAAAACACCTAAGGCATGGGCCTCATCGATCATCACCTGACAATTATATTTTTTCGCCAAGGCAACGATTTTATCCAGCGGGGCAATATCTCCATCCATGCTAAAAACACTGTCGGTGATAATCACTTTTCGAATCTTTTCTCTTGTTTCCTGCAGCATCCCCTCAAGAGCTTTCATATCCACATGCGGATACCGTTTGAATTTCGCCTGGCTCAAAAGGATCCCGTCGATAATGGAGGCATGATTCAGTTTATCAGAAAAAATAACATCATTGCGCCCAAAAAGGCTTGAGATAATGCCCACATTGGCCATATATCCTGTACTAAAAACCAAAGCCGCGTCCGTTCCTTTAAACCGGGCAATTCTTTCCTCCAAATTTTTATGCGCTGATAAATTTCCGCAGACAAGGCGGGATGCGCCCGAGCCCAGTCCTTCTGCCTCCAGTGACACAATGGCCGCTTCTTTCAGGCGTACATCGTCCGCAAGACCCAAGTAATTATTAGAACAGAAATTCAGAACCTTTTGATCATCGATGATAATTTCCCGGCCCTGAGAACCTGAAAGGCAGCGCAATTTTCTTAAGCAGCCTTTTTCCCCTAAATCTTCCAAAGAATCCTGTAAGAATGTATCTGTCTTCACCATCTTTTCCTAGATAATGCTTATATCTCCCGCCAATATTTTGATTATTTTTCCATCTTCCTTTTGAACAAGAAGCCCGCCCTCTTCCGACAGGTCCAGCGCTATTCCTTCGATGGTCTCTTCCCCGTTTCTGACAAAAATTTTTTTCTTAAGCATCGATGCATATTTTTTCCATTGAGAGAAAATCGGATGAAACCCTTCTTTTTTCATCAAGCCATACCACGCATCCAATGAACGCAAAATTTCTTTAATCACATCAACGCGGACAAATTTCTTTTTCGTCTCAATTTTTAAAGACGTCCCTTCATCGGGTAATTTTTTCTGAGGGGCATTGACATTGACGCCTAGGCCTACAACCACAAATTTTACCCTGTCCACTTCGGCGCTCAGTTCCGTTAAAATCCCGACCAATTTCTTTCCATGAACAAGCAGATCGTTTGGCCATTTGATTTTGATGTCAAGACCCGATACCTTTCTTAAAGCTTCACAAACAGCCACGGCTACAAGTAATGTCAATTTAGCCACGTTGCGGGGGGATAAAGTCGGACGCAAAATAAGCGACATATAAACGCCCACTTCTTTAGGAGAAGACCAACTTCTTCCCATCCTTCCTCGTCCTTTTGTCTGAGCTTCAGCGCAAACAACCGTTCCTTCTTCAGCCCCTTCAAAACCCAGCCGAAAAGCCTCATCCATTGTGGAATCAACCCTTTCTTTACAAATAATCCTTTTGCCGATCTGCCGGGTATTCAATTTGTATTTTATCTCCCAAGGAAGAATTTTATCCGGCGTAGACAACAGGCGGTAACCCTTATGGGAAGCCGCTTCAATTTCATACCCCTTCTTACGAAGCTCTTCAATATTCTTCCAAATGGCTGCCCTGCTGATATTTAGAGAACGGCTGATTTCTTCACCGGATAAATAATCCTTGCTTTTTTTAAGAGAATTGATGACTTCTTCATGCATGATTATCTCCACTTTTATATTCACCATACTATATGTTTTTTGTTTAATTGTCAACTAAGTTTTAATTTTTGGTTTACAAAAAGAATATCCCCAAACATCCACGTTGACGTTGACAAAATCATAAGCCAATGCTATATTGACAGAACATTTTTCAGTTAAAAATTATTGCAATTTGATGCTGGAGTGGCCCTCCTTCACTAAATACTTAACGTGTTTAGTTTTGGAGAGGCTTCCCAGACAAGCTTTGTGACGTAAGCTTCGACGAAGCTCATCTTGACAATTTAATAGCGTAGGCAAGCTGGAGTGGCGGAACTGGTATACGCGCTGGTCTCAAAAACCAGTGTCTTCACGGACATAAGGGTTCGACTCCCTTCTCCAGCACAATTTTCTATGTTTTAGGAATTTGGGGCTGTAGCTCAGTTGGGAGAGCGCTTGAATGGCATTCAAGAGGTCGTGGGTTCGACCCCCATCAGCTCCACATTTTTCCTTAAATCCCGTTCATGAAAAGTCTAAAAGCCCATCTAACACCTTTTCTTTTATTCCTCATAAGTTTGGTGCTCCGGATTTCTCTTATCAGCAAAGGCCCCTATCATGGCGACTGTCTCGCTTTAGCCATAGCTGCTCAAAAAACCGTCACAACAAGTAAGTTCCACTTCATCCACGCCCATGGATATCCTTTGACCTCCATGATAGGAGCTTTGTTTGTTTTCGTAACAAACTTATTTTCCATAAAAAATCCTGTCTGGGCCGTTAATTTCATGAGCGTCCTTTTTAGCTCCTTATGTATTCCTATCTTTTACTATTTTGCAAAAAAATTACTTAATCCAACGGCAGCCTTGTCCGGAGCTATTCTTTTTTCACTAAGCCCCATATTTCTCGGCAATTCCTTATACGGGAACTCTCACCCCATAAATATATTCTTTAATTTACTGGGTTTTAGCTTGCTACTCACTCATTTTAAAACCACAGAGAAAAATTTAATCCTTTTTTCAGGAATCTCATTTGGATTGGCCGCCGCCGCCCGCATACAAGATACGTTGGTCATTGTCCCTGCTATTCTCATCTTCATATTTACCAACGTTCGCCCCCTCCCCAATACCACAAGCCAAAAAACAAAAACGTTTATCCATGTTGCCCTGATTGCCGCTCTCACAACTATCTTTTTCTATTGCCCTCTCCTTTTTGAAAAACTTAGCAATAAGGGAAGCATCTCAAATTCTTTTGCTTCTTATGTTTTAGCCTTTTGGAACGGAATTTCATTGCCCTACTTAAAAATTTTTACAACTTATCTTTTGACCAACTTTTCTCTAGGGGGATTTATTTTAATTTTCCCAAGTTTTTTTATGCTTGCAAATGAAAAACCAAAAACATCATTATTTATCCTCGCGTGGATACTTGTCCCTTTTTTACTCTTCAGTACTTTCAATACAACGATCGCTCGCTATTTTATCATTGTCATCCTCCCCCTTTACATCCTGCAAGGATTTTTGTTTGGAGAATTTTTCAAAAAAAACAGGTATTTCAAATATTCAAGCATTATCGTTTTTTTATTGATAAGCCTCTTGCCGCTCTTGGAAACATATCCCGTTTTCAAAACCCGTAACCAACATGCCTATCTTCCAGAATACGCAGAATGGATTGGCCGACAAACAGAAAAACATGCCGTCATTATTCCTGCCGATGAAGGAACCTTTGTCGAATATTACGGAAAAAGAAAGTGTTTGAGAAGGCCTCGGGGCTTTTACATAAAAATATCTGAAGCGAAAGCCTTTAAAAACAAACTGGATAATCTTCTGGATAAAGACATCCCCGTTTATATAACAGGCTCTGGTCTCTATTCCTATAATTTTAGGAAATGGTTTTCAAACTTTATCCAAAAAAATTATCGGTTGGAGCTACGCGGATCCCGTCTTGCCGAAGACTGGCATGGGGGCGTGCTGAAACAAACTATTGGTTATGAACACTTCTATAAAATCACACAAAAATCTGATAAATAGAATTTCCTGTCCTCTTTGCCTAACACACATTGACGCCTATCTTTATTAATGTTAAACTTAAAGTATGAGAAGAAATATTACTATATATAGCCTTTTTCTTATTAGTATTATTTTCGTTGCGCCTCTTTGTGCACAGCAATATCAGCAAATGGAGTCGATAGAAGAAAAGCCTTTGCAAAAGATCACCCTGAAAGATGGCACTATTTTAAAAGGAAATGTTATCGGGTTTGAAGACGATGCGTATATTGTTGAAACGAGGCATATCGGAAAAGTGAAGATCCATTCCGTTAACTTAAAAAGCATTGTGGAAATAAACAAAACGCCTTGGGAAAGCAATTATCCATCGAACCAAACCGGTGCTTCCGTAAATTCTGCTTTAGACGTCAGTCAAAATTTGTCATCTATGGGATCTATCAACCAATTGCATGCAGATCTCATGAAGGATCCACAGATTAATGCTTCCATGCAGGAAATGATCAATGATCCCGAACTTTTTAAATTATTGATGAACAAAAATCTGATGGACGCTGCCCTCTCCATGGATCCTCAAAAAATCCAGAGTAACCCAGAAGTGCAAGAACTATTAAAGAATCCCAAGATGCAAAAGCTCATGGAACAAATCCGCGTTAAACTTGGGAGCCCCCAACAGCCTTAAACAAACTTTATTCCCTTCAAAAATCAAGCGTGAACCCGCTTAAAGAATTTCTGAATCCGTACAACATACCAAAATGCGACTGGCGTAAAGATAAAGGTAAAAAAGATTGATGAGAGCATCGCACCAATCATAACCGCTCCCATGGAAGACTTGACCGTCATGATAGAGCCCAACTGGGGCAAAACGCCCAAGACAATCGCCAACGAAGTCATAATGATCGGACGGAATTTTTCTGAGGCGCCCAACCACAAGGCTTCCATTACCGGCACGCCTTCCTTCATTTTAAGCATCGTGTAATCCAAAAGAAGGATTGAATTGTTCACAACTAACCCCACGATCATAACCATCCCCAACATGGAGGCAATATTGATGGTCTCTTCCATAAAAAACAAGGCAAGGAAAACACCGATAAAAGACGTTGCAACCGAAAGCAGAATCGGGACCGGATAAAGGAACGAATTCATAATGGCGCATAAAAGCATATAAGTCAAAATAACCGCAAGCATAAACGCTTTGCCGATCTCCGCCGAGGACTCAGCCTCTCTCTCAGCCATTTCCACATACTTGTATCCATACCCCTTTTCAAAAGGCAATTCTTTAAAAATTTTATCCAGCACTCCCCGCACATAAGCCGTTGAGGATTTTGATAAGAACCCTTCAAGGCGAATAACCCGAATTTTATCCCTATGTTGTATCTTTGGCATAGCCTTTTCTTCTTTTAAATCACCCAGCTCAACCACCGGAATCATGCCTTTCTTGGAAATAACATCTATTTGTTTTAAGTCATCAAAATCTTCCGTATAACGATCATCCAGTTCAACATTGATATCGTATTCCTCGCCCGCTTCCTTATAAACATTCGTGTCGTCACCGTAAACGCAAGCTCGTATCGTGCTGCCCACCAAGGCATCCGAAACGCCATAATCAATGAATTTTTTCTGATCAGGAATAAAACGAATCTCTTTCTTGGGAGATTTATAAGAAGATTTAACAGAACGGAAATATCCACTTTCTTCCATTTTCTGCTTCATCACCCCAGAAAGCTCAACCATCTTTTGATAATCTTGTCCGTAAACATTGATAGAAATATCCCCTTCCGCCATTCCTCGAGCTTCCCCGCGTTCGATATCGATTTGGGCATCCGGAATCCTGGCCATAAAGGGAATCAATTCTTCGATGATATCCGTATCGCTTCGCTTCCTTTCCTTAGACGGCACAAGATTGATGACGACAGCCGAATTTTCAACTCCGTCTTCTCCGATAGAAGTTAGATAGGACTCTACCTCAGAAATCTGTGCTATTCGTTCTTCTATGATTTCTGTCACCTTGAGCGTCCGATCTATGGTCGACCCCTGAGGCATTTCCATTTTTACAGTAATCATGTTCTCATCCCATTTCGGCATAAAATTATTTTCGATATAAGGCACGATAAACTTCATAGAATAGAACAGAAAAAACACCAACAAAACAGTTGTCTTCGGAAAACGGAAAATGGTCTTAAAAATCTTTTCATATTCCGCTTTTAAAAATATCATTCCCTTATCGGTCAAATGCACAATTAACGCGAAAGGATTAAACCATCGGCTCTTTTTTTCAGAATGCTTATCTTTCTTCTTGAGCAAAAGCCCGCACAACATAGGGGTTAGAGAAAATGACGCCAAAATGGAAAAGAGAGTCGCGTAAACAACCGTTAGACCAAAGGATTTGAAGAACTGGCCGATAATGCCTCCCATGGACGCAATAGGTGTAAACACGACTAGGTTCGTGCCCGCCGAAGCCAAAACAGCGGCCGTGACCTCTTTGGTCCCGTTGATTGCGGCATTGACTGGGTCATCGCCTTTGTCCAGATGAACGAGAACATTTTCTACAATAACGATCGCATTGGCAATCAGGGTTCCTAAGACCGTAGCCATGGCCAGAAGGGTCATCATGTTGATCGTAAAACCTGAAGCATCGACCAAGAGCAACGACGAAATGATGGATGTTGGAATCGCAATGGAGGCGATAAAAGTCAAACTCACTTCTCCGGTAAATAGATACAGAATAACGACCGTAAGAATAATGCCGATAATAATGTTAAAATAAGTATCATTTGTTTCATCAATAATAAACTTCGTCGTATCGGTTGCGACTTCCAATGAAACTCCCTCAGGTAGATCCACACGAAATTCATCCAAACGACGACGCACCTCACGGGAAATATCGATTGCATTACCATCCGAAACTTTTTTCAGGGAAAGCCCAACCGCTTCCTTTCCCTTAAAATGGGAAATGGTTTCGATCTTTTTGAAACTGTCTTCGATCCGCGCGATCTCCTTAAGCGGAAAGTGAGCGCCGTCACGCGAAACCACCATCATATCGCCAATCTCTTTTGGGCTTTGAAACTCGCCAATAAACCTGAGGCTTAATGCATTATCCCCCTTCTCAAGCAATCCTCCCGGCACATTCCTGTTCTTGGACTTGATGCTATTTATAACATCAGTGATCGTGATATAATGTCGCTTCATCAGCATCGGATCCAGAATAACGTTTATCCGCCGTTCCTTGCCGCCGTAAACATCCACACTGGCTACTCCCTCAACGGAAGAAAACCGATCCTTTAATTTTTTATCCGCAAATTCATATAAATCCCGTCCGTCCAAAGTATCGCTTAACAAAACCAGATCCATGACAGGTATCATCAAAGGATCGTATTTTTCAATAACCGGTTTTTCGACGTCATCCGGCAGGTCGTTGAGAATAGCCTCAACTTTGTCCTTGACTTCAATAAATTTGACATTCACTTCTTCGGAAAGGTTAAACTCAATGAAAACATATCCAAAGTTGTCATAAGATTCGCTCTGCAAAATCTTGATACCGGAAAGTTCGGCGACGGCATCTTCGATTTTGTTGATCACAAGCGTTTCGACTTCCAAAGGTGTTGCCCCAGGATAGGTCGCCGTAACCGTAACAATAGGAAAATCTATTTTGGGGGTTTCTTCCACACGCAGGTTAAAGATAGAAACAATCCCCAAAATAACAAAGACGGAAACAAACATAATGGTCGTAACAGGCCGTTTGACAAAAAACTCTATCATCTTAAATCTCCCCGGATTCTGTCATATTCAAAATATTCAATTTGTCATTCTCCGAAATCTGCGTAAACCCCTGCACAATGAGCCAATCGCCCTCTTTGAGTCCCTCCCTGATAATAGCTCCATAGCCGTTTCGTTCCCGAACCTGGACTATCCGCTGATGGGCACGGCCGTCTTCAACCACCCACAGCAAATAATCGTCGCCCTTTTTATCAAACACGTCATTGGGAACACAGATAACATTTGAATAACTTCCTGTATGGATATAAACGACCGGCCTGCCGCTGGTCTCATGAAAATCGCCAGGAAACGTAAGCTTGACTTGAAACATCCCTGTATCCACATTGATGGTATCCGCGACAAAAACAACTTTCCCTGTTGTGCCGGCGTCGTCTCCTTTTATGACAACGTCCTGGCCTGAAGATAATTTCTCTTTGATGTTTCTCGGAACATATCCCTCGTACTCTCCTCCCGAAACAGGCACAACTGTTATTTTGGTAAATAACTTCGCATTGCCTTTGACAACCGTCTTAACGGCAACCGGTTTCCCGCTCTCGTGCCATTCGGAATAGGTGCTGACAATTTTCTTATTTCTCTTTTCTGTGACAACATTCTGTTTGAAAATGATGGAAAAGATAATGAAAAACGCAGATACTAAATATATTAATATTCTTTTTTTACTCATTATTAGTCCCCATTAATGTAAGCCTTTCAATCAAAGCTGCTATGCTGTTCAAATTAAATAATGTGATTTCTTTGCCTATTTTGGCATTTGTTAACTGCAGTTCGGCATCATTCAAATCAGTTACGGATACTTGTCCTGAAGCAAAAAGTTCCTGGCTATATTTAAATGATTCTTCGGCCAAACGAATCGCCTCTTTATTCGCCTCTAATGTTTTTTTATATTCTCGGTATTCATTAAGAGCCCTATCCAATAAAAGCAAATACTCTTCCTCGCCTTGTTTGTACTTAAGCTCAGCATCTTCCCTATCTATCTTGGCCTGATACAATTTTTCTCTGCTTATCCCTCCAAGCCAAATGGGAATACTGACCTTTAACCCGGCCACGCCGTAATCATCCAGATTATCGCTTCCGACATAATAGTCATTACTGTCACCTTTGTGATTCCATGTCGCGAAAGAGGAAATTTCCGGTAAAATGGCCGCCTTTTTCGACTTAATAAGAGCTTCTTTCTCTTCAATAGTTTTAGCTAAAGCCTTTATAACCGGTTGATTATTGTATAAAGCTAAGGCCAAAACTTGCCTGTCAAACTCAGGATATTCTTCAATAAAATTCTCAACAAGTTTAATGGTTTTATTTGATTCAACCCCAATAACCACCTTCAAAGTTTCCATCGCTGAAAAAAAATCAGCTCGGGCATTGTTAACCGTAGGTTTTCGTGAAGCAATATCAGATGATATCTTTATATTGTCATACTTGGAGGCACGACCTTTTGAGGATCGGGCTTCGAGTATCTGCTTATTCTTAAAGGCATTATTGTATGACTCTTCCGCTATATCTAAAGCCCTCTTGGAAAGACATGCGTTATAATAAGCTTTTTTTGTATTATAGATTACTTCCTGTTTTGTGCCTTCCCTATTAAAGCGACCCGCCTCAACAGCTTTTTTCGCAGCAGAAACAGCGTTTGAAATTCTCCCGAATGTGAATATAGCCTGAGAAACCGTTACTCCCGAATTAATATGATAATCTTTTGTCGCTGCCGTTGCCGCGATATCAGGATACTCAAAATTATTCGACCATTCAGCTTCTCCTATAATCTTCGGGAATAAATAGGATGTTTCTTCTTTTTGCTCCGACTTTTTCCTCAACACCTCATTATCCTGTAATTTTAAATCCTCGCTGGCTTTAAGCGCCATATTGATAGCATCGGCCAGAGAGATATTCATTGCATCTACGGCCTCCTGAGCAAAAACGACGTGACTCGTCAAAATACTACTTATAAAAAAGACACAAAAAGCTATAACTAATGTTTCTGTTTTCATATCATTGCTTCTTTCTCTTAATACCCAGTCCCTTCCAAAGCAAGGACAATTGGCTCCTGTATAACTTCTTTATCTTTTTGAAGTCCTTTATATCAATGGCCAGCGGAATGCCGATAATAGTCGACATTAAAGATAAAACAATGTCGTCAACCGAAATATCTGCAGATAAAAGCTTTTCTTTTTGGGCAAAGCTAACAAGTTGAGCGAGGAAATCTTCAAGGCTTAAAATATTGATCTCTTCAACTCCCGGGCAATCCGGAAGTCCATAAACTTTTTCGGCGGGTGTCAAATCTTCTGTTTTATCCGGCCGAATTTGTTCCGACGTATATAAAGAAATAATCTCGTAAAACGCAAAAGGCGCCGGGATATCATCGGCGAGAACATCAAAAACGTATCTGATCTTTTGAAGGCTATCCAATTCTTTATTCTTTTCAATCTCCCAAACCAGTTTAAGAAGCGTAAATTTATTGAAATAACAGGCAAGATCTATTTTATGAGGAAAATAGTTATAAAAGGTGCCTTCAGAAATTTCCACCTTTTGGCACACCTCTTTAATAGAAATTTCCGAAAGCCGGGTGGTTTTCATCCGAGCCATAAACTCATTAGCCAGCGCAATCTTCGTCTTTGCATATTTCTTTTCCCGCAGAGTAAAATCTTTCTTAGATCTTGCCATGGCACACCTCCTTTTTGATCTCAAAAAAAGTATAGCATGCTATTTTTTTATGTCAAGCTTTAATTTTATAGTTTACTTCATATTTTACGACAGAGTTTTCCCAAGTCCTTCTGCCAAAAGGAGTAATATAATTTTGATATTTTAATACCGGATGGGTAACTATAAATGCCGTAACTGTCCGCAGGCACTTTCAATATCCTCTCCGCGTGGGGCGCGGATTATAACATGAACTCCTGCCTTTTCTAAACGGTTTCTGAAGCTAAACATTTCTTGGCGGGAAGGCGCAGAATAATCAAACTCAGAGATAGGATTATACGGAATCAAATTCATTTTACATATAATTCCTTTAAAAGCTTTCCTGAGGGCCTGAACAGCTTTTTCGGTACAGGTAACATCCTTGATAAGAATATACTCAAAAGTAATCTGCCGATTCGTTTCTTTAATGTATTGCCGGCACGCAGTCATCAAATCATCAAACGGATATCTTTTATTAACAGGCATGAGGGTATTTCGGGATGCATTATCATATCCGTGCAAAGAGATCGCTAATTCAATCTGAATCCCCTCTTTTGCCAATTGCTTAATTTTGGGAATAACCCCGCAAGTCGAGACGGTGATCCGCCGAGCCCCGATATTCAAACCCCTTTTATCGTTAATAATCCGAATGGATTTTATAACATCCTCAAAGTTGTCAAGTGGCTCCCCAACGCCCATATACACTATATGCGAAAGAGGCTTTTTGTGCCCGCCTGCCGGACAGGCAAGCCGTTGGGCCTCTTCCTTGATATGTAATACTTGTGTTATGATCTCTGCCGTCGAAAGATTTCTCCTCCATCCGCCGATTCCACTGGCACAAAAACGACAACCGAATTTGCATCCTGCCTGAGTTGATAAACAAACGGTTGTTCGTGTTTCTGTAGGGATTAAAACTGTTTCAATTTTCTGGTGATCGTCTAACTCGAAAAGAAACTTGGTGGTCCCGTCTTTCGATACCTGCTTATCTACGACTTTATGCGGCTTTAAAATGAATTGTCCTGCAAGCTGATCCCGTAAAGTTTTAGGAAGGTTTTTCATGTCATCGAATGACCAAACCCCTTTCTGGTAAAGCCAATCGAAGATTTGCTTGCAACGAAAAGATTTCTGTTGATTGCCTTCTAGATAAGAATTTAATTCCTGGAAAGATAGGTTGAGGATATCCTGCTTAGGCATGATATATCAAGCGTCCTTGTCTTCAAAGAATTCTCCCATTTTTCGGAATTTTTCATAACGCGCATTCAAAAGCTCGTCTCCTGACATAGAAGAAAGTTCCTCGATAGACTTTAAGATGACATTTTTTAATTTGGTTGCAACCCCTTCGGGATTACGATGAGCACCTCCCAGGGGTTCCTCAATAACCTCATCAATAATGCCAAATGAAAGCAAATGACCTGCCGTTAACTTCAGGGCATTGGCTGCATCCGGCGCTTTAACACTATTGCGCCAAAGAATAGAGGCGCAGCCTTCAGGAGAAATAACCGAATAATAGGAATTCCGCAGCATGTATACTTTATCAGCAACTCCTATGCCGATGGCCCCTCCGCTGCCCCCCTCGCCAATTACAGTTGCAATAATGGGGACTTCAATCCGACTCATATCTTTCATGTTTTCTGCAATCGCTTGGGCTTGTCCCCTCTCTTCTGCTCCGATTCCCGGATAAGCCCCAGGGGTATCAATAAAAATAACAATGGGCAGACAAAATTTATCTGCCAGTTTCATAAGGCGTATGGCCTTACGGTATCCTTCAGGATGAGCACATCCAAAATTACGTAAAATATTTTCATTCGTATCCCGTCCTTTTTGATGCCCTATCACCATAACCTTATGGCCATTGATTTTTGCAAATCCCGCAATCAAAGCAAAATCATCCGCAAAAAGCCTGTCTCCGTGCAGTTCAATAAAATCGGTTGCCATCATGTTGACATAATCCAATGTATAAGGACGGGCTGGATGCCTTGCGATCTGAACGCGCTGCCAATCAGTCAGATTCTCATAAATTTCTTTTTTCATTTTATCGAGCTTCTGTTCCAGTTTCCTGACTTCCGGATCCAGATTAATATCCTTTTTTGACCCAAAAACCCTAAGCTCTTCGATTTTGCTTTCCAGCTCAATAATCGGCTTTTCAAATTCTAAAATGCTCATGCTCATGAATCAACCCTCAATATTAATCCATATCTGTATCTAATAATGAATTTGAGTTTTCGCATTTTGCCTCTCAAAATCCATATTCAAAAATTTTATTTGCAAATCCTATAGTAACATTTAGATTTAGTCAACAACTGTAACCTTGGTTCCTTTAACAAGAAGAGTGTATAATTCCTCTACATCTTCATTAAGCATTCTTACACAACCTGCCGTTTCCTGCCTTCCTATTCTCTCTGGTTCAGTTGTGCCATGAATTCCATATCCGGGAAGATCAAATCCCAACCAACGTGTTCCCAACACGTTTTCCGGGCTTTCGGGGGGGACAATAACGCCTCTATTGAACCAAACCGGATCAACCAGTTTGGTTGTTATTTCAAAAGTTCCATTCGGAGTAGAGTTATTTTCACCTGTTGAAACAGAATATACTTTCACAACTTCATTACCATCCTTTAAAATGAGTACGTTCTGAGATTTATCTACCAAAACATTAAATTCACCTGTCCAGATACGAAGCCGTTGCCCGACACGGATAATATCACTCTTTAAATTATTGCTCTTTTTAATAAAATCTACGGTGGTTCCATATTTTTTTGCTATTTTTCCCAACGTATCACCAAGGACAACTTCGTGCATTACAGATTTATTGGGAACAAGGACATTGGAGAAAAGAATATTCATATTTAAATCCTCCAACTCCTTTTGAATCAATTGTATATTTTCAACATCAGAATGTTTGACCAATATTTCCTGATAGGTTTCCTTCGCCTTAAGCATATTTCGACTTTTTCTAAAATGGACCGCTTTCTGATACAATTCTTTGGCTTCTTTGGAAGTTGTTTTGATTTCAACTTCATTTTTTTTAACATCATTGCCAGATGACATCGTAAATAAAAAGACAGCAACTGCAATCAGACTAATAATCAGTAACGTTTTCTTATTCACGAGATATCCTCCCTCTTTTTTGCTTTAAAAGCGATCTTAAAGCACGTATTAAAATATTTTGTAAAAAAACAATGCCAGGACACAGCCAATGATTGCCCCGATCAATACCTGAATAGGCGTATGCCCAAAAAACTCTTTTACGCGACTCGGCTCGGTCTTGCCTTTCCAATAAAGATCATCCATAATCTTGTTTAAAATTTCAGCCTGCTGGCCCGTTGAGCGCCTTACGCCCTGTGCGTCAAACATTGTGACCAAAGCAAAAACAGCCGTAATGGCAAAAACAATGGAATTGAAACCCGCCTCAAGACCGCAAACCGTGGCCAGAGCTGTCACTCCAGCCGCATGGCTCGAAGGCATTCCCCCTGTGCCGATAAACCATCTGAAGTTAAATCGTCTCTCGCGGATAACTCCCAGAAAAACTTTAATACACTGAGCAATGACCCAGATGAGAAGCGTGATTACTAACATTTTATTATTTATCATAATATTATTAAAGATATTTAGAAGTTTTTTTCACTTATAGTTCACCAAACAAATATTTCTTCCAAAAACACCAAAATTTGACTTAATCATTGGATTATGTTAACCTACATTATAGATTTAGCGTTCCAAAAATGCAAGGTCTTTTGAGTCCCTTCTTCCCTTAAAAATTTCCCCCTTTTCCCTTTTGAAACCTCATTGGAAATACCTTTCTACCCCTAACGATAACTAAAATAGATAAGGAGAAACTGCATCATGCTAGCAAAAGTGTTTAGTTACGGGGTATCTGGTCTTCATGTTTATCCCATTACCATCGAGGTAGATGTCCATAAAGGTCTTCCTTCAACCGTCATTGTCGGCCTTCCAGATAGTGCTGTTAAAGAAAGCAAAGAAAGGGTAAGAACGGCTATTAAAAACAGCGGTTACCAATACAGGCCTCAGCGCATTACGGTCAATTTATCCCCTGCGGATATCAAAAAAGAGGGCCCTTCTTTTGACCTAGCTATTGCTCTGGGATTCTTGGCAGCCACCGAACAGATTCAAGCCTCCGCTTTAAAACAATACATTGTTTTAGGAGAATTGTCACTCACTGGGGATGTTCGTTCCGTCAGCGGAGCTCTTTCAATTGCTTTATCTGTATCTAAAGACAAATTTAAAGGTCTCATCCTTCCTTTTGATAATATTTATGAGGCTGCCGTTGCCAGCAGGAATGATGTTTATGCTGTAAAAAGCTTAAAAGACGTTGTGAATTTTCTTCAAAATCCCGAAACCATCCCTCCTTTCAAATTGAATGTAAATTCCCTCCTTCAGAACTCCTGTTCTTATAATGATGATTTCTCCGATGTCAAAGGTCAAATAGCCGTCAAAAGAGGGTTGGAAGTCGCGAGTGCCGGCGCACACAATTGCCTGATGATCGGGCCTCCGGGAAGCGGAAAAACCATGCTGGCCCGGCGTATCCCTTCCATCTTGCCGGATATGACGCTTGAGGAGTCTCTGGAGACAACCAAAATTCATTCCATCGTTGGCCTCATGCCCCCCCAAGCCAGCCTGATTACAACCCGACCTTTTCGCTCTCCGCATCATACCTCATCCGACGTGGCCTTGGTCGGCGGCGGAGCAATCCCCAAACCGGGAGAAGTGACGATTGCACACAACGGCGTTCTTTTTCTGGACGAACTGCCGGAATTCAATCGAAACGTCATTGAATCTTTAAGGCAGCCCTTGGAAGATTGCCATGTAACAGTGGCACGCGCTTTGAAGACATCGCAGTTTCCGGCAAAAATCATGCTGGTTGCCAGCATGAACCCTTGCCCGTGCGGCTGGTATACGGATCCCAAGAAAGAATGCCATTGCACGCCCAACCAAATCCAAAAATATATGTCCAAGATTTCCGGACCTCTTTTGGATCGCATCGATATTCACCTAGAGGTGCCAGCACTAAGATCTATGGAAATCTTGTCCCCTTCTGAAGTTGAAAGCTCCAGCATGATCAAAGAAAGAACAACTAAGGCCAGAGCAATTCAACACAAACGCTTCAAAAGTACAGAGACTTTTGCCAATGCACAAATGAACCATAAACAGATAAAAAAGTATTGTTCGCTAACTCCGGAGAGTTCCATCCTCCTCAAAAGAGCTATAGAGGAATTGGGCTTTTCTGCACGAGCGCATGATAAAATTTTAAAGGTGAGCCGAACTGTAAGTGACTTGGCTGGCTGTGAGAACATCCTTCCTGAACACATCGCCGAGGCGATTCAATACCGCTGTCTTGATCGCGGCTGGTGGGGATAAAATCAACGAATTTATGATTTAATCAAGACGAGGATTTCCGCACACGTTTTTTGATTTTCTTCAAAAATCAGGTATTGTATAATTTTATTTAGAGCTCAACATCATGAGCCGCACTGATAAGATAGATTTTGTCTGTTTCTTTTAAATCGCCTAACTTTTTGATAAATTCATCTTTACTTTGATCACTCTCAAATTTTATATAATAAGTGTATTGATACATGGTATTTTTTAAAAGATTAATAGTTACTAAGTGGTAATATCTAAGGTATTCTTCAAATAAATCTGTAAGGGACTTATCTAAATGTTTGTCTTTTGTGAATTGAAACCTTAGAATAAAATCATGCTTTTTAATGGAGGCAAAATTTCCTTTTGATAATACAAAAACCCCCAGGGATATAATTGCACAAGATACAAGCGCAATAGAATAATTGCCGGTGCCTATAGCCATGCCGGTGGCTAATACCCAAAAAACGTACGCGGTGTCTTTGGTGTCTTTAACCGCAGTACGAAACCTAATAATAGAAAGAGCCCCCACAAGGCCAAATGCTCTTGCAAGGTTGTTGCCGATTGTCATCATCACCACGGAAACAATCATACACAATAAAACGAGCGTATGGATAAAAGATTGCGAATACGATATTCCTCTATGAGTGATTTTATATATATAACTTATTAAAATCCCTAATACAAAAGAAATAACAACATTAAAAGCAATGACAGGCATGCTAATAGTTTGACCGGGTATATTGGTTAATAGGTTTTGCATTATCGCTCCTTATAATAAGTTTAATTGCATGAGATTAAAATTATCGCTTACAATGTTAGTTTTTTCAAGCCCCAAGCAATATTTAGATACAGAATCTCTGGTCAGTTCGTGGCGCTGCAACACATCATGTATATAGTGCGGCAGCATGCCTGTAAATTTTATTTCCATGACATAGAGATTGGAATCTATAGGTTCATAAACATCCTCGTCCAAAAACTGATCATTGTGATTTATTTTAATACATTCGACTTCTTT
>Ga0272441_10005438_pt1 | contig 22126 bp, 19 predicted proteins | sample SSMProp6N_FD_193582 | JGI IMG/M metagenome (GOLD analysis project Ga0272441, IMG submission 193582) | Marine sediment archaeal communities from Little Sippewissett salt marsh, Falmouth, MA, United States - SSM-Prop-6N | ecosystem: Environmental > Aquatic > Marine > Wetlands > Sediment ... | reverse complement strand
AATTGATTAACACATTACTCCAGTTGCGTCCCTTCATATAACGAATTTCCGAAATATGCAACCGGAATGTGAGGGATTGCATGCCTGCATCGAGGATGAGCGTGCTGAAGAAAAGATGGCATGAGAAAAAGGCAGTTTTCTGGTATGTTACATTAGTTATGAGGGGAACCCGTGCTTTCGGGAAGGATGCCCCGAGCGGGTTCAGGGGGGCGTTGCCAGTGGAGTGTTCGTATGAGTGACAGACAGCGCACCGTAAGCTTTACGGTCCTCTTTATTGTGGTATTCCTGGATATGCTGGGCCTCGGTATCATTATACCGCTCTTGCCCGCGTACGCAACCGGCCTGGGTGCCACGGGCCTCTGGGTTGGTATCATCTTTGCCGGGCACTCGCTGACACGTCTGATGGTATTGCCGCTCATCGGCCGTTCGTCCGACAGGAGAGGCCGGAAAAAAGCATTCATTACCGTCGGTATTTTTCTGTATGTGCTCCTTGCCCTGGGCTATGTCGCTGCCACATCGGTCTATGCACTTACACTCATTCGCCTGATTCAGGGGATTGCCTCGGCGATGATTTTCCCCATTGCCATGGCATACGTAGGGGAGATGTCACCCAAAGACCGTGAGGGGCGCTATATGGGTACCTTCAATGTTGGTCTGTTTGTCGGGATGGGCTGCGGGCCCGTGCTGGGGGGCGTGCTGAAGGATATGTTCGGCATGGCGTCGGTATTTTACGCTATGGCGCTGTTGAGTGCCGTGTCCCTGGTACTGGTCGTGTTTCTCCTGCCGGAGCAGAAGACGCGGTCGCGGCGTAAAATCGGTGACGTCATATCATACGGCGCCCTGATACGGAAACGACCGGTCCAGGGTATCCTGATTTACCGGATCGTCAATGCGTTGATACGGGGTGGCACGATGTCGTTTTTACCATTATATGCTGCCGGGATTGGGGCATCTGCATCCGAAATAGGTCTGCTGCTCTCCACCAACACCATCCTTGTGGGAGTGCTTCAACGGCCATTCGGCCGGCTGGCGGACCGGTACAGTAAGCTGTTCCTGATCCTGTGCGGGAGCATGCTTGCCTCGCTGACACTGTTTCTCGTGCCGTGCACGACTCATTATCCGGTACTCTTTCTCATTGCAACGGTCATGGGGCTGGGCAGTGCCATGTCCATGCCTGCGGCAACGGCCGTGGCGGTGAGGATCGGCAAGAAAGGTGCCATCGGTTCGACCATGGGCCTTTTTACCATGGCAATGAGTGTCGGCATGATCGTGGCACCCATGATCGCCGGCGGTGTCATGGATTACCGCGGTATCGCCGCAGCGTTCTATTGCATGGGTATTTTGTGTACCCTTGGTACGGTGATGATCTACCTTCCCATACGGGCTTATAGAAATGGGAAACAGGCTTCCTGATACCTTACCGGCCTTGTGCCCCGAGGGGGAGGGCCAGTGAGGGATGGAACCATGTCAAGATGTTATCATTCTGTTCGCGCGGGTAGGTATGTGAGAGATCGCGCACAATTTGCAGGTGTGCGTCTGCCGCTGCCTGGGCGAGTGCGGTGTGCCCGCTCATGGCGTGTGGAAGGGGAAACATCCAGTCGAGACTGCCGTGTACCCAGTAGATACGACGCCCGTGTACGTGACGAAGGTCGAAGGGTGGCAGAATACCCGAGATAGGGGCGAACGCGGCAAAAGGGGTGGTTTCATCCAGGGCCCGGGTGAGTGCATAGGTGCCGCCGTCCGAGAGGCCCGTCAGGAGAATACAATTCCGGTCTACGTTCCATCCGTCAGAGACGTACTCCAAGACACGACGTAAGGTGTTGCCATCAACGTCCTCGCCGGTGATGGACCAGGTTGCCGCGTGCGAACTCGGCGCGGCAAGCAGAAAATTACGGCTACGTGCCTCACGGATCCATGTCCAGATGAAATCCCGTCCGTGACCGAACCCGCCATGCAGGGCGATCACAAGTGGTCGTGCGTCGCTCTCCGTATAGGTTTCCGGTACGAAAAGGGAGAACCCGTCACGGGCGTAAGGGTCGTTGTCACAGCCGATATGCTGAAGGCCGATGGGGGCATCGGGCCGTAGTAACGGGGTATAGCGGTCCGCATTATGTCTGACCGGCAGTTCCAGGAAAAATCGATTGACGGGCAGCAGGCGCGTGCGCAGCGGATACAGAAACTCCTGCGCGCGACAGATGCGGCGTGCAGCCTTACTGAAATTGACGAAGGAGGCTTGCATCCCGGCGGGTACTATGCACAGGGCAAGTGCGCCACGGGTGAGCTCCAGTGCCTTTACCAGGGCGTTCTTCGTGGATTCGCATCCGCCGGGCGGGTGTATGGAACGGATTCTGTCGGTGTGGGTTCCGAGAAGCTCAGCGAAGGAGCGTAGATCGTGCCGCAGAGAATCAATGAGACCCGGGTCAAACCGGCGCTGCATCGATTCGAATGCATCCAGTGAGGCAACAAGGGCTGTGCAGAAGGGCGCCAGCGTGGTTCGGCAGAATTCACTTCCGGATGATGACGTGGTTGTGTCGATGTTACGGGTGCCCATGGATTTCCCCTTCGTGCCTGATGCGCAAAGATGCGCAGCCATGAGGCATAGTAAAAGATTTGAATGCCAAGGTCAATACATCAAATACCCCGCAGTACACTGCGGGGTATTTGATAGTCAAAACTCAAGAGTCAGGATCTAAAGAGAAAATCCCGGGTTGTGTATCCGTGTCTGAAGGTGATCCGGCGCAATCGTTATGGCGGGCATGACGGGCAGCGTGCTGCCGAGCATGTCATGCTCCCGCAGGATTCCGCCGTTTAGTTAAAAGCAAACCGGCGGTTCCATACGCTGCGCCTTGTCGCATAGGAGGTCTGTTGTGCCACGCCCGCCGACTGCCGCAAGATCGTATTGATGCAATCGAGGAGATGGTTCATCCTTACGGGTTTGGACACATAGAAACTGCCCCGTATATTCCGTTCCTCCTGCCTGTTGATAAGCCCCGTGAGAAATATGACGGGGATATCCTGCAGGTTGGGGTCTTCTTTGATGACAGATGCAAGTTCTCCGCCGCTCATGTCAGGCATGTTGATGTCGAGCACGATAAGGTCAGGTTGGAAATGCCGGGCTGCAGTAAGGCCGTGCAGTGCATTGTTTTCTTCGAGCACCTTGAATTCTCCGGTGTTTTCGAACCACAATTTCAAGATGTTTGTGAAGCTCTTTTCATCGTCAATGATCAATATCTTTTTTTTCATCATCGCAGGTTTGCCCCTTCCTTTCTGTCAATATGCCGCATAAAGACGACACGACGTCATATCTGAATGCCGCTGTACCCGAAGGTACGCCTTGTCATTTAATGCAAAATTTGCAAATTACGTGCCAGATGCTGTGTAAAATACGGGTGCACCGCGCAGAATACGGAGAGTGCGGCAAGAAACCGGATGGCAGAGAACGGCGGGAATACGTTTCGCGCAGGGTAATGCCGGTCTGGGAGGGGGGTGACGCCGGTTCGACGAGGTGTACACTGCTGATTTTGCCTGCGCGAGAGCAAAAAGTGCCGTGCCGTCCGGTCGAGATGCCAAAATATTGACGTTCATGCCGGACAATTTTCGACGCGCGAAGCCGGGACGGATGGTTAGACATGATTGCGCAGTTTAAGCTCCAGTGGATGCGGATTGAGATAATACTGGTTCCTGAGATACGCTTCGTCGTATTTGCGCACGTAGTGGTTAATGAGGGTAATCGGGACGATCAGGGGGATCAAGCCCCGGCGATACTCGAAAATGATCTCTACCAGTTCCTGCTTTTCATCGTGACTGAGGTCCTTTTTGAAATATCCCATCATATGCAGCAGCACGTTTTCGTTTTTTGCCGGGGTCGTCTTGAGCCGGAGGGCGGCCATCAGGAAATCCTGATAGCGCGTGAGCAGTTCATCAAACGGCAGTTCCTTCGCAGCGGCGACGAGTGCCCCCATCTGATGCTGGATTTTGGGGCTGTGTGAGAGAATCATTAATTTATGGCGTGTGTGAAACTCGACGAGACGGCCACGATCCGGGTGGTGGAAGACAAACTCCCGCAAGCGGCTGAATGTAAAGATCCGCTCAATAAAATTTTCTCTGAGCAGCGGGTCATGAAGCCGTCCGTCCTCTTCCACGGGGACCAACGGAAAATGGCTCATAAAGGCCCGGGCAAAGACCCCGACCCCCTTCTTCACCGGCATGCCCTTTTCATTATACACATTGACCCGTTCCATACCACTGCTGGGCGAATGGCTCTTGAATATGAAACCGCTCAGGCCTTCCCCCGCCAGTGCTGTGACCCGCCGATGAGCCCAGGAGGTCATATGTGCGGTATAATCGATCTTCGTACGTGATGTCACGAACCGCGGCGATGCCGGGTCACCGACGAGACGAAACGTTTCACGCGGCACACCGAATCCGGCTTCCACTTCGGGGCACACCGGCACGTATTCCACAAATTTCCCCAGAGTGTCCGTCAGAAAATGGTCAAGTTTGTGCTGGCCGTCCCAGCGCACGCGCTCCCCAAGCAGACATGAGCTGATACCCAGCCTGATGACGGTCATGAGGTGCTCCTTTCTCCGCTATATTCGTTATCGTTTGACAAGAATAACCGGTTTCAGTGCATTTCGCACCACCTTTTCCGCCGTCGATCCGAGAAGCATCTCCAGGACATTGGATTTGCCGTGTGAACCGATAACGATGACGGACACATCTTCTTCCCTTTCGATCTTGAGAATCTCTCTGAAGGGAATACCCTTTTCGATGCGCTCACGGACCGTGAACCCCAGGGTCCGCAGTTCAGCAACAATCGGGGCCATTTGGGTATTGATGTCTTCTTCCAGCATGCGATCGACGACGTCCAGATCCCCGAGCCGTTTCATGGCGCCGTAATGTTCAAACGAATAAAAATCGCGCCTGTCGATGACGGTGAGGACAATGACTTCCTGCGCACCGGCTTCTTTCAGTTTTTTGACATGCGCGAGTGCCTTGAATGCTTCTTCAGAAAAATCAGTCGGATACAGAATTGTGCGATACATGACGTACCCTCCTCGAATTGGTCGCGGTCTGCAAGACCACGCGTTACGATTTCCCAGTGATATGTTTCCATCTGCCTGTACGCCATGGAAACACGATATTAAAGAGGCTGTAGCGGCCGATGGTGTGCGGCAGATACGGCGTACACTGCGCGATAGCCTTGGCGGCCATGACGCCGCTTCGTACTGCGGGGCCGATACCTTCACCGAAATCGGTTGTCGCCAGTCCGGCGGCATCCCCGATGACAAACGCATTGTCGACGCGGCCGCACGGACGTGGCTGCCGCAGGTAGTATGCGTGTCCCACAGGTTGCCATGCATGATCTTTGATCAGTGCCAGGTGTGCGAGGTGCGTGATGAAGTGTTGCCAGTGGTCGTGTATCGTTGCGCCCCGAGCGTGCAGTGTGTGGAATTTTGCCCCGATTCCGATATTGACGATACCGTTGGTCTTGGGAACATACCAGGCGTAGCCCGGCAGGTGCCGGTCGAAAAACCAGAGTCGACATCTGGTATCGCCAGGTGCATATTCGAATTCGTCTTCCAGGGTGACAACGAGACCTGTGGAGGTGCGGGGGCAGCAGGATTCGAAAAAGGTCCGATACACGGGGCAGAAGGTGCCCGCGGCACCTACCAGGTAGGGTGCCCGAAAGGCATCGTCGACAATGTATCCACGATTGTCTTTGCGAATGTACCGGACACGATGCTCGTATACGGGGACCCCGGCCCGCCGGATAAGCCAATGGTCAAATTCGAAGCGACGGATGCTGAACTGCCTGGTCGGTAAGGGGAATGTAATGCCGCGGATGTGAAGAATCATGCACCTGATTGTAAGAATACCGCCCGGATAGTCGGTAGCCGTTGTGTCGAGGTCCGAGAGCACCCGGGGGGTGATCCAGCCGGCGCAGACCTTGTGCCGCGGAAAGGTGTACCTGTCGAGGATCACCACGGCATATCCCTGATTCCGGAGTTCCCGGGCACAGGCAGCTCCTGCGGGACCTCCGCCGACAATAATGACGTCCGCCTCAACCATGGCGTTCCTCCCGCTCAACTGATCCGACAGTCGGGCTGCGGCTGACCGCATTTTGTTATGACAACCTGCCACAACTGGGTTATCCGCGATCTGAAACTTCCGGCGGCACTGAGAAGATAAAAGCGCCACATGCGATAAAAGCGCTCACCGTATCTGTCTTTGAGCCGGGGCCAGGCATTATGGAAGTTGTCATACCAGGCCATGAGCGTTCGATCATAATCGGGACCAAAATTATGCCAGTCTTCCATGACAAACAAGCCCTCCATTGCTTTTCCGAGCTGGGCAATGGAGGGCAGCATGCCGTTGGGAAAAATATACTTTGTCGTCCAGGAATTGCTGATGGAATAGCTGACATTACTGCCGATGGTGTGAAAAAAGGCAATGCCGTCGTCATGCAGGGTGCGGTTTACCGTTTGCATGTAGGTGCGGTAGTTCTTGTACCCGACATGTTCCATGATGCCGATGGAGACGACGCGATCGAAAGTTCCAATGGCGTTGCGGTAGTCGTCAAGGACTAGTTCGACGGGCAGTCCTGCGCACAGTTTCCGCCCCAGTTTGATCTGCTCGCGGGAGATGTTGACACCCGTCACAATGGCACCGTACCGCTCTGCCGCAAACTTGGCAAACGATCCGAATCCGCACCCCAGATCGAGCACCGTCATGCCCGGCATGAGTCCGATCTTGCGGCAGACAAGGTCCAGCTTGGCTTTTTGCGCCTCGTCAAGCGAGCGGGCATGTTTCCAGTAGGCACAGGTGTACAGCAACCTGGTGTCAAGCATGGCCTGGTACAGGTCGTTCCCGATATCATAATGCTGTGCGGCGACCTGATGTACCCGCACAGTATTCTGAAGATTGAAGAGCCGGGATTTTATCGCCTGGCGCCGATGCTGTGAAGCTCTCCGGAGAAAGGTGTCCAGTCTGGCCCGCAGGACGCGGGTGACAAGTTCGTCCAGAGCGTCACAATCCCACCAGCCGTCCATATATGACTCCCCGAACGCAAGGGTACCGCCGCGCAACACACGCTGGTAGAATTCTTCGTTGTGTACCTGGATGTCGAACGGCCGGTCTCCATTAACACGAATATCGGCATTGCCGAACAACTTATCAAGGATATGTTGGGCCTCACGTGGCGTCATGACGCACCTCGCCTCATACTTGAAGCACCTTAGTGATTCTCGGGCAGTGTGACCGGGAGAGACGACGCAACGGGTAAGGGGCAGGTAAGTGCGCAAAGGTGGCTGCGTGCACGATAGTAGCGTAATGGCCGGACTCCTTCGTGGACGTGTATCGATTGAGCGGCGTGCGATGCGGATCGTGTGATCGAACCAGACTTTCACGGGATATACCCGGCCGTTATACCGCGACCGGGTATATCCATACTGTTATTTTTGTAGCGGACAATGACCTGTGAAGTCAAGGGCTTTAATACTGGACTTCGGGGTGCGTATCAGAAATTCGGTTTCCGCTTTTCTTTCTGCGCCCTGACGCCCTCCCGTGCTTCGGCACTCATAAAGATGGGCATGCCGATTTCGAGTTCTTTCCGCATGGCCTCTTCAAATGACAGCCCCCTGGTTTCCCGGGCGCATCGCACCATCCCGCGGATCGATGTCGGGCCGTTGCCGGCAATCCGACCAGCAAGTGTCATAGCCGCATCCATGAGCTCGTGGCGGGGAACGACCCGGTTCAGAAAGCCCCAGTCATAGAGCGTGGCGGCCGAGAAATTATTACCCGTGAGCAGAATCTCCATGGCACGGGTACTGCCGACCTGCATGGGCAGGAAGACATTCGAACCGCCTACAGGCATGATGCCCAGGGTTGTTTCGCGCATCTGGAATACGGCATCCTCGGAGGCCACCCTCAGTTCGCAGCCCATGGCCATTTCAAAGCCACCGGTCAGGCAGTATCCATGAATGGCGGCGATGACGGGCTTGTCGAGGTCTTTGTGTTTGAGCATGGATGTGCCGACGGCGTCGCCCCATGACACCAGCCATTTCTCGGCTTCCGTCTCGGGTTTCCGTGCGGCGGTCAGCACGGGGATGGCGGTGCGCAGGTCCATGCCGGAGCAGAAGATCTCGGTCAGGGCCGAATACAGTATGACGACCCTGATATCGTCGTCTTTTCCGCACTGCTCCCAGATATTGTACAGGTCCAAGAGCGCCTCCGGGCTTAATGCGTTTTTCGTTTCAGGAATATTCAATCCGACCTTTGCCACGTGGTGCTCTTTGGTAAATTCGATGCCCATGATTACCCTCCTTGTTATAAAGATATGTGAAGGCATGTGACCAGTTTCCCCAGCCGTGCGACCGGACGGCGGTACTTCTCGTGTCCGGGTATCGGAGGCCGCCGTGTGAACGTGTTCCACGACCCCGTGCTCCGAGTACTTCTCGCTGCGCCCTGTCACAGCCAAACGTTTCGTCATCGGCAGCCCCTTGCTGCCCGGTTCCTTTCAATACCGGAAATGCTTGATTTCTTCCCCCTTGTCGTCAATCTCGGTCATGGCTTCGATGCCTAGCTGCAGATGAATGTCGGACCACTCGGCCGTCACCCGTTCGTCCGATTCCCCGGTTTTGACTCCCTCGGGGGTGATGGGGATATCGGAGACAAGCAGCAGTGCGCCGCGTGAGATCTGATTGTGATGACCGACAACAAAGATCGTCGCCGATTCCATATCGATGGCGATGGAGGTAAGGCTTTTGAGACGTTCCAGAAAATGTGTATCGTGTTCCCACAATCTCCTATTGGTCGTGTAGACGACCCCCGTACGGTAATCGTGTCCGTGCTCGGCAATTTTCTGCGAGACGAACTTGTGCAGCTTGAAGGAAGGGAGTGCGGGAACCTCGGGCGGAAAATAGTCATCACTGGTTCCCTCGCCGCGAATGGCAGCAATCGGTAAAATAAAATGACCGATTTCCGCGGATTTGTAAAGCCCGCCGCATTTGCCGAGAAACAGCACACCCCGGGGGTGGGATGCACTCAGAAGATCCATGATGGTAGCCGCGTTGGCCGATCCGATTCCGAAATTGATAATCGTGAGACCGTGGCCGTTCGTGGCCGCCTGCATGGGCTTCCCCGCGCCGTATATGTCGCAATTAAATTTGTTGGCGAATGCGGCAACGTAATTGTAGAAGTTGGTCAGTAGAATATATTCTCCGAAGTTGTCGAGTGGCATTCCCGTGTAGCGCGGAAGCCAGTTTTTTGCAATTTCAAGCCGTTCAGTCATCTGTTACACTTTCACCCCGTCTCATTAATGTGTCCGCATCTAAAACATATCATAATCTACCACACCACTGTCTCCGTTACCACACATTTGGCATCCAGCAAGAGATCCGTGTCCGTATAATTACAGTTGTTTTGACCGGTTACATGTTAAAAATCATTCCCCGGGCCCTTTTTCCGCTTGAATGAACCATACCCCTTTTGTTATACTGCGCATACTGTTATCGATCATTCCACGCACCATCCATCAGGACCTTTCATTTATTCCTGCATCTATCTATTTATCTTCCGCCGTTATCCCAACGTGTTCCCTGTTCATACCGGAAAGACGCCGTATAAATGTGTCACGCATAAAGGATTGGTACTATGAAATTAGCCGTACTGGAAACAGAGAAATGCGTCGGGTGCCAGATGTGTATGTTTGCCTGTTCCCGACGGCAGGATGAGGCCGGCCTGGCAAAATCCTGCATCGGTGTAAGATCCGTTGGGGGAATGGAGCGGGGGTTTACCGTGATTGTTTGTCGCGCCTGTGAAGATCCGCCCTGTGCCACTGTGTGTCCGACGGACGCGCTCGTGAAGCGTGAAGGTGGCGGTGTGCACCTTGATATGGCAAAATGCATCGGATGCGGCCATTGCCAGGATGCGTGTCTCATCGGTGCCATATTCTGGGATGATGAAATCAATAAACCGATGATCTGTATTCACTGCGGCTTTTGTGTGCGCTTTTGTCCGCATGGAGTGCTCGGAATAGAAAAAAAGGAGAATGAATTCCATGCTGAAGAATGATCCTCTGGCAAAGGTTCTGACGGTTGATCTGTCGCAACGGACATTCAGCGTGGACGCGCGCGAGGAACTGTTTGACAAATATATTGGCGGTACCGGTGTTGGGATACAGCTTCTTCTGGAGGAATGCCCCGAAGGGTGTGATGCGCTGGGAGCGGATAATCCCATTATCTTTGCCGTGGGACCGTTTACCGGGCTTTTCCCACTGGCCTCTAAGACGGTGGCCCTGTTTAAGTCTCCCCATACCGGCAACCTGGGCGAGAGTCACTGCGGCGGGAGAAGCGCAGTGGCGATGCGGATGGCGGGGCTTGGAGCCATTGTAATCAAGGGGCGCAGCGATATTCCCATCTATATCTCCATTGACGGTCATCGAGTGCATTTCCGCGATGCCTCGTCCATATGGAAGATGGGCAGCTTTACGGCGGGTCGCATCTTGAGAGAACAGGAAAGCGGATCGGGTTTCAGGACCATGATGCGCATCGGCCGCGGAGGGGAAGCGCTCGTCTCTTATGCCTCCGTGATGACGGAGACGTATCGTCATTTCGGCAGGCTGGGGCTTGGTGCGGTCTTCGGGAGCAAAAATCTGAAGGCCGTGGTCATTGCCGGTAAAAGTTCCCTTCCCGTGAGCGACACCAGGCGCTACAGGAAACTCTACAATGAAATTCATCAGGCGGCGGTCGAATCCGAAGTCATGAAAAAGTACCATGACCTGGGGACACCGGAGAATATTAAGCCCCTGAATGATTTCGGCGGACTGCCGACCCGCAATCTCAAAGATGCAACCTTCGAGCATGCCGACCGCATCTCAGGTGAGGCATTTGCCCAGAATTACCTGGGGCGGCGACTGGCCTGCTCCCATTGTCCGGTCGGGTGTATCCATATTGCCGCCCTTCGCGAGCCTTACGAGGACGAGGCCTACTTTTATCGTACCTCCATGATATCGTATGACTATGAGCCCATTTATGCCCTGGGCACCATGCTTGGCATTTCGGATCCGCAGGGGTATCTGAAGCTCATGGACAAGGTGGAAACGCTCGGTATCGATGCCATGAGTACAGGTGTTGTCCTGGCGTGGGCCACGGAGGCCCGCGAGCGGAGTCTGATTTCGGAAAAGGAAACAATGGGAGTGCCCCTTGCCTGGAATGATGCGGCCGCATACATCAAAGCCGCAGAGATGATTGTGGAACAACCGAATGAGTTTTACCGAAGCCTGGCGCAAGGGGTGGAACACGCGGCGGCAATCTATGGCGGCGAGGAGTTTGCTTTAGCATTCGGCAAAAACGAGATGCCGGGTTATCATACGGGGCCGGGGGCCTACCTGGGGTATCTGATCGGGGCCCGTCACAGTCATCTTGATAATGCGGGCTACAGTGTAGATCAGAAGGAACTGATAAAACACGCAATGTCCCCCGAGGCTCTGGTCGAGGCCCTCCTGCACGAGGAATGGTGGCGCCAGATATTATCGAGCCTGGTTATCTGCTTTTTTGCACGGGGGATCTATCTGCCCGAGACGGTTTCCCGCCTGCTTTCCGTTGCCGGGTATGACTTGTCGCCGGACGAGCTGGCAGGGATTGGTCGGGTCATCCATGCCGAAAAGTTTCGATATAAGGAAAAAGAAGGGTTTTCCTTCGACTCCCTCAGACTGCCCGGACGAATCTTCGAGACACCCTCCCCGGTACCCAATCTGACGGAAGAGTATATCCGCCGCGGCCTCGCACATACCAGAAAACTGCTGATGCGCTGATCCCATCGGTCGGACAGTCAGGGTGCTCACCGTGGTGTTGCTGCGGCCGTCTAAATATGTCAGTCTGCCGAGGCGTCAGACCGGTAGGGCCAGGAACCGGCTGATTCCCGTCATGAACATCTGCACCGATATGGTGACCAGGACCATTCCCATGAGCCGCTCGATGGCGATGATACCCCGTGTGCCCAGATAACGGCTCAAGGCACTGGCAAAGTAGAGGATCAAACCCGAAAATACGCAGGCAATGACCAGGGCGAGCAGCCATTCGGGCCAGCGGCCGGGATCGCGGTTGGCAATAAACATGACAGCTGCCATTGCCGCCGGGCCGGCAAGATACGGTATTGCCAGCGGTACAATAAAAGGCTCTCCGTCCGGTGTCTCTTCAAGTATGCCGTGCACACCGGGGAATATCATGCGTATCGATATGAGAAAGAGAATAATGCCGCCGGCAATGGTCAATGACGGTTCGGAAATGTTCAGGATGTGGAGCACATACTGTCCGGCCAGGAGGAACACTATCAGGACACCAAGGGCAATCAAAAGTTCGCGCAGGATGATCCGCTGCTGTCGCTTTTGCTCCACGTTTTTCAGCGCCAGCAGAAAGAAAGGTATATTGCCGATGGGATCCATCACCAGAATCAGCAGAAGAATTGCCGAAAAGACGCTCATGGCAGTTCCGGTACCTCCGTTGTGTGCCAATATGTTCGTGCCCGTATGAGTTCGACATCGTCACCACTGCGAACGAGGCGGTGATGATAGGTGGTGGCGTCATTATCCTGCCCGCACACCACGATTTCGTCTCCATACCGCGCCTCAGAGAGATAATTGATCTCCAGTTCCGTCAGGCTGTGCGTTTTCAGAAAGTCATCCGCAAAACTGTCGACAATCCAGTCGATATAGCGCACATTGTTGACGTGGTGGTTTGTGTCCAGATCACCGTAAGCCACCTGCACCGTATACTTATGATCACTGGTTGAGGGGGGCGGTAATTTTCTTAACCGTACCGGAGGCGGTAAGTTTCCGTCGTCCGGGAGCGGTACGTGAAAATACGCATCGGTTCGCTGCGGTGCCCGTGTCGCCAGCGCAATGGCGAACCACATTGTCGCGGCCCGGCCGATGATGTGTTCTGAGGCGTCCGTCAGGATGAAATCACGATAACAGAAAAGCCTGTCTGTGCCTGTCGGCCGCGTCCGCACCGTCACAGAATCTCCCCAGCGGGGATACGTGTCGACGCAAATCCGCTGGCGTGAAAGTATCCAGGCGAAATTCTCCTCAACGAACCGGGAATATCCCATCTCGAGGTGGTCGGCGTGTCTCCAGGCGGATTCCTGCATAAACCGGCACAGCGCGGCAAGGGTTACACGGCCCTCGGTGTCCACTTCATAAGAATGGATGGTGTAACTATCCGCCCAATCGAGTGTAAACCTGCTGGAATGATTCATCCCCTTAGCCCCCGGTATATCCATAGCTTCCGTCATCACCGCGTCTACTATATCTCATTGCGGTGAAAAAATTCAACCGTGCAAAAATAATATAGACGCGCGATGGCGGTGTGCCGGGTTACGGGGTCTCTGATCCGCTGTACCATTTACGGATTGCGGAGTGTGCCTGTTGAGTCAGCCAGGACCGCTGACGCGGTGTAAGCGATCCGACATGCTGTTCCAACCATGTGACATCCCCCGTGATGATGCTGATTTTTTCGGCCTTCGAGAGTGTATATTCGTCGAGTGCATCCGGTCCGTGATAGAGGAGCCAGGTTTTAAATTCCTCATCCGCCGCTGCCCGTTCGAGTACCTTAATCACTTCATCGTGATGAATTGCTGCCTGATCCGAAGCGTTTTCTGTTGAAGGCCGGTGCAAGACGGCGGAAAAGGTGGCCGCGAGCTCTTCGGGAGTGAAAGGCTTCTGAATATAATCAGCCGCACCGAGTTTCATTGCCTGCACCGCCGATTTGACTGTGGCGTAACCGGTCATAATAATGACGGGCAGTGCCGGTTTGGCATACGTGACATCTCTCAGAATGCGGATTCCACCGTAGTCGGGCATGCGCACGTCGGTTATTATGATGTCGTAATCGTTACTGAGGGCCATGGCGACGCCTTGACGACCGTCGAGGGACACATCGACCACAAACCCATTCGGTTGCAGCACTTTTCTGACACTGTCAAGTACGATCTGCTGGTCGTCTATTGCCAGGACTCTGTGTTTTGTCATTACTGATTACCTCGCATTCTAGTGTGGTAAATGCCGTTCGGAATTGCATCGATACGGCAGGCGTTGTGCGATTCCGATGCCATGATGAGGTCACTTCAGGGCCGGTCTCTTATTTCATCCCATATGGCCTTGATGGTATGATGAATTCTGCGTTTACAATTCTGATAGTGTGTATGCAGTAGAGTATGGCATCGAGCCGAGTTCGGCGACTCCAGATATGTGGCGTACAGGTTCTGTATGAGTGGGTTATTATGCGATTGACGCACGGGACTCATACGGTCGATTGTGAAGAGAGCCTCTCGCCGCGGTGTCCGCGATGTCTGGTAGGCATGCTTGTGCCGGGGTTGGCCGCCTCCTTCTTGACATCCTCCGGGACAGGCCATCACCTCGACGAAGTGATAAAATACACGACCGCTTTTGACCGCCTCAACGAGTTCCCGGGCAGCCTTGATGCTGTGTGCGACAGCAATTCTGACAATGCCGAGCCCCTCCCCGAGGTCTATACTTGCTTCGCGACAATGTTCCATCCCCCGAATGTCCGTAAATTCCGGGTCTTCAAGTTCTTTTCCCTGGGTGAGGTAATACACGGTGCGAATAGCTGCCTCCATAACACCGCCGGTGGTCCCAAAAATTATACCGGCTCCCGTGTATGCGCCCATCCACGGGTTATCGTACGACGTTATGTCAAGTTTATCGAGGTGGATTCTCTCCCGCCGCAGGAGCCGCGCAAGTTCACGTGTTGTCAGGACCTCATCGACATCCGGTTTGCCATTGCGTTCAAATTCAGGCCGCTTGGCCTCTCCCTTTTTGGCGGTACACGGCATGATGGAGATTACGCGCATCTTGTCGGGATCAATCCCCATCTGCTCGGCAAGGTACGTTTTGGCAATGGCGCCGAAACACTGCTGTGGCGACTTCGTCGTCGAAATGTTTTCTCGTAACTCAGGATAGTTTTTTTCGACAAAATTGATCCAAGCCGGGCAACATGACGTAAACATTGGGAGAATGCCTTGATTTTGAATACGTGATAATAGTTCGCTACCCTCTTCCATGATTACAAGGTCAGCCGCAAAATTTGTGTCGAGCACAATATCGGCACCAATATCTTTCAACGCCGTAATGATCTGACCCTCAAGGTTTTCACCTGGCGGAAGGTGAAATTCTTCACCGACAGCTGTTCTGACAGCCGGGGCAATCTGAAAGACCGTTACGATATCGGGATCGTACAGATAATCGATAACCGTTTCAGTCGAATCTTTTTCTGCGAGCGCTCCGACAGGGCACACAAGGACACACTGACCGCACCCTATGCAGTTGGAAGATCCAAGGGGCAGCCCGTCATGAACTTCGACTTCGGTGGCTATTCCTTTTTCGGATATGACAAGGGCGCCGATGCCCTGTACCTCACGGCAGATACTGACACATCGAAAACACCGGATACATTTTGTCATATCTCGCGTAATCGATGGTGAGGAGACGTCGCGGGTCCTGCCCTCGTAGAATGCGGGGTTATGGTAGCGGGTTTCCTGAAGTCCCACAAACTGGGCTACATCCTGGAGTTCACAGTTTCCATTTCGAATGCATGCAGCACAGTCCTGCGGGTGATCGGCGAGCAGGAGTTCAACCTGTAGACGCTGCTTTTCCCTGACTTCACGGGTCCGGGTTAGTACCTCCATGCCCTCTTCCATGGGTGTGATGCAAGACGGTACAATATGATGGAGCGGATCACCCTGTTGTTTAATGTCCACCAAGCAGACCCGGCAGGTGCCGGGAGCGTGGCCAATGTCTCCCAACTCGCAGAGGGTGGGAATAAAATGTCCATGTCGCTGTGCGACTGAAAGAATCGTTTCCTGTGAATCGAACTCGACCAGTTTGCCGTTTATGTATCCAATCATTTTAAAAATCCTCACTGCTCGGTAATGACAGCATAGACGCGGTAACACCGCATGCATCGGGTGGCTTCACGGTACGCATCGTCAGCCGAGATCGGCTTCTCCACTTCTTCAAAAATCTTCTTGCGTACATTCGGATCCAGTTCCTGCACCTGTACCCTGTATTCAGGCTTGATGGGAATGGACAGTTCCTTGCGCTCGATTGCCTGCAGCGAAGACAGCAGCTGGCTCATGCGTTTTTCAGGGTGAAACCGCACCCGTCCGTGTGTCAGGTAATCATCCATATACTGTGCCGCATCGTATCCATGGGCCATGGCCTGAACGAGCGTTGCCGGTCCCGTCACACAGTCTCCACCGGCAAATATGCCTTTACGCGTAGTCATCAAGGTGTGCTTGTCGATCTCAATAAGGCCCCATTTATCGAACGTTACTCCATCCTCGGGTAAAATTGACCGATGATCGACCTGTTGACCGATTGCCGGTACGACAAAATCGACGTCCATTACATACTCTGATCCTGCAACCGGACGGACGCTTCGTCTGCCGCTCTCATCAGGAGCCCCCAGTTCCATTTTGATGAGTTCAAGGGCTTTGACCGCACCATCTTCGGCGATGATTTTTGTCGGGTGTGTCAGAAAGTGGAAGACGACACCCTCTTTCTCCGCCGCTTCGATCTCTTCAGGGTCGGCGGGCATTTCTCTGCGACTGCGCCGGTATACCAGGTGCACTTCCTCGACGCCCATTCGCAGGGCCGAACGAACACAGTCCATGGCCACATTACCGCCGCCGATTACAACTACCCTGTTGCCGAGATCGAGTGGGGGCGTTGGGTTCATATCAAGATCCCCCGGATACTCTTTGTTGAGGTAATGGGCGTTGACATGCAGAAGCAGTGTGATCCCGAACTCATACCCCTTCAATCCCTGCACCTCACCCGGCACGCCCAGCATCTTTCCCTTCGCGGCTCCAAGACCAAGAAATACTGCCCGGTAACCCTGTGCCATCAAATCGCGCAGAGAAAAGTCCACACCCATGTGCCGATTGTAGAAAATATTACCGCCCAGCGTTTGAATGATGCTTATCTCATGGTGCAGCACATCCTTGGGCAGTCGGTAGTTGGGTATTCCCGTTGCCGCCATACCGCCTGGTGCGGGCAGTGCCTCGAACATGTCGACAGGATAACCTTTCAGGAGCAGATGATAGGCTACTGAAATTCCGGCCGGTCCCGTTCCAACGACTGCAATTTTCAGGTCCTGGGGCTTCTTCTGATCGATCAGATCCCGCGAAAACCATTCATTGGTCACATGCTGCTCGTGGTCGGCGACGAATCGCTTCAATACCTTAATACCCACCGCCTCATCCACCAGTGTCCGTCTGCAGGCCATTTCGCAAAACCGGACGCAGACACGACCGCATGTCGCTGCCATGGGATATTTTTGAAGGATCACACCGAGCGAGTGCGATGTTTGGCCGTCTCTGATGTGCCCGATATATTTTGGCACGTCAACCTTTGCAGGACAGGCCTCAATACACGGTGCCGTGAGGTAGGTGTAACAGGGCTGATGCGGTTGCGGGATGCCCTCGCGCATTTCGAGAAACACCTCATTTCGGAAGTGACGAAGCAGTCCCAGGAGCGCTATGGTCGACGTTTGCCCCAGTCCGCACTGTGATGTCAAATGAATGTGCTCAGCCAGTACCTCGATTTCGTCAAGCATCTGCGGTGTGCCTTTGTTGTTGGCGAGCAGTTCGAGTTTTGATTGAATAATGCGGGTCCCCACTCTGCACGGGGTGCATCGCCCGCATGACGCGGCAGCAATGCGCTGCATGTACTGCAGTGCCGCATCGAGGAGGTGGACACCCGGTTCGAATACCAAAAACCCATAGCCACCCCAAAACGCCTTGATTGGATTGCCCGGGTTGAATTCATCGAAGTTGCTGAACTCGGCTAATTCTTCAATATCAAAATGATTTTTATTACGATTGTCGAGTACCGTTCCATCCCAGATACCGTAGATTATTTTTGCCATCATCCCTCCGTGGTGTTACCAGATTTCGGCTCCTTGCCGTCGTTCCAGCCAGGCTTGCTGGGCAGGTGTGAGTTGGCCGATCTGATCTTCGATCCACTGCAGGTCGCCTGTGAGAATGCTGAGTTTTTCCTGTCCCGTCAGATCATATTCCTCCAGTGCATCGGCTCCGTGGTAAAGCAGATAAGAATTGAATTCGGTATCATATGCCACACGTTCGAGTACTTTAATGAATTCTTCCTTATGAACTATACCAGGTTCTTCCGGTTCTTCGTCCGCAGCCTGCTTGATTACCTGGGTGACCGTTGCGGTCAGCTCTTCGGGCGTAAAAGGTTTTTCAACATAATCTGCGGCCCCCAACTTCATGGCTTGCACCGCAGACTGCACCGTCGCATAACCCGTGACAATTACGACGGGCAGCGCCGGTTTTGCACGCTTGATATCTCTGAGCACACGCATGCCGCCTATTTCGGGCATGCGCACGTCCGACAGGACAATGTCGTATTCTCCTGCAATAGCAAGTTCCAGTCCTTTACGGCTGCTCTGAGCCAGATCTACATCGTATCCCTCTGCCGAGAGAATTGTTTTGATGCTGTCAAGAACGATTTTCTCGTCGTCAATGACCAATGCTTGTTTACGTTTCATTTTGTTGCTCCTTTCCCATGGTTTTGTATATCGTGTCCAAAAACTCATTCGGCGTAAACGGTTTCTCGAGAAACCGCGTTGCACCGCTGGCACCCGAATCGGCAATTGTCTTGCGTGTCGGGTAACCACTCATGGCAATCACTGGTATGGAACCATGCATTTTCCGGACTTCATTTATGAAATAGAATCCGTCATGGCCGGGCATTTTTATATCAACTATAATGAGTGTTGGCACCTCATGCTGCAGCGCTTGCAATGCCTCATCCGCCGAATCAAAGAAAGATGCGTCGAACCCCTCGGCGGCAAGAACGAGACGGCAACTGTTCAAAATAACCTGTTCATCGTCGACAACGAATACCTTCATTTATGAGTCCTCTTGATGTACGGGTATCCAGACATAAAAAGAGCTGCCGTTACCCATTTCGCTTTTAACCCTGATGGTGCCACCGTGCCGTTCAACAATACCCAATGACACGGAAAGCCCCAGTCCGGTACCTTCCCCCACTTCTTTTGTCGAAAAGAAAGGGTCGAACAGTTTATCAAGATCGTGAGCGGGAATACCGGATCCCGTATCTGTAATACTGATCTCGACACCTTTCTGACCTGCCGTTCCTCCCGACAGACTGATACCCGTGGATACCAAAATATCACCACCGGTTTCCGTTGCGTCGAGGGCATTGATCAGTATATTCAGCAGAACACTCTGAATTTGTGACCGATCGAGAGTGAGCTGGGGAAGATTGTCTCCCTCCCTGAGCGTGATGGAGATGCCTTTCAGGAGGGCCTGATTTTCCACGAACGACACCGCGGAACCCACAACCTGGTTGATGTCCGACTGTTCCAGGTTCAGTGCCGTCTGCCGGGAAAAATCGAGCAGCCCTTTGACGATCTGCCTGACTCGCTCGGTTGATGTCGCGATAGTCTGGAGATCCGCCCGTATATCGTCGGAAAGGTCTTTGCGCCTCAAAAGCATGTATGTATAGGTCAGCACTCCTGTCAGGGGATTGTTGATTTCGTGAGCAACACCGGCTGCCAGTCTGCCCACGCTTGCCTGCTTCTCGGATTGCAGAAGGCGGTTTTCGCTTTCTACCTGGCTTCGTCGAGCCCGCTCCTCCAGCGACTGCAGCATACTTTGGAAGGTGGTCTGCAAGTGCCCCATTTCGTCCTGTGCGATGGGGCCGATGTCGGGGGAAAAATTTCCCCGTGAGACTTCCTGGCTTGCCTGTATCAGGTTTTCAACCGGACGAATCAACCTGTTCGCCAGCTGATACCCGACAACCACCGCGGCGAGCATGCCGACAAATGTGGTAAGCGCAAAGATGAAAAAGGCCTTGTTTCTGATATCGTTGTACTTGGCCTCCAAGACGCCGACATAGAGCATGCCGATCCGTGAACCACAAAGATCCTCAATCGGTTCGTAGGCAGCCCGGTACCACTGGTTCACCACAGAGGCACGTCCCACCCATGATTTTCCCTGATCAAGAACCTGCGTTTTGACTTCCGGCGACACGCGGGTACCAAGCAGGCGCTTGCCTTCTTGTGTGAGTACATTCGTCGCAATCCGAATGTCGTTGAGGAAGATGGTGGCCGTGCCGATATTCCTGCCTTTGTAGTTTTCATGCTGGAAAACCGTTTTGCGGACGGTGTCGACAATGTTTTCATTTCTGTTCAGGAGGGTTCCCCCGTATACAATTCCTATCAGTTTTCCGCGTTCAAAGACCGGTATCGCGGCGACAATCGCCATTCCCGACGTTTCTTCGTCAGAGCCCGTTTTCTCCCGGCCGGCATGCGGTGACAGCCTGATGCGTGCCCGGTTGGCCAGGGCCGGATTTTCGGATTTCAGGAATGCCTGATCAAGGATGACCGAGCCGGATACGGGGACTTTACGTTCCAGTACCTGCCGGATCATCGGATTATCGGCGCGCCGGGCATTCGCCGGATCAACCGCCGGTCCCAACTTGCAGATAATGGTGCCATCTCCGTCGACGACACCCGCAAAATCCATATCGGCATAGAACGAAAGAGTTTCCAATCGAGACATGAGATCGGGAATCGAGTAAAAACGCACGGCATCGCGAAATGAGGTCTCCGAGGCGGAAATGGCGAGGAGAGAATGTACAGTCTTGATCCGTTCCTGATATATTTCACGGGCGGCATTCAGATCGAACCGAATACGATTCGTCGCTTCATTGATGACGGCTTTGTAAAGGAGATTGCCGCCGGCGACAAGAGAAACGGCTCCTACCATAAATGCGAGCAACAGCAGACTGGCCATCAATTTTGATCTGGTAGAGTATAACATAATAATACCCGCACGATGAACGTGTGAACCGGCACATGAAGACGCATGCCATGCCCATCAGAATTCCTTTTCAATGGGATCTAGTGTGAAATACAGATATCAGCGTGCAAGACACTTTTCTCAGGATGCGGAACGGTGTCGATATTCATGGAACGCATGCCTCACCGCAGCGCGTAGAGATGTTGCGATTTCACACAACACGATGATAGGAGAACTTGCTTCCTTTATGGAACCTTCAAACGTGCCTCTATTACAATGACTTCGCACCTGATGTCAAGGAAATTCATACAGTGTGCCGAGGGAACGGATTATTTGTTTCCTCGGTCATGGACGCCGGATGGCATGTGGGCGGTCAGATTGAAAAGACCTTTTCATTCTGAAATGCCAAGGGGTGCATGGAGAAAAATTTAATCGAGTTATTGTGTTGATATCATTGACGTATCCGCTATGTCCCTTTTCTGGCACGCCGATTGCTAATATGAAAGGCAAATAACGAATTTATACACAATAAGATCACAATTATTGAAGGAGAATCCATCATGAAAGACACATTACGCAAAGCGGCTATCATCGTAGCATGCACATCACTGTTAGTGGCAGGTACCACGAGCTGTTTCGCCGGTACGACCCCGGCTTCGCTGAAGGCGTGGGGCACGCCCGCCGTCGTCACGCAGCTCGGCAACGGCGCTGAGCAACTGTTCTACAAGGTCGACAGCAGTGTCGGCTATCGGTACTTCATCGTAAAAGACGGCGCAGTGGTAGCCGACGGCATGGGTAATCCGCCCGTTCAGAACGGACCCATCGCCCGCACGGGCGTTCAGTCGGCGCTCAGCGAGGCCTACTACACCGTCCATGAGACCACCGTGAACGATATCATTGCCCGCTGGGGTCAGCCCTGTAAGACCATCAGACTGGCTGACGGGGCGGAAGAACTGTTCTTCCACAGCGGCCAGACCGAACTCGGCGACATGGCATTTGTGGTGAAGGACGGCAGGGTCATTGGCGGCTCAACGGGTGCGGCACCGATCGAAAATGCCCCGGTCCCGTACACCGGCCTGGCGTTCAACGACATGAGCAAGGCCTATTACAGCGCCCATCCGACCACCGTGGACAGCATCATGAAGACCTGGGGCACCCCCTCGCAGGTCCGCAAGCTGAACAACGGCATGGAGGAACTCCTGTTCCACGTGGATGACCTGGTTGGCGATATCTGCTTCCTCGTCAGGGACGGCAA
>Ga0272441_10005437_pt1 | contig 22128 bp, 18 predicted proteins | sample SSMProp6N_FD_193582 | JGI IMG/M metagenome (GOLD analysis project Ga0272441, IMG submission 193582) | Marine sediment archaeal communities from Little Sippewissett salt marsh, Falmouth, MA, United States - SSM-Prop-6N | ecosystem: Environmental > Aquatic > Marine > Wetlands > Sediment ... | reverse complement strand
CATATGTCTGGTTCCACGCCACGTTTCCATACGCGTCAGTTTTTATCAACCAAAAATCAGTGCCTCCAGCACCAAACGATTCGGTATAGCCAGCTAGGGCGTATCCCCCATCTGAAGTCTCAACCAACGAGTGAGCTTCGTCATTATTTGCTCCTCCATACGTGTGGTTCCATAACATATTTCCGTTTGCATCGCTTTTAACCAGCAAAACATTACGAGGACCACCAACCGAGTCAGAAAAACCAGCTAAAGCAAACCCTCCATCAGATGTCTCAACTAATGAGTAAGTTGTTCCTTTCCCGTATGTCTGGTTCCATTCTATGTTTCCATAAGAGTTAATCTTAACCAGCCAAACATCTGCAGACCCATAAGCGATATAAGGGGCACCAGAGTTGCCAGCCAGTGCGTATCCTCCATCAGAAGTCTCAACCAATGAGTGAGCAAAATCTCTAGTTGCTCTTCCATAAGTATTATTCCACATTATGTTCCCATAAGAGTCAGTCTTAACCAGCCAAAAATCACCAGCTTGGAAGTCAATAGTTTGAGAACCTTTGAAGCCAGCCAGTGCGTATCCTCCATCAGAAGTCTCAACCAACGAGCGAGCATGCTCATATTGTGCTCCACCATATGTCTGGTTCCACGCCACGTTTCCATACGCGTCAGTTTTTATCAACCAAAAATCAGTGCCTCCAGCACCAAACGATTCGGTATAGCCAGCTAGGGCGTATCCCCCATCTGAAGTCTCAACCAAAGAATAGACCTCTTCATGCCCTTTTCCTCCGTATGTCTGATTCCACTCCATGTTGCCGTACGTATCGGTCTTAACCAACCAAACATCCCAACTTCCAGCACCAAAAGACATTGTGTAGCCAACCAATGCATATCCTCCATCAGAAGTCTCAATCATCGCTTCTGCGTAATCAATATCTGTCCCTCCGTAAGTTTGGCTCCACATTTCCGAAGATGCACCAACAGAAACAACAAAAAGAAAACTAACTAACACAACAACTACTGCACTTGCAAGAAACAGCTTTTTAGACAGCATCAGTTCTCCCCTGAATGTAGTTTAATACTTTTAGTTAAGACGTTTTTTGTCAAACGTTCTTGACTAGGTTTAGTCAATTTTTCTTGATTAGACCATGTCCCAATCTTCACTACAACATGTCTTCGCTGCAACAATGAACTGTTTGGTCAAGAGATTTTACTGTTTTCCAAGAAATCTAGGATTATTTGTAGGATGTGTTTTTCTAGTTCGGTTTTTGTTCTGTCTCCGTCTATGGGCTTGAGTTTTCCGTTGTCCACGAACTTTATGTAAACCTGTTTTACTTTCCGCTGGGTCTCCAGTCGCTCCATGACAGACTTTTTTCGCCTTATCCGCTTCACCACAATCTCTGGCGGCACATCAATGTACAGCGTCAAATCGGGTGGAAGAGCATACCTGTTAATCTCTTCAATCCACTCTAGGTCGAGCCCCGCCGCCCCCTGATACGCAAGAGACGAGTACACGCACCGGTCCGAAACCACAACCTTTCCCTTCATCAACTCAGGCTTCACCTCGTTTTCCATGTGCTCAACGCGGTCAACAGCAAAAAGAACAGCCTCCACAACTCTGGGCACCCGCTTCTTCCCCTGCAGAATCGTTGAGCGAATAAACTTTCCCAGCTTTCCCTGCCCCGGCTCAGTGGTGTAAACAGCGTCGAATCCGCTTTTCTGTAGGTTCCGCACCAGCCTGTGGGCGTGGGTGGTTTTTCCGCTTCCATCCAATCCTTCGATGCAGATGAACGTTCCCTTAGTCGTCACTTTGGTTCAGCCTCACCCCTTCTAGATGTTCGATGAACTTAAATAATGATGCTCCCGATTAACAGAGCTGAGGAGACAATGTTCCCTATGCGGCGATACTGGGGGGAAATCAAAGACCCTGTTCATGGTTATATCTACATCACTGAAGCAGAGAAGCCGCTCATCGACTCCTATCCGGTTCAGCGTCTTCACAGGCTAAGGCAGCTGGCTGGGTCAGAGTTCGTGTATTTAGGGGCAAACCACACCCGCTTCGAGCATTCTATAGGCGTTATGTATCTGGCGGGCAAACTAACAGAAAACCAGAACCTCGCTCCACTCCTCTCAGAAGACGATGTTCAAACTCTTAGAATGGCAGCTCTTCTCCACGATGTAGGTCACGGACCATTCTCCCACATTTTCGAGCATCTTCTCGTCAAGTTTCTGGGCAAAACCCATGAGGACATGACCCTGTGGCTCATCCAAAACTCCGAGTTACGGGACATCATCAACGAACTGGGATACGACGCCGATACAGTGGCAAAACTTGCAGTTGGAAAACTGCACAGAAAAGGAAAAGCGTTCCTAGACCAGGTTATCCAAAGCGCCGTGGACGTCGATAAGCTCGACTTCGTGGTGAGGGACACCTACCACACCGGCGCACAATACGGGTACGTGGATGTCTTCCGCCTAATCCACATGCTGGATGTTCTGGGCGAAAACCTTGCTGTCGACGTGGGAGCCCTATCCGCGCTTGAATCGTTTGTGTTGGCGAGGCTGGAGTCGTTCAGAAGCATCTACTTCCACCGCGTTGGAAGAGCGGCTCAGATAATGCTTGCCACAGCTATGGAAGCGGCAAAGGATGAGTTGGGCTTGGTGGACTTTGATTCTCCCGAAGATTACTTGGAGTTGAACGACTACACGGTTTGGACCAAACTGAAAGAATGCGAAAGCTCCCGGGCAATCATGGAGAACTTGGAGCGCCGCAAGCTCCTCAAGTGTGCTTATGATAGGACGTTTTATGCGCGGGAAAAGATGGTGCCCAGCATCTTCAGCGTCGACGAGGTCAGGGAGCAGATGAGAAACAAGATTGCGTCAGAGGCAGGAGTTGAGCCTGAGGCTATTGTGATTGATGTGCCCACAGTTCCTTCGGTGCCGTATCATCACTCTGAGTTGCTTGAGCCCATGGAGATCCCTGTTTTCCAGAAGACCAGGACAGGAAAGAGGGTTCCGCTGCGGCTGAGCGACATATCGTCGGTGTTTGATGTTCTTAAGGGCTTCATCAACATTCTCAGGGTATACACTGACGAGAAGTACGTGGATAAGGTGGGTGCCGCTTCGGCGAAGGTTATAGGCGGGACTCCTTCTTCGGCGAAGATATCGTTCTGATGGAGAAAAGTTAAAACGTAGGTATGTTTTATGTGGTTGTTGCTCGGGCTAGGCTCCGGTAGTATAGTCCGGTTAAGTATTTCGGCCTTTCGAGTCGAAGACCCGGGTTCGAATCCCGGCCGGAGCACCAATCACACTCCTCTTCACATTTACAGAAAAAAAAGCATGCTTCAACAATGTTTTAGCTTGTCTGTGTGAACTGTTTGTGATGTTTTGGTGCTGTGCTGCTGAAATTCAGAAAAAGGACTGTATTCAACAATCCACTGGTATTAGGAGGCTAATAGGGTCGGCTTGCTTGATTAACACGTCACCGAAGTTCACACTTTCTTGTGCAGTTTCGTTCTGTAGATTACAGCCGCTAAAGGCACCACAACAAGTAAGAGTGGGATAGCCCATGACGGAAACTCTGGAATATACTCAGCGGGGGTATACTTTTCGTTTACCGCTAAGCGTGTTTCACCGTCGTATCCTCCGATTGCGTAGAGTTCATCGTTTACAACAGCAACTTCCAATCCCCAGCGAGGGGTCGGAATCGGTGTGCCCGTGGTCCACGTGTCAGTTTCTGGATTATACACCTGGGTAAGGTCAGAGGCAACATTACGTTGGTCCAGATCCTCGTTCAGTCCACTGAAGACGTAGATTCTTTTTGGAGCAAATTCGCCAGTTGTTGCACCAGCAGTTGCATCTAATACAAACGTAGGACTTGGGGTTCCTGACGCCCATGTGTCAGTTGCGGGAGTGTATATTTGATTGAGCTGTGCTCCAATGATGTATATCTTGTTGTCGACTACTGCCGATGAATAGCCCCAATTGCCAATTGGTATAGGCGTCTTTGTGGACCATGAATCATTTGAAGGATCATAAACTTGGTTCTCGTCGGCGTACTGCTGAAAGGGAAAAACACCCCCATGTTTTACGCCGCAGATAACGTAAATCTTGTCACCTACAACGTTTGCATCTAAATATGCACTACCTGTAGGCATCGACTCCATGATTTCCCATGTGTCCGTTAAGGGGTCATAAACTTCATTTACTCCAGTGTACCCCGAATAAGAAGGACTGCTGTCGCCGATAATTCCGCCTATAACGTATATTTTGTTCTGATAAACAGCAATTGCAAGACCATACCGTGCAGTCGGCATCGACTTCTTTATAGTCCACGTGTCGGTGGCTGGATCATACACCTCATTGATATTGAGATAGCTGCCATTGGTGCCACCAATCGCATATATCTTACCGTCAACAACTGCAACACCAAACCCACTTCTAGCAGTAGGCATAGGCTCCAACGTTGTCCATGAATCTTCGGCTGCACTAACCATAGGTAGAGTTGAAATAACAAAACAGAGAATCAGCAATAGAGCAACTATTGTGAATTTCTTTATTGGATAAAGCATAACAATTAGTTTTATGAAGAAAGAAGCGTAAAAGTTTTTAGATTTTTCTTTTATCCAAGACCGTCCTATAGCTTCCGTGTTTTGGGCATTTGTAGAGTCCTATGTGCAGTTGCATTCGTTTTCCTTTTTTGTCTGGGCGTCCCGCCATCTTCCAAGTTTTTGTGGGCTCAAAACGTTTGCCGCATTTGGGGCATTTGGCTGCGTGGGAGCTTGTCATCATGTAGTACATTCTGTTTCCGACCACTTTCATTCTGATGTTTCCCCGCCGCACCAAATCGTGGAGGAGAGCAGTGAAGTCCGCTATGGCGAAGGTTGACATCTTGCTTATCTCTGGGGTGTGGAAGTCGGTGTGGTAGTGGATTCCACCCATTATCTCCTGGGATGTGAAGGCGCCGTCTTTTCGTTCCTTCAGAAAGGAGAGTATCTCGTCCTCTACTTTGCTGTGGATTTTTCCTTTCTCAAACTTTTGTTTGGTTATGGGCATAAGGTGTCCCCGCCATGTTCTGGTGTATGACAAACGTGAGTGTCTTGAAACGTTCTGTCTTGTACGTTCAACCTAGTTATTCATTAACTAATAAATTAAGTCTTATGGCTTAATAATTGGTATTACGTGTAAATGCGAAACCGTTCCTCAACCAACAAGAAACTCACGTGACTACACATCCATCACATCCTGCCCGAACCACAAAAGATAAAATAGGCGAAGAGGCTCTATACGAACCTGCGAGGCAAAAAGAAGATGCCAGTAGAAATCTTTGACGTTGACGAATTCATAGAGATTGCGGAGCGAGCAGAATACTGCAACATCAAACGACTTGAAAGAGAAGTTAAACTGAAACTCCGAACCCCCAAAACTCTGTTCACACTAAAAGTTAACCCCACAAAAGCCGAGGAAATAGTCAAAAAACTAAGCTGCGAAATCCGCGAAATCTAGCCATTTTTAAAGAAACCAGCACATTTCTTGTCACTTCCCCTTTCTGAAGGGGCAAATAGTCGTCTTTGTCGACTCACTCGAATCAGGCTTCAAGCAATTTGACAAGTCTAAAAAAATCTTATATACACAATACATAGAACTACACTCAGAGCAACGATTGCCAAAAGCAGTCATTCTCAACAACAGAAGCTGATGGTTTGGGGAAAGTCTGAAGGTGTTCGCATTAAAAAGTGAGAACACTGATTCCTGCAAATCTGAAATCTGCTGAATGAACTGCCGAAGCAATCAGAACTCAACTAAAAACAAAAATGGAAATGAAAAAAATGAAGAACAAACAATCCAAAATAATCTCGATACTAATTACACTTTTACTGGCAAGTTCAGCTTTTGTATCTATTGCCTTCTGTCCCAATCCGCCAACAGGAACCGAAATCCCAACATACAGCAACATCACTGTTGGCCCTAACCCTGTTGGCGTCGACCAAGAAGTTACCATCAACTTATTCAATGCCGTACCCACAATCACCAGCGAAGAATACATTGGTATGACAGTTGAAGTAACAGACCCTACCGGACACACCCGCACACTAGGACCCTATGACAGCGACACCACCGGAGGCACCTTCGACACATTCACTCCCGACAAAGTAGGCATATGGGAATTCCAAATGTTCTATCCCGGTCAAACACTATCTAGGGGTTACATCCAATTACCTGGCGAAAGTAATGTCTTCGAACTAACAGTACAGGAAGAACCAGTAGGACGAGAAAACTATCCAACTCCCCCAGATCCACAACACTATTGGGAGACCCCAGTCAACGCAATGAATGCTGGAAAATGGTACACCCACATGGGAGAATGGTGGGGCCTTAGCGGCATAACCTTTGAACAAACTGGCTCAAACTATAATAACGGAAACTTCAATCCATACACTGACTCGGTTTATTCTGGTCACGTTCTCTGGACAAAACCATGGGGTGCAGGCGGTGTAGCTGGCGGCGAATCAGGCAATGACCAAGTTACAGGACACTTCTGGACCACCAGGCAGTACCAACCACAATATGCACCGATAATAATGGAGGGCATAATGTATTCAGTTCTGTGGACAACATCACAGAGTAGTGCAGCACATAACGGCATCATCGCAACAGACCTGTTCACAGGAGACACCCTCTGGACAATCAAAGACACCCAAGAAACGTTGAGAGTAGGCTGGTCGCCTACCTGGCACAACCTCAACGAATACGGAACATTAGGTCCCTACATCCTAACCACAGGTTCACACCCAGGAGTCACCTCTAGCGGAACAGCATACCACATCTACGACGCCACCACAGGCAAATACATGGCAAGCATCGTTAACGGAGAGAGCATGACCCTCATTATAGACGATGACCGAGACTTGGTTGGCTTCTATCAAGAAGTCAGCGGTAGTGACCGCTATCTAGTCCGTTGGGACATGACCGAATGTGTCGGAATGACAAACAATGGCGAACCAGGTTTCGGATGGGGTCTAAACCAAGACTCAACATACCAGTTTAGCAATGGAATAGAATTCTCTGAACCAATGATGGCTTTCGCCGATATGGAGGGAGTAACCGATCCTTCACAACTTTCAGGAGGCGGCTTCATGGGACAGTCATTCAGAATCAGTGGAGTAACTAACGATGAAGTAGTGTTCACAGGCGGTTTCACTTTGGGACAAGGAGTCGGCGGAGAAACAAACGGATGGCTAACTGTAGCAACCATGGACAAAAACACTGGAGCTCAATTGTGGGGCAGAAACCTCACATACGCAGAATCTCCAACGTTCTTGCCATTCACAAGAACGGAAATGGGCATGCAAGACGGACTGTGGATTAACGCCAACATGGAGAACTTCATAGTTGAAGCTTGGGATACAAGAACAGGAGAAAAAGCATGGACATCAGAACTAACCGGTGATAACGGTGCCGAACCACATTACTTCGACGCATATAACCTCCGCTGGTCACCTGGACCCGACGGCGCATCATTCTACAGAGGCTATGGAGGAGACATATGGTGCATCGAACATGCTGACGGAAACGTACGATGGTACACTAACACAACTAAACTCGTTGGCTCACCAGGAGCTGACTGCCCATACAACGTTTGGCTACTATGGGTTTTCGAGTGCGACGGTATAACCAACGACATAGCATACTTCCCCATCGGGCACGAATATAACCCACCACTGTTCCCTGGAGCACAAATGTTAGCAGTAAACGTCACTGACGGCTCTCTAGTGTGGTCCGAATTAGGAATGTACATTAGATCCACAGCGATTGCATACGACATTATGCTATCACTAAACGCATACGACAACCAGATATACGCTTTTGGTAAGGGCGCAAGCGTCACTACAGTAACAGCACCAGACATGGTAGTGACAAGGGGTTCATCAGTACTCATACGAGGCACTGTCACTGACGAGTCTCCTGGCACAAAGACAACGCTTCTGACGTCAATTTGCCCCAATGGAGTCCCCGCAGTTTCTGACGAATCGCAGAGCAAATGGATGGAATACCTGTACCAGTACCAGGCAAAGCCTGAAGATGTTAAAGGCGTTGAGGTATTCGTGAAAATCCAAGACCCTAACGGCGACTATTACTCAGCAACAGTTACCACCGACGAGAACGGCGTATTCAGTCACATGTGGGCTCCCGCAATTGTAGGCGAATACAAAGTCACTGCAATGTTCGAAGGCACCAACTCCTATTGGCCCTCACAGGCGACAACCACATTTGGTATCGATGAAGCGGCAGAAGTAGATGTTCCCAGCGCAGACGAGGTTGCTGATGCAACAGTGAATAAGCTTCCAGCGTACCCAACGATTCCTGACATACCTGCGTTCCTGACAATCGACATAGTCATACTGGTAATCGCTGCAGTCGGCGTAGTCATCGGCTTAATCGCGTACATGGCACTCAGAAAACAGAAATAACCAACAATTTTTTCCCTCCTCTTTTTTTGTGGAGAGTAAATGATTAGAATAGTGGATAGGCTGAAAGAATTCAGGCATGAAACATAGTTGAAGCAGCAGTAAACAGATTAAGAGTTTTCAGTAAATTATTGCTCCAAACAGATTTCCCAAAACTTAACACAGTGCATGAGTAGCGGGTAAGGGAACATGTGTGGTCTAGTTTTTTCGTTTTCTGTTTTAGGGTTAAAAAAAAGAAAGTGTGGTGGTTGGTTTCGCAGCCACTGAACTTCGGGATGTATTATGGTTCTGTTCTAGCTTGCATCAGTTCCACTTAGTATGATGTCGAAGCCGAAGCTGTCTATTCCGCTGATGCTTTGGGACACGGTCAAGGTCAATGTAGCATGAATTACTTGGTTTGGCGCAAGTGGCTGTCCATCGTAGTTCCAACTTAATGTGATGTAGTTGGCGGCGTTTGTTGGGCTCCAGTTTTCAGCCTCTAAGAGCAGATTAAGAGATGTTGTTCCTTCATTTTTTATGTAAAGTGCGTATTCCCTAGAAGAACCGGGTGCAAGAGTGCCCCACGGAACTTCAGAAGCTATAGTATTACAAGCGGCGTCTCTGTACGTTGCAATTCCTACTGTTTGAATTTGAATCGATCCGTAGCTGTACATTTGAGTTCTAGTGGATAACTGTCCACTAATTGTTCCGAGCAAAAACAGATTCAAAATAATGCTCGCAAGTATAACCAAAAGCAGCATCATCTTTTTGCCTTTTTTGGCTAACAAGTTCATAATTTGTAGACCATGCGGAACCATACCCATCACTCTGGTTTTGAGTGTAGACATGGACCGCGAAATTGCTGACAACTTCAGGCTCAAAGATGAACTCGCTTGCTTGAGCATGGGCGTTATTACCAGAGCTTTTTGAATTACTTTCAACTCGGAAGCACAGTTTTTAAAGGATTTTAAACTTCTTTTAATTCGTCGTTTCAATTCATGGTTGACTCCATTTTTGGTTCAATCTGATATTTAATGGGGCTTTTCTTAAGGATTTTTGTGAAATTCACTTTTGCATTTTGCAAAATCTTCTTTGCAACAGAACAGAGCAGAAAAACGCATCAAAATAACCAACATTTGGATTGAAATTCAGATTTTGAAATAGTAAATCACGACCGAATCACGGTTGTTCCAGAATACTTGTCAAAAAACCTGACGAATCTCTTGTCGTCTAATCTAAGACCAATCAGCAAGTCAATGGGCAAAACAAAACATTTACCAAAACTTCTCACTGCCGCAGCATCATAACTTAGTTTTTTGCTAGTAATGCTCACCGCCTTAAGCATGAACAGATACTTTCCCACGGTTTGACCTCCATAACCTTCAAGAAGTGTCGAGTATAGCCAAAGCAGCACCAAAAACACGAAGAAGTTTTGATGAAACATAAACTGTCCAGTAAACAAAACAAACACTTCGGCAATCAAGGTAACCGTGATGAGTATCGTGAAAGTAACCCCAATATCAACGATAAACGCCAGTGCTCGCTTGGAGAATTTCGCGACATAATGGATGCTTTTGCTTTCCAAGAAATCAACATCTATCGAAAGAGCTTCGATGTCTTTGAATATCCTTAACGCTTTTTGACCAAACTTGTTCAGCCTATATTTTCCTGTGGGAGTCTGTTCCAAGAAGAGCTTCAAATTTCGAAGGTGAAAACTCATTTTTCCAGTGTCAATTTCGAGAACATTCATCAGTTCTGAGAAAGACAGCTCTTTTTTCTCTAAAAGAATATGCAAGATATCCCTTCTTATTTTGTGGGATAGAATAAGCAGAATCTTCGAAACATTCTCATCATTGAGAGACATCTTTTAGCTCCAAATCAATTAGATAACTTCTCGAACTTGAAATCAGCGAGGCTCGCACGCTGTTTCTTTAATTCTCTGTAAGAAAGTTAATCACATTATTGATTAATACTTTTTCGATTATCAAATCTTAAGATAACAAATTTTGGATTAGTGCACATTTTTTCCTTCAGGCGGGTTCAGGAGCCAACACTGGTGGATAAGTGTCGGAGGGGAATTCTGCATGCAGCAAATACAGGAGACCCAAAACTGTGGTGTGCCAGCGCATATTAGACCCCCACCCGCCGTCGATGGCTTGGTTGGCTATCACCCGTTCAAGAAAGGAATCGGCGATTAAATCACTTTGTCCCGCCAAACAGAGAAACGCAGCAGCTTCCATCTCCAAATCAGTTACAACAGAGTCAGTGTTGATCAGTGCAGCATTAGCATGGTACAGGTCTTCTACGAAACCGTCTGGAAGTTCCAGTTCACAGCCGTTTTCCTGCATCCAAACCCAAGCGAGGAGCACATGCGTCAGCGCGTAACCTCCATTGCTTACCCCATCTTCAAGAACCATCAGGTAATCAGAGGACAAAATCAGTCTATCACAATACAGCGCAGGAAGGGTAATGTGGTCTAGACTGGATGTTGCTCTCGCCAAATCACTGGCACATATCTGATTGTTGTAATCGGCGATGCGGCGAAACATACGTATCACAGACGGCTGGTCGGCAAGCCAATACATTTGGTCGAATCGCTGCAAGGCGGTTGCGAACACTTCTATTCCGAAGCGCCGATGAATCACATCGAGCCACAGCATCGCCTCTGGCGCTTGTGAATATGCACAGAATTTGATTGCGTTTGCTACTGGGATTGAATAATTTGCTTGGATTAGAGAGACTGGTTGGGTTTGTTCAGTTTCAGTTGGCTCCGGGTTGATTGGAATATATGCCAAGGGTGATTTAGGCTCCTGCTGCGTTGGCATGGATTCAGCTGGCTCAGACTGCGTTTGTTCAGTCTCAGCAGGTTCGGAGTCGGTTAGCTCAGGTTCTGTTGTTTCGGATTTCGTTGATTCAGCCTCAGGCTGTGTTGGCTCTAAACCATGCATTATTTCTTCATTGCAAGCTCTGTCGTCTCCATTGAAGTTTGAGAATCCCAACAAAATCGTCGAGAACGCTAGAACTGAAACGAGAATTCCCAGAACGAATTTCCTTCGCATTGCGCACTCAATTTTGTAATGCCCTGAAAATGCTTTAAAGAGTTGTGGTGTGTATATCTCGAATTATTGAAGTCCAATGAATTCATTAATATTTGCTTTTACATAACGGTATTCTTGGAAGAATGACAATGAGAAAGCGCACATGGATGTTAACATTTGTCATTCCCTTTGTTCTATTGTCGTTATGCAGTATGCCAGAAATCCCTAGTGTCAGAGCTGATTCCAGCACCAGCGACTGGCCCATGTTTCGCCATGATTTAAACCACACAGGCTACACAGCCGGTAATGGTTCAAGTGATTCCTTCAAACTTCTGTGGAACTTCACAGCGGGGGCTGAAGTGTGGTCCTCTCCCGCAGTCGTTGACGAATATGTTTTCGTAGGTTGCAGGGACGGCAATATTCTTTGTCTGATGGCTTCCACAGGTTTAGGACTGTGGGGGTATCAGATAGGGAGCGTTGTTGAGTATTCGTCGCCTGCTGTTGCTGACGGTTATGTCTACATTTGTTCGTTTGATGGCTACGTCAACTGTGTGGATGTTGTTTATGGAATGCCGATGTGGAGGTCTAAAATTGGAGGTACATCGTGGTCTTCTCCTGCCGTTGCAGAAGGACGTGTCTATGTAGGTTCCTCTGACCACAACGTGTACTGCCTTAACGGTTCAGACGGCGCTAAAATATGGAATTACTCAACCTTGGACATGGTGCAGTCTTCACCGGCTGTTTCAGATGGCGTTGTATACGTGGGCTCTACCGACAACTATGTTTATGCCCTCAATGCATCTACAGGCAAAAAGATATGGAGCAGCCGCACTAAAACTGTCATTACCTCCTCGCCTACCGTATACAATGGTTCCGTTTACATCGGCTCCAACGACGGCTGCGTCTATGCCTTCGATGCATCCACGGGCAACCAACTTTGGAAATATCAAACGGCAAACGTGGTGACGTCTTCTCCTGCCGTCGCTTATGGACGCGTTTTTGTAGGCTCCGAAGACAACAACGTGTATTGCCTGAATGCTTCAACGGGCAAGAAAATCTGGCAAAGCCCCACAGGGTATTGGGTGCGGTCTTCGCCTGCGGTTGCAGACGGCAACGTGTATGTAGGCTCTGAAGACTACTGCATCTACTGTCTTGATGCGTTTACAGGGACAAAGAAATGGAGTTACGCAACTGGAAATGCTGTGTATTCGTCCCCCACCATTGTTGACAACGTCTTGTATGTTGGTTCATGCGACTTTCGGGTCTACGCCTTGGAGTTATGCAACTCAACAGGTGACCCCGTGCCCTCAACTTCAAACAATCCCTCAATGTGGACCATAATGGTGTTTGATTTAGTTGCTATTGTAATCGGAGCTGCGGTTGCATTCTTCGTTTACTTGTCCATTCGGTCTGGAAAAAATGTTGAAGAAAAAAACGTTTCAGGTCAAAACATGCGTTGGTTCTCAAAACATGCCGACGCCCTTTGTGTTATGGCAATTCTGGTGTTTTCAATAGTGTTCTTCGCTGATTTAGGTAGCGGCGTTCTATGGAGTGCCGATGAGCAAACGTACTCTCAATGGGCATACCACATGATTAAAACTGGAGATTACCTGACTCCTTGGGCTTTCGGCGGATCGGCAATGTGGATAAGCAAGCCTCCGCTCGTCATGTGGCTGATGTCTCTTTCATACCAAGTTTTCGGCGTTAACAACTTTGCTACAAGATTTTGGAGTCCAGTATTCGGTGCCTTGTCCTTGATTCTTGTTTTCTATTTAGGGAAAGAACTTTTTAACAGGCACGTAGGGCTCATATCGGCGCTGGTTCTAGGCACGTTTGCAACCTTCTTCTCGTTTGCAAGACACGCAATGACAGACATGCCTCTTCTTTTCTTCAGTTTAGCTAGCCTATACTTTCTGCTGTTAAGCGAAAAAAACGAAAAAACTAACTGGTACTCGGCTTTGAGCGGCATGTTTTTCGGGTTGGCATTCATGACAAAGCAGTTTCAGGCTTTGTTGATTCCCGTGCTCGCCTTTGCTTATCTTGCTGTGACACAAAGGAGCCTTAAGTTTCTTTTCACGAAACGGTTCACTCTGTTTTGGGGCGTTGCACTTCTGGTTTTTGCGCCTTGGCTGATTTACATGAATAACCGCTTCGGGGCGGAGTTTTGGCAATGGTTCCTCGTTTACACTGTGGTCGACCGAACTGTTGCTCCTCTGGAGGGTCACAATGGAAGTTACCTCCTCTATTTTAACTACCTAATCAACAACGAAAACCTGCTCTGGATAATCAGCCTACCATTTGCAGCTGGGCTCTGCGTGTACAATTATGTTGTTAAACACACAAAACAAGACCTACTGCTCCTTGAATGGATGGCAATTGTGTTGGCGATTTTAACTTTTATCCAGACAAAACTCTACTGGTACATCCTGCCAGTTCTTCCAGCTTTCGCTATTGCCATAGGCAATCTTCTGCATCTACTCTTCAAGAAAATTCAGACGCGCATGGCAACTTCTTGAATATCACTTCGTTACTTTTGTGTAAACTTTGATTCTGAATGATATATCGAACTTTTGAATATCTCTGCGCTCGCAGTAAAGGGTATATTTATCGCCAAAAACCAAGAAGATGGGATTTACAATGTCCGCACAAAGGCTTTCAAACAAGGAGTTTCAGGTGTTTTTACATGCGTTATTCGTGAATGACAGCCTGAAAGTGAAATACAAGAATCCCACCTCTTGGAGAGGCTACTAACTCATCAAATGAACCCGCCGCGATGATTCTAACTAGAGTTTGACTTTCTAGATTTCTCTGCAGCTTATGTTTTGAGCTTAAGATTGGATCTGAAGTTCATTGGCTTGCGTTATTGCCTTTTTTGCGTCATGAAACGTTCCAATCTGTCGAATGTCTCTTCAAGGGTTTCTATGGGCGGCAAGAACACTCCCCTGAAGTGCCCAGAACCGTATGCTGACCCGAACCCTGAGCCGTGAACAAACACGACACCCGTATGCTCCAGCAGGTCACTGACGAAAGCCATGTCATCTACCCACGTCGAGCCGACGCCGTCAACTTTAGGGAAGAAATAGAATGTACCCCTAGGTTCTGCGCAGCTGATACCGGAAATCTCGTTGAGCCGCTTATTGGAATAGTCTCTTCTTTCCCGCAACTTCTCCACCATGCGAGGAATGTGATCTTGTGGTCCCTTCAAGGCTTCTGCACCTGCTTTCTGAACCGGAGTGTTAGCGCAAAGCCGTATCCTCGCCTCTTTTGTAACATGCTCCCGCAGTTCATCCAACAGGTTTTCATCCTGCCCAGTGAAGTATAGGTAACCCAGCCTCCACCCTGTCATGAAATAGACTTTTGAGAATCCGTTAAGCCCGATAACTGGCACATCCTCGGCTACTTTGGCTGTGCTCACAGGCTCGTCGTATGCGATTTGGTCATAGATTTCGTCTGATATCACAGGTATGCTGTATTCTCCTGCTAGGTCAGTCATCGCCTTGACGGTTTTTTTGTCGTATAGGGCTCCACAGGGGTTGTTAGGGTTTATGATAACCATCGCAGCTGTTGAATCATTTAATTTAGCTCGAACATCATCCAAGTCAGGCTGCCAGCCATCTTCTTCAGAAGTTCTGTACTGAACAGCTTCACCTCCAAAGAACTCCGTGTATGAAATGTAAGGAGGATACGTAGGACCCGGCACCAAAATCTCTGACCCATCATCAACTAACGCGCCAAGCACCATCTGAATCCCCTCGGAAACGCCGTTAGAAACTATTACATTCTCAGGCAAAACGTCGATGTCGCTAACCCTCTTCTCCTTTTCGCAGATAGCGTCTCTTAGTTCAGGAAGACCCTCTGAAGGAGAGTATCCAGTGAATCCTTCTTTCACTGCCTGAATCATCGCCTCTTTGATGTGTTCAGGGGTTTCGAAGTCAAACAGCAGCGGGTCTCCAATGTTAAGGTAGATTACGTCTTTTCCTTTCTTTTCCAGTTGCTTAGCATGCGCTATAACATCGCGAATGGCGTACTCGAGATTCTGCACTCTTTTTGTGATGTTCAACGTTTATGACCACAACAGGATTGATGTTCTGCCATAAAATCCTTTCACTTCTATTTAATGCAAGGTTATGGCGATAAATGGGGTGACCCCAAATTTACTCCATTTTTTCTATACTGCGAAGGCTTCTCCTATCTTCGGCACCACAGCCTCAAGTCCAACTTCGGTTCTTATCCACTCGGCAAACATTTCGCAGTTTTCTTCTTCTCCATGCACCACATAAACGGTTGGGTTCCCCTTCAGCGCCTTAACTGCATCTTTGAGGTCGTTGGCTCCGCTGTGAGACGAAAAATCGAAACGCTTCACCTGAGCCTTCACGTTCTGAACTTTCCCGTCAATGACGCATTTTCCAGTGTCAAGCAACTCCCGTCCTGGGGTTCCAGGAATCTGGTAACCTACAAGGAAAACGCCGTTCTTGCTCTTTTTTCCAACTCTCTGGATGTAAAATGCTGCGGGTCCTCCCTTCAGCATCCCTGCCGGAGAGATTATTGCCCCCGGTCTTTTGCCTATTTTTCTCCGGTCCTTCCATCCGTTTACCCAGTTTGCGGAGTGAAGGGCTTCCTCGAACAGTTTAGGGTCGCGCATGTAGGATGAGTGATTCATCATTATGCGGTTAGCCTCACGTGCCATGCCATCCATTGCTACGGGATACTCGAAATGGTTCGCGGCTAATACACAGGCGATTTCTTGTGAGCGTCCTACGCTGAACGCTGGAATCAGGACGGTTCCGCCATCTTCTACGATGCCGTTAACGTTTTCCATGAACTCTTTTTCAATCTCTTTTCTGTCGGAGTGAACCTCGTTGGCGTAGGTGCTCTCCATGATTATGGCGTCAAGCTCTCCGTAGTCTCTGTCCGCGCCGGGGAGAAGCTGGGTGTCCTGGGAGTTGTAGTCTCCCGTGTAAACAATCCTTTTTCCGTCGGCTTCAACCAAAACTTGGGCGCCGCCGGGCAGATGCCCAGAATTTAGAAGCTGAAATTTCATGTCTCCGATTTTTTGTTCTTTTCTGAAGTCAAGGTGGACTGTGCTTTGCATCATGGTTTGTAGTTCTAGGAACTCGAAAGTGATGTAGTATCCTGACAGGCGTATGAAGTCGGATATCAGTGGTTTGGCTAGGTCAAACGTTAGCTGTGTTCCGTACACGGGTTTCTTCTCGTGAATGTGAAATATGGGTATGCCGCCTGAATGGTCTAGGTGGCTGTGAGTTAAGACGATGGCGTCTACCTCTTTGGGCGGAATGTGCATGGGAAAACCGGGCTCATCGTCCAGCATAACGCCGTAGTCTAGGAGCAGCTGATTTTTTTCAGACTTGACCGCAATCGCTGCCCGCCCAACTTCTTTTGCACTTCCGAGAAATCTGATTTTCATTGGATTATATTCATCCTCCATTTGATGTATTGTTAAATGAAGTATTAACTAGTTTACTGATGGGGTATCTTTTAAACAGTAACCTTTTCATGGACTTTTATTGTCATCGTACCTTTCTGAATGAACGTTAAAAATTGTTTTGAATCGACATTACAGCCGCTTTTATTACGGCTACGAGGTGTTCTATAGTGTTTTTTGCCCACGGGTCTCTTTCCCGCAACGTTGTGAAGTGAACTTGCTTCTTTTTGCAAGCCCGCCTGCAAGCTGCCACAACCTTTCGTCCCCAGACGTTTGGGTCTTGAAGAAGGATAACATGGTCATAGTTTGTGTTCTCGATGTAGTTTGCTGTCTGTTCTGCCACATACCTCACTGTTTCCTCGTCGAAGGGAAACGCAACCTCATTCTGCGACAGAGGATAAACATCATCGATTTCAGTGGGTACTACGCCGAAGGGAGCAGCATAAGTGCAGACGTGAAGCAGGTCAACTGTGCCGCCTAAACTCTGCCGCATCTCCCTCCAGACCATTTCATGCTCTTTTGAAGTGTGGAAAGGTTTGGTTCCAGTTTGCGGCAGCAGAAGAAGAGTCTTGGCTTTCGGGGGCGGAGAATACCTGTCAGCAAGCCTTTCTCGGTAGCGAACCACCTCGGGACGGGCTAGCCCCAATGAAGAAAAGAAAAAGATGCCGTTCCGTTTCGTCACCGGACTCTGCTTCTCCATATGCTGACTGTATTTCTTCAACTTTTTTGCTGCCTGAAGAAGCGCTGGATGAGCGTGAGCCCTCATCTCCATGTGCTCCCAGAGTCGCCCCTCAGTTATAGCCTGCTTTATTCGCCTCAACTCGCAGAAACTGACATGAAGGTTGTGCTCGGCAAGCAGCTTCTGCCTATCAGCCTTCGGCAGTTCTTTCACCGCTTTTGGGTCAGTTTTGCTGCAGACTGGACAGGAGCACGGAAAATACTCCATTTCATCCAGTCTTGTGGTGCCAGATTCTGTCAGGTAACGGTCTCTCCGGGCGAATAGTGCGTATGCGGCGGAGTCGAACAGGTCGCATCCTAGGGCTACTGCCAAAGAAAACATGAAGGGGTGACCAGCACCGAAGAGGTGAAGGGGACGGTTTGCAGGCAGATTCATTTTTGCTGTGGCTATCATGTCAACGAGTGTGTCAAACTTGTACTGCTCCATCACAGGGGTTGGGCTGCCTAAAGCGTGAATCTGAAAGGTCAGTTTCGCCATCTCCTTTGCGGACTTGGCGACGAGGTCGAGGTGCTGCCCGCCCTGAACTGGACCAACCCACGCTATGTCGTCTCGGGTCTTCATCTTTTCCAGCGCTTTTGCCCGTTTGATGGTTTCTTTTACTGTTTGCCGTGCATACTCTTTGGTGACTTTCCATCCTGTGGGGATGTCCAGTATGGTGGCGATGTCTGTGTCTATTTTTTCTTGGAAGTGCACGATTTCTTCTGGGCTGGTTTCTATGTCCTTGTAGATGAGTAGCTGGTAGGCGCCGGAGTCGGTCATGATTGACCCGTTGAAGTTCAAGAATTTGTGTAGTCCCTTTGTGGTCGCGGCTTCTTTGAAGTTCTTCTGTATTATGTAGGCGTTGGTTATGAGTGCCCTGCAGCCGAACTGTTCCTCTAACTTTTTGGGGGGAACCGTTTGGAGGTACGGGTTTATCACCGGCAGCAGCATAGGCGTCTCTATGACTCCGCTTTTGGTTTCAAGTCTGCCTATTCTAGCCATCAAATCTCTGTCTGCTATCTCAAAGGACATCAAGTAACCGCCAAGACACAGTTGTATTGAAACCTGTCTGTTCAGTGAGCTATTTATATGATTTTATGGCGAAAACCGAACGAGACTACTGACTGGATTTGTATGTCGGCAGCTTGAGGAGGTGTATAGTCACCGCAGCGGCTATGATAAACAGAACAAACTGAACCATCCACCACTGGTTTACCACAAAAAACGCTGAGTAACTTATTGCTATCCACAGAGTAGCTAATGCAACAATCTTTGTTTTCAGGGGGATACCTTTCCCCTCTCTGTATCTTCTGATGTAGTTTCCAAAGTACCTGTTGGTTAGAACCCATCGGGTCATCCGCTCAGAGCTTCTGCAGTAGCAAGCCACAGCAAGTAACAAGAGTGGCGTGGTTGGTAAAAGAGGTACTACTATAAAGATAGTTCCAAGTACAAGAGAAACTGTGCCAGCAACAAAAAAAATTGCCCGAACAGGTTTTGGGCGCGTTTTGGTTTCTTTGGTTAATTCAGACTCCTGCTTCATAGCTTAACCCTTTTTCTGGAACACACCTATCAGTGACATCGGCACATATCAAGTGTGCCCTCAACAAACGGTATTTATATCGAAAGGGAGTCTCTTATTGTGCTTGCTTCGCTGAAGGTTAACGTGTATGGTGTGCAAAGTTCAAGTTTACGAAAAACCGGTGCTAAACGACCCCGTGCTGATTGAGGGACTGCCCGGCATCGGATTCGTCGCCAACATCGCGGCTTTACATCTCATCACCGAGTTGAATGCAAAACTGTTCGCGGAAATTCAATCCTCCGCCTTCCAAGACCTCGCCATATCCACAGACAATGGGGGAACGTTCTTTCCAACAAACCAGCTCTATTACCATAAAGGAAAAGACGGCGAAAGAGACCTCATTATTCTCTACGGCAACACACAAGCTCTGACCACAGTTGGACAGTATGAGCTCTGCGGAAAAATTTTGGACATAAGCGAAGAGCTTGGATGCAAATACATTCTGACGGTGGGGGGACTAAAAAAGGACGAAAAAGTCGAAAAACCGAAGCTCTACTGCACAGCAACAGACAAAGAAACCCTGCAGGAAGCTTTAGGTCTCGGCACCAAGGTCATGAAAGGGCACATCTTTGGCGTGGCGGGGCTTCTTGTCGGATTATGCAAACTAAGAAATTTGCGGGGAGTCTGCCTCCTAGCTGAAACAGCGGGACTATTTCCAGACGCGATGGCTACACGGGAGGTCATGAAGACTCTTCGCAAGATGCTGCATCTGAAAGTAAGCCTGAAGAATTTGGGCTCCGCTGCGGACGAAACAGACAAAATACTCAAGTCTTTCGGCGTTGTCTCTCCTTCTTCGATAGAAAAAAAGAATCGGGAAGCGGATTTCCGCTGGTTTATTTAGCTTCTGCCTCTTTAGTGAACAAACTGTAGACTCGCTGCACTCGCTCGGCTATTGGACCTGCGCCTTCAACAATGCCTTTTTCGGTTACTTTGACTTTTTCCATGACCCAGATGAAGCCTTTGTCCTCGTAGAGCTTAACCATTGTTGGAAAGACCTTTTCGAGGCGCTCGGATAGTCCCTTCAGGTCGAAGGGTTTCGCCATAGTGAAGATTTGGGCGACGACGCTGCCGCTTAGAAATACTTTGTGTAGTTGTGTACCTTCTTCGTCTTTGGCATCCGACAATGAGAGGCTCAGGCTCTCCGAGTCTATGCCGGACAGGGTTCCGCTAAATTTTTTGTTATTAACTGTTGTGACCATGACTGCTTTGTCGAGGAGTGCTCCTATTTCTCCTATGAACTTTCTTTTAGCTACTGACATCGTAACACCTAGCCACTAAATAGAAAGAGCCTAACTTATTTATTTCGACACAAAACACCAAAATCTCTGCGGTTATTGTTCAGTTTTCTTCAATTTCTTCATGAGCTGCTTTTTGCTTTCAGACGAAACGACTATCTTATTCTCCTTCGTTACATAGCTGTTCCTGTCCACAAAAACGATTTTTCCCTGCGGCAGATCGTCTTGGAGGTCCACGTTGGGTCCAACCATGCTCTGAGGACCGATTTTCACTCCAGGTTCGAGGCAGGAGTTGATTCCTGTTTTGCAGTTGTCTCCTATTATGGCGCCCAGCTTGTTTGTGCCCGAATCCACCCGCTTGTCCCCGATTCTAACCTGCACGTTTTTTTCGTCGAATCTGAAGTTGGCGGTTACTGTCCCTGCGCCGAACAGGCAGTTGTCTGAGATTATGGAGTCGCCGATGTAGTTCATGTGGAACCAGCAGTCGTCGCCGATGAGAGAGTGCTTGATTTCTGTTGAGAAGCCCACAACGCATCCTCTGCCCAACGAAGAGTAATCGCGGACCAAGCTGTTGCCTCCGACAACGCTGTTTTCGCCTATATAGCATGGTCCCCTTATGCAGGCGCCCTCAAACACTTTCGTTCCCTTAGCTAACCAGACTCTGCCCTCAACTGTGACGCACCTAGAAATCTCCACATCCTCCTCAATCGTCTGCTCGGCTAGTTTAGTGTCCATTAGATACCTGTTTATGGCAAAAAGGTCCCACGGATACTTGTAGCCCGCAAAAAAGCCGTCATAGCTTACGGCTTTGACAACGTTTCTGTCCTTGATGAAACCGAGTATCGCATCCTCGTACTGGTGGTCAGAAACTGGAATCTTTTTGTAGTAATCGAAAATCTGTTTGCTTAAGATGTAGACGCCGACCACAGCAAGGTTGCTTGGCTCCTTGCCTTTTGGAGGCTTCTCCACAAAGTCTGTTACCTTCTCGTCTTCAACGCGGATTACCCCAAACTTCCATGTTTCTTGGACGGGCTTGCAGGAGAGAACTATCTCCGCGTTTCCTTCCCTGAACTGTTTGGTCATCTGTTTTATTAGGGCGGCTTCGAAGATGTCGTCAGCGTTGACAACAAAGAAGTGGTCTTCCGCCAAATCCTTCGTGGTTTCTAGGGCGTCTGCCATCCCCCGAGGTTCTTTCTGGACGGTGTAGTCGATGTTGACTCCGAGTTTGCTTCCGTCTTTAAGGTAGTCTTTTATCTGTTCTCCACGGTGACCCGTCACAACAATGTAGTCTTTTAAGCCCGCCTCCTTCAGCGTGTCTATGACATGGTGAATCAGGGGTTTTCCTAGAAGCTTGAACATGGGTTTAGGTCTGTTCACCGCAAGGGGAAAAACCCGTTTTCCTTCGCCTCCCGCAAGGATAATAGTCTGCAATTAATCACCTTTCATTGCTTTGTTTAGTTCTGTTACTGCAAAATAGTAAAGTTTCTTCAGTTTCTCTTTTGTTCTTGCCTCTGCAGAGATTCTTATCACCGGCTCAGTGTTGGAGGCTCTCAGAATCACCCAGCCGTCCTCCTCTACCAGCTTCACGCCGTCAATGTCCAAGGTTTTAAGTCCATATCTTTTGAATTGGCTCCGAACGTTTTCTATGACACTGAATTTCCGCTTGTCAGGGCACTC
>Ga0272441_10005436_pt1 | contig 22129 bp, 10 predicted proteins | sample SSMProp6N_FD_193582 | JGI IMG/M metagenome (GOLD analysis project Ga0272441, IMG submission 193582) | Marine sediment archaeal communities from Little Sippewissett salt marsh, Falmouth, MA, United States - SSM-Prop-6N | ecosystem: Environmental > Aquatic > Marine > Wetlands > Sediment ... | reverse complement strand
AAGCGGGACGGGCAACGCGGGCGTGCAGTTCAACTCGTGCGCGTTCAAGGCCGGACCGAAGGGCGTGTGCGTCGAGGGACCGGCCCGCCACGAATCGCGCGGCGAACTGACGTTCCAGAACTGCACGTTCGAGGACTGGGGGACGGCCGCCCTGACCGCGCGGAACGGCCTGCTCTCCGTCGTCCAGTGCAAGTTCAAAGCCGACAAGAAGATCGCGGACGTCAGCCCGGGCGTGCGGGGCGTGTTGTTCGCCCGGAACCGCTTCGAGTCGAAGACACCGCTGATCGAAAACAAGTGCAAGACATCGCTCATTGATCACGCGCCGCTTGCACTGTCCATACCGGATGCCCCGCCATACAAATACGCGGCGGTTCCGCAGCCGGCGTCGACGCGCGTACTGAACGTCCGCGAGAAGCCATACGCGGCGGCCGGTGACGGGAAGGCCAACGACACGGCCGCGATTCAGAAGGCCCTCGACACGCTCAAGGAAACCGGCGGCACCTGCTTCCTGCCCGCGGGCAAGTACCGTATCGACGGAGCGCTCGCGGTCCCGCCCGGCGTCGAACTGCGCGGCATCTGGGACGGCTGCGCCCGCCCGGCGCCCAACACCGCCGGCACGCTACTGCTGGCACACCGGGACAAAGGCAAGCCGGACGCACCGCCGCTCATCACGCTCGGTGCGAAGTCCGGCCTGCGCGGCATCGCCGTCCTGCACCCCGAGCAGAACAATCACAGGACCGTCACGAAGTACCCGTGGGTCGTCCGGGCGCGCGGCGCCGAGTGCTATGTCGTCAGCGTCTGCCTGATGAACCCGTACCGGGGCATCGACATCGCGGGCGACCGGCACTTGGTCAGCAACTTGTACATGACCACGCTCGGCGTCGGCCTGCGGATCGGGAAGTCGAAGGGCGGCATCGTCGAGGACTACCACGCCCACCCGCAGTTCTGGGGGCTGCAGGTCGTCGCCGGGTACGGCCTGCCCAACCACAAGGAATCGATCGGCTGCATGTCGCGCCACGGAACGTGCATGATATTGGGCGACTGCCAGGACGAGACGATCGTCAACTTCAGCACTTGGAAGGCGCTGGACGGCCTGCGGTTCGCCTCGAAGAACTGCACGGCACGGATCATCAACGCGACCTTCGACCAAGTCCGAATCTGCTACGCGATCGGCGCCGCGAAATCGATCAGCGCGATCAACACGCAGGGCGGGTATCTGTGCGTGCAGACCGGGAACGCGTTCGACGGCACGGCGAGCTTCTTCAACAGCGTCTGGCGCGGCGGCGCGTTTCCCCTCGATCTGCGCGGGCCCGGCACGGCCCTGATGCAGCAAGACCGGTTCAAGAGCGGCGGGGCACATTCGCTGCGCGGCGGACGACTCCGGATGGAAGGCGGCATCCATCGTGTCCGGGCCTGGCGCCTGGAAGACAAGACAAAGGCGGTCGAGATGACCGGCACGATGCTGGCCGCACCGCTTCCCGAAGACAAACGAATGCGCGGGACTCAGACACTGCGCGTCCCGTAAGGAGATCCGATGATCCCACAAGCTCTCACCTTTTTCGCGCGCTCAGTCCTGGCTTTGGGGTTCGTTCTTGTCGTGGCAACCGCCCTGCACGCGGCAGAACCGAACAATCTGCTGCCGAACCCCGGGTTCGAGATGGGGGCCACAAATGCTTCCGGGTGGCGGACGCGGGGCGTGACGGGCGCGACGCTCGCGCGTGACGCGCAGATGAGACATGGCGGCGCGGCTGCCGCACGCATCGTTTCTCCGAAAGGTACGCGGGCCACCTATCCGGCGTTCTCACACGTCGTCAAGTTCGTGCTGCCCGGCGAGGAGTATGAGGCCGAGGTACTGGTCCGGACGCAAGGATCGAAGGACGGCGTCGGCGCGTACATCGCGCTCGAAATGATGCACAACGGCCGCCGCGTCGGCATCAGCCAGAGCCGGACCACACGCGAGCAGAAGGACGGCGGATGGGTCAGGCTCTCGGCCGAGGCGACGATCCCCGGCGAGGCGACCGAGCTGCACATGCACCTCATCCTCAACGGCAAGGGTACCGCGTGGTTCGACAACGCGAAACTGGTCCGCACCCGGTCCGTCGACGCGGGCGAACTGGGCAAGGTCGAGATCGACAACCGACCCGGCAAAGCGGCGTCCGACTGGTGGGCGACGCTCGCCGCCGAGTACGATCCGATCCAGTTCATGCGCGAGAGCACCGCGCCCAATCTCGGGCGGCGCGGGATGAACGAATCGTGGTGGACCGTCGAGCGCGAGCGGGTTCGCAAGATGGGCCTGCACGGCATGCGGCTCTGGTTCCAGGTCGGCTGGTGGGAGCCGGTGAACGACAACGCCGACCCCGCGCACTACAAGCCCGACTTCAGCGGGTTCGACGTCGACGGCCCGCGGATGCGGTCAGTCTGGCGGTTCTTCGAGATGTGCCGCGACTACGACGTCGAGGTCCAGCTCAACTTCGGCTGGAAGTTCCGCCACCCGGTCCGCCACTGGCTGTGCCGGTCGCTGACCGGCCGGCCGCACATCAAGAGCGCGGCGGAGCACGCCGAGTCGTTGGTCGCACTGCTCCGCTACACGCGCGAGGTGAAGAAGCTGCCGGTCATCACGCACGTCTCGCTCGGCAACGAGTTCGAATACAACTACCCCGAGATGCATCCGGCGATCCACGCCCGGCTGGTCAAGGAGAAACTCCGTGACCGGTACGTACTGGTCGGGCTGGAAGACAACCGGCGCCCTGACCACCGGCCAACGATTCAGTTCGTGGCGCGGCACCCGAAGGCGCTCGACGTGCTCAGCCTGCACCGCTACGGCACAAACAACCTGGGCAAGTGGGTGTCACAGATGGAACGCGCCATCGCCGGGCTGAAGAAGAAGGACTTCACGCCCGCGCGGTTCGGCTCGCGGGGGCGGATCTTCTTCTCGGAGTTCCCGCTCGGCCACGGCCGCGGCGGAGGCGACCCGGCGTTCGTGGCGCGGGCGGTGGCGACGTCCGCGCACGCGGCGGCCTATGCGATTGGCGGCTGGCGGCTCTCAGACCAGCATCTGCCGAACGCCGGCCCCAAGGCACATGGCCGCGACCTCTTCAACCACGGCCTGCACCAGTGGGGCACCTGGCCGTGGATTCCGTGGATGCAGAAGCCGCGTGACTCCTGGTATGCCGCCAGCCTGCTCACACGCTACACCCGCCGCCGCTCCAAGATCTTCCTGCCGAAGAACGCGCGGCCCGGCTCGGCCGACGTGGTGTGTTTCGAGAAGGACGGCGACTGGACCGTGCTCGTGGTCAACGGCTGGCCGCGGCCGAAGCCCGTCGAGATTCGCCTCACCAAGGCGCCCGGCAAGCCGCTGCACCGGCACGTCTGCGCGCGGGGTGCGATGCCCAAGGGACTCTACGACACGGTGATCCCGAGCGACCGGAGCTTCAAGGAGGCGGTGATCAAGGACAAGCTTCCGCCACAGAGCTTCGCGCTCTACACCACCTTCGCCGACTGGCCACAGGCCGAGGTCGCGCCGTACGTCTCCACCGCCAAGCCCGGCGAGACCATCCCCTTCAAGGTCCGGCCCGTGTCGTACAAAGGCGCGTTTCGGTGGAGCGTCGACGGCGGCAAAGCAAACGGGACGATCACGCAGGACGGCGCCTACACCGCTCCGAAAGGCATGCCGGCGATCGACCCGGTCATCGTGCGGGCGACCGGCGTCGAGGACGATCGGTGCGTCGGCCTGGGCGTGATCAGCTTCAGCGGGCAGCCGACGTCGGCGCCCGACCGCCCGCACGTCGTGCTGCAGAAGCAGGACGGCGTGGCCATCAAAGGCCGACGGCTGCTCGACATCGGCCAAGCCGTGCCCGTGGGCCCGAGCCGGACCGTGTCGTTCCGCGTGACCAACCACGGTCCGGGCCGGTGCGAGTTCACCACCAGCGCATCGGTCCCGTGGCTCGACGCCAATCCGAAAAAGGCGACGGTCGCATCGAAGACCGAGGCGACGGTAACCGTCGAGGTAAAGACCGCGGGCCTGGAGCGCGGCCGGTACTACCTCGGCACGGTATTCCTCGACGTATCGCGCGGCCTGGGCCGCGACGCGGTCGACGTGTTCCTCAAGACCGCAGACTGAAAAGGCTGCCCCGCCCGCGCCGACCCGTCCCCCGTGGGGTCCGAGAATCCGTCCGTCCACAACCTTCTATTGATTCAGCGGTTATGATACGCTCTCGCCCATTTGATTTCAGATGATTTGGGGCGAGAACGCCTGCGAGAGGGGACGAATCTACACTTCAACTGGGCGGGCTTGCCGCTGATCGCGCCCATCGCTCGGCTGCTGTGCCGGGAGTTGACGCTTCAGAACGAGTATCTGCGGCAGGAGAACAAGATTCTGCGGTCTCGGATACTTCTCGCGCCGCATCTCTCTCCACTCGGGGTCGTCGTGTCACTGTCCCTTGCACCGCCAGCGCCAGCGCGGCGAGCGAGTTCTGTACGACGGCGCCCAGACCAGCACGCTGCGGACGATATCGAGGATTACCACTTCACGACCAACGGGGGCATGTCAGAGAGGTCTGCGAATCTCGTCCATCATTTCTTTCCTATTCTGTCCGGCGCCGCCCCGGCGACAGTGAAGTTGGCGTTGTAGAATTTGGTTGTGGGGTAAGGCGACAGCTTGATCCTGATGACGATATCCTTTGTCCCGGCCAGTGCCTCGGCAGGCAGTTCACAAGTCATGACTCGACGTGCATGCAGGTATCCGCAGTGGAGAGCAGTCCCGGCTTCCTTATAGTCGGTCTTGTTCTTGAAGACCTTGATGCTCTTGAACTTGCCACCGATTCCACAGAGCACCTCAATAGTATCGCGCATGCCAAGAATACTGGCATCGAGGTCGATGTTCATTCGCTTCATCGGCCAGGGCGTCTGCAGGCGGTACTCGATGGAATTGTCTTTCTCAATCGCATGCAGGTATTCTTCGCGAACAGCGAGATTCCAGGATCTCTTGATGTATTTCTCCGGATGCCGCTTTCCGAGGTTGCGGCCCGGGAACCAAACGGTGTGATCAGCTTCGCTGGCGACTTCCATGCCTCTCACTCTGGCAGCTTTCATTACCTGATTGGGGTTCCCCACCGGCTCCGCCCAGAAGCCAGTCATCCCAAACGTGCGATAGGTCAGCACGGGCTCCCCGTGCAGGTTTGTCGAGAGTACTGAGCCCGGCAGTTGATCGTAGGCTTTGCCCGGCGCGGGGCCGCGTTGCTTTATGTTGGCCACAGGGGGTTTGAATTCGGGTGCGAGTTGCGCGAGCGACTCGGTAGCTCTTGCCTCTGATTCGGGGCCGATTACGATTACTGCCGGCTGACCGGCTGGAATTCGTTTGAGGGATACCTTGTCAGCCTGCTCACCGGCAACCGACCAGGCATTGCCCGTCAGGTCTTTCGTGGCTTTCTCTGACAGCTCCACCGTCTTGGCAGAGCCCGGCAGGAACACAAAGGTCTTGTCCTTCTCGCGCTTGACGATCAGACGCACTATCTGCATTGGCTTCAATGTGAGGCCCTTGATCTTCACATAACGCCCGGTGATGTCGGTTGTAACGGTATCGAGTCGCAGCGGATTCCAGATGATCACATGGTCATAGCCGCCCCTGACGTCAACCGTGTGTGAGCCCGTCAGGTAACTCAGGACTTCGGGGTGAGAGGGGCGATATCCGGCATAGGCTATCGCGGCATGCGGCACGACGCTGGATTGGTATATGGCGCTGCGGGTGTATCTGCCAAGGCGACCAAGCTGTGGCGAGAACTCCACGGCCACGTCCGGATCCACCAGTTCATGCTTATTGTATCGCGGAACTATGCTCCTCGGTACGTTGTTCAGGAACGCATAGGGCAGCAGGTTTTGCAGGTAACGGAGAGTTGTGAGTAATGGCAGGATATCGTCACTGCGGCGAAGCAGGACATCCCAGCGCTGGATCCACATATTTTCAAGCGCCGAATGCTGGTCATTGTAGTTGTCTTCTCCGCGGACCGATCCGCGCATGTCAAGATAGGGGGCTATGAGAGCGCCCTTATTGACATGGTTGTGGTGATAATCGTCATAGCAGTGCCGATAGCTGATCTCTACCCCGGCCAGGTGCAGAGCTTTATCGAGGTATTTCCTGTCGCCGGTCCCGAGATAGGCTTGGTCAAGTGTATTGATCATCGAGCCCATCCCCCGTACGCAGTTACCCCTTGCCTGCATCGCCGATATGTCGCCGCCAGGCGATGCAATCATGCCATTACCAACCATAGCGCAGGCCCGTCGCGCGTTGATATTGAGTGAAGGAATGAGTTGAGCCGCTTGCGCCGCCACCGACGCCCTGCGGGCGATCATAGACGGATTGTACAGCTTGATTACGCCGGGACGCATAACGTGGTTATGTGGGCGTCTAGCAATGGCGCTGGGTATTGACTCGGCGTCAGCACGATGCACCCACCTAACGCCTCTCTTCGTACTGGCAATCAGTTTATCATATACTTCGCGTCGTCGCGCGTTGAGGCCCCTCCCTTGAAGCGCGGCCAGGAGTTCCTGGCTGAACGCTCCCCGCGTCTTGAAGCTGGTGCGACCAAGGTTGTCCCAGATGACATCAGGTAGCCATTCGTCGCGATCGAAGTAGGCGTTGTACTGCGACTCCGCGTAACAGGCAAGTATACCGCTGAAGTAGGCGTGGCCCTCAATATCCATCTTCCGTTTGGGATATACGCTGGGGATTTCTACCAGCCCAATGTTGCCGCCGTATTCAAAGCGACAATCCTCGGCCTGGAGTCGTTTGAGAAAGCGCTCTGCGAGTTCTCTGAGATCATGTGTCCGTGCCCGATTGAGCCGTTCGTCATAGAGGGATGCATAGGTGCGAGCCACCAGTTCGCTGTGCCCTGCTGCCGGGGCCGGCGCATCTGAGACATGATCAAAGAACCAATGAACACGGGTGCGTCTCTGTCCGGGCGATAGCGAGTGGCGTCGCCACGAATAGCCGGTGATGAGCTCACCAGTTGGAAGTCGCCATACTGTACGTGGAAAGACCAGATCATGCTTGGTCTTTCTGTAGACCCGCCGCATCTCGGGCAGGGGCTTCGTGAAGTCAGTGTAGCCGTAGTCCATGGCGGCGGTCATGCGCAGTTTGTGCTCGGGCGCTTGAACTGCCAGACCCGGAAGGACAGTGAAATCTATTTCGAAGCGCCTGTCTTTGGTCATGTTCTGGGCGGTCCACTCGTGGCCGAGATTGGCCGGCGCCATCACATGGACGATGGGATCATCTCCTTCGATCTTGAGGCCAAAGCCTATCCAGAAATCGAGGTCGGGAATCTCTTCCTCATTAGACAGGTGGATATCCGTTGTAATGAACGGGCCGCGCCAGGATACGCGCAGGACCATCTCGAGCTTCACTCCGTCACGCTGTCCGCTGAGAATGAGCTCCTTCTCCCATGGCCGATTCCTTCCTTTGCGCAGACTTGTCAGCGGAACTGTGATTGCTGGCGAACCGCCAAGCATGTGGTCGAGTCCAAGCTTCGTGGTCTTGCTACCCGCTATGATCCGCGCGAATCGCCACACGCCGTCTGTCTTCTCCAGATGCAGAGCTTGATCTGAGATGCCGATCTCTGCTTTGTCCGTGGCCGAGAGAAGATGCAACCCGAGTTCATTTCCGAGCCGAGTCGCCTCAGCCTTACGAGCTCTAGCTATCCGCAGAGGCGGTGGATAGACATTTGCTGTAAACCCATCAAGAGTCTCTGCATCAGGAATCTCTGTATGCGCACAGGATGCCAGGATGAGGCAGAAAGGAACAAGTAACAGCCAGGAATTCGTTTCTATACTAATCATTCAGATTCACCCGCATAACTTGGCCCTAAGTACTTTCTGGAGATTCCCTTCTGCTTTAGAATACTTGGTATTTCCCGCCAGGCTATAGTACTCCTGCGGATCATTCCTATGATCGAACAGCTGCGTCGCCATCAGCCGCGGCTCTTCACCTCTATACCATTCAGAATAGCGGTACCGTTCAGTACGGACCGAGTATCCCCGCCGGCCGGAATTGTTGCCACAGGATGAGAAGTGACATGCCCCCGTTGTTTGTACCACCCGCTATGTTAGTGCCACGGACACGGTGCTGGCCTGGAGGTGAGGGCGTCTCGCCCTGGCGAGACGAGCCGAGCCGGAAGGCCAAAGCTGTATCGCCGCTGGGGCCGGGGGCCTGTACCCCAAGGCACTGTGGGGCCGCACGTGATCATACTCCTGCCGCCACCGTTTGGTCAAGACCCTCGCTTCTAACACGGTGTCGAAGATCTCACCGGTGACATGCCCCCTGCCTTTGTACCACCCGCTATGTTAGTACCACGGACACGGTCCGAGCTTGGAGGCGAGGGCGTCTCGCCTTGGCGAGACGGGCCGAGCCGGAAGGCCAAGACCGTATCGCCGCCGGGGCCGGGGGGCCGTACCCCAAGGCACTGTGGGGCCGCACGTGGCTATACTCCTGCCGCCACCGCTCGGTCACGGCGTCCAGTTCGAGCACCGTCACACATCTCTACAGGTCAAGGTCAAGCGGCAGAGGCATAGTAGGACTGCCTGTGCGGCGAAAGGTTGTGCACGGATGCCTTCCCGGACCATACGGGGCTGCCGCTAATCGCGACGGTGGCGAGACGATTGTACCGGGATCCTTGTTGCCGAGCGCGGACAACCGAACGGCAGGCTGGCAGCAGGTCATGTGTTCCGCCGCCTGGGGGTGACGGGCCTTGTATGACGGACGAATACTCGGACCCTACGCGGAAGCCGGGAACCGGTTCGCCCTGAAGGTCGTCTCCCTGTCCCGCCGCTGGCTGTACGCAACGCCGAACTAGCCGCGCCTACCGGCTCAGGTATTCCCGGCACTCGAGCGCGGTGACACGGGTGCGGTGTTCCTCCCAGTCGGCGGCTTTCAGCGCCAGGTACCGCTCGAACAGCGTCTCGCCGAGCAGGTCCCTGAGGAACGCGCTCCGCTCCGCCTCGGCGAGCGCCTCGAACATACACTTGGGCAAGTACCGGGGATTACGGACCCGCCCGCCGAGCCGCCGGTAGGCGCTGGCGCGGTCCGGCTGCCCGCAGTCGAGTTCCTCCTCGATCCCCCGCAGCCCCATCGCGATCAGCCCCGCGATCTGCAAGTACACGTTGCCCGCGGGGTCCGGGCAGCGGAGCTCGATCCGCGTGGCCTCCGGGCCCGCCGCGTGGGGGACGCGGACCATCGAGCTGCGGTTGCGAATGCCCCAGCCGCGCACAACGGGCGCCTCGCGGTCCGCCACGTACGCCTTGTACGAGTTGTGCGTCGAGGCCATCAGGATCGACACCTGGCGAGCGTACCGGACCACGCCGCCAATGAACTGCCGCGCCCTCTTGCTCAGCCCGTGCTCGGCGGCCGCGTCGTGGAACAGGTTCCGGCCGTCCGCGTCCTGCATCGAGAGGTGGATGTGGAACGCGTTGCGGTTCTGGTCGTCAAATGGCTTGGGCATGAACGTCGCGTGGAGCCCGTGCTCGGCGGCGACGCAGCGGGTGACGTAGTTGAACAGCACCGTCCGGTCGGCGGCGTCGAGCGGGGCGGCAGCGGGCAGGTTGATCTCGTGCTGCGACGCGGTGACCTCGTGGTGCGCCTTCTCGAACGGGATCCCGCAGTCGGCCAGCACGTCGATGATCCGCTTGCGGACCACGTCGCCCTTGTCGTGCGGCGGAGCGTCGAAGTAGCCCGCCTGGTCCGAGTACAGGTTGTCCGCCCGTTCGTCGCCGGTGAGCAGGAAGAACTCGTACTCCGGCCCGGCGAGGAACCGGCAGCCGTGCGCCGACTCCGCGCGGTCGAGGACCCGCTCGAGCACCGCCCGCGTGTCGGACGGCGACCGCGCCCCGGCCTGCTTGTTGATCTTGCCGATCACGAAGCCGAGGGTCTCGTCCCGGAACCGCACCACGCGGAACGTGTCCGGCAGCGGCACCACGAGCCGGTCGCTGTCCTCGACCGTCGCCATCCCCGCCACGGAGCTGGCGTCGAACACGACCCCTGTCTCCGCCAACTCCGCCATCCGCGCCGGATGGACCTGGAGCGTCATCGGCTTCCCGTTCAGGTCGAGCGCGAAGATCTGAACGATGCCGCCGTTCTTCACCAGCGCCTCGATGTCTTGCTTCTGCATGGCCCTGCCTCGTAGGTCAAGCTCTCGTTCGGAGCAAAGGTCGCGCCCTTGTTCACTCCGGAATGTTCGGCATCTTCGTCAGCTTGCCCTCGTAGTTCCGGAGCGTATATTCCGTTTCGTCCTTTTCGACGATGTAGTAATCGGGCATCAGGGGGATCTTGCCGATGTTGGTGGCCACGACGTACATCGGCTGGGCCAAGCCGGTGGTGTGGCCGCGGATCGCGTCGCGGATCAGCTCCGCCCCCTTCTCGACCGAGGTGCGGAAATGGTCGATCCCCGGCGCCGGCTCGCAGTAAAAGACATAGTACGGTCGGATGCGGACGGCGAGCAGCTTCTGGTGCAGCGCCCGGAACGTCGACACGTCGTCGTTGATCCCCTTCAGCAGCACCGCCTGGTTTCCCACGTTCACCCCGCAGCGCAGCAAATCGTAGACGGCGCGGGCCGTCTCTTCAGTGATCTCCTTCGGATGGTTGCACTGTGTGTTGATCCAGATGGGGACCGCGTGGTACGGCCGAAGGACCTTCATCAAGCCCTCGGTGACCCGCTGCGGCAGGGTGATCGGCGTCCGCGTGTGGAACCGGATCATCTCCAGGTGCGGGATCTCGCGGAGCGTTCGGACCAGGTACTCGATGCGGTCGTCGGTAAAGATGAACGGGTCGCCGCCGGTGACGAGGACGTCGCGGACCTCGTCGTGCTCGCGGAGCCAAGCGAAGCCCTCCTCGAGATCGAACCGCAGCTCCAGGTCACCATCGGTTACCACCTCGCGCCGGAAGCAGTGGCGGCAGTAGCTGGCGCAGGTGTCCGTCACCGTGAACGCGACGCGGTCGCGGTACTGCCGGGCGATGGTGTCGGGCCGGGCCTCGCCCGTGTCGCGATTCTCTTTCCAGACCAGATAGTCCGGCATGCCGTAGCGGTTCTCCGCCTCCTGCAACGACGGGATGACTTGGCGGCGGATGGGGCAGGCCGGGTCGTCGCGGTCCATCAGCGAGGCAAAGTAGGGCGTCGTCCCCCACTGCGTGTGGAGGGTCGTGATCGCCTTCCCTTCGTCGGGCGTGACGTTGATGTACTCGCGGAGCTTCTCCAGCGTGTTGACTTGGTCCCGCAGTTGTTCCTGCCAAACGTCCATTCGCGCCTCCTTTGTTTCGTGCCCAGAGCAGGGCACATTATGCCCGCGCGTCCCCGCGATGGCAAGACCTGACGTGCCCCCGTTTGTTGTACCACCCGCGCTCCCGTTCAAGATCACCTACGCCGGGTCGAAGGTCGACGAACGCGCGAGCTCGTGGGGGCCGAGAATCCGTCCGTCCACAACCTTCCATTTATTCAGCTGTTATGACACGCTCTCGCCCCTTTCGGTTCAGATGATTTGGGGCGAGAACGCATGCGAGAGGGTGCGAATCGGCATCTCAACTGGGCGGGCCTGCCGCTCATCGCGACGGTGGCGCGGCTGCTGTGTCGGGAACTGACACTTCAGAACGAGTCCCTGCGGCAAGAGAACAAGATTCTGAAATCCAGAATCAAGGGCCGCATCCGGTTCGACGACGATGAACGGCGGTCCCGGACGGGCTCATCAACAGCGCCATAAAACATTAAAAAGGCCCGCGTTACGCGGGCCTCTTCTGGTGGGCGATACTGGACTTGAACCAGTGACCTCTACAATGTGAGTGTAGCGCTCTGCCAACTGAGCTAATCGCCCAAGCTATTTTTTGCAGCGACTTGCGCCATCTCCTCTTCGAAATGGGACCTGTACCTATAGCAGGACGCCATGTCCCGGCTCGCGTGCCCGATCAGGACCTCCACCGCGCCGTACGGTACGCGCGTCAAGCCAAGAGGCGAACAAGTACAGGCACACTCCAGCGCCCGCCATATTAGCAGCCTTCATACACGCTGTCAACTCACGACTCAGAAGGACAGGAATCGACCCTTTGTAAGGCCGGCCATGATTCTCGGGCGGCAGCGCCGGCTGAAACGCCAGAACTGGCGCCACTCTAAACGGCCATACAGGTCACACCCGCTCGAAGCCTTTCACTTGACCTCGATCCGGCACGGCCGCGAGATCAGGCTCATATTGTTCGCCTTGTCAAACGAGAAAACATGAAAGTTGACCGGGCCCTTAAGCGGCGGTGCGGGATCCACGCGGAACTTCTTCCGGTGACCGGCGCGGACGCCGCGGCAGGCGCTCCGCATCGGCTCGTCGAGCCGCACCGTCGCCATCTGCATCGCGCCCGGCGTCGCCTTGATGTCGGGTGCGGCGATGTCGCACGCCCACCAGTTGGCGGTCTCGTCGTTCTTGGTCACGTACTTCTCGGACACCGTCTTGTTGCTCCACACGATCAGATAGCGGTCGGCACCCTTTGGCGCGGTCCAGGTGAGCGTGACCGCCGGCCCCTTCGCGACCGCCTTCAGGTCGGTGACCTTCGCCGGCGGGGTCGCGTCGGGCTTGGGATGGGTCATCACGTACTGCCCCATCCGCCCGGTCCAGGCGCCGCGCCACTTCTCGAAGCTGCAATAGACCGGCTTCTGCCCGCCGTTGATCCCGGTCGTGATGTACTGCTTCAGGTGGTCGAACACATGCGTCTTGCCGCTGTTCCAGTAGTACCACGCCTGGCAGTCGGCGAACTCCTGCGCGGTGCCGCTCGACTTGTTGCTCTTCACGCTGTAGGCGAAGTTGCCCACCGCCACGTTCGCCTCGACCAGGCCGGAGGCGACGGCGAACGCCTCGGCCCACGCCTGCCGGTCAGACCGCTCGACGTCCCGCATGAACGTGATCAGCATCTGCATGTAGTAGCCGGACGCGCCGATGCCGTGGTAGCGGCCGAGGTAGGGATTCATCCCGCGCCGCTCGGTCCGCACCAGCCGCTCGCGGAGGCGTTTGAGGATCGACGTGTCGCCGGTGACGTGATACGCCTGCAGCGCGTTAGAGAGCGGATGTCCCACGCCGCGGCCGGTGCCGAGACTCGGGAACCGGTCGGTGACGTCCAGTGTGGTCCGGCGGAACTCGGCGACGAACTTGTACCAGTCCTTGATCCACGGATTGGCCGTGAAGTAGTAGGCCTCCTCGGTGTGGTAATGCCAGGCGTGCTGGTCGTCCTTGGCGCCGGCGGTCAGGCCGGTGCCGGGCAGGTACTTGGTGCGGAGCTTCGGATAGTACCACTTCCAGCGGGTGCGGTGGGCGAAGCCGGCGAAGTGCCGCCACAGGTGCGGCCAGTCCTGGATGTACGGCGCCTGGTCGAGCTTCAGCTTAGCGAAATCCCGGTCGTGCTTGTACTGCGCCATCCACTGGGCCATGCCGTTCAGCTCGCCGATGCCGAGCCGCTCTGCGTGCCAGTAGTCGGACGGGTTCTCGGTGGCGACGAACGCGCTACCGCTCTGCGGCCAGCTCCCGTGGGCGTTGGTCAGCCACCGCCGCTTGATGCGGGAGAGCTCGAAGTTGTTCCAGTTGAAGATGTAGGCGTTGCAGCTCCGGGCGTTGTAGTTGCCGCGGCTGTACGTCGGCTTGCGCAGGTCCTTGTCGGTGACCCGCTTCTCGTAGGGGACGTGGCCGTCGTAGTGGAGCGTGGCCCGCGTCTTGGCGTACCAGCCGGTGGGGAGGGTGCCGACCGGATGCTCGTCGAACGTACGGGCGAGGGCGATCATCTCCTTGGGCGTCGTCTTCGGCCCGTGGAAGTTGAGCAGCACCTCCTTGTAGACGTGCCGCATGTCATCGAGCCAGTAGAACCCGGTCGGGCTGAGCGTGTTCTGGAACGGATAGCCGGCCCGCATCCACCGACTGCCCGGCTTCGTGTCGCCCTTGTAGAGCATGGCGCTCCACTCGGGGAACAGCTCGACGGAGAGCTTACGGTCGGCGTCGACCTTGATGCCGTTAGGCCACATCTCCCAGAAGTGGCGGGTGACGGCGGTCAAGCCGCGCTTCGCGTCGGTGACGTCGAGGAAGCCGTCGGGGATCTTGCCGGAAGGCGGCATGCGCGATGTCACGAGGCTGGTAATGCTGAACTTGTCATGCCAGGTCTGGCGCAGGCCCGGAACCATGCCGGTCGGGGCCGCGTAGACGTGGCCGCCGCCCAGACCGATGGTCGCCTTGGCGTCCTTCGCCAGGTTGAGCTTGAAGTCGAGGTCCATCGACTCGAAGTACATCGGGCCGATCCACGTGAAGTCCTTCGACGAGTTCTGAAGCTGGTAGTCGATCTTGACGAACGGCTTGCCCGCATACGCGTAGATGCGGACCGCCCAGCCGTGGGTGTGGTTCTTCTCGTCCTTGTAGCGGGTGACGGCCTCGGCGCGGATGACCGCGCGCATCGGTCCGCTCTCCTCGATCTCGAACAGCACGTCGTCGCGGGCGGTGTCCTGCTGCACGCCGAACCGGTCGCGGTAGACCCCGCCGCTCTTGTCGCTCGGGCTGATGACTTCTTCGTCCGGCGTGAACTTGCCGTCGCCGTTCGTGTCGTGCCACACGCGGTCAAGAATGTTGAACCGCTTCTTGCGGACGACGAACTTGAGCGGCCCGGTCACCACGGTGATCGCGCCATCCGCATCGATCACCGCAAGCGGCGTCTTGGGCGGCGCCCCGTCGCCGTCGTCGCGAAGGTGGAACATGGCCGTGCCTGTACCGGGCTTCGTAAACGGCCCGACGGTCGGCTGGAAGTGAATCACGAGGTGGCGGATGCTTCGATCCGGATCGACCCACCACCGGTTGAGCACGTCGATCTGCGCCGGGACGGTCTTCCCCGCGGCGTCGACCAGGCGGAACTTCGATGTGTCGGTGTAGGTCCCGCGTTCCAACGGCACCACCACGGTGACCGGGTATCCCTCGGCACCGACGCCGGCAACCTCTTTCACGGAGATCGGCACACTGAGCGTTCCCGCGGCCGCCGGCCCGCGGGCCGACGACAACAGCAATACCAGCACAACCATCGACGCGGCCAGGCAACGCTGGCCTGCCCGAAGAACACTGGGTTCTTGCCCGTTCGATTCGCTCCTCATCGCCTCATCCTCCTAATGCCGTCCGCGCGACCCAAAAAACCCCTGGGCCTTTCTGACTTGACAGCCAGATTATACACTCGCATGGTCCGCACTTAGAAGGAATAATAGTGCCGGAAGGAGGAGGCCCGATGAGACTCCGAGCATCTGTTACCGACGTGGACGCCCTGTTCCCACTGCCCTTCGGCTCTTGCCCGTTTGATGGAGTACAATGGTCGTGCGAATGACTGAGATGAAAACACAGAGCCAGCGCACACCTCAGCGGATGGCTCCCGCCTCCGTGGTTTGCGCGGTCCTCTCAATGCTTGTTCTGTCATCGTGCGCGGCGCCGGACTGGCCGATGTGGCGATACGACGCGAACCGCAGTGCCAACTCGCCGCACGCGCTCGCCTCGGATCTGCATCTCCAGTGGGTCCGGCAATACACCCAGCGGGAGATGTGCTGGAAGGACCGGATCAACCAGGAACGGATGCCCTTCGACCGCGCCTTCCTGCCGGTCGTGATGGACCGGACGATGTTCGTGGCCTTCAACGACACAGACAAGCTGGTCGCCCTGGACACACGGACCGGCGAGGAGAGGTGGCGGTTCTACGCCGACGGCCCCATCCGCTTCGCCCCGATCTGCGACCGAGGGCGGGTGTGCTTCGCCAGCGACGACGGCCATCTCTACTGCCTGGACGCGGCCACCGGCCGGCTCCTGTGGCGTCGCCGAGGCGGGCCGTCCATCCGTCGCATCATCGGGAACCGGCGCCTGATCTCTAGCTGGCCGGCGCGGGGAGGCCCGGCCTTGAAGGACGGCGTTGTCTACTGGGCGGCCGGCATCTGGCCGTTCATGGGAATCTTCATCCGCGCCACCGACGTGCGAACGGGCGAGGACGTGTGGATCAACGACGGGCTCGGCCCCAAGTACACCTTACAGCCCCACGCCTCGCCCGGGTTTGGCGGCATCGCCCCGCAGGGCGCGATGGCCTGCCAGGACGACCGGCTCATCGTCCCGTGCGGTCGGTCCGTCCCGGGCTGCCTCGACCGCCGGACCGGCAAGCTGCTCTACTACTACCTCGGCGAAAACAGCCGCCGGGGCGGGTCACAGGTCAGCACGAACGCGGGGGTCTTCATCAACAGCAACGTCGTCTATGACCTCGCGACCGGGAAGTACTTGACCTACGCGGACACACACGGCGTGCTGGGCGACAGGGTCTTCTACGGGCGAGGCGGGGCCATCCGGGCGCTCGATCCGAAACGGCTCGACAAGATCACCGTCACGCTCACCAACCGCGATCGCACCACCGTGCAGTATGTCCGCAAACGCATCGAGGGCAAAGAGACAACCGTCAGGAAGGTCGCCGTCGACCTCGTCGTCAAGGAAAAGCGCGTCCGACCGGTCGAAGGGCAGGCGCCCCAGATCACCCATCGCGATTACTTGTGGAAGGGCCGCCGCTACTTCGAGCCGCTCAAGCCGAATGAAAAGCCCTCCGACAAGCCCGTCGTTACGTTCAGCGAACCAAAACTGGAGGATCGCAGCCATCGGGCGCTGCGACTGCTGTGGACCTGCAAGGCACGGGGCAACTGGGCGCTGATCAAGGCCGGTGACCGGCTGTACTCTGGCGATGACGATTCGGTCAGCGCCATCCAACTCGCGGATGGCAAGGGGGTCGTCGCGTGGACCCGACCTGTGAAAGGGCGGGTGGTCAACCTGCTGGCGGCTGACCGCCGGCTGTTCGCCGTGACCCTGCAAGGGCGAATCTACTGCTTTGGCCCGCGGAAGACAGCGCCAAAAACCTTCTCCCCCGAGCCCGACCGGTCGCCGGCGGGTACACCCGGCCCGGACGCGAGCGAAGCAAAAGCCAAGCGCGTTCTTGAGTTGACCGGCGCACGGGCCGGGTACTGTCTGGTGGTCGGCGCGGGCAACGGTGACCTGATCGAATCACTGGTGCGGCAGTCCAGGCTCCACGTCGTCGCGGTCGATTCCAGCCCCGCGAGGGTCGCCACGCTGCGCCGCCGCTTCGACGAGGCGGGGCTGTACGGCAAACGGGTGTCGCTGTTCGCCGGGGACCTGCAGTCGGTATCGCTCCCACCCTACGTTGCCAGCTCGGCCGTCGTGACCGATCCGGAAGTGATCCGCTCGGCGGATGACGAACGGTTCATCAAGAAGCTCTTCCGCATCCTGCGGCCCTACGGTGGGACCGCTGCACTGTCGATCTCCGCAGAGCGACGGGCTGCCTTCGCCACGACGGTAGAGCGGTGCCGTCTGGCCAACGCAAAGATCCGCCGCGCGGGCGCCCTCACGCTTTTGACCCGATCCGGCGCTCTGCCCGGCGCGGGGACCTGGACCCACCACTACGCCGATGCCGGCAACACGGTGGTGAGCCGGGACGACCTCGTCAAGCCGCCGTTCGGCCTGCTGTGGTTTGGTGGATCGACCCACGACAAGCTCCTGCCACAACACGGGCACGGCCCCTCCCAGCACGTCGTCGGCGGCCGGCTGTTCATCGAGGGGCCAGATATCCTGCGGGCACTGGACGTATACACCGGCCGCGTCCTATGGGAACGCGATCTGCCCAAACTGGGCAAAATCTACGATCACCGCAACCACCACCCGGGCGCGGGTATCGCCGGCAGCAATTATGTCTCAGTACCGGACGGCACCTACGTTGCCTACGGGAGCAAGTGCCTCCGCCTCGACCCGGCGACCGGAACGACTGTGCGTGAGTTCACACTCCCACCACTGCCCGGCAAGACCAAGCGGCCACGATGGGCCTACATCAACGTGTGGGGCGACTACCTGATCGGTGGCTCGGGTGGGATTGTCCTGGAACCCGTCAGGACCCGCGACGGCATTCGCGCGGTCAACCTGACACTCTCTCACAGCAAACGCCTGACCGTGATGAACCGGCACACCGGCCAGATGCTCTGGAGCCGCACCGCAGGCTACGGCTTCCGACACAACGCCGTTGCGGCCGGCGGGGGCAAGCTATTCTGTCTGGATAAGTTCACGCGGCTGTCGATGCTCTCCCTGACTCGCTCAAACCAGCTGCCGGACGCACCCCCGAGCCTCTCTGCGTTTGACCTGAAGACCGGCCGCGTCGTCTGGCAGGACACGAAGCGGGTCTACGGCACGTGGTTGGGCTACTCCACCGAACACGACATGCTGCTGCAGGCCGGACGGCCCTCGCGGGACATGCCCGGCGACGAGAACGGCCGCCGGATGGCCACGTTCCGCGGCAAGACGGGTGAAGTGATCTGGGATCGCCCGGAACTCCGCTACAGCGGGCCGCCCTTGCTGCTCGGCAAGACGATCTATGCACAGGGAGCCGCCTATGACCTGCTGACCGGGAAGCGGCTGATGCGAACCGACCCGGTGAGCGGCAAGCAGGCCCCGTGGCGCTTGCACCGTACCTGGGGCTGTGGGACATTCGTGGGCAGCACGCACCTCTTGACGCTCCGCTCTGCCGCTGCGGCATACTACGACCTGGATCACGACGGCGGCACGGCGAACCTCGGCGGCTTCCGCTCCGGCTGCGCCAGCAACCTGATCGTCGCCGACGGCGTGCTCAGCGCGCCGGACTACACCCGATGGTGCACGTGCAGCTACCAGAACCAGACCTCGCTGGCGATGGTCCACTGGCCCGAGGGGGAAACGTGGACCTATCTGCGCTCCGGGTCGAACCCGATGGCCTTCAACTTCGGTGCGCCGGGCGGCCGTCGCGCCCCAGACGGGACGGCCTGGGGCGCGTGGCCTGTGCCGGCCCTGCCGCCGCGAAAGGGCAAACCGAGCCCCAAACCCAGGCGCGAACCCCCCGTGGTCGTACAGCACGACGCTCGCTTGGGCAACTGGTGTCATCACCAGTCACGTTACCGCGCGGCCACCGGGGAAGCAGCACTTCCCTGGGTCGCTTCGTCCGGCATCCGGGGAATCGAGGCCGTGACCCTGCGCCTGCCGACCACCGGGCCGCGGACCTACACCGTTCGGCTGCACTTTGCCGAGCCGGACGACATTGGTGCGGGCGACCGTGTGTTCGACGTGTCCATCGGAGGCCGAAAGGTTCTGCGTAGTCTCGACGTCGTTAAGATGGCCGGCGGTCCTCGACGCGCCTTCATCAAGACCATCAGCGGCGTCAAGGCAGCGGGCCACCTCAAGATCCAGTTTACGCCGAAGGCAAGGTGGTTCTATTCCGCGCCCCGTGCACCGATCCTCTCCGGCATCGAACTCGAAATGGCCGAGGCAGGCGCCGATACCCCCTCCAAGTGAGACAACGCGTCTAATCCTGCTGCGAACGGGCTGACCCGCAGGTCAGCGGACATTCGCGCCGGACGTGCCGCTCTCGCGGGCGTCCCGCCTTGTCTGGGGCCACGGCGGCTGCGGAAAAGCAGGCTCTCCCCCCGGACCTCGTTGGTCCCCGCAAAAACGCCGGGAGATGATGACCGGGCCACCCACAACTCAACTCAGTCGATGACCGGCCCCTTCGGCTCGAAAGAAACGTCCACGCCATACACTTCCGCAAACAGCCCGGCCTTCCGGCGGGCACCCCAGGCCGCGTAGTCCAGGTCGCCCGGGCCGAAGAGATCGATCCGGCAGGCGCCGCCCGGGTCGGGCAGCACGATCTCGACGCGGGCCACCGCGTTCTGGTGGGCGCGGTCCAGCCCGTCGGCGATCCGAAGGATGGGTGCCAGGCGCAGCACGCGCCGCTGGGAATCCGGATCCAGTTCGCGATAGGCGCGGTGTTTCTCGGACGGTGCGGCCTTGCGGTGATAACGGGCGAGTTGGGCAACGATGCTCCGCTCGCACGTGGTCAGCGCCGGCAGGTCGGCCCCCTCGATCAGCTTCCGAGAGCTCTTGTGGTGGCCTTTGTAGCCGACCGAGATGCCGATGTCGTGCAGCAGCGCCGCACAGCACAGCAAGTCCCGTTCGCCGAGCACCAGCCGGTGCAGCGGCTTGAGCCCGTCGAAAAGCACGACGGACAGGCGCGCCACCTGTTCCAGATGAACCAACTCGGCGGGATGTTGCCGCGCCAACGCCAAGGCGCAGGCCACCTTCGGTGACACAGAGCCCGGCTGTGAAACGCTGGATTCGTCCATCTCAGCAGGTCACGTGAAAGACAGCGGCCTTTCGACCGGTCAACCGGTTGTATTGGCGAACCGCCTTGGCGTTGGGCAGCGAGTGGACCACGATGCCCCGCTGGCGCAGCATCTCTTCCGCCTCGGGAGCGAGCACGGCCATGCCGTTCTGGCCCATCCCGACCACCACCACCTTCGGATTCCCTCGGCAGATGCGGTCCAACTCGGCCGGCCCGATCTTGTGAAGGCTGCCGTACGCCGCCTTGGCAATCTTGGCCTTCCGTTTCTTCACCTTCCCGTCGCCGCGAATGTAGATGTCCTGGCTGTACACCTTGTCGCCCACGGCTATCTCGCCGAACGTCGCGTACTCGATGTGGGGGTAGTCGGGGCAGGTGTCACTCGCCTCGCGCAGGGGGGCATCTCCGGCGGCCTGCCGGGCCAGCGCCACCGCCCCCAGCACCACGGCGTCGTCCCCCAGCTCCGACGGGACAATGGTCCCGGACGCGGAGGAACTGAGGTACGCGTCGCCGTCGACCACCTTCCGGATGGCGGGGACCATAAACTTGCCACACGCCTGGATCACGCCGCCGCCCAGAATAATCACCTCGGGATCAAGCAGGTGCTGGATGTTCACACAGGCCCGGCCGATATACTCGGCAGCCCGGGTCATCACTTCGGTGACGACGGCATCGCCGCCCTTCAGCGCGCGCCAGAGCATCTTCGACCGGATGCGGGCGTCCGAATCCCCGAGCTGCTCCGCGATCACGCTCTCGCGGCCGTCCGCGATGGCCTGCCGGATGTCCCGCTCGATGGCGGTGCGGCTGGCCAGCGCCTCCAAGCAGCCTCGGTTCCCACACCCGCAGAGCGGGCCGTCGGGCACCATCACCATGTGGCCGACTTCCCCCGCCAGCTCGCGCCGGCCCCGCACCAGCTTGCCGTCAATGATCATCCCCCCGCCGATCCCGGTGCCAATGAACATCCCGAGCACGTGGTTCAGGTATCGCCCCGCCCCCAGCCACTGCTCGCCCAACGTCCCCATATTCACGTCATTGCCCAACGCCACGGGCTTGCTGTAGCGGTCTTCCAACGGTGCCACAACGTCCAGCCCGGCCAGGTTCATGTTCGGCGTGGCCACCACCTTGCCCGCGTCGGGATCCACCACCGCCGCCACCGCCAGCCCGATGGCCGAAACTTGGTCAAGGGTCACACCGGCCTTGTCGACGGCCTTATCGATCGCCCCGAAGATCACGCCCAGGGTGTCCTGCGGGTCGTCGGTGCGCGGCGTCGCCCGGCGGGCCCGGCCGCGTACCTTGCCCGAAGGCTTCACCGCGGCAGCCAGGGTCTTGGTGGCGCCGACATCCACTCCGACGTAGTAACTCCGCGTGTCATCGTTTGACATAGCGGGTCCCTTCGCTCAATCGACGCCCGTCAGGAGGTCGCCCCGGCCCACACCGCGCGGCCGTTCGACGAGCCGATGTCCCGGTCCTCGGGAGTCATCTCGATGTGCAGCAGCTCGGCGACGCAGCGCCGCAGCGAGAGTTGCGTACGCTTGACCGGGCGGCGGGCATCGACCTTTCGGAAGCCGAACTGCCGCGCCAGCCGATTGAACTCACGAAGCACCTTCGACTGATAGGTACAGAAGCTCTCGTACGGGTCGCAGCCCGGGTTCTGGTCCATTCCCGCTTCCCAGTAGTCGAGCCGGTTGGCTTTGATCACGCGGTGCACCAGGGTGTTGATGTCCACGTTGAGGTAGATCACCATGTCCGGCTCGATGGCGAACCCATAGAGCGAGCGAATCCACTCCAGATCCGCCCCACGGGCCGCGGCACGGGCCATCGCCGTGTACACGTAGCGGTCCGCCAGCACCACGAACCCCGAGCGCAGGGCGGGAATGATCTCGTGCTCCAGGCGGTCGGCGAAATCCGTCGCATACAGCAGGTTGAGGG
>Ga0272441_10005435_pt1 | contig 22129 bp, 18 predicted proteins | sample SSMProp6N_FD_193582 | JGI IMG/M metagenome (GOLD analysis project Ga0272441, IMG submission 193582) | Marine sediment archaeal communities from Little Sippewissett salt marsh, Falmouth, MA, United States - SSM-Prop-6N | ecosystem: Environmental > Aquatic > Marine > Wetlands > Sediment ... | reverse complement strand
TGTCACATCACTTAATTCGCTTCGCATTGTCCTTCGGCCTTGGCCCCGGCTTCTGCCGGCGAAGAGGGCGGCCGAGTTGCGATTCCGTCTCGAGCACGAATCCCAGGGACCCCAGCAGCCGGCCCGTGTGCCCGTGTCGTCGCAGCCGCGCCGGCCGCGCCGTCGTCGCGTTCCTCCAGCACCTGCCACGAGGTGTTGTAGTACGTGTCGGTGGTGACGTCGGGGGCGCCTTCGGAGGTTGGCTCCCCGCTCCGAACGGGTTTCAAACGTTGGCTAAACCTCTCGGCCCTCTCCGTCCGGCCGCGGTCGCCGGTTCTCTGGTGAACCGCCGCCACCGGCTCGCCATAACGTGTGGATGAACAGCATGTTACGAGCAATCCCTGCCCCCGCCCGCGCCTGAATCGCGCTCGCGGTGCGAATGGACGTCTCCGGCGGCACGCCGTGGCCTCTATTCCGCTTGCCGATTTCCGCGTTGCGACTTTGGGCCGACGGGCAGCAGGGATAAAGACCTCCGGGGAACAGGTTCTTGACACGGGGGCAGTTATGGCCCTCCTTGCTCGTGTATGTCACCCGCCTCGTCTATGTACAACACCCTTCCTCCCGGAAGCCCATGCGCCGTAGCACGCCATCCGTGTGACGTGGGACGCAGTGTTATCTGCGCCAGTCCTGTATCAAACGGCGAGTCGTCGAGGAACTTCTGAGAAACAAGCTCTTCCTGCGTTGTAGCGTAGCACCCCGTCTCCTGCCTGAAGTTCTGCTGAGCCGCATAGACTATCCGCAAATGCGCTTCGGCTTCCAGGTAAGCACAGTCGTGCGGGGGCCATATCTCCAGCCAATTCACCACCCATTTGCCACACCGGCAGTGACGCACCTCAATACCCATGGCTACCAACAGGACGACGCAGGCAACCACGGCCAGCCCTAGCACCCATCGGGATCGGCTTGTCATGAATCCACACCCGGTCACTTGCAGGAAGACACACGCGCAAGCCAAGGCAGGGCATTATCCAAGGTATGCGCATCCTGCCACTCAGGGGGGCCGTCTGTTGCACCCCCGTAGTGGGTCATTTCGTGGACAATAAGGCCCACTTGCTGACTCGCCGACAGCCTAAAATACCGTGGACAGAGGTGAATGTTGGCCCAGCTCCCCCAGACGCGCCCCCGTGTATACCCTTCATCAGTACCCCTATCTTCAGGCTCGACTTCTATGTCGACCCCCGGGTCACACGCACGTTCAATCGCTCGGCTTACGATTCTCCTAATTCCAGCGTTATCAGAACCATACAGCATCTTATAGTATGGGCATTTCCTCCATTCCTCGGGGACACAACAACAGTCATCGAGGCACTCTTGGCACTTTCGGAGGACTCTGCAAGCCTCCCCTACTCGATCGTTGATCGCATTCCTTTCCTCTTTGCTTAAGTGCTCACAATCGATGAAATCCTCAACGCTATCGCGCCGCTGCCTGAGTTTCTGCCGGTACTCAAATGCGGCGTCTTCCTCTTGTTGTTGCCTGGGCGACTTCATGGACGGCAGTGCAATGTCGGGGTCGATCAGCCCTGAGGGATCTTGGGTGGATAGCGGCTGGGAGCCGACATATGCGTAGAGGCAAGGCCCGCCCTCATACCCAATCGGATCCCGTTGAATCCACCGCCCCAGGGTGGCATGGTACATCCGGTGGCGGACGTGGTAGAGGCCCGTCTCCCCATCCCAGCGGTAGCCGCAGTAGAGCACCACGTTGTCGTAGGACGACGTGGCCGCCGGGCTCGTCCAGGACCCGTCGTAGAACGTCGGGTTGCCGTACGGGTCGTACACCACACGCTCCAGCACCGTGCCGCTCGTATCCACCAGGGCCGTCACGTTCATGTTCGCGTCGGTGGTGACGTAGAGGGTTTCGTGGGTGTCGTCGACGTCGCCGTCGTCGTTGGCGTCCTGCCACCGGAGGACCGGGGCGTCGATGTACCGGGCGTCCCACACGTACTGCTCGTACGGGTCGTTCGTGTAATCGCTGCGGCGGGTCTCCAGCACCTGCCAGGCGGTGTTGTAGTAGATATCGAGGCCCTCTTGAGGAAATCTGGTTCAGAGCCACTTCCGGCTTGACAGGGACTTGCTCATAGACGGGTGTCCTCGGAACGCCGAGGAGCGTGCTAATCTGCGTCCCCTCCCTCCGATTGCCGAACCGACGAAACGGAACCGCTGATACCCGCGACGAAAACGAACTCCGGGTTGTCCCTCGTGGGCAGGAAGTGGATGCAGCTCACGCCCTTTTCCACTGGTAGGCTGCTCTCGGCGCTGACTGTCCTACCACCTCTTTCCAGGCGGACGCTCACGTGAATCGCGCGGCCGCTAGCGTCCATGCTCAGTGTGAAATCCGGGCCCTTCCAACGATCTCCTGTATTGTCCACGCCCCCGTATACCCCTCCCGTGGCGGAGACGGAAGCGAGTTCACGAACAGGCACGGTCCCCGGGCCCATGCCACAACTTAGCCGCGGCAGGTCGACTAACACGTACACCACCACAAGGTCCTCGCGGGGCTCGCGGCCCTTCGGACGGAGCTGAGCTCGCTCTGGCGCGCATCCACAGAGGATGCCGAACCACAGAAGGAGCCAAAGCAAACGTCCTCGGTACTTCAGAACTCCCTGTAGTGTCGTAGTGTACATAGCCTTGCCCCGCGAATGGCCCCCACAATTGGGCCTCATTCGAAGCACCCTGGATGCGGGAATCCCCCGCGAAGTTGGTCGAGGTAACGTGCAGCGTTCAGCCCCATATAGTCGTTCCAGTCGCGTGCAGCGGCTCTACGGCTCATCACCATACGCATCATACGAATGGATTCATCGGTAGCACGCGCCCAGTGTTCCGCTAATGTCGTCCTGCAAGTGGCCTCACACTCTTGGAGCGTTTTCGCGTCGAGCCGGTACGCCTCTTCTTGCGTGTCATGCAGCGCTACTTCGACATTTGCCGCTACGCGGTAAAGCTCCGTATTGAACACGTCAGAGAAATCCTGGACGAGATGCGCGCGCTCGTGCAACTCTGCGCGTTCCTTGTTTTTGTCGGAAAGATCGTCGCGTATCGCGGCGTCATACACTATGCGAACAGTCGCGGAATGATACCAGCATAGACAGCAGTTTTTGCCTCCGGGGTTAATTAGGAGCGCCGTGTACATGAAAGGCCTCTCGAAATCGACCCTAGCCATTCCATGTATCGTTCCAGCGCGACGGTCTGGCGCCATCGCGTCCAAGGTCGCTTTCGGAACGGTCCTGATGGGCATACTCTGCGGGTCGGGCGTCTCCTCCCACTTGACCTTGACTTTGCCACTCGGATCCGTCGAACGAATCGAGTTGCTGCCAGCGTACTCATACAACCCCATCCCGTCCACGTACCCCGCAGGGTCTCTCTGAACCCAACGTGCCAGGGTCGCATGGTACACCCGGTGGCGGACGTGGTACAGCCCCGTCTCCCCATCCCAGCGATAGCCGCAGTAGAGCACCACGTTGTCGTAGGACGACGTGTCCGACGCGGTCGTCCAGGAGCCATCGTAGAACGTCGGGTTGCCGTACGGGTCGTACACCACACGCTCCAGCACCGTGCCGCTCGTATCCACCAGGGCCGTCACGTTCATGTTGGCGTCGGCGGTGTAATAGAGGGTTTCGTGGGTGTCGTCGGCGTCGCCGTCGCCGTTGGCGTCGTGCCACCGGAGGACGGGGGCGTCGATGTACCGGGCGTCCCAGACGTACTGCGTTTCCGCATTCGCGGCCTCGTCCTTTCGTTCCTCCAGCACCTGCCACGCCTCGTTATAATAATAATCCTTGGCGGCGCCGCGTGCCAGGCCCTGTTTCCCTGGGTGAAGCGGCGCCCATGGTCACCGCCTTCGGCGGATGACCATGCCACCCGCCGTGAGCGTGTCGACGAGGCCCGTGCGGGCGGCGTCGGAGAAAACCTGGAGCCGGACGGTGCCGGCGCCCGAGGCCAACCGTAGTACGCATCGGGCGCGCCGTAACACGGCGGGGTCGGCTCGGCCGGCGCTTACTCGGACGGAAGGCCCCCCGAATCACGCCCAATCGGGCAATATCCGCTGCTCACGGGCGTTCATGCCGATAGAAGGAGTACCCGGAAGGTACTCGACGGGACACCTGTTTTGCGGTAGAATAGTAGCGGTTGGGGCCCTGCACGGATACCATGGGGGCCGGTTTCGCGCGGAGGAGTGGCCATGCACGCGCCAAGACGCTCCGGGTTTTCGCTGGCAGAACTGCTGATCGTGATTGCCATCATCGCGATTCTGGCCGCCCTGATCGGGTTGTCGGTCAGCAACGTCTTTGAGCTGTCGAACACAACGAAGTGCATCTCGAACCTGCATTACCTGTCGCAGGCGGTGGCGATGCGCCGGAGCGACACCCTCGAGAGCCAGCGCCTGCCGATGAAGGTCACCCACTGGGCCACCGAGTGGGGTGTGTTGCCGTACATCGATTACAACCGCGACGTCCTGATTTGCCCGGGCACCGGGTCGAGCGAAAACACCGTTAACCAGGAAGAGATCAATCTCGAGTGGGATCTGGACACGCTGGCGGATTGGGGCATCGACGAAGAGACGCAGAACATCCTGGAGGACGAGAGTTTCGAGACCACCGACATCGTCGAACTCGTCGAGGTTAAGGTCGTCGCCGGCCACGGCACGTATTACATTCCGTTCGAGACGGGGCCGTACTGCGTTAAGTTGTCGCTGTCGCAATACGCCCGGGCCCGGGGCCAGGGGTTGCTGGGCAACTCAGATGCGTCCAACAACTTCCACGACAAATGGAGCGAGGGCTACCAGAAAGACGGCGACGGCAACGAGTATTGGTTGTGTTTCGAGGACTACGGCGGCGACTGGGACTTCAAGGACATCATGGTCAAGGTCAAGGACAACGGCGACGGTACGTACAACCTGTCGCTGAACTCCGGGCACACCGGCCACACGAACAGCATTGTCACGTCGGACGAACACGAGTTCCTTGCAGCCGTTCCGAAAGACACCGTCGACTCGCAACTCAGCATCGGCGAGGTCGAAGACATGCCCGAGAATTACAGCGGCGGGTACGAGAGTCACGCCAACCCCTACGACGTCACCCAGACGTCCGACGAGCAAAGCGGCATCTTCGTCACCAGTTACGCCATCAACGGGCAACCAGCCGTGGTCAAGAAGAACGGCCGGTACGTGCCCGACAAACCGGGCAAGGTCCTGCTGATGGATTACTACAAGCCGGTGGCCACCACCGACGACGTGTGGGCAAGCCACGACCTTGACCCGAACCAGGACGGTGTGCCGCTCTTTGCGCGCCACGCCCAGCGTATCAACGTCCTGTATACCGACGGGGCGGTCCGAAGCGTGCACCCGGACGAGATTAACCCGGCCGTCCCGACCAACGAAATCCTGTACTGGTCGCCGTAAGACCGCGAATGCCCCCGGCCCCGTTCGGGCCGGCCGCCGACGCATGAGGAGAACCCGCGCCTTGACCCTACGCGTACCGCGCCCCGTCCTGGTCACGCTCGCCGTCCTGCTGGCGGCGCCCGCCGTCTGTCTTCTGGGATGCGGTGAACCGGAAACCGAGGTCGAGCAAATCCAGCGTCTCGCGGAGCGCGGCGACGTGGACGCCCTGGCCGAAAAGGCGGACAGCCCGGATCCCGAGGTCAGTCGCCTGGCCGTCCGGGCGCTCGTCCGGGCGGGCAAGAAGGCGCAGCCCGCCATCCGGCGAGCGATGCACAGCAAGCGGCCCGAGGTCCGCGAAGAGGCCGCCCTCATCTATCCCCGCGTGGCCGCTCGACGCGACGAAGCCCAGGAACCCCTCACGGAACTCCTCCGCACGGACCCCAACGCGAAGGTCCGGGCCTCGGCCGTCACGGCGCTCGGGCACATGACGGCGTACGAGCAGATGGAGGCCCTCTTCGACGCCCTGGACGACCCGGACGGCATGGTCCGCCAACGTGCCGCCAAAGCCGTGGCCCGCATCATGGGCCGCAAGTACGAACTTTTCATCAACGGCCCGCCCGAAAAGCGCCGGCAGGCCATCGAGGGCCTGCGCGGCGACTGGCGAAACGAGAAGGACGCCATCAGCCGCTACTACGAGCGCCGGTTCAAACAGGGCCTCGAGTAGCCCCCGCCTTCCCCACGCCGCTGATCATGGGTCTGTTGCGTTCGTGCGCTATGCCGTGGCGCGGTGGGTCTCCGTAATCAGCACGTCCGAACGCCGCACGCGGCGGGTACGGAGACCCGCCGTGCTGCCCGTAAACGCAAGAACCTTGGCCTCCGGTGCGCATTTGATTATCATGCATTCTGTGGTTGGTTCGTGCGCCGGGCGGTTGGGGCCCCCTCCCCCGCCGACACGCACGACCCCGGCACGGCCGCAACACACCGGTACCCGAACGAAGGAGACGGAAACCATGCGCGTGCTACCCGCCCTGATGATTACCCTCCTGGCCACTGCCGTCGTAACCCCGTGGAGCCTGGCCGGCGAGGCCGGCTGGACCTCGATCCTGCCCTCGAAGGACCTGGAGGGTTGGAAGGCAACCGGCCACGCCATCTGGAAGGTGAAGGACGGCGTCTTCCTGGGCACGCAGACCGACGGCAAGGGCGGCGACCTGTATACCACGAAGGCGTACGACAACTTCGAACTCCGCTTCACGTACAAGGTCACGTGGCCGGCCAACAGCGGCGTCTGGTTCCGCGGCAAGTACCAGTACGACATCCTGAAATACAAGAAGCCGGTCGGGTTCAGCGGCACGCTGTACATGCCCGGGTGGCCCAAGACGTTCATTACGACGAACCTGAAGGAGGAACTCGAGCGCCGCGACGGGTGGAACGAGGGGCAGGTCTACGCCAACGGCGACCACCTGATGCTGTGGCTCAACGGCACAAAGACCAGCGACTGCCAAAACGGCACACACGCCAAGGGGCCCATCGGCATCCAGGTACATCCGGGCGAGAAGTTCAAGGGCATGGAGATTTACCTGAAGCGGCTCGAAATCCGCCCCCTGAAAGAGGGCGAGGCCCCCACCCCGCCCCTGAAACCCAAGGCCGACAAGTAAACAGGCCGTCGTTTCGCCGGCGAGTTTGCCCGCCGCGATGACGGGCGAACCGCCGCCTCAGCGCGGCCGGCCGGTGGCACGAGTGGTGTTCCGGGTTGACACGCGCCTGGAGCGCGGCTACAGTTGACACGACATGGGACCCTTGAAGGAGGAGTCAGGTCATGGCAGGCAAAAAGTTCTCTCGGCGTGATTTCGTTCGGACGAGTGCCGCGGCCGCGGCGGGCGCCGCCGCCGGTATGGCAGCCAGCCAGCTTTCGGCCGCCGACAAACAGAAAATCCTCAACTACAATGAGAACATGGAGTACCGGCCCTGGGGCAAAACCGGCCTCATGGTCTCCTCGGCCTGCCTGGGCGGCCACTGGAAACGCCTCGACAAGGTCGTCCCCTCGTGCAACAAGGGCGGCAGGGGATGGCTCAGTTTCGACCTGAACGATGCCGGGTTCCAGAAGAACCGCTACGACGTCGTCTCGAAATGCATCGAGTGCGGCATCAACTACATCGATGCCTGCACCGTCCAGGAGTGCAAGGCCTATGCCAAGGCCCTCGAGGGCCGGCGCGACAAGATGTACCTCGGCTTCTCCTGGTACCAGGAAGAAATGCGTTCGCTGCACAACCAGCTGGTCAAGAGCAAGCAGCCGCTCAAGCCCGGCTGGATGACCGGCAAACTCATGGAAGCCCTCGACAAGGGCATGAAAGAAACCCGCCTCGAGTACGTGGACCTCTGGCGCATCACGATGCACGAGCAGTCCAGCAAACACTCCGACGCCGAGGTCGAGGAAATGATGAAGGCCCTCGAGATGGCTCGCAAGCAGGGCAAGGCACGCTTCATCGGCTTTTCGAGCCACGACCGCCCGCACATCAAGAAACTCATTGAGGCGTACCCGCAGATCGTCGACTCCATCGTCACGCCGTACACGGCCAAGACGAAGGAGATGCCGGGCGACAGCCTCTTCAAGACGCTGGCCGAGCGCCAGGTGGGCTTCTTCGGCATCAAGCCGTTCTCGTCGAACCGGCTGTTCAAGGGCGACTCGACGCCCGGCCACGCCGAGGCCAAACGCGACAGCCAGTTGGCCCGCCTCGCCATTCGGTACATTCTGTGCAACCCGGTCATCACGGCCCCGATTCCCGGCATGATCTCTCCCGAGCAGGTCGAGAACGTGGCCAAGGCCGTCGGCGAACGGCGCCAACTCGACGTGGCCGAGGCCAAGATGCTCGAAGAGGCCATGGACGAGGCCTGGGCCCAGCTCGGCCCGGACTACACGTGGCTGAAGGACTGGGAATACGTGTAGGAGCCGGTCGCCCCGGCAAGATCCGTTACCGCGCAGGTGGCCGGGTGGCCTGGTCGGCCCGAAGGGTGATCCTGCTCAGAAGCCCCGCGCCAGAACGAAGGGAGCAGGTTGCCATGGCCGATAGCCGCCTGACCCGCCGCCAGTTCCATCGCGTCGCTGCCGCCGCCGGTCTGGCCGCCGGCGTGGCCGCCTCCGGCGCCGCCCGCGCCGCCGAGACCTCGAAGATTCCCAGTTACAACCCCGACATGGAATACCGCCGGCTCGGCAAGACCGAACTGATGGTGTCGTGTGTGTGCCTGGGCGGCCACTGGAAACGCATCCAGGTCATGAAGCAGGACTTCGACCAGAACCGCCGCGACGTCGTCACGCGGTGCCTCGAACGAGGCATCAATTACGTGGACGCCTGCTGCCGAGGCGAGGTCCTCGCCTACTCCAAGGCCCTCAAGGGCCGACGCGACAAAATGTACATGGCCCTGTCGTATTGCAGCAAGGAATCGCGGAACCCCGAGTACCGGACGGCCGCCAAACTCCTCGAGAGCCTCGACGCGCTCCTGCACGAGGCCGGCGAGGAGTACACCGACATCTGGCGAATCACGTGCTTCGAGCCGGGCGGCAAACACACCTTCAACACCTCCTGCGAGATGATCGCGGCGCTCGAGAAGGCCAAGAAGCAGGGTAAGGCCCGCCACATCGGTCTGTCGAGCCACGACCGCCGCTGGTTCAAGATGATGATCGAGCAGTTTCCGCAAATCGAGGTCATCCTGTTCCCGTACACGGCCCGGACGAAGGCGTTGCCGACCGACAGCCTCTTCGACGCCGTCAAGGCATGCGACGTGGGCACGTTCGGCATCAAGCCGTTCGCATCGAACTCGATCTTCAAGGGCGACTCCTCGCCCGACAGCCCGCACGCCGAGGAGGACGACCGGCGGGCCCGGCTCGTCCTGAGGTTCATCCTGCAGAACAAGGCGTTAACGGCCCCGATTCCCGGCCTCGTCAGCCAAAAGCAGGTGGACAACATCGCCAAGGCCGTCACGGAATACCGGACCATCGATATGGCCGCCGACGAAAAGGCCGAGGTCCGGCGCGTTATGGACCACGCGTGGGCCAACCTGCCACGCGGGTACCAGTGGCTGAAACGGTGGGAGTACGTCTAAGCGCAGCCAGGAATCCGGCAAACGCCGGCCGGGCGCACACGTGGCCCCGAGGCACTGCCCGGCGGGCTACTCGATGAAGGAGCCGACGACGCAATGATGACGAAGATGCCCTGGTTCATTCTGCTGACGGTGATCGCGGTCGTGGCGGGTTGCCAAATCGCCAACACCGACGACGGCAACCGGGCTGCAGGCGGCGACGATGAGCCCCTGCGGCTCGACAGCGACGAAGCCGCCGCCCTGCTCGGCATCGACGACATGTCGCCGTCGCCCAAGCACGCGGGCGACAGCGATAAGGCCGTCAGTAATACCCGGTGCCTCGTCTGCCACGGCAACTTCTCGCACGAGGAGCTCTCCGTCACGCACGCCCGCAACGGCGTGAGCTGCGAACGGTGCCACGGCGCATCCGACGCCCACTGCGCCGACGAGAACAACATCACCCCGCCCGACATCATGTACGCCCGCGATACCCTCGTCAAAGCCTGCATGGTGTGCCACCCGGCAGACAAACTTTCCCACGAGGAACACCACTGGGACGTGTTCGCCCCGAAGAACGGCACCCCCAAGAAGGTATGCACCGACTGCCACGGCAAGCACCGCATCGCCTCGCGCGACGTGCGATGGAACAAGAAGACCGGCCAACTCATCAAGGGCGGGTGGATGGAGGAACGCAAGGAGTAACGCCGCCTTCCGCCTGAATGGTAAACGAAGGCGCGGCGCCCGAAACCGGACGCCGCGCCCTTCTTATGCGCTGTTAGGCCGGCGACAGCACGTCGCCGGTCGTTCGTATGCCGAAGACGCCCTGCCCTTCGCGTCGACCTGCGGTCGCCGGCGCAACCGGCACCTAAGCGCGGCGGGTCCGGAAATTCACCCGCCGGAGGCGGGCCCACCGCGCAGCGTGCGGTTTACTCTTCCGGCACCTCGACCCACGTGCCGTTCTTCGCCGACGCGAGCACCGCGTCGCACACCTTTTGCGTTTCGAGCGCCTCGCGGAAGGAGGGCGAGCACGGGTCGCCCTTGTCGACGGCCGTCAGGAAGTCGGCCAACTGGTTGACGAACGTCTCGCCGTACCCGATCGTCAGGCCCGGCACCCAGTAATGGTCCATGTACGGATGGTCGCCGTGGTCCGTGACGTGAATCTTCCGCCAGCCGCGCTCCTTGCCCTCGTCGCGGTGGTCGAAGTACGAGAGCCACTGCGTATCGTGCAGGTCCCAGAAGATGCTGGCGTGTTCGCCGTTGATCTCGAACGTGTACAGCGCCTTGTGGCCGCGGGCGTACCGCGTGGACTCAAAGTTGCCGAGCGACCCGTTCTCGAATCGGCAGAAAAACGTGCAGGCGTCGTCGATGCCGACCTCTTCGACCTTGCCGGTTTCGGCGTGCTTGCGCTGCTTGATGAACGTTTCGGTCATGGCGTTGACGGCGGTGATGCGGCCGTTCTGCCACAAGGCGGTGTCGATGCAGTGGGCCAGGAGGTCGCCGGTTACGCCGCTGCCGGCGGCCTTGACGTCGAGCCGCCAGGTGGCCATGCCGCCCTGCGGCACGTCGGCCGAGATCGTCCAATCCTGGAGGAAGTTGGCCCGGTAGTGGAAGATGCGGCCAAGTTTGCCCTCGTCGATGAGCCGCTTCGCCAGCGTTATCGCCGGCACCCGCCGGTAGTTGAACGAGACCATGTTCGCCACGCCGGCCTTTTCCACCGCCTCGACCATGGTGCGGGCCTGGGCGGCGTTCAGGGCAAGCGGTTTTTCGCAGATGATCATCTTGCCGGCCTCGGCCGCCGCGATCGCGATCTCGGCGTGCACGTTGTTCGGCACGCAGATGTCGACGATGTCGATGTCCGGGTTGTCGATGACCGCCCGCCAGTCGGTAACGGCCGACTCAAAGCCCCACGTCCGGGCGTACGCCTTGACCTCGTCCTCTTCCAGGCCGCACGCGACCTTCAGGACGGGCTCCCGCGACAGGTCGAAGAAGTTCGGAGCCCGCCGATAGGCGTTGGCGTGCGTCCGCCCCATGAATCCGTACCCAATGATGCCAACGTTCAGTGGCTTGGCCATTGTGCGTGCTCCTGTTGCTCGAGGTTCACGTTTGTGTACGACCGGCGGTACGTAGGCCGCGGCGCGCCGCGGCATGGTTTCCGTTGGAAGCCGCGGCATGGCCGCGGCCTACATTACTCCGCCCACCCGTGGGCGTCGCGGACCGAGAGCATCGCCCCCAGGATTTCGTTCCACGTCTCGGGGCGCATCATGACCTCGTTCGGGAACATGCAGCCGTCCCAGCAGACGTGCTGGAACGCCTTGCTCACGTTGCCCTCGGCGTCGCGCATCCAGAACCCGGCGTGGTGCGGGATGTCGAGTTTCCCGTTCGGGTCGTTCGGCAGGCAGTGCCGGCCCGTCTTGTCGTGCGACCCCGTGCCGTGCACCGTGCCGTCGTTCTGGGCCACGTGCATATCGATCGTCCAGGGGCGCAGGGCGTCGGTCAGGGTGCGGAGCCCGGAGTCGATGGTGTCGCGGTCCGCCAGGTCCGCCCCCTCCGAGAGGATGGCGTCGTCCGGCGCGTTGTAGCCCAGCAGGTACAGGAGCGTGTGGGCCATGTCGGCCTGGAACCCGAGGACGTCCGGCCGGTCGACGCGCTGGAGCAGGTCGACCATGGTCTTCCAGGAGTGCATGCCGCCCCAGCAGATTTCGCCCTCGGCGGCGAGGCGTTCGCCGTGGTCGGCGGCCATGGTGCACCCTTCGCGGAACGTTTCGGCGATGCGTTTCTGGTTGCCTTCGGGGTCCTCGGCCCACGTGCCGGGGTCGCCGGCCGAGTCGATCCGCACGATACCGTACGGCCGGACGCCGAGTTCGCGCAGCGTCTTGGCAATGCGGAGGCCCTTCGCGAGTTGGGCGAGCCAGTTTTTGCGGTCGGTCTCATCGCCCATCGCGCTGCCACCGCCGGTGGGCGGCCAGACAGGCGCCACGACCGACCCGATGACAAGGCCGCGCGACTGCACCTTCTCGGCCAAGGCCTTGAGGTCGTCGTCGGAGGCGTCGATGTCCACGTGCGGGGCGAACAGGAACAGGTCGACGCCGTCGAACGCAATGCCGTCGACCTCGGCGGCAGCCGTCAGGTCGAGCATCGTATCGAGGTCGATGGGCGGCTCGCCGCCGTTGCCCTTGCCCACCACGCCGGGCCAGGCCGCGTTGTGCAGTTTCGGGTAGAGGTTGGTGTGATCGCTCATGGGCGTTGTATCCTTTCGTGCTCGGCTCTGCAGACGGCCCGCGGCAAGTAAACCCGCGGGCTAACGGGTGCTCGCGTCGCCAACGGCCGGCGCGTCGGGGTTCACTTCCGGCCCGAAGTACCGCAGCAGAACGAGCGGTTCGACCGCCGACGTGTTCTCGTACACGACGCCGGCCTTGGCGGCCGACTCGGTCACGAACACCTCGTCTTCCGTCAGGTCGTGGAAGCGGATGAGTTTCGGGCACGCCAACCGCAGGCCGTTGACCGCGCCTTCGCCCTGCGTCACGATAAGGCAGTAGGCGCCGTTGTCCGGAACCGTGACCTTGGCGCCGGGGGCAACCGTGAGTTCCTTGGCCGTCACGCACTGCCAGCCGTTGACGCGGCCGTAGCAGATCCACTTGTCCACGTACCCCTCGGAGGCGGTGTCGCCCAACGCGATGGGTTCCAGGTAGTGGTTCGCCTTGAACGCCGGGTCGGTGTTCTGCTCCCAGTCGAGTTGCTCGACGAGGTAATCCAGGTCGTTGTGCTTGTCGGGCGGCACGTCTTTGACGAGGAGCGACCACGGCACCTCGCGCCCCTCGACCAGGCTCTGGTACATGCCGAAGACGTCGCTGCCCCACTGAGGCTCGTACGTGCAGAGCGACCCCGGGGCGTGCAGAACACACGGCGGCACGAACCACCCCGTACCCACCTTCAGCCGGTACGCCGGCGCCAGGTCCAGGATTCCGTTGTCGCCCTTGTTCCAATCCTCCAGGCACTTGCGGACCTGGGCCTTCGTCGTGCCCGGACACAGCCCGAAGAACGTGAACGGGAAGTTGTTGCCCACGTTGTTCTGCTGCGGCGGGAAGTAATACGACTCGGGCTTGCCTTCCTGCTCGATCTTGGCGGCCTGCTCGTCGTTCTGGTGCATGTGGTGGGGAATGGGACCCATGTTGTCGAAGAACTTCGAATACACGGGCCAGCGTTTGTACTTGTCCCAAATGGCCTGACCAACGATATCGGCGCCCATCTCCTCAACGGCGTCGCGCAGCAGCACACGCTCGTTGCCGTGGACGACGTACGAAAGGCCCTCGTCGGGCACGCGGCCTTCGTTGGCGGCCTCGGTCGTCGAGCCGAACCACCGCTCGTCAATGCCGCCCCGGTCCAGACCGTAGGCATACGTGTCATCCGGATGCAGTTTGATGCGCAAGCCGGGATGCAGGAAGGATCGCGGCACCCAGTTCGGGGCAAGGCGAAGGCATCCCTGGCCGGCTTCGAGGGCGGCTTCGAGCATCGGCCGGGCGTTTGTGCTGACGGTGTCGAGTTCCTTAACGGTCTTCGGAGCCATGGGCAAATCCTCTCCTTCGTTCAGAGTGCGTCAATGGGCCGCCACCTTACGGTTGCGGCTTGGCTATGCGTGCGTCGAGGGCACGGTCGCGGCTTGGGGCTATGCCTCGACGACCTCAATCTTGCTCATGTCGGCCACGCCGAGGCCTTTGGCGGCGGCCGTAAACACGCTGCGGGCGCTGTCGGTCTTTTCGAGCGACGGCATGCCCTCCTTCTCGCGCCAGGCATCGAGCATTTTCATGCCGACGAAGTCCAGGGCCACCGGGTCGAGGCCCGCCATCATGGTTTTCTCGTCAAAGGTCCACTGCGGCCTGGCCTGGGGCCCCTTGTTGCCCACGGGCCGCAGGGCGTCGCAGACAAAGAGGCGGGTCTTCTGGCGGATGACCGGCAGGGCGTTCAGTTCCGCGATGTACGGGTCGCAGCGGCCCCCGTGCGCGGTTCGCTTCCCGCCGTGAGCCGACCCCGGGTTGTGGAACGACCCGTAGTGGTTCTTCAGACAGAACGTGACGCCGGCCAGGCTATGGGTTTTGAGGATCGGCACGTTCACCAGGGCGGTGATTTTCTCGGTCAGGATCTTGGCGAGGCGCCCCTTGCAGTCGGCGATGGGGGTGGGCTGGTCCTCCCAGTCGCCGTTTACGCCCGTGTAGAGAACGCCGTTGATCGGGCCGGTCTTGTACCCGCTCTTCTGCATGTGCTTGTCTTCGCGGTCCCAGACGATGATCTTGTCGACGGGCACCCCGGCCATTCGCACCCCCTCGACCACGGCCTCGGTCACGCACGGATGCGTGCAGGCGCCGACGCCGAACAGGCAGTTGATCTTGACGCCGACCACGTCGTCGGGCTTGATGTAGGTTTTCCAGGCGGCCTCGGGGCTGGCCTTGCCCGAGAGTTTCATGACGACCGCGTGGACCATCTCCTTGGCAACCTTGGCGTTCACCTTGCCGTTCTGGACGGAGTCGTCGCGGACGCACTTGACAACGACCGACTTGCCGCCGCCCTGTGCAAAGGCCCGCTTCCCAAGGACGGCGGCCGCGGCGCCGGCGGCGGCCGTCTGGCCGATGAACTGCCTCCGATCGACTTTACGAGTCATGGCATGCTCCTTCCGGTTTTGGCCGGCTGCCTCGCGCCCGAGGTGCGGCGTGCAGCCTGGCGCGGGCGGCTTGTGGCTTGTGGCTTACTGCTCGGCCTAGGCCTCGACAATTGCGATCTTGCTCATGTCGGCCACGCCGAGCCCCTTCGTGGCAGCCGTGAACAGGCACCGCGCGCTGCCGGTTTCTTCGAGCGACGGCAGGTCGACCGTCTTGCGGTGGGCGTCGAGCATCTTCAGGCCCACGTAATCGATGGCCACCGGGTCCAGACCGGCCAGGATCGTGTTCTCGGTGTACGTCCACCGGGGCTGGACCATGGGGCCCCTGTTGGCCACGGGACGCAGGGCGTCGCAAACAAAGAGGCGGGTCTTCTGGCGGATGACCGGCAGGGCGTTCAGGTCCGCGATGTACGGGTCGCAGGTACCCCCGTGGACGGTCTTCGGACCGCCGCCGTGGGCCGACCCCGGATTGTGGAACGAACCGTAGTGGTTTTTCAGGCAGAAGGTCATGCCGGACCGGACGTGGGACTTCAGAATCGGCACGTTCACCAGGGCGGTGATCTTCTCGGTCAGGATCTTGGCGAACCGGCCGTCGCAGTCGGCGAACCGCGTGGGCTGCTCCTCCCAGTCGCCGTTCACGCCCGTGTACAGAACGCCGTCCTTCCTGCCGGGCGTGTACCCGCTCTTCTGGAGGTGCTTGTCCTCACGGTCCCAGACGATGATTTTGTCGGCGGGGACACCGGCCATCCGGATGCCCTCGACCACCGCCTCGGTCACGCAGGGATGCGTGCAGGCGCCGACGCCGAACAGGCAGTTGACCTTGACACCGACCACGTCGTCGGGCTTGATGTAGGTTTTCCAGGCTGCCTCGGGGCTGGTCTTGCCCGAGAGTTTCACGACGACCGCGTGGACCATCTCGCGGACCACCTTCGGGTCGGGCTTTTTGCCCTGAACGGCGTTGGGCCGGACGGCCTTGACGACCATGGACTTGCCGCTGCCGCCCTGCGCCAAAGCCCGCTTCCCAAGGACGGCGGCCGCGGCGCCTGCGGCGGCCGTTTGCCCGATAAACTGCCGTCGGTCGATGGGCTGGCTCATCCGTAGTCCCCTTGTTTGATTCGGCGGTTCGGCTTCAGGCCGGGCGTTGCCGCGGCACGCTGGCTCTCGTCTGTCAGGCAGCGCCGGCTTTCTGCTTCAGGAACGCCAAGCCGTCCTTGGCCAGGCCATCGGCCGAATCATAGATGGGCCGCCAGATGCTCGCGGCCGCACAAAGGTCCAGGATACCGATGGCGAAACTCTCGATGGTTACCCACTTGTCGTACCCGATGTCGCGGAGGGCCGCGAAGGACTCGTCCCACGCCACCTGGCCGGTGCCGGGCGTACCGCGGTCGCTCTCCGACGCGTGGAAGTGGCCAACGTGCCGGCCGGCTTTCCGAATGGCGGCGCCCGTGTCTTTTTCCTCGATGTTCGCGTGGAACGTGTCGACCTGGACGGTCAGGTAGTCGCTGCCGACCCGGTTGACCATATCGAGCGCCTGGTCCACGGTGTTGATGATGTAGGTTTCGAATCGGTTGAGGGGCTCGATGGCCAGCACGATCTTGGCCTTCTCGGCATGCTCGGCAGCCGCCGCCAGGCCCTCGGCGCACCACTTGAGCTCCTCGTCCGTCGGCGCCTTGCCGGTCAGGTAACCGCACGGAGAGTAAAGCGGTCCGGCGACGGCGTCGCCGCCCATCTCGCCCGTGATGTCGACCATTTGCTTGAGGCGGTCGACGGCCTTCTTCCGCTCGTCGGCGTCCGGGCTGCACGGGTTCGTGCCCGGCATCATGACGCAGCAGGCGGTCATGCCGATGTTGGCCTTCTGAAGGGCGGCCTTCGTGGCGGCCGCATCCAGCAGACTAAGGTCGTTGAATGGAATCTCGGCGCCGTCGAAGCCCAAATCGGCCACCTTGGCAATCAGGTCGACCTTGTCCTTCGTAAACGCCGCCGTGTAAACGAGCAGGTTGAGGCCGAATCGTACGTTCAAAGGCGTACCCCCTTTCGGTTGCGGTTCGTTGGAAGCCGGCTGACACCCCGCGAGATGCGTGGCCGCGGCGCCGGCAGCCGCGACTCCCAGGAATCCCCGACGGGTAAGTCCGGAATCCGCCATAGCCCACCCTCCGCGAAACCAGGTCCGGCCGCACACACCACCCCCCGGCACGCCACCACCCCCTGTGCCTGCCGGGGGCAGGCGGCCATCGGAACGTTGAACCAGTCTATGGAGGGCGGAGTTCCGGGTCAAGTGTTACCCGGAGGTCGGCGGGGGACGTCTGTCATGGCGTGGCGGCGGTCTGGGCGGCCCAGGGAACGACGTCGGCGGCTACGGCCTGCACCGCCGTCAGCACCAGGATAACCGGAACCCGGGCGGCAACAAGCGGTTTCATGGCTTGGCCTCCGCAGCAGGCCCGCCATCCGGGATAACGGGAGGCCGGGCGGGCGGTTTTAGCCACCATGGGCCCGCGTGCCTGGCCACTCGATGTGGGGTCGCTATGCGGAAGAGGCATCCCGCGAGGCGGGTGTTCGTAGTCGCCGCATGAAGCTCCGGCGGGCACGCCGCCAACCGGCCACCGCACGAGCCGCAACCGTTCCGGGCCGACGCCCGAAATCTGGACCCTTGATAACCGACGCCAACCGCATAGGATACATGGCTGGTCAACAGCCCCCACGCACCCGTACCCATGAGGGAACCATGAAACACGTCGCGTTACTCGCCCTGGCGGCCGCCGCGGCCGCCGCCATCGCCCTGCCCGCCCGGGCCGACGTCCGGTTCGCCAAGACCGTCCTCGACACCGCCTGCCGCAGCGAGGGCGCAGCCGTGGGCGACGTAAACCACGACGGCAAACCCGACGTCCTGGCCGGCGACGTCTGGTACGCCGCACCCGACTGGAAAATGAACGAGGTCCGCAAGGTCGGCTCGTACAGCCCGGACAAGGGCTACAGCCAGTGCTTCCAGAACTTCGCCGACGACGTCAACGGCGATGGGTGGGTCGATTCCATCATCGTCAACTGGCCCGGCAAGGCGTGCGCCTGGTATGAAAACCCGCAGAACAAGCCCGGCCACTGGGCCGAGCATCCCGTGACCTCCAGCGCCGGCAACGAGACGAGCGTTTTCGCCGACCTCGTGGGCAACGGCCGGAAGGGGCTCCTGGCCGCCTTCTGCCCCGACAAGGTCATGGCCTACTGGACGCCGCCCAAGGACTTCTCGAAGCCCTGGAACATGCACGCCATCAGCAAGAAGGGCGCGCCCGGCACCGACAAGTACAGCCACGGCCTGGGCATAGGCGACCTGAACGGCGACGGCCGCAACGACGTCCTCATCCGCACCGGCTGGTGGGAGGCGCCCCCCGACCGTGCCAAGACGCCCTGGACCTTCCACCCCGCTGACCTCGGCGACAAGTGCGCCGACCTGCTCGTCTACGACGTGGACGGCGACGGCGACAACGACGTCATCACAACCTCGGCCCACGCCTACGGCATGTGGATGCACGAGCAGGTCAAGGGCGACGACGGCGGCATCGCGTTCAAGCGGCACGAGTTCTGGAAGGCCGGCTCGCAGACCCACGCCGTCCGGCTCGTGGACGTCAACGGCGACGGCCTCATGGACCTCGTGACCGGCAAACGGTACCACGCCCACAACGGCAAGGATCCCGGCGGCAACGAGGCGGCTTTCCTCTATTGGTTCGAACTGAAACGGCCCGCCAAGGGCCAGTGGCAGTACGTGCCGCACAGAATCGACAACGACTCCGGCATCGGCACGCAGTTCACCGTGTGCGACATCAGCGGCGACGGCAAACCGGACATCGTGGCGTCGAACAAGAAGGGCGTCCACGTGTTCGTCCAGCAGTAGCGCCTGAGGCAGGTCGCGCGGTGGGTCTCCGTACCCACCGCGCGTTCGACACGCTTGTTCGCGTGCGCGGCGGGTACGGAGACCCGCCACGCACGTAGTGCCACCCGAAGGAACCCGCCGTGCATCATCCCAACCGTAGCGCCCTTGCATTCGCCGCCCTGATACTGGCAACCGCCGCACTTGCTGCCGCCGCTGCCACGGGCGCTGCACCCGCCGCCGGCGTCGACCTGCCGGCCCTCGTCCGGCAACGTGCCGCCATGGACTACCGCGCCACGCCACGCCGCGTCATGGCGTTCTACTATCCCTGGTACGGCCTGCCCGACGGGCCAAGCGGCACGGGTAGAAACATGCACTGGGGCCGTATCGACGCCGAGAAAAAGGACATCGAGGCCAGCACGCACTACCCGGCCATCGGGGCGTACGATTCGCACGACCCGGCCATCATCGACCGCCATTGCCGGTGGGCCAACGAGGCCGGCGTCGATACGCTCATCATCTCGTGGTGGGGTCACGGCCATTACACGGACCGCGCCACGCCGCTCATCCTGGACGCCTGCCAAAGGCACGGCCTCTCGGCCACCGTGTACTATGAAACGTGCCCGAACCCGAAGACGCCGCAGGCCACCGCCCGTGACCTGGCGCGCCTCGTCGCGCGATACGGCAGCCACCCGGCCTACCTGAAGGCGACCGGCAAGCCCGTCCTCTTCATCTACGTCCGGGCCGTCGAGCAACTGGGCCTGAGCGGGTGGCTGCAGACGGCCGCCCTGCTGAACGAGCAGGTTGAGCCGGACGCCGCCCTCATCGGCGACAACCTCTCCTTCGGCGCCGCCAGCGTCTTCGACGGCATCCACACGTACAACACGGCGGGCCAGATTCGCCAGAAACCCGTCGATGCCGTCCGCGACTGGGCACGGACCCATTACCCCGAGTGGGTCGCCCTCGCCGACCGGGCCGGCCGCATCAGCACCCTCACCCTCATCCCCGGCTACGACGACACGAAGATCCGCGATCCCGGCCTCGCCGTGCCGCGCCACGATGGCCGGTCGTACGCCGCACAGTGGGACGAGGCGATCCGGGCCGACCCGCATTGGGTGCTCATCACGAGTTTCAACGAGTGGCACGAGGGCAGCGAGATCGAGCCGAGCGCCGAGGTCGGTCGTGCGTACCTCGACGCAACGGCCGCCTTCGCCAAGCGTTTCAAGGCCCGGCCGCCGGCCGTCCACCGCCCCGAGCCGCAAGCGGCCGGCGTGTCGGACGCCGACCTCGCCCGGCTGCGGCAACGGCTCGCCTCCGTGCCAATCGGCATCCTTCCGGGAGCCGAGTCGCGGGCCTTCTGGTTCCTCGCGGCCCGCGTCCGGGCCGACGTGCGCGGCGTGACGTGGGACGACGTGGCCGCCGGCCACGCCACCCCCGACCGGTACCCCATGCTCCTGTACGCAGCCGACGAAATGTACCGGTCCACCGTCAAGGCCAAGGGCGACGTCGACGCGGCCCTCGAGGCATACCTCGATGCGGGCGGGTTCCTGCTGGCGATGCCGTCGCGGCCGTTGCCGTTCTACCGCGACGCCGACGGCCAACCCGTGGGCCGGGCGCCGCGATTCGGCCTGACACTGCGGCACGGGTGGGAGAAGCCGCCCGCCGCGCGGACCCTGACGTTCGTCCAGCCCGAGCGCCGCCTGCCGCACGTGCCGGCCGCGTTTCCGTTCCCAGGCGACGGCGACCTCCGGTGGCGGCCGTTCGTGCCGGACGGTCACAAGGAATATACGCCGCTGCTTTCGCTGCGCGACGACGCGGGCAAGGGCCTTGGCGACGGTGTGGCGTACGCCGAACGGCGTGCCGGCGGCCGGGTGTTGTACGTCTGGTTCCGGCTGCTCGCCGACCCGCAGGCCGAGGCCGTGCTGCATGACGTGTTCGCCTTTGCGGCCGGCCGGTCAGCCGGCCCGATAGCCGTCAAGAAAGCATTAGAACCGCCCCGCCGGCGTCCGTAGAATAGTTGTTTCACTCACGATGAGGGAGTCTGCCATGAACCGTCGCCGTTTTCTTCGCGTGCTGGGCGCCGCCGGCCTTGGCGCAGCCGCCGCCGGATGCACCCTGGGCCGCCGGGCCCGCGGGGCCGAGCCGGCCCGCGGCAGCCGACCCAACATCCTCTTCATTTTCATCGACGACATGGGGTGGCGCGACGTCGGGTTCATGGGCAGTCAATTCTACGAAACGCCGAACATCGACCGGCTGGCCCGCGGCGGCATGATCTTCACCAACGCCTACGCCAACGCCCCCAACTGCGCCCCGACGCGGGCGTGCCTCATGTCCGGCCAGTACGGCCCGCGACACGGCGTGTACACCGTGAGTAACTCAAACCGCGGCAACGCCAAGGCCCGCAAACTCATCCCCATTAAGAACAACACCACCCTGCCGGCCAACAAGATCACCCTGGCCGAGAGCCTCAAGAAGGCCGGTTACGCCACCTGCCACCTCGGCAAGTGGCACTTGGGCGGCGACGCCGAAACCAAGCCCGAGGGCCAGGGCTTTGACCACAACGTGGGCGGCAACCACGCCGGCAGCCCGCGGTCGTACTTCAGCCCGTACAAGAACAAGGACATCGCGGACGGCCCGAAGGGCGAATACATTACCGACCGCCTCTCGGACGAGGCCATCCGCTTCATCGACGCCCACCGCGACCAGCCGTTCTTCCTTTACCTGCCGCACTACGCCGTCCATACGCCGCTCCAGGCCAAGAAAGACCTTGTCGCGAAGTACAAGAACAAGTCGCCCTGGAACGGTCAGGGCAACGCCGTTTACGCCGCCATGGTCGAGAGCGTGGACCAGGGCGTCGGCCGCATCCTGGCGCACCTGGACGAACGGGGCCTTACGGAGAAAACGCTCGTCATCTTTTTCTCGGACAACGGCGGCGTGGGCGGGTACAAGGCGTGCGGCATCAAGGGGAACGAGATTACCTCGCAGGCCCCCCTGAAAGGCGGCAAGGGCATGCTCGCCGAGGGCGGCATCCGCGAGCCGATGGCCGTCCGCTGGCCCGGCCACGTGCCGGCCGGCGCCACGTGCGAGGCGCCGGTCATCGGCATCGATTTCTACCCGACGCTGCTCGAGGTCGCGGGCGCCAAGC
>Ga0272441_10005434_pt1 | contig 22132 bp, 23 predicted proteins | sample SSMProp6N_FD_193582 | JGI IMG/M metagenome (GOLD analysis project Ga0272441, IMG submission 193582) | Marine sediment archaeal communities from Little Sippewissett salt marsh, Falmouth, MA, United States - SSM-Prop-6N | ecosystem: Environmental > Aquatic > Marine > Wetlands > Sediment ... | reverse complement strand
TCAAGTCCCGCCCTCGGCACAGATCAATCACTGGACGGGAGACTGCCCGCGGATGCGCATCGTCTTGGATGTCATGGGAGGAGATCGCCCGCCGGGAGACCTCGTACACGGGGGCGTACATGCCGCCCGCAGGCATGGCCTGGAGCTTCTCCTTGCAGGCGCGCCGGATGTCATCCGGGACGCACTCGAGGCGTGCGCTGCGTCCGAGGACGAGGGGATCACGATCCTCCCTGCGAGCCAAGTGGTGACCATGGATGAGCGCCCCGTGCGCGCCGTCCGCACCAAGCGGAACGCGTCGCTCGTTGTCGCCCTTGAGGCGATTCGCGACGAAAAGGCTGATGCGTTCGTGTCTCCAGGCAACACGGGTGCGATCGTCGCCGGCGCGCTGTTCACGCTCGGGAGGCTCCCATCGATCCCGCGCCCGGGGCTTGCCGCGATCCTTCCGAGTACCGGCGGGCGGGAGTTCACCGTGATCGATGTGGGTGCCACCGTGGACTGCACGCCGGAGCATCTGCTGCACTTCGCGCTGATGGGGGCGACGCACGCTCAGGCGGTTCTCGGGATAGACGATCCCTCCGTCGGCCTGTTGAGCAACGGCACGGAACGTGGGAAGGGGAACCGTACGGTGACGCGGGCCACCGATCTGCTGGAACGCGCGCCGTTCCGCTTCGTCGGGAACGTTGAGGCGCATCACCTGCTGACCGACCGGCCTGCGGACGTGGTGGTGTCCGATGGCTTCGCGGGCAATGTCCTTCTGAAGGCGATTGAAGGCGGCGTGATGGCGACGACGACGCTGCTGCGGAGCGCGATCGCGCGGCAACTGCGATGCAAGATCGGGGCCGCGCTGATGCGCCCTGCGTTCGACACGCTTCGCCGTGCGCTCGGATACCAGCAGCGCGGGGGCGCCCCGCTGCTCGGGGTGAGGGGCACGGTGGTCATCGCTCACGGTCGATCCGATGCGACGGCCATCGCTGGTGCGATCGACATGGCGCGCCGAGCCGTGAACGGACGGGTGATCGAGCGGCTCGCCGCAGGCCTGGACGGGTGGTGCGTCGATGGGCGCTGAGCTTCTTGGTACCGGGAGCTTCGTTCCGGAACCCGTGCTGACAAACGAGGATCTCGAGCGTCTGGTTGACACCTCGGACGAGTGGATCGTCCGCCGCACAGGCATCCGACAACGGCACATCCTTGCGGACGAGGACACGCCGGCGGACATGGCGGTGCACGCCGCCGGCCGAGCGATGTCGGCGGCGGGAGCGAAGAATGCCGATGTGGACCTGCTGCTCGTTGCCACGAACTTCCCCGAGATGATTCTTCCGGGGAGCGCGCCGTTCGTCGCCTCTGGGCTGGGTCTCGATAGCGTGCCGTTCTTCGATCTCGCCGCCGGTTGCTCCGGGTTCATCTACGGACTTGCCGTCGCTGACGCCTTCGTGGCGACGGGAACGTATCGCCGTGTCCTTCTGATCGGAACCGAGGCGCTGTCCCGGGTGACCGATTGGACCGATCGGAAGACGTGTGTGTTGTTCGGCGACGGCGCGGGCGCCGTGCTCCTCGGCGCGGGATCGCAAGCCACAGGAGTGCTGGCTACGGCGATCTTCGGGGATGCGAGCAAGGCGATGCTGCTCTCGATGCCCGGCGGGGGGACGCGAACGCCGGCGTCGGCGGCCACGGTGGGGGAAGGGCTCCACTTCCTGTAGATGGAGGGAGCAGGGGTCTATCGAAGCGCGGTGCCGATGATGGCGCAGGCGACCACGGCCGCGCTGGAACGGGCAGGAATGCGCCTCGAGGATGTCGATTGGCTGATTCCGCACCAGGCAAACCAACGGATCATCGACTCGCTCGTCCGACGCCTTGGCGTCGATCGCGAATCGGTCATCGTGAACCTCGATCGTGTGGCCAACACCTCGACAGCCTCCATCCCGATCGCGCTTGACGAGGCGGTTCGCGACGGACGCATCGTGCCGGGGAACGTCGTGGCGCTGACGGCGTTCGGCGCCGGCGCGACGTACGCCGCGGCCGTTCTGCGCATGTGAGAGGGGAACGACGATGATCGAGCGCTGTGCGCTGCTGTTCCCGGGGCAGGGGACACTCCCAGATGGCCTCCCCGATACGCCGGTGGGCGGGAGGCTGCTCGAGCGAGCCGAGCGCAGTGGGATCCCGCTGCGCTCCTGGCTCTGCGTTCGCGAAGCGGCGCCTCCCTGCGACACGGAATACGCGCAGCCGTTGATCTTCATTGACTCCGTCGGTAAGGGAGCGCTGCTGCGGGATCGGGGCCTGCGGCCGGAGGTGGTCGCAGGGCACAGCCTGGGTGAGTACGCGGCGCTGGTGTTCGCCGGTGTCTTGGCCCCGGAGGAAGGGCTAGACCTGGTCGTCGAACGAGGGCGCGCCATGGGATCGGTTGCCGGCGCGATGGCGGCGATCCTCAAGCTCTCCTCGGGCGATGTGGAGCAGCTCTGTGAGCGCGTTCCCGACGCGACGATTGCCAACATCAACGGCGAACGGCAGATCGTGGTGTCGGGAACGGAGAGCGGGATCGCCGCCGTGTCCGCAGCCGCGGAGCGCGAGGGCGGACGCGCGGTGCGCCTCACGGTGTCCGGACCGTTCCACTCTCCGCTGATGTCCGAGGCGTCCGAGCGGTTCGCGCCGGCGCTCGATCGTGCGAGCTTCCGCGATGCGACGACTCCTATTGTGTCGGCGGTGACGGGCAGACCGGAGACGGACGGAAACCGTCTTCGCGAGCTGATGAAGCGGCAGATGCTGGCGTGCGTGCGCTGGTTGGATGTGATGCGTTGGATCGCGTCCCACGGTGTGACATGCGCGATCGAGACGGGGCCGGGAACGGTGCTCGCTGGGCTTGGGCGAAGGATCGTCCCTGCGATGCGTTTCGTGCCCTACGAGGAGGCGCTGCATGGGTGAGTTGCAGGGACGCGTGGCGGTGGTCACCGGAGGCACACGCGGGATCGGACGGGCGATCGTCAAGCGCCTGGTCGATGAAGGAACACGCGTGTGGGTGCTGGCACGGGATGCGTCTTCCGGTCGCTCGCTGGAAGCGGAGGTCTCCGGCGCTTCGTTCGTGGCCGCTGACGTCGCCGTGAGCGAGCAGGTCAGCTCGGCGGCGGCAAGGATCCTCGAGGCCGAGGGCGGCGTCGACTTCCTCGTGTGTAACGCAGGTGTGATCCGCGACCGCCTGTTGCTACGGATGACCGACGAGGAGTGGGACACTGTCGTCGACACCAACCTCAAGGGGGCATTCCACTGCTTGCGGGCGTTTCTCCGCCCGATCTCAAGATCGGATGCGGGCGCGGTGCTGTGCGTTGGGTCTGTCGTTGCCGCGACAGGAAACGTCGGTCAGGCCAACTACGCCGCATCGAAGGCAGGACTGGAAGGCCTCATGCGGACCGCGGCGCGCGAGGCGGCAGGGCGTGGCGTGCGGGTCAATCTGCTGGCGCCCGGCTTCATCGAAACCGACATGACCGCGACGCTGCCTCAGGAGGCTCGCGAGCATCTGCTCCGCGCGATCCCCCTTGGCCGTGTCGGCGAGGTGGACGAGATCGCACAGGTAGCGGTGTTCTTGCTTTCGCCGAGGGCTTCGTATATAACGGGTCAAGTCGTCGCGGTGAACGGGGGGCTACATCCCTGAAGCGGCGTTGAGAAGGGGGGATCCGTGGAAATGAGCGACGTCGCGAAGCGGACGCGGTCGGTGATCGCCGAGCAGTTGATGGTCGACGTGGACGAAGTCACGGACGAGGCATCGTTCGTCGATGATCTGGGTGCGGACTCGCTGGATACCGTGGAGCTGATCATGGAATTCGAGGATGAGTTCTCGATCGAGATCTCCGACGAAGATGCTGAGAAGATCTCCACTGTGGGTGAGGCGATCGCCTACTTGGAGAAACTCGTCGAGGGGAAGACCGAGTAGCGGCTTCCTCCGATGGCCGCGGGACAAGCACCGTCGGGGTTGTCCCGCTTCGCTGCTTGTCGCCGCATGGGCGTATCTGAGGTGAGATTCCGTGCATGAAGGGGAGAAGCGCGGCCCTGTGGGACGCCGGAGCACGAACCCCTACTTCGAGGATCACAAGTACCCGGAGCCGACGGAGTGCCCGCGATGCGGGCTCATCTACCATAACGGGCGCTGGCAGGTGGGGGAGGTCGACAAGGCGGACAGCGTCCATCGCAATCCCTGCCCCGCGTGCCGCAGGGAAATCGACCGCTATCCCGGGGGACTGATCCATCTGCGCGGTAGCTACCTGAAGGCGCACCGAGAGGAGATTCTCAACATCGCCCGGAACCAGGCTGATGCCGCGGCTCGTAGCCGACCGCTGCAGCGGATCATGTGGGTGGAAGATGAGAACGGGAACGTCGAGATTGCCACCACCGATCGCCACCTGGCGGTGCGCATCGGCAAGGCGGTGCTCAGTGCGTGCAACGGGCAACTGGAGGTCAAGCGCGCCGATGAGGACCAGCTTGCCCGCGTGTACTGGGAGCGCGACGAGTAGCGATCCCGAGAGTCTCCTGTGAGCTGCGGGCTTCCGTCCGACAGCACGCTCCACCGGTATGCGTCGATCATCCCCGACTGGGACGCCTTCGTTAACGCGGCGCTGACGCCGCTTCCCGCGGTGCTTCGTGTGAACACGCTGCTTGCCGAGCCGGAGGACGTTGTGGAGCGCCTCGCACGGCGCGGGTTTCACCTCACCCCCCTCCCCTGGGGCGGGCTGTACCAGTGCGCTGCACCGGGGCTGGGCCGAACGCTTGAGCACTGGGCGGGATGCTTCTACCTTCAGGAGGCGGCGCAGACGCTGCCGCCGCTGGCGCTTGATCCCCAGCCTGGGGAGACGGTGCTCGATCTGTGCGCGTCGCCCGGTGGCAAGGCGAGTCAGATGGCTGCGCTGATGGAGAACCGGGGAACGCTGGTGGTCAATGAGCCGATCGCACGTCGGCAGCCTGCGCTGTTGGCGAATCTCAATCGACTGGGCGTGCTCAATAGCGTGGTGACTGCGTACCGCGGCGAATCGTTCCCAGGGAGCGGGTGCTTCGACCGGGTCCTCGTCGACGCGCCGTGCTCTGGCGAAGGCACGCTGCGCAAGGATTCTTCCATGCGTCGCGGAGCGTCCGCTGCGACGATCCATCGGCTGGCGGCCCTGCAGCGCCGGTTGATCGTGCGTGCCTTTGATCTGGTCCGCCCTGGAGGGACGTTGGTGTACTCCACGTGCACCTTCGCGCCCGAGGAGAATGAGGCGGTGATCGCCTCGCTGTTGGAGGTGCGCAAGGCGACGGTAGAACGCGCAGCGCTGCCGACCTCCACCTCCGCAGGGCTGACGACGTGGGATGGGGCGACGCTCCCGGAGGAGCTTGCCGGCTGTGCCCGCGTGTATCCGCATCAAGGAGACAGCGGAGGGGGATTCCTTGCCAGAGTGTGCCGATCTCGAGACGAGAGCTAGGGCCTACCTATGCGACCGCTTCGGCGTGCGTGCGGAGGATCTGACCGGGATCCATTTCGCCAGGCGCAGGGACGAGCTGTGGGCGACCACCGTGAGCTCGACTCCCGATGCCGTCAGCATTCGTCCTCCCGGGCTGCGCGCGATGCGCAGCAGCGGCGGGCAGTTCAAGCCCACCAGCGCCTTCCTGCGAGTCCTAGGCGCTGCCGTCCGCTGCGGGAGAGTCGATGTCGGGCTCTCGGATCTCAGGCAGCTGCTCCTCGGGCGAACACTGGCGACGGACAGCGAAGACGGCTACGTTGCCCTGGTGTACGAACGGATCGTGATCGGCTGCGGCCATGCGTCGCGGGGCGGGATGCGTTGCCTGCTCCCGACGTCGCAGCGCAAGGGATTGCTCGACATGCTCCCGGAGGCTCGGCAGTAGCGGCTCTGGGACTGAGTTCGGAGGCCACGGTACGGCTCCCGCAGTCCGCTGACTGACCCCCTCCGCCTTCCGCATCCTCCGTCGCTGCTCGGGTCCCATGTCGCGCGGCGGGATCCCACGCGTCCTCGCGTCCGGGGACAGGCGTAATGCGGATAACAGACATCCCAACTGCACTTCGCTAGAATGGGCGCGTGGTACGAGGGGAATGAGAAGGAGGTTTCGTATGGGATTCAGAGCGATACTCGCGTCCACGTTGCTTGGCGCTCTTGTGATTCTTGCCTGCTGTGGCGCGGCCGCGCAGACGTGCTCCCCGTTGATGCAGTCCCCGGGACAAGGTGCTTTGCTGGGGCAGGATGGCGGAGACCGCGTCGCGCGCTTCGAGAACATCGCCATCATCCTTGATGCGTCGAACAGCATGAACGAGGCGTTCGAGGTCGAGCCGAAGATCGTCGAGGCCAAGGCGGCAATCGTCGAGCTGCTCGACATCTTGCCGGACGGACTGACGATCCGGTTGTCGGTGTATGGCCACCGGGTGCCGCAGGAGGACACGGAAGGCAGCTGCCAGGATATCGAGCGGCTGTTCGGACCGGCGGAACTCGATTCGATGGCTCGCGAGGAGATGCTCGGCAAGCTCGATACGGTCGTTGCCAGGGGGCTCACGCCGTTGGCCGCCGCGCTCGAACGCGCGGGGACCGATCTGATGTCGCTTGGTGCTGCGGGATTGATCATCGTGCTCACCGACGGCGAGGAGACGTGCGGCGGGGAGCTCGGGCCGATCGCAGCGACGTTCGCGGATGCGGCGATCCCCGTGGTTCTCTGTGTCATCGGGCTTGATCTTGAGCCGGACGCGCGAGAGCGTTTGACGCAGGTCGCCGAGCAGACGGGCGGGCAGTACGTGCGCGCTCGGGCGGCTGGCGGCATCGCGAATGCGCTGCTGGAAGTGCTGATGATGGCACAGGAAGCGGACGTCCTCGGCGTCCCGCCGGAATACGCCTGCCTCGGGATCACGAACATCATCGTTGGCACCGAGGGCAAGGACACCCTCATCGGCACCGCAGGCAATGACCTCATCTACGGCCTCGGCGGGAACGACCTGCTCATTGGCCTGGAAGGCAACGACGTGCTCCTCGGAGGAGAAGGGAGTGACGTCCTCGAGGGCGGAGATGGGTGCGACGTGCTCCTCGGCGACGGCGGCAATGACGTGCTGTTTGGCGGTGGTGGAGACGACCTGCTGTGCGGCGGCGTCGGCAACGACTCCGTCGAGGGCGAGGCGGGCAACGATCGGCTGAACGGTGGCCTCGGCGACGACTACCTGCTCGGGGGCTCAGGGCAGAACCTGCTGGATGGCGGAGGCGGCAACGATCTGCTTCTCGAGGGACAGCCAGGCGCGGTCCTGTGCGCTCCGTGCTGCGTCCCCTGTCCTCCGGCTCCGTGTCCGCCGACGTGCCCCGTGCCTCCGGCTCCGTGCCCTCCGCAGTGCCCTGTACCCGTGGATCCGTGTGCACCGACGTGCACGCCCCCACCAGCGGACATGTGTGACACGAAGTCCGTCGACGAGGGGAGCTGTATCCAGCTCCACGGAACGGTGACCGATCACGACTGCAACGTGGTGACGGTGCTGTGGCAGGCGGACAAGGGCACGTTCGACGACCCCACGTCGTTGGACCCCGTGTACTACGCGCCGATGACGCCGTACTGTGAAGGGGAAGACGTCTGCATCACCCTGGTGGCCACCGATAGCTGTGGTGCCGTGGGCCGGGATGCGTTCTGGCTGCACATCAACAACGTGAACCACGCCCCGCTGGCCGACGCCGGGGAGGATCTTGCTGTCAATGAAGGCGCCACGGTGCGGCTTACCTGCAGCGCGTCGGATCCGGATGGAGACGCCGTGTCGGTGTACTGGACGAGCGAATGTGGGCAAGGGACGTTCGATGATCCGACACAGCTGCACCCCTGCTATCTCGCACCGATGACGAGCCGCTGTGAAGGGCAACCGATCGTTCTCACGATGACGGTCACCGACGCATGCGGAGCGAGCACGTGCGATACGCTGGTGGTGTACGTCCGCAACGTAAACTGCCCGCCGACGGCGGACGCCGGCGAGGACGTGTGCGTTGACGAGGGCGCGACGGTACTGCTTACGTGCGGTGCGATGGATCCCGATGGCGATGCGCTATCGTACTATTGGACGGCGGAGTGCGGGCGCGGGGTGTTCAACGACCCGACCCTGCTGCATCCGACGTACACGGCGCCGTACACCGATAGCTGCAGCGGCGAGACCGTCACTGTCACCCTTACCGTGACTGACGCGTGCGGCGCGATAAGCACGGACTCGATCGTGATCTACGTGCGCGATGTGAACCACCCGCCGGTGGTCGAACTCGGTCCTGGCTTCTGCCTGGATGAGTGTGCGGCGGTGGGGATGATGCCCGTGGTCAGCGATCCCGAGTGCGCCCCTCTGTCTTACCAGTGGACGGCGACGGCGGGAAGCTTCGACGATCCGTGTGCTGCGAATCCGACGTACTACGCGCCGGGAATTGACGTGTGCGAAGGGATCGATGTGACGATCTCGCTGCGCGTGACCGATCCGTGTGGGCTGTACGCGTCGGACTCGATGTCGATTCACATCAACAACATCAACAACCCACCGCTAGTGATCGCGGACCCGTAACGGGCCCGCTTATCAGGACGACGGTTGGCCGATCTGCTCCGCCTTCTCGAAGGCGGAGCAGATCACTTCCTGAGGAGGACACGCGGGAGATCTGAGCCGAGCGAGGACCGCATCGCCAATGGGATTGGCTGTCAGCCCTTCATCGGAGTCCACAAGAGCCTGGGCTACGTGGAGGTGCAGACACTTCACGCGGGCTCGGTCTGTGATGCCGCCGATGCCACGCATCAGAAGCGCTTCCAGCTGGCCGCTTGCCGCGAGCCGTCGCCGGTCTGCAGCGCCCAGCCGCTCGTCCCGCGACGCGACGGCGCGGCGATGCGCGGCCATGTACGCCTCGGCGAAGCCGGGATCATTGGCAATGCGCTGCTCGAACAGTGCAATCCAGCCGTCCGCCTCCAGACGATCCACCGCGCGGACGAGGTGGGGGCAGGAGAGCCAGAAGGTCGTGGGAAACGGCGCGCCGTCCACCACCGGATGGACGGTCAGCACCTGGGGATAGCCGTACGGGCAGCGTGTGGCAATCGCGTCCAAGCCGCGCGGCGGCCGGCCGAGCTGAGCGGTGGCGACGCGCAGGTCGTTCACGGAGACGGCGGTCACGGCGGAGCCTCGCCAGCGGCGGCGCGCGCGAAGGCCCACGCTGCCTCCTCGGCGGTGAGAGCTGAAGGCGTGTGCCGCTCGTGGAGCGCGACGGCGAATGCCGCGGCGACCTCGGAGGCAATCCATTGGGGTGCCACAGGTTCTTCCAGGAGCTCGGCAAGCGTAGTCGTCGGCGACGGCCGCGATGCCACATGGGATGGATGGTAATCGGGTCGCAGCGCGCGCAGCAGCGCCTCCATCGGGATCGTGTCCGCCTGCAGGAGCAGCGTCGTGTGCCAAAGCACGCCGTGCCGGCGCGCTTGCGCTGCGCCTCCCAGCTTGCGGCCGTCGTGTGTCATCAGCGCGTTCCCGCGGGAGACGATGGAGACGCCGAGAGGCGTCAGTGCGGCGGCGACGATGCCGCCGAGGAATTCGAACGTGTCGAGCACGGCTCCGAGGCGGTCACGGCCGGGAACGACAAGCGTGAGGTTCAGGTTGCCGGGATGGTGCACCACCGCGCCACCGCCGCTGATGCGGCGCAAGACGGGGATGCCCAAGCTTCGACATGCCTCGAGATCGGCCTCCTCCGCGCCGATCTGGGAGCGCCCGAACACCACCGCACGGCGATTGATCCACGCGCGGAAGACAGGGATTGCCCTGGCGGGGGATGGGTGCAGCAGCGCCTCATCGACGGCGAGCCCGTACGCCGGCTCACACGGAGTCAGGTCGAGGATACATCGCATAGCTGATCCAGTAGTTCGCGGGCTCGATACGAGCTACGGACGGTCGGTCCGGCGAACACTGCGCGGAAGCCGACACGTCGGGCCGCGGCCTCCAGCTGGAGAAACTCGCCGGGAGGCACGTATCGCTCCACCGGCAAGCAGTCCCGATTGGGCTGCATGTACTGGCCGATGGTGATCGCATCGACGCCGGCACGACGGATGTCGGTGAGCGCCTCTTCGGTCTCGGCGAGCGTCTCGCCGAGGCCGAGCATCAGTGAGCTCTTCAGCACGACGTGCGACGGCGAGCCGTCCCGCAGGGCGGCGAGGACACGCAGGGATTGGTCGTAGCCTGCACGCCGATCGCGTACCGCCGGTGTCAGTCGCCGGATCGTCTCCACGTTGTGTCCGAGCACATCGACCGGCGCGGACGCGAGGAGGCGGATCGCTGCGGGGTTCCCGGCGAAATCGGGCACGAGGGCTTCGATCGAAGCGTCGGGAAGCTCGCGGTGCACCGTCTCGATGACGCTTCGGAATGCGACTGCCCCGCCGTCAGGAAGGTCGTCCCGGTCCACGGAGGTGAGCACGACGTGCCGCAGCTTCAGCGCCGCGGCTGCGCGCGCCACACGGAGCGGTTCGGCGGCGTCGACCTTACCGCGCGGGTCTCCCGTCTCCACGCTGCAGAATCGGCAACTCCGCGTGCAGCGAGCACCGAGCACCATGAACGTGGCGGTACCCGAAGCCCAACAGTCCACGGCATTGGGGCAGTGCGCCTCCTGGCAGACGGTGTTCAAGCCGTGTTCGGCAAGGGCTGCGCGCACCGCCCGGCGTGCCTGCTGTGCCGCTCCGTCGGCCACGGGGACCCGCAGCCACGAAGGCATCTTGCTCACCCGCTCCCGGCGGTCAGCCACGTTGTATCCCTCCTTCTGATGGTCCATCCGAATCGATCGGCGAGGCTCGCGAGCAGACGGCCCTCCACCTCCTCTGTCGATGGCGGTGGGTGGATGCAGTCGGCGAGGGACACGACATCGATCGCCTCTCCACAGGGCCGGATCATCCCGAAGTGATGGCGGTTGACCTGCACGTTAAGGGCGATCCCGTGGCAGGTCACCCACCGCCGGACGTGGATCCCCAGCGACGCCAGTTTGCGACCCTCGAGCCAAAGACCGGGGTGTCCCGGACGGCGATCGGCGCGGACTCCCAGCGCGTGGACCAGAGCCAGAAGGGCATCTTCAAGGAGGTGCACGAAGCGGTGCACGTCGCGTCCGTGGTCGCGGAGATCGACGATCGGGTAGGCGACGAGCTGGCCCGGCCCGTGGTAGGTGATGCCCCCTCCTCGCTCGATGTGGTGTAGGGCGATCCCCTCCTTCGCGATCGCTTCCGCGCTCGCGAGCAGATCCGCAGGGGAGCTGCTTCGGCCGAACGTGAAAACCGGATCGTGTTCCACGGTCAGGAGCGTGTCCGGAATCTCGCCGCGGATCCTGCGTTCGCGCGTGTGCCGTTGCAGCTGGAGCGTGTCCCCGTAGTCGGCGTGACCGAGGGCCACGTGGACGGCGTCAGTGGTCATCCGCCTCGATGTGCGCCAGGACATCTCCGGTGCGCACATGGGCGTCGGCGGCCGACACGATCTGCTGCAGGCGGCCTGCACGATCTGCTTCCACGACAAACACCGTCTTCTCCGTCTCCACCTCGACGAGTTCGTCTCCGATCGCAACCGCATCTCCGACGTGTTTCAACCACTCCACGACACGGACCGTCTCGACGTCTCCGAGATCGGGAAGCCGCACTTCCGACATGGCATCGCCTCCTCGGCAGAGTCTAGCCGGTGGCCCGCAGAGCGTCACATGCCGCGCCCGCCTCTTGCCTGGACCCATGGCCCGCCCTATAGTCCGCCTGGGGAGGGGTGTTCATGGGGTTCTCATGCGGCCTGGTGGGCCTACCGAACGCGGGGAAGTCGACGATCTTCAACGCGTTGTCCGGTTCCGGTGCACGGGTGGAGAGCTACCCGTTCTGCACGATCGAGGCGAATCGCGCGGTTGTCGATGTCCCCGATGCCCGGCTTGACGCGTTGACGGCGCTGCACCCCGCCAGCCGGCGCGTGCCCACAACGCTGGAGATCGTCGACGTCGCGGGGCTTGTCCAAGGTGCAAGCCAAGGGGAAGGAATGGGAAACCAGTTCCTCTCCGAAATCCGGGCGGTGGACGCGGTACTGCACGTCGTTCGCTGTTTCGACAACGGCGATGTGGCGCACGTGGCGGGAAGCGTCGACCCGGCGCGGGACATGGGCGTGGTGTCCACCGAGCTGTTGCTCAAGGATCTGGAGACGGTGCAGCGGGTCGTCGAACGTGTGCGGCGCGAGGCCAAGTCTGGCGATCGGAAGTCGTCGGCACGCGTCGCCGCGTGGGAGGAGATCGCGGAGGCCGTCGCCCGGGGGGTGCCGGTCCGTCGCCTCGATCCTCCGCACGAACTGCTCGCAGAGCTCCGAGAGGTCGCGCTGCTCACCGCAAAACCCCTGCTCTACGTGGCCAACGTAGGAGACGACGAAGAGAACGCGAACGCGCGTGTGGTGGAGCGTGTGGCCGCCGAGGCGGGCGACCCCGCCGTGACGCTCCGGGGGCAGGTGGAAGCGGAGGTGGCGGAGGCGACCGAGGATCTCGATGAACGGTTGGCGTTTCTCGAGGAGTGGGGGCTCCACGGCACCGGCTTGGATCGGCTTCTACGCGCGGGCTACGACCTGCTGGGGTTGCTGACCTTCTACACCGTGGAGGGACCGGAGGTGCGTGCGTGGACCGTGCCTCGAGGGACATGCGCACCGCAGGCGGGAGGGAAAGTCCACACCGACTTCGAGCAGCGTTTCGTCGTGGCTGAGGTGATGCGGGTGGAGGAGCTGCTTGCCGCAGGGTCGGAGAAGCGGCTCAAGGAGACCGGAAGCGTCCATCGAGCCGGACACGACTACGAGGTGCGGGACGGAGACGTGATCCGTTTCGTTTGTGCATGAGCCCGCGGATGGTCGTCGCGAACGATCCGGCGCTGCCTCGCGCGCTGGAGGAAGCGCTCGATCGCGGTGCTGTGATCGCGTTTCCGACCGACACGGTTTACGGACTCGGGGGAGATCCTTGGTCGCGTGCCGTGGAGCGGATCCGCGCGGCGAAGGCGCGGCCGACCGTGCAGCCCTTTTCGCTGCATCTTCCGTCGACGATGGCCATCTCGCGGTACGCCGCCGTCCCGAGGAACGTAGCCACGTGGATCGATCGCTGGCTCCCCGGCCCGTACACGGTGCTGCTGCACGCCCTCGGGACGGCCCCGCCCTGCGCCGTGCGTGATGGGCTGATCGGTGTTCGCGTGCCCGATCACCCGTTGTTTCTTGGGACGCTCGCGGCACTCGACCGCCCGTTGTTCGGCACCAGCGCCAACCGCCGGGGCGAGCCGCCGATCGTCAGCCTCGAAGGGATCATCGCGGCGTTTCCCGAGGTCGATCTGGCGATCGTGGGAAGCGCCAGGGTGGGGCTGTCTTCCTCGGTGATTGACCTCACCACCGATCCGCCGCGGCTCCTCCGTGGGAAGATGCCGAACGGCGCGTGATGAAGGCCGTAGCCGCACTGGCCCTGGTCGGCGTTGCCGCGATCTGGGGATGGACGTTCGTCCTCGTCAAGGAGGCGGTATCGAGCACACCGCCCTTGACGTTCCTTGCGGCGCGGTTCGTCCTCGCTTTCGCGCTTCTTGTCCTGCTGCTCGGGCGGCGGCTGCGCCGAACGGAGCGCAGGGAGCTGATCGCCGGGATGGGCATCGGCGTCGCGCTGTTCGCGGGGTACGTTCTCCAGACGTGGGGGTTGCGCTTCACCACGGCAAGCAAGAGCGGCCTCATCACGGGGCTGTACGTGGTGCTCGTTCCCGTCCTGTCTGGGATCCTCTGGCGACGACGCGAGCGGCTGCACGTCTGGATCGGTGTCGCCCTGTCGGCGATCGGACTCGCCCTGCTGGCGCTGGGCGGTGGCGGCAACCTCGGACGGATCAACCTTGGCGATGTGCTCACGCTGGGGTGCGCGATCGGGTTCGCGGTACACATCCTGCTCGTCGACCGTTACGTTCGGAGGATGCATTGCCTTCGCCTACTCGTGGTGCAGATCGGTGTGGTCGCTGTCCTGAGCACTCTCGGGGCCGTCATTCTGGAGCGGGGACCGATGGTGGTAACCGGGGAGCTGGTGCGCAGCGTTCTGATCACCGGAGTGGCGGGCACGGCGCTCGCGTTGTACGTCATGAACCGTGTCCAGGCGCTGTCCACGGCGAGCTACACCGCGATCGTGCTGACGATGGAGCCGACGTTCGCCGCTCTGTTCGGCTTCGTTCTCCTCGGGGAGCGGTTCACCGTCGGGCAATGGGCAGGAGCGGTCCTTATTCTCCTTGGGTTGATGGTGCCACGGCTATGGCGTGGCTCACAGCGTGAAGATCGCTGCCACACCGGCGACGGCGATCGCTGTGCCCAGGGCAGCTCGCGCACGGATCGGAACCCCCCACACGATCCGCTCCAGAAACAGCAGCAGGACGGGAGGCAGCGCGAGGAGCGTGGACGCGATCCCCACCGGCGCAGCGCGCAGGGCGACGAGGGAGAGGGTGACACCGAGGAACGGCCCGAGGGCGGCTCCGGCGACGGTCGGCGCGACGGAGCCCGGTTGACGGAGGGCGGTCACCGACTCCCGTAGGCGCCCGCTCAGCAGTCCCCATCCCCACGCTGCTACGGTGGCACAGAGGATCTGCAGCAGGTTCGTCGATAGAACAGGGAAGCCGCCCTCCATCCCCTTCTTGGATAGGATGTAACGGGCGGATTGGGCGGCGGCCGCGCCCACGGCAAAGGCGATGCCGATCCAGACCGTACGAGGATGGGGCCCCTCCTCCGCAGATCGACGCTGCCAGAGGACGAGCACGATCCCCATGAGCGTGAGGCCCGCTGCGCCAAGCTGGGCGGCGGATAGCGTCTCCGCAAGGGTGACCCATGCGAGCAGTGCGCTGAACACCGGCACGGCGGTCATCAGCAGCGACGTTCGATGGGCGCCGAGGTGGAACAACGACCGAAACAGAAGGGCATCGGCGACGGCGAAGCCGATCACCCCCGATAGCCCGAGCCAGAGCCAGCGGCTACCCGTGGCGTCGAGCGGGATGACGGTGCCGTATCGTGCGAGGTGCGTGAGCACGAGCAGCAGCAGGGCGATGACGAGTCGAAGCCGGTTGAGCGCGCGGGCCCCGATGCGCCGCACGGCGACGGTAAACAGGATGTACGTGAACGACCAGAGCGCGGTGGTGGCGAGGGCGGCGGCGTGGCCGACGACGGGCGACATGGCGGCGGGTCAGCGGGCCACTGGCTCGAAGCGCGCGACGAAATGCCGCAGGGGCCCTTCGCCCTCGGCGATGCGATAGCCGGGGAGGCTTCCCGCTCGATCGCGAACGGCAGCCGCAGCCGCGGCGACGGCATCCATGTGCTCCTGGGTGTAGGTGCGACGCGGGATGGCCAAGCGGACGAGCTCCAGCGGCGGCGGGGCCTCGCTGTCTTCCCCGGAGCCCCCGAACATCACGCCGCCGACCTCCACAGCGCGGACCCCGCCTTCTTCGTACAGCCCCACGGTCACCGCCTGCGCGGGGAACAGCTCGCGCGGCAGCGCGGGCACGAGCGCACGCGCGTCGATGTACACCGCATGACCGCCGATCGGGCGGACAATCGGGATGCCGTCATCGAGGAGCTTCTCGCCGAGATACCGCACCTGACCGATGCGGTCGCGGAGGTAGTCCATGCCCAGCGCTTCGGTGAGTCCGACGGCGATGGCGCCGAGATCGCGTCCGGCGAGCCCCCCGTAGGTGGGGAACCCCTCCATGAGGATCAGTCGCTCCCTCGCCCTTGCGTACAGTTCGGGATCGTTCATCGCCAGGAGCCCTCCGATGTTGGACAGGCCGTCCTTCTTCGCACTGAACGTCATTCCGTCAGCGAGCGCGAACATCTCGCGGGCGATGTCGATCGGCGCTGCGTTCTCGTAGCCCGCTTCCCGCTCGCGAACGAAGAACGCGTTCTCCGCGAACCGGCACGCATCGAGGAACAGCGGGATGTGGTTCGCACGAGCAAGGTCGCTGACGTGCCGGACGTTCTCCATCGACACCGGCTGCCCTCCGACGGTGTTGCTGGTGATCGTCAGGAAGATCATCGGGATCCGCTCGGCGCCGACCTCATCGATCAGTGCGGCCAGCCCGCCGACGTCCATGTTCCCCTTGAACGGATGCTCGGCCTCGGGATGGCGTGCGGCGTCGATCGGAAGATCGCGTGGCTCGCCGCCGTTGGCGAGGATGTTCGCCCGGGTTGTGTCGAAGTGCGCGTTGTTCGGCACCACATGGCCGGGGCGGAGACAGGCCGAGAATAGGACGTTCTCCGCGCCTCGTCCCTGATGCGTCGGAAGAAGGAAGCGGAACCCGAAGATGTCGCGAGCGACCTTCTCCAGTCGCTCGAAGGAGCGGCTGCCGGCGTACGACTCGTCGCCGCACATCATCTCTGCCCACTGGTTCTGGCTCATCGCTCCGGTTCCTGAGTCGGTGAGCAGGTCGACGTACACATCTCGCGCGCGCAGATGGAAGACGTTGTAGCCGGACGCGACGAGGATCCGCTGGCGTTCCTCGCGGCTCGGCCGTCGAATCGGCTCCACAACCTTGATGCGATACGGTTTTTCCGGAACTGGATCCACTCTGCCTCCTTGCGCGACGCGTCACGCGTCTTGGCCGGCACCGGTGCCCAGGTGCGATCCGCGAGGATGGTAGTGGAGCGCTTCGGCGGCAACAAGGCGTGAAGGGGTTGACGGACCGCATCTCAAGGGGCTTTAATGGTGTTGTTCGGGATGGGGGGGATCATGAGGGAGATGGACGAGCGCGGCCAGCTGCGCGCGCTGGTGCAGGATCTGGATGGTGCGCGAGTTCCGGAGATCCGGCGTGCCGTCAGGGAGTTGCTGCGACGGATCAACGGGGGCGAGGTGCTCGTTGCGGAGGTTCGGGAGTTGGTCGCTGCCGACGAGCCGGAAGCGCGGCACGTGGCGTGCAGCCTGTTGGCACGGTGTTTCACGGAGGAAGCTGGGGGCGTGCTCGATCTTCTCGAGACGCTCGCGGCGGATCGGGACTGGACGGTTCGCGAGGCGGCGAGTCAGGCCGCAGGTGCTCTGTTGCGCACGTCGTTCGCCCCTGTCATGGAGCGGCTTCGCGGATTCGCCGGACACGCGGACCCGTACGTCCGGCGGTGCGTCCCGGTAGCAGCGATGAAAGCCGGCCGCAGCCGGCGACCGGAGTACGCGGTGCCGCTGCTGAAGCTGGTCGCGCCGTTGCTGGAGGACCACGATCCGATCGTGCGACGAAGCCTCGGACCGTTCGCATTGGGGAGGGGACTGCTGTGTAGCTACCCCGCGGTGACGTTCGAGTACCTCGTGCAGTGGTCGACGTCGTTCGACGAGCAGGTGTTGTGGAACGTGGCGATGGCGTTCTCCGGGTCGTGTGCAGCGCCGATGGTGAAGAAGGCGTTGATCGTCCTGCGGAAGCTGGCGCTGGACGAGCGACGATACGTGTGGCGTGCGGTGGCATCGGCGATGTGGAAGCTCGGTCGGCGAAGCGCGGATGTCGTGCGGCCGCAACTCGCCGCGTGGTTGAACGATCCCGACCGCGTACACGTCGCCCGCGCCGCCCTGCAGCATCTCGAAGGGGCGTAGCTTCCGGGCTCGCCTTCGGCGCTCGCGTAGGCTACGATCCCGCCTCGGTGAACGACGATGGCTGACACGACGCTGCGCCCGTACGACCCGGATCGCGACCGCGAAGCCGCGATTCGCATATGGCGTGAGGTCGGATGGATCGAGAGCGAAACGCACGAGAAGGCGCTGGACTCCCTTCTCGCCGAGTGTGCCGTTCGCCGCGTCGGCGAGGTGAACGGTACTGCGGAGTGCCTTGTCAACACCACGCGCGGGAGCCTGCGGTACGTGGACGAAGAGCTCGAGCTGAGCTGCGTGACGGGGGTCACCACCAGCCGAACCGCGCGGCGCGCGGGGCTGGCTAAGAGGCTCCTTGCTCAGGCGCTGGCGGAGGATGCGGCAAAGGGAGCCGTCGCCTCGGAGCTCGGCGCCTTCGATCAAGGGTTCTACGATCAACTGGGCTTTGGCACGGGGACACTGGAGCCCTTCTACTCGCTGGATCCCCAGAGCCTTCGCCCACACGGCGAAAGCCGCGTGCCCGTGCGGCTGACCGTGGACGATGGTGAGGACATCCACGGTTGCCGTCTTGCTCGACGACGCGGCCACGGGGCTGTCAATCTGTCGGCTCCGGGGAGCACGCAGGCCGAACTGCTGTACGCGGAGAACGGGTTCGGGTTCGGTTTCCGGGATGGGCCGGACGGCGGGCTCACCCACCACGCCTGGTTGTCGACCAAAGACGTCGAGAGCGGTCCCTACTCCGTATGGTGGATGGCTTTCCGGACGAGCGAGCAGTTCCACGAGTTGCTGGCGGTGATGCGCAGTTGGGGGGATCAGGTGCATCTCGTCCGGCTGGCGCAGCCTCCGGGGATCCAGCTCCAGGACCTCATCGAGCGTCCGATGCGATCGCGGCGGCAGACGGAAGACGGCAAACACGAAGTGCGTGTCACCGCGGCCGCGTACTGGCAGATCCGCGTTCTCGACCTCGTGCGGTGCCTCGAGGGCACGCATCTGGAGGGAGCGGAGGTGCGGTTCAACCTGACGCTGGAGGATCCGATCGCCGCGTACCTCGAGTCCGATGCTCCCTGGGGCGGGCTCGGTGGCGAGTACGTCGTAACGCTTGGCCCCTCCTCATCGGCCGTGGCCGGCTCCAGAAGCGGTCTGCCTCAGTTGCGAGCAACGGTGGGCGCGTTCAGCCGGATGTGGCTCGGCGTCCTTCCCGCCTCAGCGCTGGCGTGGACCGATCGTCTTAGCGGCCCGCCGGAGCTGCTTGGCGCTCTCGACCGCATTCTGCGACTCCCCCCACCGCACCCCGACTGGGAGTTCTGAGGCCTCGTAGCCGAACACCCGAGGGCTCCGGCCTGGGCGGTGTTGTCATGGGGGTTCGACTCCGCTATTCTACAATGGAATACCGCCATGCCCACCGATCGCTTTGACGTGCAGTACGCCGCGCTGGGGCTCCTACTGGAAGCGCCACGGCACGGCTATGCGCTGCGGGCACGGCTTGAGAGCGAGCTGGGGACAATCTGGCGGGTGGCGAGCAGTCAGCTGTATGCGGTGCTCCGGCGCCTCGAAGCGAGCGGCTGGGTGCGCTCCGCGCGGGAGTCCTCGGAGCTAGGACCGGGACGACGGACGTACGCCATCACCGACATCGGTGAGCGGGCGTTCTGGGCGTGGTGTCTCACGCCGGCGGCGCATCTGCGCGATCTGCGCGTGGAGCTGCTCGCCAAGCTGTACTTCCTGCGGCGACTACGGCCGGACGAGGTGGGTTCGCTGCTGGCGGCGCAGCGGGCGAGGCTTTCTTCCGAGCTGAGGCGGATCCTGTCGGGAGGTCCCGAGCTGCCTGCGGATCCGTCCCTTTCGGAGTGGGCGACGGCCTACAGGTGCGGACAGCTTCGGCAGGCGATCGAGTGGTTGGACGCGGTTCGGCGGCCGATGGAGCGGGAAGGAGCCAAGCGGTGCGCAGGCGATGGAGGGGCGTAGTTTCGTTGGTCGTTGTGCTGTGGGCGTTGCCGGCGTGGGCGTCGACGATGGTGGTCGTCGATCCGTCGGGCCACGAGGCCGTGCTGCAGGTTCCGGTGGAACGGATCGTGACACCGTATGCGATGGCCACGTACTACCTCTACGTTCTCGGTGCCGGGGAGCGGCTGGTCATGTCGTGGTACATCGGAGTACGCACCCTGGCGGATGCGCCCGAGGCTTTGTGGCAGCTGGAGCCGGCACTGGGCGAGAAGCAAGCAGGGGGCGAACCGAACATCGAAGAGCTGATCGGCGCGGCGCCCGACTGGTTGATTGTCGATGCGCTTCGCCACGCGGCGATTGCCGATCTGGCGGAGGAGCTCGGCGTTCCGGTGACACGGCTCGCCGTTGAGACACCCGAAGCGCTCCTCGACGTGCTTCATCTGCTTGCTCCGCCGCTGGGCGAGGAGGCGGTCCGGCGCGCTGCAGCTCTGGGAGACTGGCAGGAGGGGATTCTCGCATCCCTTCGTGGCGGGGCTGATGAGGTCGACGCGGCGGCGGTTCCCCGCGTTCTGTTCGTCGGCACTGATCCGTTGCTCGTCGCCACGGAGGCGATGTATCAGACGCGGATGATCGAAGCCGCAGGGGGTACATCCGTGACGGCCCAGCTCGAAGGCTACTGGGCGCGAATCGGCTTGGAGGAGCTCTATCGATGGGATCCGGAGGTCATCATCATCCCCTCGTACAGTCCGGTGAGCGTCACGGATCTGCTCGAGGATCCGGATTGGCAAGCGGTATCCGCGGTGAAGAACGGCCGGGTGCATAGGATGGAACGGCTGTTCGCTCCATGGGACACGCCCGTTCCCGACTCCCTCCTTGGGGTACTGTGGCTCGCCCAGCGGCTCCAGCCAGGACGGATCGACACCCATCTTCGGGACGAGGTCGTGCGGTTCTACCTGGAGTTCTACGGCTACCGTGTCGAGCCCGAGGAGCTCGATCGGCTCTGCGGGGGATGATCTTGCGGAGGCCGGCTCTCCCGTGGCTGCTGTTCCTCGTGCCTCCCGCCCTGTGGATCGGCGCGGTGCTCCTTGGGCGCTACCCGATCGCTCCGTGCGAGGCGTTGGGGGCCCTGGTCGGCGATCGCTCGGTTCCGGATGTGGTCCGTTCGCTTGTTGTGCGCGTTCGCGTGCCACGGGCGCTGGCGGCGGCCTGCGTCGGGGCCAATCTAGCGGCCAGTGGAACGGTCTTCCAAGCGCTGTTCCACAATCCCTTGGTCGACGCGCGCATCCTTGGGGTGAGTTCCGGAGCCGCGTTCGGCGCGGCGCTGGCGCTCGCCTTGTCGGCCGGGCCGCTGCTTGTGCAATGGTCCTCTCTGGCGTTCGCCCTGCTGGCGATCAGCCTGGTGGTCCTCGTGGGCTGGCGCCACGGAGCGTCAACGCTTGTGCTCGTCGTCGCCGGAGTTCTGGTGAGCGCTCTGTTCAGTTCGATGCTCGGCTTCGTGAAGTATGTTGCTGATCCCGCCGACGCGCTCCCGGCGATCACCTACTGGCTTCTGGGTAGCCTCAGCGGGGTGCGCTGGGGAAACCTAGGACCGCTGCTTGCCGTCACTGCCGTCTCCCTTCCCTTGCTCGTCCTCGGCCGGTGGCAGCTGAACCTGCTGACACTGAACACGGAGGAAGCCTGCTCTATGGGCGTCCCGATCCGCGCCCTTCGCGTGGTGGCGCTTCTCCTCGCCACGCTGCTCGTCGCGGTCTCCGTCTCCACCAGCGGCATCGTCGGGTGGATTGGACTGATCGTCCCTCACGCCGCGAGATCCCTTGTTGGCGCTGAGCATCGGCGGATGCTGCCTGTGGCACTGGCTCTTGGAGCATCAGCCGTGCTTGTGTTGGACACGGTGGCACGCACCGCGACCTCCGCCGAACTGCCGCTGGGCGTGCTCACCGGGACGATCGGCGTTCCGGGGTTCCTGATCGTCCTGCGGAGCGTTCTTCGGCGGCGCGGGGAGCCGCGATGACGCTACGCGCCGTGGGCATCTCCTTCGGGTATGGTTCTGGGCAGGAGGTCTTGCGCGGCGCCGACATCTGGGTCGATGACGGGCAGCTGGTGTTCGTCCTCGGTGCCAACGGAAGCGGAAAAAGCACATTGCTCCGCCTGCTCGTCGGGATCAGCGCACCGTGGGAGGGATCGATCCTCTTGGATGGAACGCCCAGCCGCGGACTGGGTCCACGGGAGAGGGCACGCAGGGTGGCGATGGTCCCTCAGGTGGAGCCGCCAGGGATTGGCTACACCGTGAGCGAGCTGGTGGTGATGGGACGCGCAGCACACCTCGGCTTCTTCTCTCGGCCGCGGCAGGTGGATTGGCAGATCGCGATGGACGCGCTTGCCGCCGTGGGGATGGCGGGACTGGCATCCCGGCGTGCCGATGAAATCAGCGGCGGGGAGCGGCAGCTTGCGCTCATCGCCCGCGGGCTAGCCCAGGGCGCACGCACGCTCCTCCTCGATGAGCCGGACGCGCACCTCGATCCATGGTATCAAGACCGTGTGTTGACAGCGCTAACTGGACTCACGGCGGAGGGCCTGTCCCTGATGGTGACGTCGCACCACCCGAACAACGCGCTTCTCTACAGCGACGTCGTTTCGTTCCTCATCGACGG
>Ga0272441_10005433_pt1 | contig 22137 bp, 11 predicted proteins | sample SSMProp6N_FD_193582 | JGI IMG/M metagenome (GOLD analysis project Ga0272441, IMG submission 193582) | Marine sediment archaeal communities from Little Sippewissett salt marsh, Falmouth, MA, United States - SSM-Prop-6N | ecosystem: Environmental > Aquatic > Marine > Wetlands > Sediment ... | reverse complement strand
TCGTGGTTCACGGCGGATCGGTCTACTGGAACGAGTACCGGCAACGCTGGGTCATGATCGCGCTGGAGATCGGCGGGACGTCGATGCTGGGGGAAATCTGGCTGGTGGAAGCGGACACGCCGCTGGGCCCCTGGCTGTACGCCCGGAAGATCGTCACACACGACCGCTACAGCTTCTACAACCCGAAGCAGCATCCGATGTTCGACGAGGATGGAGGAAGGATCATCTACTTCGAGGGGACGTACACCCACACGTTCTCGGGCAACCCGGACAAGACCCCGCGTTACGACTACAACCAGATCATGTATCGGCTGGACCTCTCGGACCCGCGCACCGCCCTGCCGGTCCCGGTCTACCGCACCGACGGTGGCGGTCCGGGCAGCCAACTGGAGATGTCGGCGCGATCAGAGGACATCGCCGCGGACCATGAGCCGGTCTTTCTCGCGCTGGACCGCGCCATTCCGGGATGTGTCGCGGTGTACGAGCGGAAAGGCGACGACGGCACGTACCGGCTCGAAGTTGGCGCAGTACCCGAGGGGGACGGGGACAAGACCGAACGCCCGCTGTTCTACGCACTGCCGGTGGAGCTTGCCGAGCCACTAGCCACAACGCTGCTCCTGTACGAGGTCAAGAACACCAACAGCCAGGGTCGGCGGTACACAATCGAAGAGGAACAGACGAACGGTGAGGGCGAGCACGAACGGCGGCCGCTGTGCCGCGTGTGGGGCAACCCCCGCAAGATGGCGTTACCGGCGAACCCCTGAACGTCAAGCCGGCGGAAAGGCGCAGCGCATCATCACGTCGGCGACCACTCCTACGCGTCGATCGCGTCTGCGAGGTACTCGATCACGTGTCGCGGCCGGACGTGCGTGTGCTGCTCGATATGGTGGCGACAACTGAAGCCCGTGACGGCGACGTCAGCGTCGCCTCGCTGACGAATAGCAGGGAAAAGTCGCTGTTCACCGACGGCCTTGGCCACGTCGTAGTGCTCCACCTCGTGGCCGAACGCACCCGCCATGCCGCAGCAGCCGCTGTTGATCTCGGACGCGCATCCATTGGTGCAGGTCGTCAGGACGCGCATCGCATCGGCGGTGCCGGTGCTCGCCTTCTGGTGACAGTGGCCGTGGAAGATCAGCGGTCGCTGACCCTCCTTGATGGGTAACGCGTCGGGGTTGTCGGCCAGGATCTTCGCGACGAAGGAATCGATAGGCTGGGCCAACTCGGCGATTCGCCGGGCTACGGGTGTCCGTACGAACTGTGGAAACTCGTCGGTCAGTACGGAAACACAACTCGGTTCCGTGCCGACGATGGGAAGGCCGCGCTCAGCGTAGGGCTCCAGAATCTCGACGTTGTCCTCAGCCAGGAGCTTCGCCTCGTCGAGCATGCCCTTGCTGATGAGCGGTCGACCGCAGCACACGGTCGGCGGGACAAGCACGTCGTAGCCAAGAGCCTCGAGCACCTTGACCGCCGCGATGCCGACCTGCGGGATGTAGTAATTCACCCACGTATCGACGAAGTAGACGACCTCGGGCTTGCCGCTGCCACTCTGTACGGGATGTTCCTTGCGGTGCCGCGCAAACCACTTGCGGAATGGCACCGGGGCGAACTTGGGCATCGGGACGCGGCGATCCATCCCGTAGAAGTGCTCCATGAACACCCGCACGATCTTGGACTGCGTGATCCAGTTGCTCAGCGGCGCAAACCGGCAACCCCACGCCGCCAAGTGAATCGAGCGGGCGATCAGGCGGCTTCGTCGCGGTACACCGAGCCGCTGGTTGCGGTGATGGAGCCATTCGGCCTTGAGCTTGCTGATATCCGTACCCGTGGGGCATTCGGTCTTGCACGCTTTGCAGGCCAGGCAGAGATCAAAGACGTCGTCCAGCGACGGATCTGAAAGGCCTTCGAGCAGGCTGCGATTGGACAGCGCCTCGCGAAGGGCGTTCGCCCGAGCACGCGTTGTGTGCGCCTCATCCCCCGTCGCCATGTAGGACGGGCACATCGTGCCATCGAGGCGTTTTCGGCACTCGCCGATGCCACTGCACATGCCCGCCAGGCCGGCCATGCCGCCGTACGTCGAGAAATCCAGCACGGTCAGCGGATTCTGCGACTCGAAGCCCGCGCCGTAGCGCAGGTTGGCGTCCATCGGCAACGGATCGACGATCTTGCCGGGGTTGAAGATACCCTGGGGATCAAACGCCGTCTTGACCTTCCGGAATGCCTCCACGAGCTGGGGGCCGAACAAGCGTTCGATCCACTCGGATCGCACAAGCCCCTCCCCGTGCTCCCCGGTCATGGCACCCTCGAACTCGCGAACGAGGTTGCTGACGCGGTCGCTGATACGCCGGAGCTTCTCGACGCCCGCCCGCCCCTTGAGGTTCAGCGCGGGTCGCACATGCAACAGGCCGACGCTGGCGTGGGCGTAGTAGCCAGTGCGCTGGACGCCCTCCTCATCGAGGATCTTCTGCAGGCGGGCGATGTAGTCGTGCAGCCGGTCCGGGTCAACGGCGCAATCGTCGACGAAGTCGTACGGTTGCGTATCGCCGGGACGCGACATGAGCAGGCCCGTGCCGGCTTTGCGAACGTCCCACACATCCGCCTGCTGATCGGGCTCGGTGATGATCGGCCAGGCATAGCCGATGGACTTCGCCTCGAGATCGGCGGCCAGCTCCCGCAGGCGACGTTCAAGAGTCTCGGCGTCATCGCTGTAGAACTCGACGATCAGAATCGCCGCGGGATCTCCGTCGAGGAACCAGCGGCGCCGCTGCATCGCGGGGTTGTCGCGTGTGCCGTCGAGGATGAGCTTGTCCACGAGCTCGATGGCCGAGGGTTTGTGCTCGAGGATCGCGGGGACGGACCCGAGCGACTCCAGCAGGTCCGTGTAGTGCACGACGCAAATCGCCTGGTGAGCCGGCAGGGGCAGCAGGTTCAACGTCGCTCCGACCACAACGCCCAAAGTCCCCTCGCTGCCGACGATGACCTGCTCTGTGTGGGCGTGCCCGTTGTCGCCCTGCGCACGGTCAAGAGCATAGCCTCCATTGCTGCGGAAGACCTTCGGGAACCGCGTTTGAATCTCATCGCCATAGTCTGCAAGAACGCCGGCGAGTGTTTGCTCGGCCCGCTGGGCAAGTGGGCTGCCGTTGGGCGCTGCGCCGTCGCCCCACGAGGCAGTCGAGCCATCGCCGAGAACCACGTCCACGGCGAGCACGTGATCACACGTGCGTCCCATGACGAGCGAATGAGCGCCGGCGGAGTTGTTGCCAATCATGCCGCCGATGGTGGCGCGATTCCCGGTCGCCACGTCCGGCGAGAAGTGTAGTCCGAGTGGCTTGAGCTCGGCGTTCAGTTCGTCGAGCACGACGCCGGGCTCGACGCGTGCGATACGCTTCTGCGGGTCGATCTCGATGATTCGGTTCAGATATCGCGAGACGTCCAACTGAATACCGCGATTGACACAGCCGCCGGTCAGGCCGGTTCCGGCGCCGCGCGGTGTGATGGGCACATTGTGCGCGGCGCAGCTCCGGACGACGGCCTGAACGTCCTCTTTCGTACGCGGGAAGACGACGGCATTCGGCACGATTTCGTAGATGCTCGCATCCGTCGCATACAGTGCCCGCGACAGGATATCGTCGCGCACTTCGCATGTTGTGCCGGCGTGCACGTCCTCGATGACAGCCGCGACACCAGAAGGAATGGACGCTTCGACCGTTGACTGCCTGCTCTCGTTATTCATAGCGCCAACCTGCCAAGGTTACCCCCCGACAACCATGATGATATCCTACGGCAAGAGCCTGCGTCGGGCCACGCGCAGTGAGGGCTTCGTTTCGAACGCGTCAAGCGCGGGACAATCCAGAGTACACAGGGGGAAGTGGTAGTCGAAGCGGTTCTCAGCGCCACGATGAGCCGGGTGGCACAGGGTCCAGCGGGTTGACCGTGCCCGGGAACCCGTAGAGCAGTTCAAAGCCGGCCAAGGTAAGCGAACGCGCGGGCACCCCTCCGGCATGACCGTCGAAGTACAGCGTGTTCGTGATGCCGTCCGACTTGCGATGGCGAATCAGCGCTGAATCCATGCAGCGCCAGTTGCGACTCGCGAACGAATAAGTGCGGAGACCGTAGACCCGGTGCGGAGCGAAATTGGGCATGGCTTCACCAGCCCATGACCACTGATACGAGCCTTCCTGCTGCAAGCCGGGGAAGGCAGGGTTGGCCCGGGGCCTGAACCAGGCGTCGGCGATCATCCACTCCCGATCGGGATTGGCGACCTCGCCGAACCGGCGCGGCCTGTAACGTCGCTCGAGTGCCATCGTCATCGGCTCAACAGGAGAATAGCTGGCAAACCCGAAGTACTGAGGGGGATTGGTCGTACGGAGGTTGCCGATCGCTCCGCCGACCCAATCGTTCAGCCCGACGTTGTTGAGCACGTAGTGGACCGGCTCGACCATGCGGCCCGTGAGCGTGCGGTAATCGATGAAGCTCTGGTCCGGGTTGACCCGCGACATCACGGGGCATGTGATGAGTCGATCCGTGATTGTCTCGCCGACCACGTCGCGCAAGAGGCCGATCAAGGTGCGTTGTCGCCGCCAGGGCGTGGTTTGCTCATCGATGTCATGGTAGATCGCCGGGTGGACAGGTCCGGGGAGGACGTCGCCAGTGCACTCGGTGTACTCCCAGATTGCGACACCCAGGGCTCGCAGATTTCCGAGACACACGCTGCCGCGGCTGCGCTCACCGACAGCACTAACCGCCGGGATGAGGATTGCCATCGTGAAAACGGCGAGCAGGCTCAGCAACAGAACCTCGACGCGGGTAATGGCACGCCGACGCGGACAAGCGGCACAAACGCGTATGAGACTTCTGCTCATCAGTAGCGCCTCCTGTGGCCGTCCATACCAAGCGTGTTGGCAAACTCCCTGGCGATGAACCAGCATCATCCCGCTTCCTTTCCGCCCGCTAAGGGCCCGTGATGCCCGTGCCAAACGCCGTCCAATCATCCACGTCCACGTCGCCATCCGGCTCAACGTCCAGGGAATCAGCGACCGGATCGAGCAGCATGTAGGGAAAACGACCCGTGAAAAGCCGCTGCAACTGCCCGATGTCGGACAAGTCCACGTCGTCGTCGCCGTCCATGTCGCCCGGCACGGCAGTCCCCAGCGTGAGCGAAACATCAGCCGTCGCGGTCGCCAGTGGGCCATTGTCGTAGGACCGCAGGAGCACGGTCTCATCGCCCAGGGGCAACGAAGGTGCGATCGGCCACGTGAAGCTGCCCGCCGCCGCCGGAACCGCGACCCAACCGGAGTGCAGCCACATGTCACCATACGGGACGTGGACATCAACATAGCCGGTCAGATTGGTGTCCCACGTGATGTTGTAGGGCCGGCCGATCTCCCATGTTTCCCCGCCGACGGGGCTCGTCAGCACAAGCGTCGGCTCCACCGACCCCACGATTTCGAACTCCTCCCCGGCGAACGTCTCGGCACAGTCGCAGAGCCGCAAACGAACTGCGTACAGGCTGTCACCGATGGCCAGTGGGATGTCCCACGTGAAAACCCCGTCCGCCACGGCGACCAGCCCGAGGTGCAACCTGACATCCTCGCCCTGGCACAGATCGACGCTCACCATCCCATGGGCCGCGTCGCTCGACCACGTGATGGCGCGCTGCGTCCCGGCGGTCCAGACATCGACGGCAGTAGGGTTCGTCACGGCCAGTTCGGACGTTGTCGAGCCCGCGAGCTCGAAGGTGCCGTCGCTCATGTCCTCGGCCGTGTGCTGGCCAGACGACCAGTGGAGCAGGATGCGGTAATCGGTTGCGTCGCCGATACAAGGCACGATTGGCCAGGCAAACTGCCCCTGGCTCGTCGGCGCGACGCCGAGGAACTCATACCTGGTCACATCGTCCGTCAGCCATAGCTCGACATCGCCGCTCGGGTCGATGCTGCTCCACGTGATCACGTGCGTGGTATCAGCCGATAGCACTTCGCCGCCGTTGGGGCTTGTGACTGTCAGCGCCGGCACAGGCAACGACCCGGCGATGGTGAGGGGAACAGCACTGAAAGCCTCGACACCTGCCCCGCACGGCTGCTGCCAGATGACACCGACCTCGTAGTCGCTGCCATCACCGATAAAAGCATTGATGTCCCAGGTCAGGCTGCCAGCGGCCATGGGCACGCAGCCGAGGAATTCGTGGCGCTGCCCGGCTCCAAACAGCCACACTCCGACGTGTCCGGTCGGGTCTGTGCTATCCCACGTAACCGTCTGAATCGTGCCAGCCTGCCACAACTCGCCGCCCGCCGGACTGGTCAGCGTCAGCGATGGTATCGGCGTGGAGCCGGTGATGGCGAACGGAGCGTCACTGGCATCCTCCACGGGCGGATCGCAGTTCTCGCACACGACGCGGATAACATAATCGCTGGCGTCGCCGATGAACTCGCAGATCGGCCACGCAAACTCGTGGGCATCGGACTCGGCGTAGCCGAGCACTTCCGCGGGCTCGGCACCACGCTGTACGTAGACGCCCACGTAGTTGTGGTAGCCCAGTCCTGTTTCGTCCCACGTGACGACCTGCGTGGACCCGGCGTTCCAGGTCTCGCCGCCGTTGGGTGAGGTGATCGTGATGGATTGCCCGCTGGCAGCAACGACGGGTATCCCCATCATCAGAAAGGCAACGATCTGGCACAGAACAGCGTTTTTGACGCCAGTGGTGCGCCGAGGACATGACAGGTTCATCGCATCCCTCCGGACCGATCCCTGGTGGCACGCCGCCCCCACGTGCCCATAAGACCTAGCCGCCTGCTTAGGAGTAAGCGACATCAGAGACACTCAATATATCAGAAATCCCGAAAAGGCGAGAACACATGTTACCGGATCGGCATGGGCGGTGCTTGAGACACGGAAACGGCGGCGAACCCACGTGCGCACGGTGGGACAACCACACCGTGGACAAACAGCCGCGCTGTGGCTACCGTTGGACCGAATGTTGATGATTGGCGATGTGAGCGGCTTTCTCTTCCATCAGGGAGCATGACACATGATCGCTCAGCTTTGTGCAGCGCTGTTGGCTTTGGCCACGCCGGTCGCGGTCGATGAATCCGCCCCGCAGGTAATCAAGGACTTCTCGTTTGTCCAGGTTACGGACACCCACATCAGCCCGCACCTGGCCTCGCAGCCGAAACCGGGATCGGTGCGCGGAGGCGACGTCATCGCATGGATCTGTCGCGAGACCGGCAAGCCACAGGTGATTCCCGGGTTCGATGCACCGACGTCGCGGCCATCGTTCGCCATCAACACGGGCGATCTGACGGAATACGGCGTGATCGATGACACGTGGGAAGTGTTTCAGCGAGCCTTCGCCCCCCTGCCCCTTCCGCAATACGTGCTGCCCGGCAACCACGACAACACGTGGGTAGCGATGTACCACATCATGCGCGAGCTATACGGCGGAGAGAACTACTCGTTCGACAAGTTCGGGTGTCATTTCGCGTGCATCAGTTCGGCGTCGCCACAGGAACCGGTGCCGACGATCGATGCGAAGACGCGCACGTGGCTGAAGCAGGATCTGGAGCAGCTACCGCCGGGTAAGCCTGCGTTCGTGTGTCTGCATCATCCCCTTTACAGCGATGAGTTCGCGAACCCAGCCGAGTACGACACGCTGATCGACATGCTGCGCGATCACAACATCGTCCTCATGCTGTACGGACACGGCCACAGTGTTAGCCACCGCACGATGGACGGCATCGACGGCGTGATGGGCGGCACCACATTCGGGAAGAATGCCGGGTACGCCGTTTTTGATGTGCGAGACGAGACCTTGCGCGTCGCGTACCGCTATCACCATAAGGCTAAAAAGGAGGGGGAGGCTACCCCGACGTGGCGGAAAGTGCTCGAGAAGCCGATTCGGTGGCATGTTCCCGAGCGCGCGTTCCGGATCGTGAAACCGGAGCCCGACACGACGATCCAAGGGGATTCGCTCGAGGTCGTGCTGGGCGGTGCCGGAGACAACGACGTCACGCAGTTGACGAACGTGACCTTCAAGATTGATGGAACGAACGCAGTCGCGGAGCGTGACCAAGACCAGGAGCGCGCAACGTGGCGAATCGTGTGCGGGGAGCTCATGGCCGGGTGCCACCTGTTGTCGGTACGCGGTCAGAGCGGCGACGGACCTCAGGACCTGCGGACGGTGATGTTCGTCGCCGAGAGCGATCTGAGCCCGACCGCGCGGCAACGAACATTCCCCGCTGCGATCAAGGCCGGCCCCGTGGTGGCCGCTGACAAGCTCTTCGTCGCCTGCACGGATGGCAACGTCATAGCGCTGAACCGCGACACGGGGGAGACGCTATGGACGTTCTCAACAGGTGGCGAGATTCTCGGGACGCCAGCCTGGTCGGGTGACGTGCTCGTGTTTGGATCGGGCGACGGGAAGGTCTACGCCGTCGATGGATCGGGAAAGGAGACGTGGAGCTTTGAGGCCGGGCTGCCGGTGTACGGACCGCCGCTGATCGACGGGAACACCGTCTTCGTGGGCGACAACGGCGGGCGCATGCACGCCTTGGGGCTGACCGACGGCAACCGGCGGTGGACATTCGAGCGGGCGGATTTCAGCATCGAATCGAAACCGGCGGTCTGGGGCAAGCTGATCGTCTTCGGGGCGTGGGACGGGTACCTGTACGCCGTTCGGCGAACGGATGGCAGCCTGGCGTGGAAAAGCCTCGGCCCCAAATCCAGCGAGGGGAAGGCCGCGCAGTACTACGCCCCGGCCGACTGCGGGCCCATCGTGGCGACGGGGAAGCTGTTCGTGTGTGACCGTGGGTATCAACTCGGGCTCTACACGCGCGAGGGCAAACTTCAGCAGAAATGGGCGGACAAGATCGCCGGCATCTGCACGGCCAGTGACAAGTCGTGCTTCTACACGCGCACGCTCGACAACCGCGTTTGCAAGTGGAACGCCAACGGCGAGGTCGTGTGGCAGACGGCTGTCCCCGCCGGACGGTTTCCGATTCCGCCCACCGAAGCCGGCGGAAACGTATACGTCTGCTCGAATCGCGGACAACTCAGCGTTCTGGACGAAAGCGACGGGCACGTCCTGTGGACATACCAGGTTACGCCGGGATTCTACGTCATGGCACCGGTCGCCGTTGCAGCCGGTGACGGTCCGGATCAGCAACCGGTGTGCTACATAGCGGGCATGGACGGATCGTTGACGGCATTGCGCGCCAGGAAGCCGCAACCGAAGGGCGTCGCCACCAGCCGCTAAGGCTGCTTGACGCTCAGCGTACCGTTGAGCAGGCTGACGCCGTAGATCCTGGCGGGGTCGATCTCGTCGCCGATGTACTCCCAGTTGAGGCCGTAGCCGGGGGTCGTGGCGGGTGCGCTGCCGCCGCACAACGGGTAGGCGTACCGCGGCCGCGGCTGGCTGGACCAGTACCAGAGCCGCTCGCGGCCATCCGTGTCGCGATCGCGACCCCAGAAGATGACCGAATGGCCGCTGCCGCTGGTGCGCCAAAACTCCAGGAAATCACCCCGGCGCAGGGCGCGGTAGCTGCCAACAGGAACCGCCAAGCCGGTCCACGGCAGCATGTGATAGACCTGCTTCTCGCGGATTGTGGGACGGACGTCGGGTGGAATCAGCTCGTTCGTCGGGGCATCCTCGGTGCCATACCAGCCCTTCTGCAGCGCGGCGAATCGGTCCAGCGGCCAATCCTGGAACCACTGTCCCTCGGCTTCCGACGCATCGCACCCGTGGTGAAGTTGACAATAGCCGTCGAGAAACGCCTCCAGCGTCGCGCCGCAGCAGTACGTGCCCTCGGGGTTGGCGTGCAGAACCGTTTGTCCGGCGTACGCGATGTCTCGGGCGACGCCGTCGCCCTTCCACTTGTAGCCCCCGCCGCGGCGAGCGGAGATCACGCGGATGACGGACTCACGGAGCGTCCGTGGGCGGTCGTTACCGGGTTTCGAGCCTTTGCCGGATAGATAGAACCCGAGGTTGTTGGCGACTTGGCGCAAGGTATTGGGCTTGCCCCGGCCAACGGGCGTATTAATAACCCGGTGGACGCCGTCCGCCCCTTCAGACACGAGGGTGGATGAGCCGCCGCCGTCGAGGTTAAGGGCATCCCAGGCGCCGAGCGATTGGAAGAGCGCGGCGAGTTCAACAAGCGTGATTCCCTCGCTAACGCCGGCTTGGCGACCGTCCGCGACGATGATCCAGAGAGTCTGGCCCTCGCGGTCAACGCCGACCGCCGTGCGGGGATTCAGGCCGCCGAAGTTCGACTTCGCAACCTTTGGCAGGACGGCGATCTGCCCGTCCTCCAGGAGCATGCGGAACCCGGGCACGATGTGCCACAAGGACAGGTTGTCTGGCTGATCGGCGCGGAGGGCGATGCGGCCACGGGGCGAGATGTACATCGCGCCGAAGCGGTCATCGGGCCCGGAGTACACGCAGCCACGCACGGCCGCCAACCCAACCACATCCATCGGGAGCCCCATGCGCGGCCGAAACGGCCCGAACGCGCTCGTGTTGACGGCGAGTTGAACGCCGCGTTGCTGCGCAAAATCCAGCGTATTGGCACAGCGCACCTCGAAGTGGATGTCGTCGCCACGGAAGCCAGCGGGCTCGGTCAATGCGATGCGGAGGTTCGGCGTCGTCAGATCGACGCGGGCGATCCAGACGCGGAGAGGTCGCGGCTGCTGGTACTCGCGATAGCGAATGTCGGCGGCAGCTCCAAACGCCTCGATGGGCTCCTCGCGCGTCGGCTGCGCAACCCATGCGCGGGCCTGGGCCACGTCCGCCTGAAGGCTGGAAGCGGCTTGCGTAGTCGCAGTCGGCTGGGCCAACGCCCACGGCCCGAGTCCCAGCAAACAGCAGCTCAACAAAGCTCTGAATACGCCCGCTCGTTGGCATCGCCCTGGCATCATCATCGATGTGTTCCCTATTCGGCCGTTGGCCACAGTCGGTGCACCCACGCGGATCACGCCGGTCACGAGTCCTGTTTGGTGCACGATACACCGCCGCCGCCCACGCGGGAACCGACGCCGATGCCGCGGGGCCGGCGCGGCTGTCCGGGGCAGCGTTGAAGCCGATCGCGTATCCTTTCGGGCAACTGGAAGCTGTGCGATAATCGCCGCTCGAGCTTCTCACAGACTGGAGCACAGCATGACATGGAAACGTACCGACTGGCGTCTATGGCTCGCCATCACCGTGACGGTGGCGGCAGCCGGCTGTCGAACGGAAGCACCGACGCGAATGCCTCCGGACGGGCCAGATGAACCGGTGAAGTCGGCTCCGTCGCCGGACAGCGACGCAGCGGTCCGACCACTCTATACGTTCAACGAAGCCGAGATGGTACGGTACATCCAGGATCTGCGAGCGCGCGAGCCGGCTGTGAACGAGCGCGTCGTGCGTCTGGGCCGCAAGAACATCGGCCAGCCCTACGACATCTACCTGCTCGGGGAGTTTCCATACGAGTACCACGATCCGGATCCGATTTACTGCCTGAGCAAATCCGACTGCCTGACATTCTCCGAGCACATGTACGCCATGGCACTCGGCCACGACTGGTGGAGCTTCCTGCGCGTGTTGCAGCGGATCCGCTACCGCGACGGCATCATCGGCATGGTGACGCGCAACCACTACACGCTGGCTGACTGGAACCCGAACAACGCGTTTCTGTTCGAGGATATGACGACACGCCTCGGGGACGGCCAGGCGTGTGTCCCGTTGCACCAGGTGTGTCGCCGGGCCCGCTTCTTCGCCAAGTTCGGCATCGGCCAGGACGTCCCGGACGAACCGATCGAAGATCACTACATCCCGACGGAAAACGTGCCCGGCGTTCTGCACGAGCTCCGCAACGGCGACTTCGTGAACATCATTCGCGGCGACGCGGACTCGCAATGGGCCGGCCACACGGGGCTGATCGCCATCGCTCCGGACGACACGGTGGATTTCCTGCACTCCGCGAGGCCGGCGGTGCGCGAACAGCCGCTGATGGACTATCTCTCACACAACCGCCGGTGCCTGGGGATCAAGATCCTTCGGCTCCGGCCCAATGCTCAGCGCATCATCGACGAGGAGTTGGCGACATCGCCGCATGCGACCGATGTCAGCGAGGCGGGGTTGACGGCGGCTTTGCAGACTTCTCCGCTCATGCCAACGGGAGCACCGCAGTCGTATTGGACAGATTGGAAGAACGCGATGCAGATGCAATCGTATCGTCTGACGGCTGACACGCCCGTGGATGCCGAGTTGCAGGCGCGGCTCGAGCGGCTTGATCAGGAAATCGGCGAGCGACATGGGATTCCACCGGCCGATCGCGCGTTCGGCGTGCTGGATCTCACCGATCTGCGACTGGCGATGACACAGCCGGACTTCATGTTCTACGGGGCGAGCGTCCCGAAGATCTGCATTCTCCTGGCGTATTTCGAGACACACCCCGAAGCAGCGGAGGAGCTTGATCCGCAGGTCGAGCGCGAGCTGAAGCTGATGATCAAGCGGTCCGATAACGAGCTCGCCGCCAAGTACAGCCAGCTCGTCGGCCTGCAGCGGATCCAGGAAGTGCTGCAATCGAAACGCTATCGCTTCTACGACCAGGAGCACGGCGGCGGTTTCTGGTGCGGCAAGCACTACGGGATTGCAGAGCCGCGCATGGGCGACCCGGTTCATGACCACTCGCACGCCGTAACGGTGCGGCAGTGTCTGCGATTCTACCTGATGCTCGAGCAGGGACGCCTGGTCAGCGCGGCCGCGTGCGCGAAGATGAAGGAGATATTCGCCGCGCCGGAACTCGAGTTTCACAACAAGGATTTCGTTCTGGGTCTGAACGCCCGGGATGTCACGATCATCCGCAAGAGCGGCTGGTGGGAGGAATGGCACCTGGATACGGCTCGCGTGCAGCACGGGGACCGGGTGTACCTATTGGCGGGCATGACGCGCCACGACCAAGGCAGTCAGTACCTCGCGGAGATGGCCGCCGCGGTCGATGACACCCTTTGCGGCCCGCAACGCGCAACGCCGTACGTGCACAATCTGGTCCTGCACAACACGGGCGATGACTTCGCCCGTGGAACGGCCGACGGTGCGGCGTTGAGCACCGATGAGCACGGTGCGACGCTCACATTCCCGGCAGACAGCGTATTCGCATCGTACGAGTCACCGGTGGTGGAGTCCGACATCCCGTTCAACGAGGCGGTGGTCTCCTGGAACATCGACGCCCCGGAGAAGACGGGTTTCTGCGTCGGAATCCGCGTCGGCCATCGGAGAGACGACCACTGGTCCCCATATCTGCTGGTGGGCACATGGGGCGATCCGCTGCCGCCGGGCCCACACACCTCCACCTGCGACGATGGCGCCGTCGAGATCGACTACTTCCAGTCCGACGAGCATTTCGATCGCTGGCAATACCGCATACAGGCCGTCCGCGAGCAAGACGCACCATGCGAAATCCACGTAGCCCGGTTGGCCGTGGGTGTGTCCGACCTGACGGGGATTCCGCCAGCGGTCCTACGGCAAAGCCCCACGCTGGAGTCGCCGCCGGATGCTGATTGGCAGCGGCGACTGCCGGTGCCGTTTCGGAGCCAGGCCACGGACAAGCCCGAGCTATCGGGCAGACTCTGCAGCCCGGCCTCTGTGGCGATGGTGATGGCATACCGCGGCGTTGATCGGCCCGTGGAGCAGGTCGCCGCCGTCTGTCACGATCCGGCGCACGACATCTACGGCAACTGGCCGCAGTCGATCCAGGGCGCGTACAGCATGGGTGTTCCCGGCTACCTGGCGCGTTTCTCCGACTGGAACGACATCAAGTGGATGATTGCCGCCGGTCAACCAGTGGTCATGTCGATCCGGGTGGACGAGGAAGGCGGCTTGACCGGCGCCCGGTACAAATCGACGGAGGGACATCTGCTCGTGCTGACCGGGTTCGCGGATGATGAACACGTTTTTGTGAACGACCCTGCCTACCGACAAGCCGACAAGGGCCAGTGCACCTACCTCCGGCAAGACCTGGAGCAGGTGTGGATGCGGGCACGCGGCGGGCTCGGCTACGTGCTGCTATCGCCCGAGTGATGCCGCCACAATGGCACTTCGAGGCATGCGCGGCGAGATCTTCCTACTCCCCCTTTGGATAGTGAGTGTACATTCCATGATCGTTGATCTGCCACTTTCGGAACTGCAAGCGTATGAGGCACCTTCCACCGGACCCGCGGATTTCGATGCGTTCTGGGAACAGACGCTTGCCGAAGCGAGATCTCACCCGCTTGACGCGCGGTTCGAGCGTATCGAAGCCCCGATGTATCAACTGGTCGACGTCGATGACGTAACGTTCAACGGCTGGGGCGGACAGCCGGTGAAGGGATGGCTGATTCGTCCGCGCGACGCCAAGGGCGAACTCCCCTGCCTGATCACGTACATCGGCTACGGCGGCGGCCGGTCGCTGCCCGTCGATCATGTCGCGCCAGCGGTTGCGGGTTTCGCCCACTTCGTGATGGACACGCGCGGCCAGGGCTCCGCAGGGGCGCCGGGGGACACCGCCGACGACGCCGGCGCCGGCCCGCATTACCCGGGCTTCATGACGCGCGGGATCGAGTCACGCGAGGCGTACTATTACCGGCGCGTGTTCACGGATGCGGTCCGAGCGACAGAGGCGGCAGCCTCGCACGAGAACATCGACGGTTCGCGTGTAGGCGTGGTCGGCACCAGCCAGGGCGGCGGTATCGCGATCGCGGCGGCGGGCCTCGCGCCCGACCGTGTGAAGCTGCTCGCCGCAGACGTGCCATTCCTCTGTCACTACCGCCGTGCGACCGAAATCTCCGACCGCATGCCCTACGGAGAAATCACCGCGTATTTGAAATGCCACCGCAATCGTATCGAGTCGGTGTTTCGTACGCTGGCCTACTTCGATGGCGTGAATTTCGCCCCGCGGATCAAGGCACGGAGCCTATTCTCGGTGGGCCTGATGGACCTTGTCTGCCCGCCGAGCACGGTCTTCGCAGCGTACAACCGCGTGCCAGTGGACAAGGACATCCGCATTTACGAGTTCAACGAACACGAGGGCGGCGGCACTTTCCAGATGCTGGAACGGCTGCGCTTCGCCGCCGAGCACCTTTGAGCTCTCAGGAGCCGTTGATCTCCAGCTCGGGAGCCAGCAAGTCGGCGTAGGTCTCGCGCCGCCGGATAAGTCGGGTCGTGTCGCCGTCAATCAGGACCTCCGGGGCGCGCGGGCGAGAGTTGTACTGGCTGGCCATGGTCATGGCGTAGGCGCCGGCGCTGAAGATGGCGACCAGATCGCCGCGCTGCAGTGGCGGCAGAGCGCGCTGTTTGGCCAGAAAATCGCTGCTCTCGCACACGGGGCCGACCACGTCGCAGATGGACAGGTCGTCCAGCGGCTGCTCGGCGGTTCGTGCCGTCGGCGTGAAGTGGCCGGCGTTCACCGGCCATACGAAGTGATAGGCGTTGTACAGCACCGGCCGAATCAGCTCGTTCATCGACGCATCGACGATGACGAAACGCTTTCGCCCGGATTGCTTGATGTGCAGCACGCGGGTCAGAATGATGCCGGCGTTCGCGGCGATGGAGCGGCCCGGCTCGAAAATCACGCGCAGCCCCCGATCACGAAGCATTGGCACGATCACATCGGCGTAGCCGGCAGCCGACGGTGCTTCATCTCCCGTGTAGTGCGCACCGTACCCTCCACCGATGTCGATCGTGTCCAGCTCGAATCCTTCACTCTTCAGGTGATCGATCAGAGCCAACGCACGTTCGAGGCTCCGCCGGTAGGCCGCGAGGTCGTGGACAGGTGAGCCGATGTGCAGATGCACACCACGGACGTGGACCCACTTGGAGCGCCCAAGGTGCTCGAACACCTCCATGGCCCGGTCGAGATCGACCCCGAACTTCGTTTCTTTCTTGCCCGTGGTCGTGTACTCGTGCGTCTTCGGGTCCACATCCGGATTGATGCGAAGAGCCGCATTGGCCGTCACGCCGCGCTGCTCCGCAACGGCGATCAACTGTCTCAGTTCGGACTCAGATTCGATGTTGAACAGGCCGATGCGTGCGTCGAGCGCTTCGTGGATCTCGTCATCGGACTTCCCGACGCCGGCGAACACGATCTTCGCGGGATCGGCGCCGGCATGAAGCACACGCGCCAGTTCGCCGCCGCTGACGACATCGAACCCGGCGCCACAGTCGCGCAGCAGCCGACAGATGTGCACATTCTGGCACGATTTGACTGCATAGCAGATCAGCGGGTTGAGCGACGCGAAGGCATGGCGGAAGCGTTCAAAGTGCTCCACGAACGTGCGGCGGGAATAGACGTAGGCCGGCGTGCCGAATAGCTCGGCGACCTCCGTCGCCGTGACACCCTCGCACCAGAGCCTGCCATCCCGATACTCGAAGAAGTCCATCCGCGTCGCCACCTCCTTGCAGGCCGACGCCGGCACAGCACGCCGCCCGTCCCGGCATCAGGCCAATCCACCACAGTCGGTATCTTAAGGCGTATCACTCGGCTGAGACGATGGCGACCTCGCGTCTTCTTCCACTGAACGTCGCCACCGCGCGGCCTGGTCCGTCTTTCCCCACAGCTCGTAAAGTCCGACGATACGTGCGAGCGACTGCTCGACACGCTCGTCCGGCGCGCGGCGGTCCTTCCGCATCGTCATGTACGCCTCCAGCAGCAGCGCCTCGCCCTCCGCGAAACGATGCTGCCCGGCAATGGCGGCTCCGAGCAGGCTCATCGTGTCGGCGGTGAGCCAGTGACCCGCTGGAAGTGCATCCTGGCGAGCTATCCAGCACGGCCGCAGGACCTGTTCGGCCTCTTCGAAATCGCCCTGATCCAACAGCGCCTGGCCGCGCATCGCAAGCGCGGCTCCCGCAGCCGAGTCCGCCTCCGGTGGAATCGCCAGACGCTCAGCCAAGCGTGTGGCGTATTCACTCCCCAGGGCCACGAGGTCGCCCTTCTGCCAGAGGAATTTCGCCAGCCGCTCGTACAGCGCGAGATCGGCCCCGGGTAAGGCAACGGCGCGCTTCTGCACCTCGACGGCACGGTCGAGATCACCGGTCATGGCGTAGGCCACGGCCAGCGTGTCGAGCAGGTTCGGGTCCCGCTCGCCGTCCAGTTCCACTGCCCGTTCCGCGATCGGGATGGCCGCGGTCGCATCCCGGAGATCGGTCGGTTCACACGTCAACAAGAGCCAGGCATACGCGTTGAGCGTGATCGCGTCGGCATCGGGCGCCTCCGCCGCCCGACGATGGTGGGCGATCAACTCGGTGACGTAGGGCCGCGTTTCTTCCCAGTGGTCTTGCGCACGGAGCACGCGGAGGACGTTGTTCAGCGGTATCTGCGTACCGGGATGGTCGCGGCCCAGAACGCGGTAGTCGAGCTCGAGCGCCCGGCGATAGAGCACCTCCGCGTCTTCAAGCCGGCCCTGCTTCTCCAATGCAAGCCCCAGGTTGTTCATGGCGACCATCGTCTGTGGGTGTCGCTCGCCGAGGACGCGCAACTCGGTCTCCAGCGCCTGGCGAAAGAGCGCTTCGGCTTCAGCAAGCTTGTACTGCCCCATCAGCGCGGTCGCCAGGTTCACAACCGAGCGCAGCGTGTCCACGTGCTCCTCGCCGAGTTCCCGGCGTTGCGCTTCGAGAACCACTCGGTGCACTTTCTCCGCTTCGACGTTCTTTCCCTGGCGCCAGAGCGTGATACCGAGGCCGTTCATCGACCTGAGCGTGTCGGGGTGCTCCTCTCCGAGGATGCGCTGTTGGGCCGCGATTACCTCGCGGAACATCTTCTCGGCCTGCGCCAGGCGATTCCGCTCCGCGAGAATCCCCGCGACCATGCTGCATGACTGGAGCGTATCCGGATGCTCATCCCCAAGCTTGCGGCGACGGGCCGCCTCGGCGGCGCGCACGTGCACCTCCGCGGCGTCATACAGCCCCAAGGCCTTGTAGGTTCGACCGACGGTCATGCGGACCGCCGCCTCGATCTCCGGCTGGTTCCCCAGCGAGCCCAGATGGATCCGCTCCGCGGCTCGATCCAGAACCTCGCGAACCGTGATCTCGCGGCCGAGCGCGCGGGACGGATCGACCGAAGACAGCATATCCTGCACGAACTGGGTCACCGCCGCGAACTTGGCGGCCTCCTTGCGCGCCGCCCGGGCATTTTCCTCGGCTGCCTCGCGGTGCATCTGCTCGTTGGCGCGCGATGTCTCCGCCGAATCACGCTCGATCTGCAGCGCTCCACGAGCCCGGTTCGCCTGGACGAACCCCGCCGTGGCCAGCGAAAGGCCACTGAGGAGAGCCGCGGCGATCAGCAGCCCCGCCGAAACGCCGACGCGGTGCCGGCGGAAGAATTTGCCGAGTTTGTAGGTCACGCCGGGCGCCCCGGCGAGCACGGGCTCGTGGTTCAGGTGACGCTCAATGTCAGAGGCCAGGTCGTGAGCCGTCGCGTAGCGCCGCGTGCGATCCTTCTCCATCGCCTTCATGACGATCCAATCCAGATCGCCGCGAATCAGCCGCGACAGCGCCCCCACCTCCGTCCCGTGGGGCAACCCGATGTCGCCGCGGGTCGTCGCCAGTGTCGCGACCCGAGTCGATGGCTTGTCCGGCTCGACCTCTCGGATGATCCGCTGGATCTCCACGTAGGACGCCTTCTGAAGCGTCTCGGCCGGGAAAGGCGTCGTCCCGGTCAACAGCTCGTAGAGCAGGACGCCGAGCGAGTAGATGTCCGTGCGCGTATCGACATCAAGCCCGCTGATTTCGGCCTGGTCGGGGCTCATGTACTGCGGGGTGCCGATGAACTGCCGGAACTCGGTGAAGAGCGTCTTCTCGGTGAGCCGCTGACTCGTGGCCTTGGCGATGCCGAAGTCGATCACCTGCGGCACGGGCTGGCCGTCGTGCAAGGTCACAAGGACGTTGTTGGGCTTGATGTCACGATGAATGATGCCCTTCTGGTGGGCGTGCTGGACCGCGTGACAAACCGGCAGGAACAACTGCAACCGCTGCTGGGCGGAGAAACGGTTGCGGTTGCAGTACTCGGTGATGGAGATGCCCTTCACGAGCTCCATCACGAAGTATGGCCGACCCGTGCTGGTCGCCGCCGCATCAAGCACCTTCGCGATGTTGGGGTGATCCATCAGGGCCAGCGCCTGACGTTCCGCCTCAAAGCGCGCGATCACCTGCCGGGTGTCCATCCCCAGCTTGATAATCTTGAGGGCCACCTTCCGCCGAACGGGTTCCTCCTGCTCGGCCATGTAGACGCTGCCGAAGCCCCCCTCTCCGATCAGTTGCAGGATCTTGTAGCGACCGATTTTCGTGCCCGGTGTCTCGGTCGCGGATGAAGACTCAACCGTGGCGTCGAGATCGACCACGGGCGTATTCAGGAAGCTCCCGGCCTGATCATGGGCCCGAAGCAGCTCCTCGACGGAATCCCGCAGGAGCGGGTCGTCGCCGCATGCGTCCTCCAGGAAGGCAGCACGCTCCGCCGGCGAACCCTTCCTGAGAGCCGCGTTGAAAAGCTGTTCCAGCCGCTTGTGTTGACCGCTGGCCACCAATCCGCTCCGCGCAGTTAACCTCTTACCAGATCATGCGCCGCGACGCCTCCATGCGCCTCAACGTCGTGCCGTCAGACGTGATCCTCGCTGTCACTCATCTCCCTGTACAGCCACGCGCGGGCAAACGCCCAATAACGATCGGCCGTGGCTCGGGAGACACCCAGGACGCGCCCGGCCTCCTCAACGGTCAGGCCGGCGAAGTAACGCAACTTCACCAGTTCCGCCTTCGGACGGTCCTCGCGAGCCAGGCGTTCCAGCGCCTCGTCCAGCGCCAGAAGGTCCACCGACTCCCCCAGAACAACGCAATCCGCCTCGTTCAACTCCCGCCGCTGCTGCCCCCCGCCACGCTTGAGCCGCCCCTTGCGCCGGGCCGCCTCGACGAGAATCCGCCGCATGGCCTCGGCGGCGGCGGCGAAGAAATGCGCGCGATTGTGCCAGTGCGCATCATCGGCACCCACAAGCCGCAGGTACGCCTCGTGCACGAGGGCCGTCGCCTGCAGCGTCTGCCCAGGCCTCTCATGAGCCAGCCGGTGGCGAGCCAGACTCCGCAACTCGTCGTAGACCGCCGCGAGCAGGTGATCGGCTGCCTGCCGATCACCTTTGCTAAGGTCCTCCAGGATCTTCGTGACATCGCTCATTCGGTCCCCGAACGTCCAAGCGCGTCGCAACTACGCTCTCCTTCTGAATAGTCTGGCCGCGCGACCGCCGAGTGACAAGCCGCCCGGCGAATCTCCACCTGCCATCTTGTCGGGCAATTCACAGAATGGCGCGCAGAACGAACAGGTACCCGCTCGCGAGAACCAGTTGCACGGCGGCGAACAGCGCCCCGATCTTGACGAACTCGATGAAGGTGATCTTCACGTCGTTCTTCTTCATGATGGTCACGGCCACCACGGTGCTGGCCGAACCGATCGGCGTGATGTTGCCACCCAGGTTGGCGCCGAACACCACCGCCCACCACTGCGTCGCCGGCAATGCGCGGGCCACCTCGGGTGTGGGCCCGAAGATCTTGCCCACCATCGCCGCCAACGGGATGTTGTCGGTCACCGACGAGAACACCGCCGTGCACCACATCAGGCCTACGTTGCCAGTCACGTCGGTCAGCCCGGCCAACAGGCGACCGATATGCTCGAGCACGTGGGCCTTTTCCAGCACACCAATGAGCGTGAACAGCCCCACGAAGAAAAACACCAGCGACCACTCGACGTGGCTGAGATCCTCCTCGACATCCTTGGCGTGCAGCAACATCATGATCACCGCCGCCCCCATCGCGACAACCTCGATGCCGAAGTCCTTCAGAACGGGGATGTGCGATCGCAGGGCGAATCCCAGGATCACGAGGATGATCGCGACAATCGACGTGTAGAAGAACCGGCGATCCTTCACCGTCTCCCATTCGTCGAAGGCCTGGACGAGCGCCAGGTTCTGCGCTCTCTCCTCCGGGTCACGAATCGAGCTGACCGTCTCTCCGAAGCGAGCGCGGGCGACCAGCAGCGTGGCGACGGTGGCGAGACACGTGTACGGCCCGGTGACGATGACGAAATCGAGGTAGCTGATATCGGCGGCCTTGCCAATGATGATGTTTGGAATCGAGCTGATCAGCGTCAGCAGCCCGCCGACGTTGGTCATGATCCCTTCGGTGATCAAGAACGGCTTGGGATCCAGGGACAACTTGCGACAGGCCACGACCGTCAGCGAGCCGATGATGATCATGGCGGTGATGTTGTCGAGGAAGGCGCTGAAGATCGCCGTGAGAATCGAGAAGAAGATCAGCAGGCGGAACGGATCACCGCGACTCGCCTTGAGCATCTTGATGCTGACCCACGTGAAGACGCCGCTGCGCGCGGCGATTTCCACGAAGACCGTCGCGCCGATGACGATGCCAGTCACCTCCCACTCGATCATCCTGATGTACGGCGGCAGGTGATGATCCGCATCGTGCGCGAAATACCCCCACAAGTCGCCGAGCAGCAGGCACCCGCCGCCGGCCAGGAGCGCAAGGAGCGTCTTGTGGACCTTCTCGGCCGCCATCAGCGCCAGCGTGACGACCAGGATCGCCGCAAACACCCACGTCTGATACCCGGGGATGTCGGCGCCCTGCTCCGCCGCAGCAGCCAGCATCCCAACCGGCGTGTCCATGTCCATCGGCAACCTTCAGGTCAAAACGAATTCCGCCGCACGAGGCGGCAACCGAGCGCTCACAGCGCCAAAACCGGAATCTCACGCACTTCGTGCATCAGCGCATAGTCGGCGGCTTCGATGTGACTGTGCCCGGCCTGGTGACGGCCAACGACCAGCAGCGTGTGCCGCCCCGCCTCCAGCTCCCTCCGCACCGTGGGCACAACCTCGCCGACCGCCAGCCGGTATCGAACCGTATAGGGACGCTCCCGGCTGGCCGCGACGACCGCCTTCAGGTATTGCTCGCCGTGCGTGGCCATGTGGGCCAACAACTCCTCGCGGCCGTCGGCAGGCACATCCGGCGACAGCCGCAGCGCGTCCCGCACATGCAGCAGGTCCTCGTCGTCGATCGTGTGCAGCAACAACAGCTCTCCGCCCGCGTCCTCCACGAGCGTGAACGAATACGCGAAATTCACCGTCTGGCCAAAATTGCCCGTCAGA
>Ga0272441_10005432_pt1 | contig 22138 bp, 19 predicted proteins | sample SSMProp6N_FD_193582 | JGI IMG/M metagenome (GOLD analysis project Ga0272441, IMG submission 193582) | Marine sediment archaeal communities from Little Sippewissett salt marsh, Falmouth, MA, United States - SSM-Prop-6N | ecosystem: Environmental > Aquatic > Marine > Wetlands > Sediment ... | reverse complement strand
TTGGTGGCGGGGGAAGGATTTGAACCTTCGACCTTCGGGTTATGAGCCCGACGAGCTACCAGACTGCTCCACCCCGCGTCGCGTTGACCAGTATATAAACGCAAACCGGATATGTCAAGATTTTTTTCGATAAAAACGTGCGATTAACAAAATGAGGGCAAAATGAGTCATAAAACGATTTCTACGTATCGCGCTCCAGCGGCGGCAGGCGCGTATTCTCAGGCATGTATTGCCGGAAAATTGCTGTTCGTTAGCGGACAAATCCCGGTTGTTCCGGTGTCTGGTGAGTTGATAAAGGGCGATATCGAGCGTGCAACCCGCCAGTGTATGGATAACCTCCTCGCGATTGTTGAAGCCGCACATTCGGACGCACATCTCGTGAAAGTGACGATATATCTCACCGATATGGGTAATTTTGCCGATGTTAATTCGGCTTATGCCAGCTATTTTGAGATTGACCCACCGGCCCGGGTTTGTGTGGAGGTTTCCCGCCTGCCAAAAGGCGCGGAGATCGAAATCGACGGTATAGCGATTTTACCGGAATAAAGTGCGTCTATGCAGCTAAAAGAAACAACAGGAAAAGAAGACACAAGGCGTGTTTCGCTACTGGTATTGTTCGGAATGGGAATGCTCGCGGGATATGCGGCTCTACATAACGGTGGTTTCCCGGAAACCGCCCGATGGATTGTATCCTTCGCCCCGGTAGCATTCCTGTTTTTACTACTCAGCAACAAAAAAAGAGCATTCATCTTGCCGCCCCGTGGCATTTTAACGGCATGGGCGGTATTAATCCTATGGATGTGTTTCTGCGCGGTTTTTTCTTCTAATCCAAATGCCAGCATCGGCGAAATTCTACTTGGCGGCGGATTTCTTCTCTCGGGACTCATCATTTTTGCCCTGACCGACACAGAGCGGTCAACGAACGCACTTGTGGGTATGCTATTGGTGGGTGCCGCAACTGTTACTATTTATGGGTGGGTGGGTTATCTAATCGGGCGATTTTCGCCACAGGGCGGCCACGAGATGATTCGCCATTTCATCGGTCCGTTCTACTGGAAAAATCCCATGGCCGGGTATTTGATATTATTCCTGCCACTCGCGATTATTTCGGCAATCAAATATCGTAAAATTCCGGCGATTCTCTCAGCCGTCCTCGCCGCGACAATGTTCGGCGGCCTAATACTCACGCGGTCTCGCGGTGGTTGGCTGGCTTTCGCAATCGCGATATTCGCAATCCTATTACCAGCGCTTCTTGTGAGAAAAACGCGCTCCGCAAAATGGTTAATGATAGCGGGAATAATAGTAGTCGGGTTGATCCTCGGGCTTGGATTTGCGCCGTCTTCGGCTCTCAAGGAAAGCGCACAGAGCTTCTCATCAGTTGCATCCCCGGAAATAGAGGGTCAGAGCGCCGTCGAGCGTATCGCTATGCTCGAAGCCGGTCTTAGAATAATCGGCGACTACCCGATAGTGGGAATCGGTCCGGGGAGTTGGGCTTTCGTTCGGGCGGCGTATTTAACTACTCTGGATAATCTACCGAAATATCCGCACAACATATATTTGCGGATAGCCGCAGAACTTGGTATTCCGGGTTTGATTCTTTTCATGATAGCCCTTGTTGCTTCGTTTGTTTCGTTAGTGATTTCTGCTTATAAGAAAAGCACAGACTTACTCCTGGTAGCCATTTCAACGGGGATTGCCGCCTCGCTAATTCACATGGCCGTCGATTTCGATGCCGCTTTTGCCGGAATTGTCTTACCACTTGCGATTCTTGCCGGCCTCGGGCAACGATTACGATGTAAAGACCACTCGAAACTGAGTGAATTAGATTGGGGAAAATCCCTCTCGCTGATTCTCTCAATCATTATCCTCCTCTTGCTTGCCGGACGATTTGCTTCGGAAAGCAAACTGGGGGAGGGCCGGGAGCGCGTCCGGGAGATGGAATATGAATTGGCTAAATCGGCGTTTAAGGAAGCGATAATTTTCAATCCTCTCTCATGGCAAGCGGAATATGCTCTCGCGCGGACGAGTTTACAAACGCTCGATCTCGGCGGTGCGCGGCAGGAAATCGACGCGGCGCTCCGCCTTGCACCGACAATCCCGGAACTGCACCGCTTTGCGGGTAGCGTTTACACCGCAACCGGCGATACAAACGCAGGCATCGAATTCTACCGCAATTCTATTGCCCTCGCTCCGAGAGGTTCTGCAGAAAGCTACATCGAATTAGCGGCGCTCTTCCACAATTCCGGTCGATTGCAGGATGCCGCAAATGTCCTCCTTACGATGACCGGCGCACTCGAACCATTTGCCGGAAAAAAATACACCTCGCAAACAGTTTCCTTCCGCTATAAAATCGCGGAGGGTTGGCGACGACTCGCGGAAATCTCGATGGTGCAAGGTGATACGACAATGGCGATTCTTGCGGCGGAAAATGCCGAAAAATTCTCGAAACTGAGGGAAAAAGACTATCCTATGAGTATGCTCGGAATTGAAACCGGCTCGCCGGAACTTGTCGTTTGCGGCTTTTTTAACGCGCTTGATTTAATGGACACAGTTGAGCTTAGAGAACTCGTCTTCGATAGAGAAGGCCCACTACCGAGAATCGAGGAAGGTTTGCGCTTGAAATTCGGGCGCGTTCTCGATATCCGTGAGGACCCAATCGCAGGCTTGGCTTCGGTCGATTTCATCATGGTGCGAACGGATTCGGCAAGGACGGTTAGAATACCGAGCACTCTCGATTTAGTTTTCGACGAGAGTAAGTGGAAAATAGCTTTTAAGAAACAGAAATAATCAAGCGGTTACGATGTCTTCCTCTGAATGCTCCGCTTTGTAGAGCGCCTTTTGTGCTGTTTGGATAACCGAATCCGCAATGCGGTGATTCCCCATCGTAGAAATCCCAATTTTTACAGTTCCTATGCCCAGAGTAATCAATCTGGTTCTTAACGTCGAGGCGGTTGAAAGCGCGTGAGCGAGGTGGTGGGCGGGAAGAATTATAGCAAAAGTATCCCTTCCGAATCGAAATGACAAATCTCTGGACATATCGAGAACTTCCCCGATACCACGCAAAACCTGCGCGACTATTTTCGGTGTGCCGAATACACCTGTGCCGGTAATATCCGAGATTCGGATTAGGAGCAAAGCGAGTTCCACGCGATTTACACGGGCCGTATGCATCTCGCGCTGAAGCATTTCTCGAATATATCGACGCTTGAAAAGCCCGCTGGTCGGATCGGTAAGCGTCGCTTTAGTCAGATCATTACGCAAAGATTTTTGCAGGGATATATCTCTGATAATCTCGATAACCGATCCATCCGGGCGCAATCTTGCGTCGATTTCAAGAGTTCGTTCATCGGTGGTTTCCCGCTCGCCGATTAACGGCGACACACCGTCATGTCCGAGCGGGCATTGAATACATGGCATCTCATTGCCCCAAATGCAACTATGGCAAGTCGAACCGATAGATAATTCAACACAATCGAGGAATGCGACCGCCCCGGGATTGAAATATACGACTTGTCGCATGGAATCGATTAAAACCAAACCCAGCGACAAATCGTCGAGAACGCCTTTGAAATCGGCTTCGTTCAAATCAACCTATAACTATTGTATCACCACCGCGATGTGCAGCCACATATAGGGCCCGTTCGGCAAGTCGCAGGATATCCCGTCCGGTAAAAGCGTTTTCCGACGTGCTTATCCCTATTGACGGTTTCACATTTTCAATTTCCGCTTTCAAGCGTTCCAATATACGTTGAGCGGTGTTTCGAGCGCCCTCCTCCGGGCAATGTGGCATCAGGATGCCAAAAGTGTCCGTCTTGAAACGATAGAGCAAATCGTAACTACGAGCCGTTTCCTCGATAATAGAGCTTACCTGCTTCAGTATCTCCTCGTCGCTCTCCTCATTAGCATTCTCGAAATCGCCAATCTCTAATAGCGATAGCGCAAGTTCTGATTTCGAGCGTTTCGCGCGGTCAAGCTCTTTCTCCAGGTCTTCCGTGAAAATATTTCCGCTTCGAAATCCGGTAACGGAATCGGTTCCCGCGCTTTCAAGGCGCCGCTCGAGAGTAACTAAATCCGTAATGTCCCAAATTGTCAAGATGATATGATTATCGTCTAAAGGATGAGCATGGATACTCAGGCAGGTGCCGTCGTCGAATGTTCGTTCTCCAATAGCGACACTCTTTGTATCAAACGAGATAAAACTCGGCGTTTTACCTGTAATCTCTTTCGCGTCCCAGATAGCTTCGTAGCTGTGTAAACCAATTAATTCGTCTTTGCGAAGGAGTTTCTTGGTAGCTTCGTTTACGTATTCGATAATGAAATCCCTATCCACAATTAAAAGGCCGTCCTCGATGACATCCAATGCGCGTAAAATTGCGTCGCGATCCATGTTCCTCCAATGATATTGTATAAATTGCGTTACTCGAATTAGAAATTTAACTAATTTCGTCGCTTTGTCAAACGGAAATCGAGACAAAAAAAGAATCCCGGGTGTAAGCCCGGGATTCAAAATAATATAGATCCGGCGGTTTAGTTACCCCAGAAATATGACAGAGAAGCGCGTCCGGCGATATTATTCGCTACACCGCTTACAACATTCGGGCCGTAGAACAGGAAATCCTCGCTGATAGACATATCCAGCTCGAAATCACCCAGTGTAAGACCCGCGCCGAAGCTGACAAACAAATCGTTGCCTTCGTTATCGCTGGTAACAACTTCATCACCGTTAGTGTTCACAGTATGTTTTACGAACTGCTTGGTTACGCCGGTGCGAAGAACCATCCAATCGAAAGCGGGAATTTCCGCACCGATTGTAACCTCGGGCATAACCATTCGCTTGTCCTCGGAAGTTGCGGAAGTATCGAGTTCGTCCGTTTCGGTGTTCAAATCGACGCCGAGTCCGACAGAGATAATGCCGTCTTCCATTACCGTGTAATTGAGTGCGGCGCCAACACTGAGAATCATTGTGCTGAAATCGCCATCGGATTGGGTAATGGTTGTGTTATCGTTTTCTTCCCAGCCGCTGCTGAAAGTGGAAAAACCGAGGCGGGGAACTAACACTGCATCGTAACCCCATGGGATGAAACCGCGCAGGCCAACACCGATTTCCGTTCCACCGGTGCTTTCAAACGTGTAGGTGGTTGTGTCGGCGTTGGTATCGTCCTGACTTACTTTGTTCATGGAGAAAATGGCGACTCCTTCTATTTCGGTCTCACCGATTTCCGCCGCTACGCCAGCTTTAACAGTCATTACGCTGGCTTTATAGTTTTCTTCTTGAATGGACTCTTCATAGGTCGTTCCGCGACTATAACCAGCCGCATACACGCCAAGGCCGACTCCGAGACCGCCAAGGTCGTATGCCGCCCAGACATCGAAACCGGGATTTGGCGAGGTCAACCCGTAATCCGCAGCCATGTCGAAAGCTCTACCTTCGCACCTACGAAGCGCGCCGCCAAAATATATGGCATCGGTCAGGCTTAGATTTACCATCGCCCACTGGCCGGTGGGTGTAAATCCGGTTGCGGCGAATTGGCCGAGTTCAAGATCGACGAGATTGCCGTATTTCGGGGCCAGTCCGGGAACCCTGAGAACATTCGTCGCATCCTGGAAGTAGTTCGAGCTGTTGCCCAGTGAGATCTGTCTTGCGTAGGAACCGAAGATCGCGGTGGCGCTAACCAACACGAGCATGAGAACTAACGCTTTTTTCATCTTTCCCTCCTTCGTTTGGGTTTGGGTATTTCTAACACGGCCCAAAACTAAAGCGCGGACTTCTATTTGTCAATATATTTTTCCGCTTTGTTATAAAATTCGATTATCAACTAACCAAAGCGCGGCGAATATTGTTAAACAATCGGCTGAGTGGTGTATCGTGAGTGTCTATCGCGTCGAGATGAGACAATAAAAAGCGCAAAAGAGTCCCGGAGTGTGATAAAAGCTACATCGGATAAATAGATTTGTTTAGAAATTATTCCTTTGCCCATTGGAAATCCAACGGGTTACTTCCCTCGTAGAAATTGCAGCGGTCTGTATCTACTCTATCAACACCATTTTCCGTGTTTTGGTCTCATTATTCCAACGAAGACGGGCGAAATAAACGCCCGATGCGTGTCCGTCGGAGTCGAAACGGAATGTGTGTATCCCTGTTGCAAGCTGGCCGCTATGCATGACATCGACTCTACGCCCGGTTATATCGAAAATCTCGATTTCCACCGGCCCTCCAGCATCTAAGCCAACGAGAACGTCTATCGAAGTTGTGCCGTTGAAAGGATTCGGGTATGCCACTCCGAGTGTCACTCCGCGCGGGAGTTTCGTTTCGTTATCTGTCACGCTTACTGTGCCGCCGACGTGCATCGGCACGTAGAATGTCGTTGAATAGCCACCTGTTTCAGTAAGATAAATCGGAACTTGAATTACGGTGTCCGTCGAACAGGAGCCGGAAACATCGCAGTGCATTGCTAGACTTGAATTATAGCTGTTTGCGCTAACCGCGATAGTGCCGAACGGCGCGGAACTGCCATAGGGCGTGAGGAGCGACGTTCCAACGATCTGACCCTGAACGCTGGTTGCACTCGAACCTCCATCGTTAATAATTCTCATCCGGATACCCACTCGGTCGCACGGCTCGATTGTCCCGTCGTTGTCGTCCAGCGAATCGTCGAACCAGAGGTCGCTGATATAGTATAACCATGGATCGGTCAATGCCGGCGGTTCGAGGGTTGTGATTCGCAAGGCGCGCCCGGCGGCTAATTCGACAGCGTGTTCGTCGTAAGCGCCATTGAGATAATATTGCAGACCGTCGCTTTCATCCTCAGACTCGATCCCTATTCCCATTGCGCCTATCCCGGTCATAGATTCGTAATACATGAAGAACTCGCTATCCCCGGTGGGTGTTGTCCATGTTGCCGGGTCGCAAATTCTAAGCTGACATGAGATATTTCCGCCGCCATAGTAGAATTCGCAATCGTCCCATTGGACTATAAGCTGGTTTGTCGTTGTGTTATGATAACCGTATATCTCACCGCCATCGACGCGGTGCGGCGCGAGATCGGCCCAGGCAGGGGTAATAATCCCGTCCGGTCCGCCGACATATGGCATTTGCTGCGGTGTGCCGGAACCGGCACCCGACCATGTGCATCGACCCGGCGCGATAAACCCGTTCGACGAAATCGAGATAGTATCGTAATCTTCGCCGTAGAAAGACATCGTAAATGGTATTCCCATCGTGAATATGCCGTCGTCCGTATCGCTGATAGGCGTTAACTCTGAACCGATAGACGAAATATCCATCCACTCGTAGGTCGGAGCCATCGGATAATCCGAATCGACATCCTCGTAAATGTAGTATCCATATGTGTCCGGGCCGGACGGGAGGTTGAAAAGCTCGCCGCCGAGGGTTAATGGAACCGGCAAAGTATCGATATATGTATAGACGGAACAACGACCTTCCATCGCAAGTCCGAGTATGACTTCGGTTCCGGGCAGAACATCCGGTGAAATACTCAAAGTGAAACAGGGGTAAATGGACATCGTAGTCGAACGCGGCCATGATTCCACCAAGGCGTAATCGTTTATCACGGCGACTTCGGGCGTTCCCTGCAAGAAACAATGAACATTGAAAGCATCCGCGAATGTGTTATTGCTAAATCTCAGACAAATATCGAGGACTTCTCCGGCATCCGGTTCGCTATCGCCGTTGCCGTATGGGGCTGCATCGTCGATTAGCATGGTCTCGAAAACCGGCGCAAAACGAACCACCGCCGGTTCCGGGACGACTATTCTGTCCCATGGCCCGGCAGGATGACCGGTTATGTTCATCGAGAAACGTATATTCGATTCGGCGGGTTCATCCTGAGGGATATGAAACTCCACCACGTCGCCAAGAACCGTATCTCCGGGCGCGACTATGGGGAAATCAGAAAGCGAGTCTATCCATTCGACGTCGGCGTCGCAGCTTAGAAGCGCGGAAAGGCCGGCGGCGGTTTCCGAGCCTAAATTATATATTTTAGGATAGAATCGGACTGTTTCGCCGGGATTCAACAAGCCGTCACTGTCGCCGATATAATCGTCGAAAATGACGTTGTCGGAATAGACCGCGACACCGGAGACGACGACTTCTATCGTATCTATATAAGGATAAATATTGGGGCCGGTTATCACGATGATGAGTGGATAAGTCGCGTCCACATCGACGCCTATCGAAACATCGCCGAAGGCGTCGGTTAGGGCGTATGAGAATTCTGTTCCTTGATGTAACGCCACGCGGGCATCCTCGAGGTCTGCGCCTTCGCGCTCGACGTGAACGTCGATGTAACCGAAGCCTGAGTCGACGGCGCTTGGATAGGTGAATTCCGGAGTCAGGTCGATTGGCGCGGTCCACGCGAGCATTTCCGGGCTGCCAAGAACGATTGCGGAGAGGTATTCATATCGAGCATCGTAGCTGCTGCCGAACTCGGAATACATCTCGATTTTGCCGTATGTGTGCGCGGCGGCGAGTTCATTGAGTTTCGCCTCGAAAAATCCCTCGAAAACGTGTTTGGAAAGCGATGAACGTTCTTCGGAATTCGAACTAACGAGAGACTGCCCCATGAAACAAACCGCGCCTTTTGGCGAGCCGACACTGCCCGCGCGGGTAGAGCGTTCGCACATACGCGTGTCGCCGGACATAAATGCCCCGGTGCCGCAAGTAATGGAGATATTTATCGGGCATTTACCACCATTTTCAAGGGTATCAAGTCCACCACTAAAGCCATAGTAATAATCCGGCCAAGCCTGGCCGCGATATTGAACAAACGTCAAACCGGCTTGAACGTATGGGCGAACGTCATAATAATCATCCCCATCTGCTCTTCTAAACATAGGCGCGCTTGAAAACCCTGCAGCTGTGCATTGACCCATACCGTAAGTTACCGCAGCTAAATATGAAGAATCCTGCGGCCCGAGAGGAACCCAAGTCGGGTCGTCTTCATTAACAATACCGACCGCGCGTGCCCACCAGTCGTCGGTAGTATCGGGGTGAGTCTCGAAATTATGGTGTTTTTCAATCTGTAGTTCGATCTGATTACTATAATCGACAGAGATTCTACTTGGATAAATGTCCGGGAATATATCGGTTCCATCGACCGTAGCGTAGTTGTTGTCGCCTTCCATTCCGGAGCCTGAAATGGAGGGTATATAATCGGCATCCGCCACGAGAAGAAGGTAAACCGGCGGCATTGCCCATGTATCGTAAGCGTTTTGAATATATGCTTGAATCGTCGATGAGGCCGTTCCTGTAGAATCCGTGGTGACAACATGCGTTGGCAAGCCCTGCAATAGTTTCCAGTCTATCCAGCTTTCTATCTCGTCGGTAAAATCCGGGCGAACGATAACGAGTAGTTCCGCGCCGTCGGCGGGATCCCATTCCGCAACGTCCATAGGCCGATTTCTCGGCATTGCGGCATCGGGATTGACCAGTATGCCGCGATAGAGTTTTTCGAAATCCGGGTGGTATAGACGCTCGCCGCAATCGGTCATTCCGCCGCCAGTGTGACGAATCTCGATAGTCGCGCTGTGCATAAACCTGACGCCTCTCGCGGGGTCGAACTCGACCGGTTCGACGAGAACATCGGTAATTTCCACACCGCGAATGATTTTGCGGCCGTTATACTCGATCCTACCACCCGATGGATACGCATAAAGAACCGGATCGATTTCGCCCATCGCCGCTTGAACATTGGTTTTTGGGCATTTCGGTGCGGGAGAAATATCGAGCCATTCACCCCATTCGATAGATTCCACGAGGACCTCGACATCAGAGCCGCGCGGAATCGCAATCTGGAAATTTCTAGCGAATAGTTGCGGGCCGTAATCCTCGCCGCTCAAGCCGAAATCGGCCATTTTTATAAGCCAATAATTATCCGAGATATAGCGCATTTGCGGTTGATTGAATTCGACCTCGAAACTCGTCGCAATGCGCGAATCCGAAATCAATTCGACATTATATGCGAATAGCGCTCCGACTATAAGCAGAAACGTAACCAGTGCTTTTCTTGAAAACATATTATCCCCTCGGGATCGTTCATTTATCCATGTAGATATGTAACTCGTTGAGTGTCGTCATTCCATTCGCGCCGTCGAAACAAATCGCCGCACCGGCGCCGTCGGAGAGCATTTGGACGGTCTCGACCGCCAGCCAGACCTCGTATTCGTGCATCCCCCAGATTGCCACAGAATCGGTAACGGCGATATTTTCATCGATATAATAAGCCTGATCGCCACCATCGCCGTAGAGAGTTTTGCGATATATACAGCGGGTTTGCGGCAGGCCGTCGTCCATTTTCATCGACGAATAAATCGAATACATCACGATATCGGATCCGCCGGTGCCCCAGTAGTGCATGGCTCCCTTGATATCGATATCCCAGGTCAACTCGCAGAAGAAATCGCCAAAGCCTTCGAGCAGTAAATAACGGCCCAATTCAGCGCGGGTTTGGATATACTTTGAACCGGGGAGATAGTCATTATCGACATGCGCGAAAGTCTGCAGATTGCCTAAATCATCTACATACACAGCCGCAGGGATAGCGTGATCCGCAATCAATCCGAACCTTTTGTAATCGAAGTCCGCAACCAATAAACTTTCGGGGATACCCGCCCGGATAATAATATCCGGACCGGCCGAATCAGGCGCGGTCGGACCGACCGAGGTTCTTGTGCCGTCGTATTCTGTGTAGCCATCATCGTCGATTATCTGGAGAATCGCGTTATATTTGCCGCGATAATCGTAAGTGTAACTCGCCGTGTAGCCGGAATCCTCCGCAACGAACGGATACGGCGCGGTTCCTACCGGCGTAAACGATCCGTCTTCCAAAACCGCCGGGAAGAAATAGCCCTCGCTACCGGCGCTCGTCGCAAAAAAGTCCCAGAGATAGGAGATAATGGGAGAGTCCGTAAATACGCTGCAAGAGAATGCCGCAATACCGCCCTCTATTATCGTTCCCGGCCCGACGACCTCCTTGATAAACGGCGGATCGAGGTCGGTGTAATTGGTGTCGCATATGACAATTGTGTCGACTACGATAAGAGTGTCGTAAAGCGTGTCGGTGATATATAACGTATCGCAAGTGCACGGATCGGGATCGTCGCCGTTTTCCGAGCAACTTACGGCGATGAACATTGCTAATACAATCAGGCTCCAAAGAATAGCTTTCTTCATGCTTCTCCTCCAAATGCGGTTTTCCAAACACGAATATCGAAATATTATAAGGTATTACGGTATTAAATCAACCTAAAAACGACAGACCTATGAAAAAATTTGTCTATTGCGAAATTCCGGTTGTCAAGCCTCGTGCTATCCTTTGGACACGAGTCGCGCCAACAAACCGTAACATACAAAACCCCGCCCGGGGGTTGGGCGGGGTATCGCAGGGGATATGGCGACGTCATCGCCACCATTTTATCCTTCTCCTTAAAAACTTCCCTTTGCGTAGTTCTGTGGGAAGGGCGAAAGGAAGCCCGTGGGAGGAGGATCGTAGGGGGGAGGAAGAATTCCTGATGCAATAAGATTCGATTCGGTATCGTAATATAGCGCAAGTATTTCGGCTGGAGTATCGGACGCCCGTTGAAAAGTCACTCTCCTGACCGGATCGTTGACCGTTCTACCGGCTTCGGTTCCGGCGCGTGCGCTTTTCGAGCGCCTGGCGGTGGAGGACGGAGTGGCGCTTTCTTCGCCGCAAGCGTGAGCCTTATCCATGCTTTCCTTGCAGGAATTGAGCGATATTTCGTTATGATAAACCGGCGGCGGCGGGACGTATTCCTCGAATACGGCGACGCCGATTACGCCGACGTTCCGCACGTTCCCGATGCGATTCGCCAGCGAGAACTGCGCCTTGTTGAACGTGAACCGCTCCGTATATTGGAACTCGTCCTGACGGCGAAAGCCGGTGATCTCGACCTTATCGTATGGATCGATAACGTAGCCGGAACCTTCCCAGTCACCTTTGCTCCGGTCGATAACGTTAAGGCCATCGACAGTCGCGATTGCTACGATTCGTTTGCCGGTGCGGTTGCGAACGATTATCGAGTATTCCTCGCCAATCGGTGCGGAGAAAAATGTATTGCCGTCTTTGCAGGCAACTCGAACATCCCCGCCATTCGTTTCTACCGTGACCGATGCGAGGTTCCCGCGATACTCGGCTGTTTCCGCGCATGCGCAGCTCGCCAGAATCGTTAGGGCAAGAATTAGAATCGTGTTTTTCATGATAACTCCCTTTGTTTTGTGTTTACGCATTTTATCTTCGAATGAAATTAAAATCTATACGATAAACCGAGGCTGATCCTCGCGACGTCGTAGCTTTCATTTAGCCGTTCGCCGTTAGAATCCCAATTCGAGAATTGAACTGCGGCATCGAGCGTCATTAGTTCACCGAGAAGCACCCCAAAACCGCTGGTGATAGTATTTCGGTTGAGTCCGTCGCCGTTAACAATATACGCGATAGGCTCCTGAGCGAAACCGCCCCTGAGTTTTAGCGCCGCAACCGGTATTGTGAATTCCGCGCCCGCGCCCCAGCGCAAAGTCGCGCGGTAGGAATCTTCCATAAGGCGATTCTGGTAAAGGTAATCGGTCGGTTCGTTGTATTCGATCTGGCGCCAATCTACGTATTCGGCGTCGCCGGAGATGAGAATCCATTCGGTTGGGCGCACTGCAAGACCTGCACCGAATTTCCACGGCAAGACGACCTCGATAGTGCTATAGTAGTTCCATGTCTCTTCGTAGTATTCCCAACCGGTCGTGAGAGAATCGAAACGCTGAAAAGCCTCTTCGTCTATCACAATGGCCGTTGGCGTCGCTATATAAGCGCCTATCTGGGCATATTTGCACGGCACGAGCGTCATCCCGAATCTCGCGCCGATTCCGGTATATTCGCTTCGAATATCGTCTTCGTAAATCTTGCGTTCGACCGTGTCCGGCCATTCCGTGCCGCCCGGGTTCTGGACATCGAGATGCCAGGCGTAGCGTTCGCCACCGGCGTAGAAATCGGCGCTCATTCCGAGAGAAACGATGGGGGAGACCTGGATACCGCCGCCGAGACTGAATTTCCCAAGTCCCCCTTTGACCGATTCGTCTGCGTCATATATTAAGCCGTCGGTTCCGGTTCCGGAGAACGTTAGCCGCCGGTCGAGTGTATTCGTCCGCGTGAAACCCATGCCAAAAGCCAATCCGCCGCGAGAGGTTGGCACAGGAATCACGCAGCCGATATTCTGAAGCTTGAAATAGCTGTCGGAGCCGCTGCCGATATTGCCGTCGAAATCGGTTTCGTAGCTTAGATTGTCATAGTGAAGCGCGCCCGAAAGCTCGAAACGGTATATATATGCAAGGTTTGCCGGATTGTAAAAAAGCGCTGTGAAATCCTCGCTCATAGCCGCGCCTATATTGCCCATTCCCGCTGAACGGATGCTGAATGGTAGATTCCTGTCCGCGGCATACACAGGGTCCGCAAAGTCTGGATCGGCGAGTATTTGCGCGCACCCGATAATCGGGATTAGAAGCAGTATTATTAGAATTTCCGTTCTCATGATTTTCCTTCCTATTACAATCCACGCCTGCGCACCGGCTGGCTTTGATTTTCGTTCTGATTATCATCATCGTCGCTATCTTCGGAATCCGTGTCGGAGTTGGAGTCATCTGGAGACCTATCGCCGCTATCGAGACCGTCGATAATCGCGTCTAATGTCTCACCGAGTCCGCGTCTGCGAGAAGATTTCTCCCTGCGTTCCTCTAATTCTTGCTCCGACTCGTCGGAATATTGCTCCCACCAATAATACTGGTCGAGCCACCACGGGTAATTGTAGTAATGCCATTGGTTACACCAGTTGGAATAGCTGTGATGACGCGAATAATAATGATTACGATCTTCCCAGTTGCTGGAGGATTTCGTTGTTGCCTTAGTAAGGCTGATTTGCGTGTAACACCCGGATAGTAGTAAGGTCGTCGTTATCACCAGTAAAATTATTTTTGTGAGTTTTCTCATATTTTCCTTTCGCCCATTGGAATTGCACTTGCCGTGCCAAAAGACTAACTCCTTATACTACAATGTGTTAAGGAAATAATAGGCGCATAGCCGATGCACATTCAATCGACATGGAGCACAATTATTGTGCGCAATCTATGGATCGCTTAATTGCCGATTCCAAAATACCCTCGCAGATGTTCCTTAACGGATAAATTGGACTTGACTTTAATATTGGAATTAATTACACTTCAGTTACGACGCGGGCGTAACTCAGCTGGTAGAGTTCCAGCTTCCCAAGCTGGTTGTCGCGGGTTCGAATCCCGTCGCCCGCTGTGAATTCCAGGCCCCGTAATCGGGGCTTTTATTATGGTTAAAATCGAGCAAATAGATCATAATTCTGCTGCTTCCCGTGCAGGTTTGCGAGCGGGAGATATCCTCCTCACCGCAGATGGCCACGTTTTGCGCGATGCTCTCGATGTCCAGTTTTATATCGATACGGCGGACAGTGTGCGTGTGGTTTATCGTCGCGGTTCCGGGGAGAATACGGTTGTGCTCGATAATTCCTCGGATGAGTTTTCGGGTATCGAACCAGAACCTCTCGTTATCAGGCGGTGTCGGAATAAGTGTATCTTTTGTTTTATCGACCAACAACCCAAAGGATTACGAGACACACTTTATGTTAAAGATGAAGACATAAGATATAGCTTCCTGGATGGTAATTACATAACAGCAACGAATATTCCAGATTGGGAATGGAACCGGATAATCGAGCAACGAATGAGTCCGCTCTATTTCAGCGTTCACGCAACGGATGAGACAGTCAGGAGCAAGCTGCTGGGAGTTTCGGATGCGCCACCGATAATGCCCATACTCGAAAAGCTCGTCGCCCGGGGAATCGGAGTCCACTCGCAGATTGTTTTGGTGCCGGGTTACAACGATGGTCCAATTCTCGAAAGGACATTGCATGACCTTTACAAATTGGGCGCAAACTCCCTATCCTGCGCAGTTGTGCCGGTCGGTTTGACGCGATTCCGCGACGGTCTTCCACTTATCGAACCTGTTTCGAATAAATTAGCAATTAATGTCATCGATATTATTGGCGAAATGCGCTCAAAATCAGCTCGTCCGGCGTTTTTTCAAGCCGCAGACGAGATGTTTTTACTATCCGACAGGCCAATCCCACCAGATGATTATTACGGTGACTATCCGCAGCTCGATAATGGCGTCGGTATGGTTCGCCTATTCATCGACGATGCAATGGAATGCCTCTCATCGCCTGAATTAATACTCGAAGGAAAACGCAAATTGAAAATCGACATAATTACTGGAGCGAGGGGTTCGGAAATATTATCAGGAATTATGCCTGAAAATCTTGGTATTCAAGGAGTTACAAGTAAGGTTATTGGCGTTCCAAATCGTTTTTGGGGAGAAAGCGTTACGGCTGCAAACCTTCTAACCGGTCGCGATATATATAATGCCATTAAGGATTCGAATGCCGATATCGTTTTTATTCCTCCTAACGTTTTGAACAGCAATGGCTTATTTCTCGATGACATGGACGTTATCGAGATGGATCGCGAAATCCATGGTGAAATTGCCTGCAATGTTAGGTATCTATCTGAAATGCAAGAGCTTATCCTATCTTATTCGAGGAAAGAATGAAATATTAATTTCGCTTTCAAACGGCTTAATACGCTTGTAAACAACGCATTAAGACCATCATCTTAAAAATAACTTCAAAAAGACCTTGACTTGGACGAACATTCTCCTTATACTTTAACAGGTTAGAGAGATGGGGTAATTGATAATTACAAGATAAATCTCTAACACGTTGATTAATATAGAGATAATATGGAGGTGTTGTTGGGGCTGCCTATCGTAGCCATTCTCGGACGTCCGAATGTCGGTAAATCGACGCTTTTCAACCGGCTTTTGGGTTCCGGCAGGGCGGTCGTGGACGACACTCCGGGGGTCACCCGGGATCGAAATTACGCCAGGATCGAGGTTTATGGTCGCGGATTGATTATTGTGGACACCGGCGGCCTTGTTCTCGATTCGAAAGAGGAGATTGGACTGACAATCACCAAACAGGCGGAAATAGCGGCCCGGGAAGCCGACCTCGTTGTTTTGCTCGTTGAAAAAGATTTGACACCGGACGATTTCGAAATCGTGAAACTGCTTCGTAAAGAGGATTTCCCGCTGCTTCTTGTCGTGAATAAAACCGATAGAGATACCGACGTCCTCGATGCGGTGGAAGCATGGAAACTCAACCTTGCTGAGCCTATCGCTATCTCGGCGAAAAACGGGCGCGGAGTCGCAGACATGCTCGAAATCCTTATGGAACGCCTGCCGTTAAAGGGAAAAGGCGATGATAAGCACGTCGAGACACGTATTGCGGTGGTCGGCAAACCCAATGTCGGCAAGTCGAGTTTCGTCAACAAGCTACTCGGCGAGGACAAACTCGTTGTCGATGATATACCGGGCACAACCCGCGACGCGATAGACACGCCGTTTGAATTTGACGACAAGCGCTGGCTATTAACCGACACCGCAGGGCTTCTGCGAAAGCAACACGGCATCGATTTTTACAGCTCCTTGCGAACCATAGGCGCAATTAAACGAAGCGACATCGCGTTCCAACTTATCGATGCCACCGAGCCTTTCACGGCACAGGATAAACGTATTGCGGCAATAGCGTTGGATTTTTACAAGGGATTCGTTATCGGGATTAATAAGTGGGACCTGATGGAGACCGGCGATAAAACCGCAGCCCGGATGGAGCGAGAAATCAAAGAGGCCGACCGCTTCCTGAGCTTTGTGCCGTTTATCACGATCTCCGCCCTGACCGGCAAGCGCGTGAGTAAAGTGCTCGAAGTGCTCGATATTGTCGCGAAAGAGCGCAAAAAGCGCGTCTCGACAAGCGAACTTAATCGCCTAATCGAGTATGCCGTGAAAAAAAATCCTCCGCCGGTAGTGATGGGGAAGCGTTCGAACATCCTCTACGCTACACAAGAAGGCTCGGATCCACCCATTTTCGTATTCTTCTGCCGTGGCGCGAAATATGTCCCGGATAGCTATCGGCGCTACCTCAGCAACTCGATTCGCAGGGAATACGAATTCATCGGAGTGCCGTTGAAATTGGTTTTCAGGGAGAGCAAAGGTTGAAAATAGTAGTCTCGATAATCGCCGCTTATTTGCTTGGATCGATTCCATTCGGGTATATCGTCTCGCGTATTAAGTTCGGCAGCGATGTCCGCAGCGGAGGCAGCGGCGCGACAGGCGCGACGAATGTCGCCAGACAGTTCGGGATAGGTTGGGCGATTCTCGTTACCTTTCTGGATATCGCCAAGGCAGTTATCGCAGTGTATTTGACAATGGTTCTCGCGCCCGAAATCGAGTGGCTTTACGGAGTAGCGGGGATTGTGGTTCTAATCGGCCACATATATCCCGTGTGGATCGGGTTCCGTGGCGGCAAGGGAGTGAATTCGGCGCTCGGAGCGGCGGTCTTTATTTCGCCGTGGGCCATGGCTTTCGGTCTGATCGCTTTCATCGCGGCTTTCGCTATTTCACGGTTCGTTTCGGTAGGATCGATAGCAGCGGCAACCGTCTTCTCGCTATGTATTCTCGTTTTCGGAGCAAAAATCGGGGCGACCGAATCGGGCCAGATAATATTCGCGGTGGCATTGCCGATTTTAATTATATGGACACATCGTATGAATATTCGCAGACTCCTTAAGGGCGAGGAACTGCGGCCTGTCAAGTCCGGTAAAACGTAATTTTGAAAATATTTTTTAGAATGGGCTTTAGCGAATGGAGCTAAAATGGTCAAGCCTACGAAAATGTATTACAGTATCACCGAAGTCGCGGAACTGATAGCGCTTAAACCGCATATTCTCCGCTACTGGGAAACCGAATTTACTATTCTGCATCCGAAGAAGAATCGCGCCGGTAACCGAGCATATCGGAAAAAGGATATCGAAACGGTTAAGCTAATCAAGCGATTGCTATACACCGAGGGCTATACAATCGAGGGCGCTAAACGCCAGATTCGCAAACTTCGTAAGGAAGGCTACAAGCCCGGCCAGCCGATTCAGGAAATCGAGAAAATCCGGCGATTGGTTAAAAAACCTGTCGCTAAAAAAGAACCTTTGCCAACGGACGTTCAGGAAACTCTCGACCAAATTCGGGTGGAGCTTCGAGAGATACTCTCTCTTCTCGACTAATAAATAAATCACCTCCTTCCATTTTGGGTTGGAAGCGGAATAACCCGCCATTTCGGCGGGTTTTTTCGTTATATATCCTTGAAAAAACGAGTCATATGCGTTATAATACTATAAACGGAGGTAGAAATGAGAATCGCAATTATAGTCTTGTTGGCTTTTTGCTGCGTGCTCAGCGCGGCATCGATTGGCGGGAGAGTTACCGATTCGTATGGGATTCCGGTTGTCGGATTTTCAGTTGTTTTAACAGAGATTGGAACATTTCCGCCGCCGCCGCCGGAAATCGAAGTTACAAACGTGTGGGGCGAATATTCTTTCTCGGGCCTTTTAGCGGGTATTTTTTCGATTACGCCCGGCGATCCTACCGGAGTAACTCCGATATCCTATCCCGCAGTGACAGTTGTTTCCGATTTGGATTCGCTAACCGGCTACGATTTTATTAGATCTAGCGGAACGACATTCGACGCGCTCATTCGCGGCACTGTGACGTATGAATTCGGCGGTCCGGCTTCCGGCGTTAATATTATGTCTATCGGAATGGGAGGGGGCGGCCCCTGGACGGTAATGACCGACACGGCGGGCGAGTATAGTCTTGCAGTCCCCGCGCCGGAATCCATTTATGTAATGTGCGCCGCGCCGGGCGGGCTTATTTCATCGCCGGACTTCCATGCATTTCCCGTGTTAGCGGGCGACACGATTGCAGGTGTAGATTTCATCTTGCTTGCGGACGTTCTGGATACCTTTTTTTCAATAACTGCTATAATTACAGATAGCTCCGGTTCGCCATTCGATGCGCTCGTTCAATATCGCGATATTATACCGACATCTCCATGGCTCGCGGAATATACCAGTAGCGGCATAGTTACTTTTTACCTCGACGGGCCGGGAGATTACATCGTCCAGCCAATGGAGGATGGTTACTATTTCGTCCCGGAGGCCGACACGATAACTATAACAACAAGCGCACCGGCGATTGTAACGTATTTCACGGCGATGGATTCCTCGGCGATTTCGCCATATTGGATACACATCGAGGCTTGCGATTCAACTTACTCCGCAGTCGATTCGATATTCATCGAATGGGTTCGCGACGGCGGGTCTATCTGGACGCCCGGATGGACTATCGACGGCGAGTATTCCGCGCATGTGCCCGATAGCGGGCTGTATTCGATTCGCGCGGCTACGTTCCTTCCGGGGATGATTGTCGTTCCGGCGGAAACCTCGCTTCATTTGACTGCGACATCGCCAGAGGACACGCTTCTCGTGTATTTAATCGCCGATACGACCTCGATTGCCGAGACCGCGCTGCCGACGCAAATCGAGATGTCTGTTTACCCGAACCCGTTCAATTCGTCGATAGTAATTTCAGTAGAACAGACATTCTTGTCTGGTCAAAATGGTCAGACAGGAATGTCCGACCTACCGATACAAATCGAGATTTTCGATATAAGCGGCCGCCGCGTGGCGGAACTAATCCCCCCCGGCTCCCCTTTCACAAGGGGGGAGGAAGAGTGCAAGTCCCCCTTGTCAAAGGGCCGGACGGTCCGGTGCCGGGATTTAGGGGAATTTATCTGGACGCCCAACTCCTCCCTCGGCAGCGGCGTTTATCTCGTTCGGGCAACTATCCACGACGACAAGGGATTGCAACCCCTTGTTCAAACGAAACGCATCGTGTATCTGAAATGACGAGTCATTATTATCATATTAGATGCGGCGTCTCGCCGCGAAAGCTCGCAATCCCCGTGGGGTCGAGGCCTGCCTCGACCGCATTAAAAAAACAACGGATCGAGCACGCTCGATCCCTACAAAATCCGGCGTGAAAAGAGGAATAATGAAATACCTTCTAATACTCATAGCCTTGATCTTGTTTCCCATCGATTTGTATGCACACGTAATCGTGGACACATCGGATATTGACTATTATTCAATAACGTATATCGGAGATTTTTTTAACGATAGGGCGGCTGTTTTAGGCGTCGATCTGACATGGGAATTTTTTCCGTATTCGATAGAACCGGACGTGCTCATTCATAATTTACCTTATACTCCTTTTTCATCGAGCGAGTCCGAATGGCTTAGAGAATGGGTAAAATATGGCGGAACTTTGGTTTTAATCGGCGAAAACGGGACGTATTATAGTTATACCGATGAGATTATTAACGAGCTACTTGGTTCCGGCGGTTTTGGACTCGAAGATAGCATTGTCCCATCTCGGGTTGTTGACAGCACACGCTGGATTTTAACGCCTATACCTTTAGATACACGGTTTACCGTCGATCCAAATCCGCGTGAAAATCTCGTTTTCTCAACAGATAGTTTCGCTGTTTTCTTAAGCTCCTATCTCGTTTTAGGCACTTCTGGAAAACCTTTGCTAATGCTGGGCGATTCCGCGCAATGCGAGTTCGGTTTTGTAAGTAAACAACCTGTAGCATCCCAGATTTACTATGGCTTGGGCGAAATCCTTTTATTCGCCGACCATAATGTAATTCTTTTTGATCCACTATCGCCTGCATATAGCATTTATTTATCGTATTCTAACCGCGATTTACTCGATAGAATACTGTTAATTGGAACGTATGATATCTATGAAGTGAACGAGCTACCTTCAAACTTCGCCTTAGAAGCTTACCCGAATCCGTTTAATTCGTCGGTAACGGTCTCTTTATCTGTCATTCCGGGCTTGACCCGGCCCTACGGCTCGTCTGAGAATCCAGAAATTGAAATCTTCGACATCAATGGGCGCATGGTCGCCGAAATCCCCGCGAAGAATCCCGTAGGGGAGGGTTTTACGCCCTCCCGCGACGTGGATGCCGGTTTTAACGACCGGGACGGCGCAAGACCGTCCCCTACGGAAATCGTCTGGATGCCCGATAAATCCCTCGGCAGCGGTGTCTACCTCATCCGCGCCAAAATCGGGGATAGCGCTTTATCGAAACGCGTCGTGTATTTAAAATGAGAGGAGAGCATGATGAGCAATATCGCGACTTATCTTAAATGCCTGATGGAAATGACGAACATCACCATAACGCAACTTGCTCGACGCTCCGGCGTGGCGAAAGCAACTATCTCGCGCTTGCTAAAAGGCGAAACCAGAAGCTCGCTACACGCAATCGATAAACTCCTCGCCGTCTTCGGATGCCACCTCACCGTCCGACGAAAACCGAATACCAACGACGATTTCGAACCCGGCACGGGGAAACGCAAACTCCCTTACGACGACCCGCTGGAAAACAACCCCAAACTGGCCGCCATCCTCAACGAGAAACAAAAAACGCCGAGACCATGACACTTATCCCGATAAATATCGTCCGAACCGGAACCGAGGGGGCGTTTTTCAACGGGAGTTTGCGACTCCGCCGGTTGATATTGCCGTTCCCCGTTGTGATATTCTTTCTTCTTGTTGTGCTATCTTTACTCCCCGTTAAGATAATCTTTCTTCCTGTTGTGCTATCTTTACTTCCCGTTGTGATATTATCATTCCCAGTTGTTATATTATTTTTCCCAGTAGATATGTTCTTACTTCTTGTATATATATTATTCCTCCCCGTTGTGATATTATCACTTCCGGTTGAAGAAATTTTTCTTTTTTCATCGATAAACTCCCCGCCCACCTGCGGGAAATGGCTGTTAATTCAAGCTTTGGAGGGAAAATGAGAATCGCAACACTATTTTTGCTCTGCTTAGCCCTCCCCGCCCTCGCCGCGGACTCGCTTAACTGCCGCACTGTGGATTCGCTCGATGCCCCCACCGGCCACAACTTTAACCATATCGGCTACCCCACTTATTACGAATACTCCGGCACCATGTATTGGGATTTGGCGATGGGGGATTCAGTCGCTATTTGGTCTACGGGCGGGCAATATTTATACATACTTAACGCTTACGATTCGATGCAAGTTGACACAAATTATACATATTATCTACCTCCCC